>Ga0163154_10000879_pt1 | contig 46816 bp, 38 predicted proteins | sample OliLakLV19MP9P1_FD_148649 | JGI IMG/M metagenome (GOLD analysis project Ga0163154, IMG submission 148649) | Freshwater microbial mat bacterial communities from Lake Vanda, McMurdo Dry Valleys, Antarctica - Oligotrophic Lake LV.19.MP9.P1 | ecosystem: Environmental > Aquatic > Freshwater > Lake >... | reverse complement strand
GTGTTGCAGTTATTGGACCATATTGGTTTTGGACCGCAGATTCCGTCCGGAATGGGTGAACAGACGACGCCGGTTCCGGCTCTGGCTTTGGTGTCATTCATGCGACGTTCTCCGATGGTGGATACCTTGCGGGTGACAGCTCCGGTCGATGTTATTCGGATGGCAGCGGCTTTTGTGGAAGAAGCTTTGAGGCATACGCCGCTTGAACGAGAGCCGAAGGGTGTTCAGGCTTTGGTTGACATTTTGGCGTCGTCCCGATAGTTTTGCTATGTTCGTTTGATGGTTCCGCTCTTTTCAAGGAGAGTTTAACGCATGCGAGACCAATTTCGTCGCTCTATTCCATCTGGTCACCGTACGATCGCTGGTTTGTCTGCTTCGCATCGTGCGCCTCCGAAGTCGCCGGTTCGGCTTCAGCGGCTCCTGGATCAGAAATACGAGCGGGCTGAGCTTGCCCGGAAGCAGGTCGAAGGGTCCAAGTTGGACATGATTCGGATGACATTGCTGAAGGCAGCTCCGAAGGTCGGTCTGTGGTCTGATGATGGGGTGAGGTTTCAGCTTCCGGCGACGGGATTCATTTGGCAGGCTGCACAGAAGGCTTATGCGGAGTACCTTTCGATCACTGGGCGTTTCGTGGATTTTCGCAAGAAGATCCTGTTCCAGTTCTGCAGCTTGTTTATGGATAAGTCTCGGGGAATGGTCACGACCTATGTCGAGCATGAGATTCGGCGTTTGCTGGCTGGCCGTGTCCAAAAAGCCAGAGAAAAGTTGGAGCAGCTGGATCGCTCACGAAAGTCTTGTCCTCCAGAGGCGTATCAGAGGCTTATCGAGATTGAATTGTTGCCTATGCTGTCTGTAGACTTGGTCGTTCTTGGGCTTCAGTCTCTTTTGGAGACAGAATATCGTATCTGCCAGCTCGCAGACCAGGGGCGACCGATTTCTCATACAGGAGTACGTGGGTATGAGGCTGTGTGTTGTCGAGCTAATCACCTGAGCTCATTGCCAACGTGTTTCATTATTTTGAAACCCTCCAGAGGGATGAAGGGGCCGTCGAAGATCGTGTCGATCAAGACCGCTGTCGAATACGATGCGGTGCAAAGGCGTAGCCAGTTGCTGAAGGGCGACCTTCCTCGTGACCAGGGCGAGGGAATGCAGCGTTTCGCTAATCGTCCTCGCGGCCTCCGTCGAGCTTCTCGTTTAATTCTACCCCCCGTGTCCCATGGACATCGGGGGTGTTTTTGTCTTAAGATGGCCACCTATGGACGCTTCTATCTCCAAATTTCCAGACCTGGTCGGTCAGACGGTTACGATTAAGGGTTGGGCCTATAATGTTCGATCTTCTGGAAGTATTGCTTTTTTGCAGATTCGGGATGGTTCTGGCTTTACTCAGGCGGTTATTCCGAAGAATGCCGTGGATGAGGTTTCTTGGAATGCGGCGGTTGAGGCGACGATTGAGTCATCGGTAATTGTGACGGGGACGGTTTCGAAGCATCCGAAGCAAGAAGGGGTGTATGAATTGCAGGCTGCGACGGTTGAGTTGATTCAAAAAGCGGAAGAATATCCGATTGGGAAAAAGGAGCATGGTCCAGATTTTTTGCTTGATCAGCGTCATCTTTGGTTACGTGCGCCGACGCAGTGGGCGATTCAGCGGGTGCGTGATGCGATTATCCATGCGACGTTCGATTGGATGCGCGATCATGGCTACATGAAGTTTGACTCTCCAATTTTTACGCCGAATGCCTGCGAGGGAACGACGGAATTATTTGAAGTTGATTATTTTGAACGCAAGGCTTATTTGACGCAGTCTGGTCAGCTCTACCTCGAAGCGGCGATTTTTTCTTTTGGAAAATGTTTTGATTTTGGTCCGGTCTTTCGTTCGGAGAAGTCCAAGACACGCCGTCATTTGACCGAGTTTTGGATGATGGATGCAGAAACGGCTTTTGCGGATCATGAAGAAAATATGCGGATTCAGGAGCAGTTGGTATCGTTTATTGTTCAGCGTGTGCTCGAAACACGTGGTGCAGAATTGAAGATGCTTGAGCGTGATATTGAGCCATTGAAGAAGGTTCAAGCTCCATTCCATCGGATTACCCATGCAGATGCGGTTAAGAAATTGCAGGAAATGGGAAGCGATATTAAAGCGGGGGATGACTTGGGTGCGGATGATGAAACCTTGTTGACCAAGCAATATGACAAGCCGATTTTTGTTGAGAAATATCCAGCCGCGGTGAAAGCGTTCTATATGAAGACGGCGGGTGGGACGACCGTTAAGGAAGATCCAAATGATCCGGATCGTGTTCTTTGTTCCGACTTGTTGGCACCAGAAGGATATGGCGAAATCAGTGGTGGTTCACAGCGCGAAGATAATTATGATCGTTTGCTGGAACGTATTCGTGAACATAAATTGCCGGAAGAAGCATTCAAATGGTATTTGGATTTGCGCAAATATGGCTCGGTGCCGCATTCTGGATTTGGATTTGGTTTGGAACGTATCGTGGCTTGGGTTTGTGGTTTGCATCATGTGCGTGAAACGATTCCATTCCCACGTCTAATGAATCGTTTGGAGCCGTAATTCCCTCCGCCCCCCGGCAGAACCTCCTTTTGAGTAAAGGGGAGGCAGGAGGGGTTACTTCCCCCTGTTTTTCCGGTATCATCCTGGCATGTCTCGTTCTCGAAAACAGGGATCGCGTTTTTCTCAGTCATTGATTGTTGTTTTGACGACGCTTTTTATCGTTGGGGGTATTGCTTTGGCGGCGACCTTGAATCAACAAATCAATGTGGGTGTGAAAGATTCGAGTGGATCTCAACAGAAGACCTCGTCGATCTCTTCTCAGGAGAAAAAAGAGGTGCCATTTTTACTATTGGCGAATGATTCGGCGCTGACGATTGTGCATCCGGATGGACGTTTTGAGCGGACTTCATATGCTGCTTTTGAATTGAAATATGCGGATCAGATGCGTTGGCCTTCTTTTGGATCAGATGCGGCGACGGGTTCGATGAAACCTTTTGTGATTCGTGATGGGGAGGATCAGCCGGATCCGGTTGGGTTTCGTTCCCCGAAGGGTGTGTATTGGGCGAAGATCGCTCCAGCAAAGATGGATGAAGCGACCGTGATTGAATTGAAGCGTGGAAAGGAAGCTCCGCAAGCATTGGTTTTACGGATGAAAGATGGAAAGGGATTGAAGAATGGTCAATTATATGGCTGGTTTAATGATGAATCTTTGATGGTGACGGCGATGGCAACATCTACCATGTCTGTTTTTGCGGCGGATTTGAATGGTCAGGTTCGTTCTTTGGGTGCTTTGCCTGAGCAGGTTTTATTTTCGTCGGCATTGTCTGGAGCTTTATATGCCGTGACCGGGAATCAGGATCAGGGGATAGAGATCGCGCCAAAGGGGCCATCTGAGGTTTTTGCTTTTTCTGCGAATCGTTCGTTTTCTGGTCCTGTATTGCATTCGGAATCGTTGATCAGTTCCATTTTACCTGATCCACATACGAAAGATTCGCGTTTTGCTTTTGTAACGGATACGGGAAAAGCTTATGTCACAAAGGGAGATGATCAGGTTGAGTTGGGGAAGCTTCGCCCATTATTATTTTTAGCTTCGGGAGAGCTTATCGTGCGTGATGGATATGATATTGCCGTTCACAATGTGGAGACTGGAACCTCGACGCGTATTGGTGCTTTGCCGGAAGGTTCGGTAACGGTTTTTCCATTCAATCCTTAATATATGAAATCTCCTGTACAATCAACCCCTACGTGGCCTTTTATTGCTTTAGCTGTTCTTGGATTATGCGGAGCTCTTGCATTTTTGGGTCTTATTACTTGGATGTTGATTGAAATCGGACGACTTAATTAAAATTCTCATTTATGAAATCTTCCCCCTCTTCTTCTAGTGTAGGGCTCATGAAAGCATTAGCTATTTTTGGTGCAGTTGTTTTGTTTCTTTTGTTTGCATTGTCAATATCGTTGACTCTGCGTACGGCGCGTCGTGCGGTATCTTTACCACCTGAAACGGTTGCCCCATCTGCGGAACGGGTGGGAGCAATTGGGAATGGTCTTTTGGGAGAATTGGGTAGTGTCTGTGGCGGTGAAAAGCGTTTGCCTTGTCGTCCGGGGACGATGTGTTCGGTGGAGATGGATGGGGAGATGCAGGGGATTTGTATTAAAGAACAAGTGGTTTTGGCGCCACTCGCCCAATTCGGTGAAGCTTGCGGTGGTTCATTGCCGTTTTGTAGTCCAGGTTTATTTTGCCGGAAAGATGCGAGCCGTGGATCTGAATTATTTTGTGCGAAATTAAATGAGAATGCTCCGTTTATTGTTTCTTTGAAGCTTGAAGGGATGACGCCAGAAGCTGGAATTTATCATGCCCCGGCAGGAACCAAGGTTCGATTGGTGATTCAGGCGACGAATGCGGAACGGGTGGCTGTTCTTTTAGATGGAAAATCTTTAGGTGAGGCAAAGAAGGATGTGGGTGGAAAATTTGTCGCGGATTTTGTGGTTGAAATCGATTTAGACGCAGAATTGCGGGTGACGGCTTTTCAGAAAGAAGAATTTAGTTCTTTGGCAGTTAAAGTTGTGGCAGATACATAGGCCTGTCAGAAGTGGGGACTGGCCTCGTTATATTAACGAAAATACTTCACTTCTATGCAAAACGCTCTATACACGGCGGTTGTGGCTTTGGTGCTTACCACGGTCTTTCATTTTTTGGTCGCAGGACATTTTCATGCGTGGCCATTGGCGATATTTGGGGTCCTTATGATTATTGGCTTGGTGATTTTGCGACAGCGGGTGAAGACGCCGAAGAGTCCGTGGTCCTATGTCCTTTTGGTTCCAGCGGTGTGTGGAATTATTGCGGCGACCTTATATGCGAGTGATGTGGTTGAAGTTTTTGCGCCATTCGCGATCGGTCTTTCATTGGCTTTGTTTGCGTTTTGGACATCGATGGGGCATCGGAAATTGCGTGAGGTTCCTCGATTGTGGTCATTTGAATTATTGCGCGATACGATTTTTCCATTCGTGACTTTATCGCGTTTTGTTCGGAGTTTTGGAAAGATTCCGTATGGATTGCGGATTTTGACGGGGATTTTGATCGCGATTCCATTTTTATTTGTTTTTGGCGCATTGTTCGCATCGGCTGATCCATTGTTTCAACGTGTATTGATGGATGCATTCGGGGATCTTTTTCAGGAGAATCTCATTGCTGAAATTATTCGGGATACGTTTATTGCTTTGTATTTTGTGGCTGCGGGTTGGATGCTGATTGAGCGTGCGGAAAGACAGGAGACTTTGGCGCATGTTGAGCAATCAGCCGCACTTCCTCAGTCTATTTTGGCGAGTTTTTTGGTGGCAATTAATATTCTGTTTCTGATCTTTATTGGTTTTCAGGCGGCGTTCTTTTTTGGTGGTGAGGCGATTGTCCGTTCCTATGATTTGACCTATGCGGATTATGCGCGAGGTGGATTCTTTCAGTTATTGGTGGTTGCGGGGATTGTTCTTCTGATTGCTTGGGCGATGTATGCGCGGACCAAGTTTGAGATGAAGTTGTCTCGTTGGTTGACGGTGATCTTGATTGCGCAGACGGGAATTATCCTTGTATCTGCGTTTCGACGTTTGGGTTTGTATATTGATGTCTATGGGATGACCGTCGCGCGTTGGTGGGCATATGCGGGATTATCGGTGGTTGGAGTGATGTTGGCGGCGGTGACGGTAGGTCTTTTGAATCGATTGCCGTATTGGCAGGGAGTGAAAGGCTTGTTTTTCTTGGCGCTTTGTTTGCCGTCGGTCTTGCTTCTGGTGAATGTTGAAAAATCGGTTGCTCAGTATAACTTGAAGCAGATTACTGAGGGCAATGTGCGTCGGTTTGATCTTCTTGAATACGTGACTCAAGAATTAAGCGCCGATGCTTTCCCGGTTCTCATAGACGCTTTGCCTCGTTTGCCGGATGCGACGAAGGATACTTTGGTTATGGGAGAGAATTCCTATCGTATTGGGAATGAGTCGGGCACTGTTTATTTTTATCCTGAACATCCTAAGTACCACTATCCACCTGATATTCGTGATATTCGTGATGTTCGTGTGACTCATGTTCTATCTCGGATGGCTTTGGATCGGTTTAAGTCCCTCTAGCTTTTTTTTGGTCTTTGCGTTAACGTTTCTCTGAACAAAATTATGCTTGAACAACGCACGATGAACCGGGAAACGGTTGAAAAAGTAGGTCAGGAAGTGACGGTCTTCGGATGGGTGAACACCCGTCGCGATATGTCGAAATTGGCTTTCCTGGATTTGCGTGATCGTTCCGGAATTCTGCAGGTTGTTTTGGTGCCGTCTGAATTGACGGAATCGGCTCAGGCCATCATGTCGGATATTCGTGGGGAGTATTGTTTGAAGATTCGTGGGATTGTTAATCAACGTGGCGCGAAGCAGGTTAACCCGAACATGGAAACGGGAACGGTTGAATTGCTTGCGAAAGATGTTGAGATCTTGAATACATCGAAAACGCCTCCGTTTGAATTGTCGGATACGATTGGAATCAATGAAGAATTGCGTTTGAAATATCGCTATTTGGATTTGCGCACGGCTCGCATGCAACGCAATTTGAAATTGCGTGATGAAGTGATTCGATTTTTTCGTGGTTTTTTGCATGGCGAAGGTTTCTTAGAAATCGAGACGCCGATTTTGACCAAGGGCACGCCGGAAGGTTCTCGTGAATATCTTGTGCCATCGCGTTTGCATGATGGGCAGTTTTACGTGCTTCCGCAGTCGCCGCAGCAGTTTAAGCAGCTCTCGATGGTTGGAGGGTTGGAAAAGTATTTTCAGATTGCTCGGTGTTTTCGTGATGAAGACCAACGCGGTGACCGTCAGCCGGAGTTTACCCAACTCGATCTTGAGATGTCTTTTGTGTCGCAAGAGGATGTGTTGGCTTTGAATGAAAGAATGTTTATTGAAATGGTGAAGGCGGTGTCTCCAGAAAAAAAGATTACGACGGTTCCATTTCCACGCATTTCCTATCGTGAATCTTTGGAGAAGTATGGTTCGGACAAACCGGACATGCGCGTCGACAAGAATGATCCGAATGAATTAGCTTTTTGTTGGGTTGTTGATTTTCCAATGTTTGAAAATGATAAGGAAGGTGGAATTCAGGCGGCACATCATCCATTCTGCATGCCAAATCCGGAGGATATCCATTTGTTGGAATCTGATCCGCTCAAGGTTCGTGCTTGGACCTATGACTTGGTATTGAACGGATATGAATTGTCTTCAGGTTCAATCCGTATTCACCAGCGCGATCTTCAGAATAAGATTTTTCAGATGCTTGGTTTGCCGGATGAGTTGATCCAGGCTCGTTTTGGCCACATGCTTGAAGCGTTTGAATTTGGTGCGCCTCCACATGGTGGGATGGCTCCGGGGATTGATCGTATTGTGATGTTGTTGGCAGGTGAGCCGAATATTCGTGAAGTGATCGCGTATCCGAAAACGGGTGATGCTCGTGATCCACTTATGGGAGCTCCGTCAGAAATTGAAGAGAAACGATTGATTGAAGCGCATATTCAGATTAAGAAATAGGAGTTTTCCTCGGATTTATTCACGATTGACGAAGTTGGTGGGTGTGGTAGCTATATATGTATATGCAAACCGAACCTTCGCTACGTGATGTTCTACAGGCTGTCCAAACAGCTGTGGAGACGCTATCCGTGAAAATGGATAGCAAATTTGAGTTGGTTGATAAGCAATTTAAGAGAGTCGATGAGCGGTTTGATGTGGTTGATGAGCTATTTTGTGGTGTAAAAGAGCGTTTTGATGAAATGGATGAACGTTTTGTTGGTATGGATCAGAGGTTCGATGGTATGGATCAGAGGTTTGCTGGTATGGATCAGAGGTTCGATGGTATGGATCAGAGGTTTGCTGGTATGGATCAGAGGTTTGCTGGTATGGATCAGAGGTTCGATGAAGCTCATGAAGTTGTTCAGGGTTTGGCTGCGCATATGGACGAGCGGTTTACGAAGATTGAGGTTGCGATGGTTACGAAGGATTATCTTGACGTCAGAATGGGTCAACTACGTGGAGATCTCGTCGGAATGGTCCGGAAAGGAGATGATAAAGTGGATGCAGTGATTGATGAGCTTGAGATTCGGAAAGTCGTTGATCGGTCGTCTTCGCAGCGTTTAAAACAGCTATCTCCGTTTCCAAAACTTCGGTAAACGGAGTGATTGGATTTTTTCGCTCAAATTGGCTATCATTTAGGGAATGCCGGTGACTTTTCGGGTAGAGCATTTTGAGGGTCCTTTGGATCTGCTTTTGCAGTTGGTTGAGCAAGAAAAATTGGATATTTCCCAGGTGTCTTTGGCGACGGTGGCCGATCAATTTGTGGAGTATGTTCATCAATCGACTGAGATTAAATTGGAGGAGCTGGCGGACTTTTTGGTGATTGCTTCGAAATTGGTTTATTTGAAGTCGAAATTGTTGCTGCCGGATCTTCATGTTGAGGATATGGAAGAGGGGCCGGATTTGGAGACGCAATTGCGAACGTATAAGTCTTTTGTTGATGCTTCGCGCGCTTTGGATGAATTATGGAAGAGTGGTGCGCGTTCATTTCCGCGGGCAAAGCCTGCTGTGATTCGGGCTCAGGCATCTTTTCAACCTCCGAAGGATTTTACGACCGATCTCATGCGTGAACTTATGTTGCGGGTGATATCGCGTTTGGTGCCATTGCAGTCCTTGCCTCAGGCGATGATTGAGCGAGTGGTCACGGTTCAGGAAAAGATTGGACAGCTGTATTCACATATTCGTGAGAAAGCGAAAGCGACTTTTCGAACTTTTGTGGGAACGGCGAATTCGAAGCAGGAAACTGTGGCTTCATTTTTGGCTTTGTTGGAATTGGTAAAACAGCGCTTTTTAGTCGTTGAACAGGGGACTTTGTTTGAGGATATTGCGATTGAGGCGCATCCTGAAGCACCGCAAAATAATCCTTTGTCAGAATCATTCGTATGACACTTGATCGGAATCTTGAAGCGATGTTGTTTGCCGCCGCGAAACCATTTACCGTGGCGCGTTTGACGCAGATGCTTGATGCAGAGAAGGATGATGTCCAGATTGCTTTGGATGCATTAGCCGAGCGTTTGAATGTTTCTGGTAGCGGGCTTCAGCTGCAAAAAAATGGCTCGGAATATGAATTGGTGACGCGTCCAGAATGTGCGGATGCGGTTGCGAAAGTCGTGAATGTGGAGGCTCAGGCAGAATTGTCGCGGGCTTCATTGGAGGCACTGACGATTTTAGCGTATCGTGGACCTCTGACGCGTCCGGAATTGGAACAAATTCGTGGTGTTCAGTCATCGATCATTCTTCGTAATTTATTGTTGCGTGGATTAATTGAACAGTCTGAGGATATGCGTTTGGGCCAGCCGGTTTATTCCGTCACCTTTGATTTCTTGAATCATCTTGGATTGAGTGGGGTTGAGGCTTTGCCGGACTTTGAGAAATTGCGAGGACATAGCTCGGTGGTGGACGTTTTAAAACAACTTGAGAGCACTTCGACCCCACCGCCTGCGGATCCTCAAGCTCCGAATCTTCACGTATAAATTATGATTGATCTCTTTATTGGAAGTGTTCTCGCGATGACATTGCCCACGCCCGCTCAGGCGCAGACGGTTTTGCAGCCTTTGCTGATTGCGGGAGATATGAATCCGCCGAAAATTGTACGTGCCATTGCACCGACCAAGAAGCGAGCGAATAGCGTGGGTGTGAAAACGACGGGTGCCTCCGTGTTTGTCGCGGATATTGCAAGTGGGAAGGTTCTGTACTCAAAGGATGCGCATCGCGTGATGCCAATTGCAAGTATTACGAAGCTCGTGACCGCCATGGTGTTCTTAGATCAAAAGCCGGACATGACAAGGATGGTGACCTTTCAATCTGCAGACTTTGACCGTGAGGGGAAAGCGGTTTTCAAAGTCGGAGATCAGATTACGAATGAGGACTTGTTGCGTTCTTTGTTGATTGGATCGGTGAACGCCTCAGCCAATGTGATGGCGCGTACAAGTTTGGGCATGGAAGAGTTTGTCGTGGCTATGAATGCAAAGACACGTGAACTAGGTTTAAAGACACCACGTTTTGTTGAACCGTCGGGGATCAGGCCAGAAAATCAAGCGAGCGCAGCCGATGTGGCGGCGATTCTTTCGATCGCTTCGGGATATCCTGATATTCGTCGGATTACGCAGAGCGGAGACTTTGAGATGACGGTGAAAAATACGAATCAAAAGATGCGAATTATTTCTACGAATTTGCTTTTGACGAGCTATTTGAACAAGGGTCCGTATAAGATTGTCGCAGCGAAGACGGGATCTTTGCCAGAAGCTGGATATTGCATGGCTCAGGTGACCCGAAATGCGGCGGGAAATGAAATCATTGCCGTGGAACTGGGAAATGAAAATCATTTTTCACGCTATAACGATATTAAAGCGCTGACGGGATGGGCTTTTGAGACATATCAATGGGAAAGATAATTGGTCAGGAATATTGTTTTGTGCGCTTATGATTATCGGCATTGATCTTCGTTGTCTTCCCGCGGATGGAAGTCCTGGGGCAGGTGTCGCGCATGCGGCGCGGGAATTGTCGCGGACTTTGGTGCGTTTGAATCCAAAAGCGTCTTGGATGATTTATTTGCCGACGGGAGCGGTTTGGGATGAAGAAGCGGAGAAGCTGCCGCAATGTGAAGTGATTCGTTTGGATTCGACGAGTGGGGCGGCTTTGCGGAAGGCATATCGTTTAGCTCCATGTAAGCGATTGTTTGTGCCGTCAGGATCAGTGCCGCCGGGGATTCGGGCGATTTCGATTCCTTGGGTGCATGATGTTGCGATTTTTCGGTCGGGGGATTGGTTTCCGCAGTCGGCTTTGAGGCGGCTCATGACAACGCAATTGTTTTTGCGCGGAGTTCGACGGGCACCATGTCTTTTAGCAGTCTCGGAATTTACGAAAAAGGAATTGGTGGAGATTGCGCGGATCGATCCGTCTCGCATTGTGGTGACACATGAAGGTGGCGATTCATCTTTAGCGGAATTAGCGCAAACGGATTTAGCAGAATCGAAACGGCGCGCGCGTTTGCGTTTGGCGGAGATAGGGGTGACACAGCCTTTTGTGTTGTGGATGGGAACGGTTGAGCCACGAAAGAATCTTGAGACGGTGATCGCGGCTTGGATGCGAGCTCGTGATCATTTTTCTCGTCCAATTGATTTAGTGATTGCGGGTCGTGATGGATGGAGACTGGGGCCGATTCATGCGGCGATGAATGCTGCGGCGTCCTATCCGAGTGAGGGTGGATCGAGACTTCATCGGATCAAAGCGGTGTCGGATGAGGATAGACGGGATTTATTATTGGGCGCAGAAGTGGTGGCTTTGCCGTCTTGGCATGAGGGATTTGGATTGGTGGCTTTGGAGGGAATGCAGGCAGGAACGGCCGTGATGGTGTCGTCTGAGGGTGGGATGGCGGAGATTGTTGGAGAAGCGGGGATTGTGTTGCCTCCGGAGGATACGGGAGCCTGGGCTGGGGCCTTAGCAGGGCTCTTAAATGACGATATATCGCGTTTAGCACTGGCTCAGGCGGGAATGTCCCGTAGCCAGGGTTTTACGTGGGAGAGAGCCTCAAAATTGGCTTTTGAGGCATTGACGGCTGAGCTGTAGTCGCGTATGCTCCGCTGACAGTTGGAAAGTCCATATCGTCGCGGGATAGAGCAGTTGGCAGCTCGCCAGGCCCATAACCTGGAGGTCGCCGGTTCGAGTCCGGCTCCCGCAACCAAATAAAACACACCGTGAAAGCGGTGTGTTTTATTTTTGGAAAGACGTCATTCATTCGTAAAAACGTGGCGATTGAAGCCTTGTCAGGTTTATGAAAATAAGCTAATCTCTCGCTACCTAGAATTTGGATCCAAACCGGGGTAGCTCAGTTGGTTAGAGCGCGGGACTCATAAGCCCGAGGTCGCCGGTTCAATTCCGGCTCCCGGTACCACGTAAAAACTCACGCACAACGTGAGTTTTTACGTGCCCCGTGACGCAAATCTAAAAGAAGAACGTTTGCGTTTTACGGGGCTTCCCAGTGTGTGAGTTCACGTGGCACGCCATTGAAGCCTACTTCACCTTTCGTCTATATGCCGTCGCCAATGCGTCCGCATATTCATTCCATTTATTTCCATCGTGGGCCTTGATCCATTCCAGTTTCAGTCCCGGATGTCCATGAAATAGTTCATAGAGTTCTTGTACAAGTTCAAGGTTTTTGATTTCTCCCTTTTTCTTTTTCCAGCCTTTTGCCTCCCAGTCCTTCGCCCAGATATTGATGGTGTTTACGCAGAGTTGGCTGTCGGTGTGGATGGTGGCGCGTTCATTGCGGGGGACGAGTTTGCAGGCGGCGATGAGGGCTTCAAGTTCCATGCGATTGTTGGTGGTGTGGGCTTCGTGGCCGTAGTCTTCGGCGATGATTTTTCCGTCGACGACATAGACAGCGCCCCAACCGCCGGGACCGGGGTTTGGTTCTGCGGCGCCGTCGGTGAAGACTCCGCTGATGGGGCCGGCGGTGTATTTTTCTAGGACTTCAGCAGTGGTGAGATTTTGTTCGCGGGAACCGCTGGTGGAGGATTCTTTTTTGCAATTGAAACAGCGTTTTGGTTTCCATCCTGGGAATTTCGCCAAAGTGGCGGATTGAACGGTGAAGTTTTTGTTGCAATTTTCGCAGGCAAATGAGGGCATGGGGAGTAACGTACAGGATGGGAGGGATTTTGACATCATCTGATTCATTTCACCTCCTCTAACTCCTCCTTCGGAAGGAGGAGGATATGATCGTTCAGATTGTCGATCGATTCTGTCAGAACCCCTCTCCTTGCGAAGGAGAGGGGCAGGGGTGAGGTGTTCTTGACACCCACCCCAAATCCATGGAAGCAGTGTATAGTAGCCACCTCTATGCTCGACCTCCTCAAAAAGCACTTTGGGTATGATCAGTTTCGTCCATTGCAGGGCGAGATTATTGAGCATTGTGTTGCGGGGAAGGATGCTTTGGTCTTGATGCCGACGGGTGGGGGTAAGTCTTTGTGTTATCAGCTTCCGGCTTTGAAATTTCCGGGATTGACGGTGGTGATTTCGCCTTTGATTGCGCTCATGAAGGATCAGGTTGATAGTTTGCGGGCGAATGGGATCTCGGCGGCGTATTTGAATAGTACTTTGCCTTTTGCAGAAGCAATGCGGATTGAGGATCAGGCTCGTCGGGGGGAGTTAAAATTGTTGTATCTTGCGCCGGAACGTTTGTCGGCTCCGCGAACGCAGGATTTTTTGAAAACGATTCCGATTAGTTTATTTGCGGTGGATGAAGCACATTGTATTTCGGAGTGGGGTCATGATTTTCGGCCGGATTATCGGAATTTGAAGATGATTCGGGATTTATTTCCGGCAGTTCCGGTTTTGGCTTTGACGGCGACGGCGAATCCGCGAGTTCGGGATGATATTCGGGTGCAATTGAAATTGGAAAAGGGGAGGGTTTTTCAGTCGAGTTTTAATCGGGATAATTTGACGTATCGGATTCTTCCGAAGAAAAAGGCGATGGATCAATTGGTGGCAGAATTGAAAACGCGGCCGAATCAGGCGATTATTATTTATTGCTTTTCTCGGAAAGGCGCGGAAAAAACGGCGGCGGATTTGAATGCGAATGGGTTTAAGGCCGCGGCCTATCATGCGGGTTTGACGCCGACAGTGCGTTCAAAAATTCAGGAGCGTTTTATTAATGATCAAGTTCCAATTATTGCAGCGACGATTGCGTTTGGGATGGGAATCGACAAGCCAGATGTTCGTCTCGTCGTGCATATGGACCTTCCGAAGTCGGTCGAAGGTTATTATCAGGAAACTGGTCGTGCGGGACGTGATGGTCTGGCGAGCGACTGTTTTCTGTTCTACTCCGCGGGTGATCGTTGGAAGCAGGAGTTTTTTATCCGAGAGATGACGGATTATCGCGAGCAAATGCGGGCTCGTCAGCAGTTAGAAGAGATGACGCGGTTTTGTGAATTGACGACCTGTCGTCGGAAATTTCTTTTGGCTTACTTCGGTGAAGTTTGGCCGGAGGATAAATGTTCGGCTTGTGATGTCTGTCTTCCTGCACGTATTGCGCCGTCCATGGAGAAGACTTCTGGAACTGCATCGAAAGCTGCTAAGTCTGGGGAAGAATTTGATAGCGAGTTGTTTGAAGAATTGCGGAGTCTTCGTCGTCGTTTGGCGGAGCAGCAGGGTGTTCCTCCCTATGTTATTTTTGGAGATCGGACATTACAGGAAATGTGTCGTCGCTTTCCGCAGCGTTTGGAAAGTATGGCAGGAATTTTTGGGGTCGGGCGTGAGAAGCTGTCCAAGTATGGGAGTGAGTTTATGGAGGTGATTGTGAAGTATGCGGAGGAAAATAATATCTCTGAAAAAGAAGAGGAGAAACAGGTGACGACGACGGTGTTTAAACCAACGAAGCGGGCTTTGACCGAAACCGTTTTGGCGAGTGTGAATTTATTGAAAGGCAGAAAAGATATTGAGGAGATCGCTGCTATGCGTCATTTGGCTGTTGGAACAGTGCTGGCGCATTTGGAAAAGGCGGTGGAAGAGGGGGTGGCTTTGGAGGTGTCTCATGTGGTGAGACCGGCGGAAGATCGAGTAAAGAAAATACAGGAAGCATTTCGATCCGTCGGGGGTTATGCCTTATCGCCTATCGTTCAAAAGTTAGGAGCTGATTATTCATTTGATGAAGTGAGATTAGTTAGACTTCTTTTGCGAACAAAAAAACCGAGCGGGGGCTCGGTCAGTGGATCCGTTTAACGTAGAGACTTGCAGACTTCGAGACGTCGTTTGGCGTTTCCTTATCAAGGGATTCTTCATACAAAAAAGCCCCAAGTCAGGAGGACTTGGGGCTAGCGGGTGCGGGCGTGATGCTGAAGATATTCAGGTCGGTGAAACGTTTGACGGCCTTTTTTCTCGCTGTCTCTTCATTTTCCGTGAGCATTACAATCATTTTACGGAAACCTTCCTGCCAGGTGTCTGTTCTCCAGATTATCTCGAGCCCAACTTCAAGGGTTGCGGCTAGTCCGCAAGTGACTTTTCCTTCCCCAAAGAAGTTGATTTCCCAGTCACGCTCCCCGTTGTTTGCATCCATGGAAAAGATGCTTGCTACATCACACGAGTCTTTTTCTAGCTCGTCCGCTTCGTCTCTCCAATCAGTGCAGTGGATTTTTCCACCGGAGCTCATGGGTTCTTTTGAAAGCTTGTTGATAAAAGTCTTGATCCCTTCCACGAGCTGTTTTCTGGCTTGTTGCCAGATAAGCATCTGAGCCTCGTTAAGCTCTTCTGAGTATCTGAACCCCGGAGCACAGGGAACTTGGATTTCGATTCGTGGTTGGTCTATATCTAGGTCGCACATGATCTTGTTTCCTTTCGGTAAAGGGCAGATATTTGATACTACTTTTTTGGTTATTTGTCAATGGTTCTCCCTAAACAAAAACACCCCTTTCGGAGTGTTTTTGTTCCAAACAAGTGGTGGGCGGGGAGAGAATCGAACTCTCATGACCTTGCGGCCGCGGGATTTTGAGTCCCGTGCGTCTACCAATTCCGCCACTCGCCCATCAGCTATTTGGAACGGCGAAAAGCGTAGCGTCTTAGCCAGAATTCGTCAATATTTGGGTTTTTTGGCTTGCTTGTCGAGCGGGGATTGGGGAGGTACACTGGCGATCACTTCCTATGGGCAGAATTATTTCTATCGTGAACCAAAAAGGTGGGGTCGGAAAGACCACGACGGCGATTAATTTGGGCGCCTATTTAGCGGAGGCGGGGAAGTTTGTTTTGGTTGTCGATTTGGATCCGCAGGCGAATGCGACCTCGGGTTTGGGGATCGATCATCGGAATTTGGAGCAGGGTGTGTATCAGGCGGTATTGGGGACGGTGGGGATGCGCGAGATTATTCAACCGACGGCGCATGAGACTTTGCGTGTGGCACCTTCAACTTCTGCTTTGGCGGGTTTGAATATTGAATTGGTTGACATGGATCGTCGTGAGTATAAGTTGTACGATGCTTTGCTTGAGATTCGAAATGACTACGATTATATTTTGATCGATTGTCCGCCGACGCTTGGTTTGATTACCTTGAATGGAATTGTTGGGGCGGATGAAGTTTTGATTCCGGTTCAAGCTGAATATTTTGCGCTTGAAGGTTTGGGTCAATTGTTGGAAACGGTGCAGTTGATCAAAGAGCGTTTGCGTCCGGAGCTCGATGTGCTTGGTGCGGTGTTGACGATGTATGATGGTCGGACGAAATTGTCAGATGATGTGATGCAGGAATTGTATAAATATTTTCCGAATAATATTTTTCGTTCGGTGATTCCTCGCAGTGTGCGTTTGGCAGAAGCGCCGTCATTTGGGCGGACAATCGTCATGTTTGATGGTTCTTCGAAAGGCGCAAAGGCGTATGAACGTTTAGCGCAAGAAATCTTAGCCAGTGAAATGCAACGCCTTATCGTATGATCATGGGAAGACAAAGTGGATTAGGACGAGGACTTGGAGCCTTGATTCCGCCAAAACCAACAACGAATTCAACACTGACGTCGAGCGCTCCTTCTGTGCCGCCGCCGGAATCTTTTGATTCAAATGCCAGAATGTCTGTCGTTTCTCCGCCGCCGGTTCGATCCGTCTCGGCTGCGCCTGAAGTGACAAGGCCGGTTGAAGTCGAAACCATTCCGTCGACCATGTCGTCGCATGGTGCTCGTTTGGTCCACGATTTATCTTTGGATTTGATTGATCCGAATCCGCATCAGCCGCGTCGTCATTTTGATCATGGACAATTGGAAGATTTGATTACGTCGATTAAAGAGCATGGTGTTTTGCAACCGATTGTTGTTACGGAAAGTGCTCGTGGACGTTTTGAGTTGATTGCTGGTGAACGTCGTTTGCGCGCTTCAAAGATTGCCGGGAAGACGACGGTTCCAGCCCTTGTACGTTCTGCGACGGAGCAGCAGAAATTGGAATTGGCCATTATTGAAAATATTCAGCGTCAACAATTAAATGCTTTGGAAGAGGCAGATTCCTATCTTCGTCTTCAGAATGAATTCGGATTGACACAGGAAGAAGTTTCGCACAAAGTTGGGAAGAGTCGTTCACAGGTCGCGAATATTATTCGTCTTCTCCAATTGCCTGAGAATGTGAAGGAGGCTTTGGCGACGGGAAAAATTACGACCTCGAATGCGCGTACATTGTTGTCGCTCGAAGGAGCTGAACAAATGAAATTGTTCCGTGACATGTTGGATGGGAATTTTACGGTTCGTCAGGCTGAGGCTCGAATTCCAAATCGACGTGGGCCGCGCAAAGCTTCGCTGTTTGATCCAAATGTCGCTGAAGCTGAGATGAAATTACGTGGAGCTTTGGGCGCGAAAGTTGCGATCAAGCGTGATGCGCGTGGTGAAGGTGAAATCAAAATTTCTTTTTTTAGCGATGAAGATTTGAGTGGATTGCTCAAGAAGATGGCGGGAGATTACGGATTGGGGGTGTAACTCTACCCGGGGCCGGGCGCAATTTATTGCGCCCGGTTCGACTCGGTTACTTCTTCATTAATCCATTCGGAAACACTCCTTTAATCCAATCTCCAATTCTTGATCTGGCGAATTGTCTGATTTTTGTTTTTGCATGTCTGGTTTTCGCTGTTTCAATCCAATCGGGATTAGGGCCTTTTCGATTTTTGTCGGTGATGATTTCGATCATGTCGCCACTTTTTAATGGGCGATCGAGTGGAGCATTTGAGTCATTTACTTTGGCGGCGGTGCAGGTATTTCCGATATCGGTGTGGATGGCATAGGCAAAATCGACAGGCGTTGAATCTTCCGGTAAGTCGATGACATCACCTTCTGGGGTGAAGACAAAGATACGATCCTTGAAGACATCGATTTTTACATCGTCGAGCGCTTTCAGGTAATTTTTTTTGTCCGACATGTCCTGCTGAAAGTCGGCGAGTTGGTGAACCCAATCGATTTGGGTGTCATTATTTTTTAGATCGTTATTGAGCTTGCGTTCATCATAGCTCCAGTGTGCGGCGATACCGTATTCAGCATTTTGATGCATTTCTGGTGTACGGATTTGAAATTCGACAATTTCTCCATCCTCGCAAAAAACGGTGGTATGCAAAGAACGATACCCATTTGGCTTTGGTTGGGAGATATAGTCTTTGATGCGACCCTTGAGTGGAGTCCATCGGCCGTGAATGACTCCGAGGGCGGCATAGCAGTCGCCGATATTGTTTACGATGACACGCATGGCGATAATATCGTAGATGCGTGCAATGTTCCGTTCATTCTTGATTAACTTTTTGTAGAGCGAAAATAGATGTTTGGTTCGTCCATGAACATCGACGGGTTTGAGGCCAGCGGCGGCGAGGTCTTCTTTGAGAATGTTAATGGCGCGTTCTTGATAGCCTTCGGAGCGTTGGATGGCGGTTTGGGCGAGATTGGTTGTCCATTCATATTCTTTTGGAAGAACATATTTGAAAGCCGCGTCTTCGAGACGGCCTTTCATTTCACCCATGCCGAGACGATTTGCGATTGGAGCAAAGATCTCTAAACTTTCAAGAGCAATGCGGAATTGTTTTTTTTGTGGCAATGAATCTAGGGTTTCGAGATTGTGGAGGCGGTCAGCGAATTTGATGATGACGACACGGACATCTTCGGCCATGGCTAAAAACATTTTGCGTAGGTTTTCGATGTAGCGCTCGACGCCGCGATATTTGATTTTTCCAAGTTTGGTAATTCCACCGACTAAGGTCGCAACTTCTGTGCCGAATTCGGTGTTGATATCTTCGAGCGTGCGATTTGTGTCTTCTGGGACATCGTGCAAGAGCCCGGCGATGATGAGGGTGTCCGGAAGTTTCATCTGGGCCAGAGTCATGGCTGTCGCGAGGGGATGGATGATATACGGCAGACCGCTCGCGCGTTTTTGATCCTTGTGAGCCTCGGCGGCAAATGCGTAAGCACGGCGGATATTTGTGATATCCGCTTGATTGTCATAGGCGCTGACCGTGGCGATCAGGTCGTCAATGGTGGGTGTCATGCAGGCATCATAAGGAGCTGATGCCGAGTACGCAAGTTTTTGCTATACTTCGACAAAACATATGGATGGTACTTTGCCGCTTGAACAACAGAAATCCGCCCTTACGGAGCAGATGCCTCAGTCAGCAGAAAAGCGGGCAAGTCTCGATGAGACTTTAGCGCAGGGGCGTATGGATCGGATCACCGAAGTGGTGAATCAAGAGGCAGCACATGTGCAGCAAGAAGCTACAATATTGAGTCAGGCGGCAAAGACCGAAGGTGATCCAGATGCGCAAGCAGCGAATCAGGAGATTGCTTTAGCTGATCAAGAAGTGACGCAGAAGATTGAAGCGGCAAAATTAGACACTGAAAAGGAGTTGCAAGAAGTGACGAAGGAAGTCGTGGTTGGTCCTGCGCCAGATGCTATGGGTGCTTTGCAGGGTGAGACGATGCCTGTCCAAGAAATGACATTTACGGCTTCAGCTGTGAATGACAATGAAGCTATTGCAGAAGCTCCGACATCATCTCTTGAGCAGCAATTGAAGGCTGTTGAATCTTTGGCGACAGGTGCCAAACAGCGCATGAAGGAGATCTATGAGAGTCTTTTGAAGATGAGTCAGAGCGGTGGGGAGCTGACGGCGGATGAGCTTGAGGTTTATAAGACGATGCTGGATGCAGATCCGACTTTGAATGCTTTTGTTGGTAAGATGCAGTCAGAGTTTGTGAATCCAAAAAATGAAGGTTCGGTTCGGGCTCGATCTGCGCAATTGGCAATTGAATTTGCTCAAGGCGCACGTGCGCAAATTGCTTTTGCAGAAGGATTGGCAAATCCTCAGGCAAAATTTGAGCAGCCTCCGATTCCTCAACCAAAGGCTGAAGCGGCAGCGCCGGCATCAGAGGTTCCTGCTTTGAAAGAGAAAGCTCTGCCATCACCGGCTGAAATCAAGAAATTGGAACAGGATGTTGCGAGCCGTTTGCAGCAGATGGATCAATTGGCTTTTCAAATTATGAAAGGCGATGGGTTGGATGATGTTGCAAAGATGGGTTTGCGCGAGCAATTAGAGGCAATGCAGCAAGAGAATGTCCTTGGTTGGGATGCATTGTCTGAATCAGGTTCTCCAAGAAATGAGGCCTTGTCCGACATGCAACAGCGTACGACGGATATGTTGCATGTTTTGGATCAAATGTTGGCAGAGAATGATCCGGCAAAAGTTCAAGAATACACCCAGCAGATTGTTGGTCTTCGTGCCTTGAATGCCGTTGATCGAGAATCGCATCAAAAGCAGGTCTTGGAGGATGCAGCGCAAGAAAAGGAGTCGATCGAGAATGCGCCTATTTTAGAAAAAATTGCAGAGCGTAATGCGACATTGATCGGTCTCATGAATCAAGCGGAGGGTTTGATGGAGTCATTCAAGAAAAATGGATTGAAGGCTGGTCCAGATGAGGTTCGTGCTTTGCGGAAGCTGATGGTACAAGCGCATCCGGATAAGCATCCCGGGGATATTGGGATGGAGAATTTTTTCAAAAATTTGGGGAGTTTGAAAATGGCTTTTGAAGGGGACATGAATTCTTGGAAGAATCCTCGTGGGGTTAGCTTGGAAGTCGATTTTGCCAATTTCCGAAAAGATATTGGAGTTGATCCTGTGGCGGAGAATGATGAGCGTGTGGCAGAAGAGCCAGCTCCGCTGAAGGCTGAAGTGACGGCTGAGGCTATTCCTCAACCAGAGAAGCGTGAAATCGCCGGTCCGAATGAGATTGTGAATGAGAAAGCTGAGAATGAGCAGATGCTTGGGACCTTGGAAGAAATCATGTCTGAAAAGATTCGAAAGGTTGAGGCTGCTTTTGATGAGGTTTTGGAAGAGGGTGATGAGGCGAAGATTGCAGCGGCGGCTTTGCTTATGAAAACGCTTTATCGTGGTCACATGGAAGGTATTACGAAAGGTATTAATGTGTTTTATAAGATTCCTGCTGGGCAACGTGGGAAGATGGATAAGAAGAAGAATGAGATTGCGGAATATAATGAAGAACTTTTGGGTGCCCAGATGGATGTTCATCGGGAGAAGGCGGATTTGGCGAAGTATAAGCGGATGAAGATTGCGGTTGATGCCGAAGTTTTGAACCTAGAAAAACAGATTAAAGAGTTTAAACCGGCGGTCGGTGCTAATTTGCTGAATGCAGCGGCAACAACGGATAAAATGGTGCTTGCACCAGATGCTGCAGGAATTAGCATTGAAATACCAGCTGAATTAACAGCTCAGTTGGATCAAGCTCTTCATCGTCAAAAAGAATTTACTCAGGAAATTAGTCTTCGTCAGGGGGCCTTAGATTCTTTGAATACGAATATCGCACGGATTATTGCTTTGAGGTTGAAGTCTTTGGGAGAATTGAAGACGATGCAGGATGAACCCGCTTTAGAGATGGTGGATAAGGGTCTTGAGATGAGTACGACTGCTAATTTAGATACAGAATATCAAGAGCAGGATTATGATGTCGCTGAAGGTGCGGCGGCTCCTGAAAAATATAAAGAAGGTTGGTTTGAAAAGATTGGGGATGTTGTCGCAGAAGCGATGCATGGGGATCAGGCTTCGATCCATGGAGCAGAGAAGCTTATTTCGGAAGCGAAAGAGACGTTTTTTGCCAAGCTTGAAGGTAGAAGTGGAAAGCAAGAGTCTGGATATCGTGCCCCGAAAGCGAGGCAGGTTGCTCCGCAGCGCTCCAAGCGCGTTGGTGAGGCTCCAAGATCTGAAGAAAAAATAAAGTCGATTGAGAGCGCCAGCGAATCCGAGATGTCGATGGATCAGATGAAAGAATCAATTACAAAGCTGCTTGAGGATCATTCACCGGAAGGATATTCGGATAAGGATTTGGCGAAATTCCTTCGAAAGGAAGCTGAAGCGCAAAAGATTGCTGGACCAACGGATGCGGACACGTATGAAGCCTTACGACAACTTGCGGAGTACAGCGTGATTGCCAAGGATGACAAGAAATGGAAAATGGCTCACTCAATAAAATCGGATGAGAAAAAAGCGGCTTAGGCCGCTTTTTTCTTTGGGATCGCTTTTTTTGTTGTCGTTCGTCTGGTGGCTGGTGCCCTCTTGGTTTTTTTGGCTGATCCAGCTCTTGCGGCGATTAATTCAACCGCTTGAGGGATGGTGATTTCTTCAGGTTTGATTTCTTTTGGAATGGTCGCGTTTACGGAACCATGTTTGACATAAGCGCCGTATTTTCCGTCATGAACGGTGATCGGCTTATTGTCTTCTGGATGATTTCCGAGAACTCTTCCGGCTGCACCGCGTCCGCCGCGGGTTCCTTTTGGAATCGCTAGGATTTCGAGCGCGCGAGGGAGGGTAATGGTCAGGACATCGTCTTCGCCTTTGAGCGAGCGGAAGTCTCCATCGTGGACGATGTATGGGCCGAAACGACCAAGACCGGCACGGATTTCTTTGGTTGATTCAGGGTGGGTTCCGAGCAAGCGTGGGAGGGTCAGGATCGAAATGGCTTTGGTGTGATCAAGCGTATCGAGTGGGACATTCTTTGGAATGCTGACGCGCTTTGGTTTGACTTTTGGATCTTCCGTGTCTTCTCCAAGTTGGAGATATGGGCCATAGGAGCCGGAGCGAAGATAGATAAGGAGGCCGGATGTTGGATCGACGCCTAAACTGGTTGGGCCTTTGCTGGCTTCTTTTAAGATCTCGTCGATTTTTTCTTTGGTTGCGTCGGATGGGGCGAGGTCTGGTGGGAGAGAGCCTTTAACCATGGCTCCCGTGAGTGGGAGATGGGTTTCGACATATGGACCGAATTTTCCGACTTTGACGATATAGCCTTCTAAGCTTGGAAGAATGACGGCTTTGGCGGATTCTGGTTCGATGGTTTGCAGGCCTTCGACAATTCTTTGCTTCAGACCATGATCACCGAAGTAGAATTGGCGGAGATAAGGGATCCATTCTTCTTTGCCTTCTGCGATACGGTCGAGTGATTGCTCCATGGTTGAGGTGAAGCCAACATCGACGAGATTGCTCAAGTATTTTTCTAAGAGCTGAGTCACCGCGAAAGCCGTGAAGCTTGGGACGAGGGCATTGCCTTGTTTGCGAACATAGCCGCGGTCTAACAAGGTTGAAATGGTTGCGGCATAGGTACTTGGGCGACCAATGCCTTCTTTTTCCATGTATTGGACCAAAGCAGCTTCTGTAAAACGGGATGGTGGCTTGGTTTCATGACCCTGGGCTTCGATGGAGACGCAGGTGGGGACATCTCCGATGGCAAGGTCGGGTAAGACGGATTCCTTCTCTTCAAGGGCTTGTTCAACGTCATCAGCGCCTTCGACATAAGCACGGAGGAAGCCGGGGAAGATGATTTTGGTTCCGGAAGCCGTAAATGTGTGGGAAGCGACTTGCATCGTTACGGTTTGTTGAAGCTGTTCGGCATCACGCATTTGAGAGGCGATGGCGCGCATCCAGATGAGCTCATAGACATGAAGTTCATTGCTGGTGAGACCTGTGTCCTGAGGCGGCGTGAAGGTTAAACTTGGACGAATGGCTTCGTGGGCCTCTTGGGCATTGTCTTTGTTGGCAAATTGTTTTGGAGCGGCGGTCAAATATTCAGCGCCATAGCGTGAAGACACCATGCCGCGAATGCCCGTGACGGCATCGGCGGACAAGGTTACGGAGTCGGTACGCATGTAGGTAATGAAACCTTTTTCGTACAATGACTGCGCGGAGCGCATCGCGTCCTTGGCGGAGAGATTGAGTTTACGGTTACATTCTTGTTGCAAGGTTGAAGTTGTAAACGGTGGTGGTGCTTTGCGACGTGCGTCTTTTTCGACAATGTCTGATACTTTCCAGGGAGCGGTTTTGGCTTCGTCGGAGATACGTTTCGCATCAGCTTCCTCTAAAAGAATGACATCTTTAACATCGGTACGGACGGTACCAGTATTTTCGTCAAAGTCTTTTCCGATCGCGACACGTTTACCGCCGGTGGCGCTGAGTTTTGCTTCAAAGCCAGCTTTTTCTTTTTCAAGTTGTGCGCCGACATCCCAATAGCTTCCTTTATGAAAAGCGAGACGAAGGCGTTCGCGATCGACAATGGCTTTGAGGGCGGATGATTGCACACGACCGGCGGAAAGACCGAAAGCAATCTTTTTCCAGAGAACAGGGGAGACGGTGTAGCCGACGAGACGATCTAAAATACGTCGAGCTTCTTGGGCATGGACGAGGTTTTCGTCCAATTGCCGTGGATGGGCTAAAGCGGCTTCGATCGCGGTTTTGGTGATTTCATGAAACACCATGCGATGCACGGGGATTTTTGGTTTCAAAATGTCTAACAAATGCCAAGAGATGCTTTCTCCTTCTCGGTCTTCGTCAGTTGCCAGATAGAGCTCTTTTGCGTCTTTCAGCAATTTCTTTAATTCGGTGACGATTTTTGTCTTATCTTTATTGATGACGTAGATCGGAGCAAAATCATTATTGATATCCACGCCAAGTTGACCTGCTTCCGTTTTTTTGAAGGCAGCTGGAACTTCATCCTGAGAAGATGGCAAATCACGTACATGGCCCATGGAGGCGACCACGACATATTCTGAGCTCAGAAATTTTCTGATGGTTTTGGCTTTGGTTGGAGACTCAACGATGACGAGATTCATAAGCTGGATTTGTTATGCAAGATAGCAGACCACGGAGGTTATTCAAAATGGGGGTTCCGGCGGACAGAGACAGAATGAAATCATAACAAACTCGCGAGCATTCAAATTTTTTGGATTCGCTCACCGTGCACCGTATGGTGCACGGCTCAGACAGGTGATGATTTCATTCTGTCTCTGTCCGCCGGAAGAGGAATGTTCGTTATCTGCGCGTTGTTCTTGAGTATGTCCTTCTGTCTGAACTGACGATATAGCCTTGTAGTTCGAGGTACGTCAAGCGTTTGGCGATATCTGTAATGGGTTGACATAAGGCTCGGGCGAGATCGTCGGCGCGGATGGGGCCGGTGATGGCAGAGAGGACGGCTGCGGTTTTGGGGTCTTCGGGGATGCGGATTTCATTGTCTGATTTGAGATGTGCTTGTTCGAGATGGAGAACTTCTAGAATATCTTCGATGTTGGTGCAGGGTATTGCGCCTTGTCGGAGAAGACGATTTGTTCCACGACTTTGGGTTGAAGTAATCGGACCGGGGACGGACATGACGTCTTTACCTTGTTCCGCAGCGAGATGAGCAGTGATAAGTGATCCGCTTTTTTCTGCGGCTTCAATAATGAGGACGGCTTGGGAGAGGCCAGAGATGAGGCGATTGCGTAGTGGAAAATCGAAACGCATTGCATCGTACATTGGTGCGCTTTCGCTTATGATTCCGCCGTCAGCATCGAGGATTCGTTTTGCAAGAGAAAAATGTTGACGTGGATATATCATTGCATCATCTAAACCGGAGCCGAGAACGGCGATGGTTCGGCCTTGGGCGTCCAGGGTGGCTTCATGGGCGATTCCGTCTATTCCGAGCGCGAGGCCGGAAATAACGGTGATGCCATTTCTGGCGCAAGCGGAAGCTAGTTCTTGCGCGACTTGTTTCCCATAGGTGGTGACGGAACGGGTGCCGACGATGGCGATGGTTGGTGAGGTGAGTGCTTTGAATGAACCGCGGATAAATAAAGCTCCAGGACTATTGTCGATGTCACGGAGGCGTTGTGGGAATTCGTTTTCCCAGGGAAGGAGAAAACGGATCTGTGTATGGTCTATTTGTTTTGCGAGGATGGTTGGATTTGTTTGTGCTCGGTATTTTAGAAAAGCATTCAGACTGTTCGATTTTTTTATGATCCTTTGGAAGAGCTCCGGATTTGCCTTCCAGGCTTTTTCGCCATCCTTATTGGTCTCTTTTTGGAGCTTACGGAGGGTGCTTGGTCCGAAGCCAGGGAATGAAGCGATGCCGAGCCAGCCGAGGCGTGAATCGTCCCAGGTCGAGCTGGGAGGGTTGACAGAGGGGGGTGTGGACTGATAAGACATCAGCAATGCTTGTCCTTTTGGTTCTGCTGGCGATCAGGTCTGGGCGACATTTTTGAACCCCAGTCGAAAACCCGACCGTTGGCAGAACCAAGGGCTTTTGTGAGGTTTAGTCACCTCCTATATATACCGCTGCCATGAGGCAGGGGTCGGTGTCAACTATTCCAGGTATTCATGGCTCGAGGGAGCCCGTCCGTAATCCAGGCTTTTAAAGCCTCTACGGCTTTTCCTTGAGCTATTTTTATACTTTCGTCGGAAATCTGTCCGAGAACCCATCCATCAACAGGAGCGCCGGCTTGGGGAGGGCGTCCAATGCCAATACGGAGGCGGGGGAGGATTGGAGGTTCGGTATTTTTTGATCCTAAGGTTTCAAAAATAGATTTGATGCCATTGTGTCCGCCGGAGCCGGATCTTTCGGAAAATTTCATGGCGCCGGGTTCGAGATCTAATTCGTCATGGACGATGAGGAGATCTTCAGGTTTTACTTCTTTATAAAACGATCGGAGGCTTTGAAGAGCTTGTCCGGAAAGATTCATGAAGGTCATTGGTTTGGCGAGAACGACGGTTTCGGAGCCGATCATGGCTTTTGCAATTTTGGCATGACGTTTTTTTTCATCGGACCAAGATGCATTCAGATCTTCTGCGAGTTTGTCGATCGCGAGCCAACCCGCATTGTGACGGGTTTTTTCGTATTCTTTGCCGGGATTGCCGAGAGCGATAAGAAGTTTCATGGAAATTTACGTATAAGATAAAGGGAGGGGAGGGGGAAGGCAATAACCCCTCCTGCCTCCCCTTGTGCTCAAGTGGAGGTTCTGCCGGATTCTAACAGGCTACCCTTTGTCATCCTGAGCGGAGCAGCAGCGAAGTCGAAGGATCTTCCCTGAAGCCCATGGGTCGGTAGAAGATCCTTCGACTGCGTTCATTGCTATTCACTTCGCTCAGGATGACAATTTTAGAACCTCCACTTGAGCACAAGGGGAGGCAGGAGGGGTTATTTTGACCGAGGGAGCTGGTACCAAAATCCCCGCACCTTTCGACGCGGGGATCTTTTTGTGTTGTTTTTTGTTAGTATCGGTTTCCTTTGCGTCCAATCGGACGCTTGCGACGCCATGGATTGAGCTTCTTTCCGTCTTTGCCGAGCTTGGTGCCATTTGGATTGCGATCTTCGATGGAACGGATTGGGAGAAGTTCGACGCGGGTTACGATTGGGGTGCCGCGGAAGCCGAATTTTTCGCGCAAACGGTTTTCGAAGTAGCGGATCCAGTTTTGATGCACAGCGGCTTTTTGTCCGCGGACGGTGATCAAGAAGGTTGGAGGTTCGGTTTTGACCTGGCTCACATCGTGGATATATGGCGAGAAGGTTCCACCATCAGCCAAAGGTTTTTTGCGAGCGACCACGGTCTTCAGCAGACGTTGCAAGGCATTGGTTGAGATTTCGCGACGACGTTCATCGCGAATGCGGAGGGCATAGTCGAGAATTTTGTCGGTGCGGAGATGATCTTTTGCGGAAACGAAGACGATGTCGGCCCAGTTTAAGAAAGGAAAGGCGCGGCGGATACGGAGTTCGTATTCATCTGTCGAGCCGGTTTTTTTGCCTTCGACTAAGTCCCATTTGTTAGCGATCAAGAGCAAGCCCTTGGTTTCGTCTTTCATGAGGCCGGCGAGATGCTTGTCTTGTTGGCTTGGTTCTTCGGAGGCGTCAAAGACCAAGAAGGCGATATCGGCGCGATGTAAGGAGTGTTGGTTTTTTTCGATGCCTTCTTCTTCAATATCGGTGTCGACGCGCGAACGTTTGCGCATACCGGCGGTGTCGATGATGGTGAAGCGTTCATCTTTCCAGACGAAATCTGTGTCAATTGGTTCGCGGGTGGTGTGGGCGATTGGGGAAGTGATCACGCGCTCTTCGCCGAGAATAGCATTGACGAGCGAGGATTTGCCGACATTTGGGCGACCCATAACGACGATGCGAAGACCGCTTGGTTCTTCGACCGGGACTGGAGGTTTGCCGCGCTTTTCTAATTTGGTGTAGACCGCATCGAGCACATCACCGACACCTTTGCCGGTTGAGGCTGAGCAGGTCATTGGTTCGCCAAGACCGAGGGCGACAACTTCGGCGCTGAAGGCTTCGGCAATGAATTGTGGGGTGTCCATCTTATTTGCGACCAAAAGGACATGCTTGTTATTTTTCTTAACAAATTTCGCCAATTGAGTGTCTTGGGGCATGATGCCGGAACGAGCATCGATCATGAAGACGACTAAATCCGCTTCTTTAACAGCGAGTTCAGCTTGTTTTCGGATGCCTTGGCCAACGGCTGTTTCCATTTCGGCGTCCATACCGCCGGTGTCCACACATTGGATGGCCATGCCACGCCAAATTACGTGAGCGTAGTTACGATCACGGGTGGTGTGGGCTTCTTTGGAAACAATGGCCTTGCTGGTTTCGGTCAAACGATTCCAGAGGGTTGATTTTCCAACATTGGCACGTCCCACGAGGGCGACGATCGGAAGATTGTCTTTGCGTTGTCCAGGCATACTAGTTGATCAGATTACCGTTTGAGCGGCCCAAGATAATGAGAAATTGGGTGGTTGAGGCAACGTCTTTTTCAGTTGAACTGAGCGAGACATTGGCATCAAGTAATTTTTTGAGTTTGGCGAGTTCTTCCGGATGGGCACCATCGGTATAGTCGATGATGACGGATTTTTCGTAATTGCGTAATTGCGCATTGCCGGTCGCAACGATGGTGTAGCCATTGGTATTGAGCTTGCCACTGATTTGACCGGCGAGTCCGGTTTTGGTGGTTCCATTGCGGACTTCGACATTGACTGTTTGATCGGTTTTGGCTTCTGCAAATTTATCTCCGACATCAACAAAAGGATTGGCGATGACATCGCGGATTTCAGACCAGTCAGCCTTTTTTGGCATGAGCATGAAAGCTCCGTTGATGTTTTGTGGGAACAATTGTCCATTTTTTGCATCGGTGATGACATTCATCACGATATTTGATTTGGAAAAATGGGTTGCAATTGGGAGAAATTTTAGGACATCCCAGGCACCGAGGTCGGTTTGGACATGGTTTGAGATGCTGGCCCAAATTTCGGAAACCTTTTTTGGATTTGATAAGGTTCCGACGGAGATCAATTTTTTGCGTACAGCTTCAAGTACCAATTGCTGTCGGCGACTGCGGGCGAAGTCGGAGTTTTCTCCATTGCTGCCATGACGTGAGCGAACAAAGATGAGGGCACGTTTGCCATCCATATGTTCGTTTCCTTTGGTGAAGGTGACGGTTTGCCACTTATATGGATCAGGTCCATCATCGTCCGTTGGAAAGCTTTTGTCGGTAAAGGAACGTTCAATGTCGATATCTAGACCGCCCAAAGCGTCGATGAATTTTTCAAAACCTTTGAAGTCGATTTTGATGGTTCGATCAATGCGGATATTGAGCTGGCGCGATAAGGCCTCAGCTGTCCTTTTGGCTCCTTCGCCTGGATATTGCTTTTCAGCATAGGCATTCAGAGCATTGATTTTGGAATATCGACCATCGCCTTGAGGGAAGGCGAGGTCACGGGGGATGGAGACGAGACCGACTTTTTTGCTTTCGCGATCAAGCGAGGCAAAGATGATGGTATCTGTCAGTTGGGAGCCTTCATGGCCATCGCCACCGATGCCGAGGAGCAGAATGTTCAACCGACCGTCTGGGGTCGTTAATGGATCCTTGGGGTCGACACTGCCGTTCCCAAGATGCATGCCATTTACTTGCCCAAAGCTAAAGAAGCTTCCGAATTCGCTAAATACATTGGTTCCACGCGTGGCGGCCCGATAGGATGCGCTGGCTCCCATGGCAGCCAAAAGGCCTACAGCAAGTGCAAAAACCGCCGCAATCAAGACGGTGGTTTTGCGGGCAATTTTTTCTTGATCAATGCCCAGGAGGTCGACTTGGATACGGTCACGCATGGAAGGAGGACTAATTCAGAGATTCGCTTCTGATGCTATCAGAAAGGATGGTCTTTGGCGAGGGGTGGGGAGGTGGGGCGATCTGTGCTATACTTCGCCCAACGTATGTTGCAAGCCCTTTCGCGTTTTTCGTCTTTTTTGCGGCGTAAATTTTTGTGCACTCCGGCCGACCTCCACAAGCGTTTAGGCTTGATCAGTGCAGCTTTTGGAACTGGAGCCATAACCTGGCTCGTTCCTTTGCTTGTCCGCGCTCAAGCTGATCCAAATGCGGCAACGGCAGCGAGCGATGCCACAGCGGGAATCTCGAATGCCGCCGCTAATTTTACCCAGTCGGGGGTTGGAATTGGGGCCATGGCCTTTGGTTCGTATATTTTCAATCTGGTTGGAACGATTTTTGCAACGCTTTTGTATCTGGTTATTTATGCTTTGATCTTTGTAAATACATTGATTACGGATTTGGTGATTCGCGTGGCTCAATATAATAACTTCGTGAATGCAGAGCCGGTGCGTTTGGGTTGGCCTTTGGTGCGTGATGTCTGCAACATGTTCTTTATTGTGATTTTGCTCGTGATCGCCTTTAGTACGATTATTGGATATAGCGAGTTTCATTATAAGAAGAATTTACCGCGTCTTTTGCTGTTCGCGGTTTTAATCAATTTTTCGCGAACCTTGATCGGGTTGATGATCGACTTTTCGCAGGTTGTGATGTTGACTTTTGTGGTTGGATTTAAGGATGCAGCGTTTGGAAATTTTGCAAAAGCATTTCAAGTTCCGTCACTTTTGAGTTTGAGTGTGGGGGATACGACATATTCTGCGGGGGGAGCGGGGACAGGAATGATTAACAATGCTGCTGCAGGAGTAGGAGCTGGGCTTCCAACCACAAGTAATATCATTATTGCTTTGTTGTTTGGGATTTGGATTATGACCATCGCCATGACGGCTTTGGTTATTTTGTTGATTTATTTTATCGCTCGTATCGTTGGTTTGTGGGTTTTGTTGATCTTGTCGCCGCTCGCGTTTTTTGTGATGGGTATTCCGAATAAATTAGGTGGAGCGATTTCAGGGATGGGTCAATATTGGAAGCAATTATCTGCCTGGTTAACAGGTGGTCCGATTGTGGCATTTTTTTTGTGGCTCGCATTGGCGGTTTTACAGAGCAGTAATAGTCCATTTGCGGATGTTGGTGGAACAGGGCGAAATGCTCAAGAAGAAGCGGCGGTGCAGGCCGTGATTACGGATATTGGTAAGCCTGAAAATGTTTTGAATTTTATCGTTTCGGTTGCCTTTATGCTGTTTGGGGTGAAGACGGCGGTTGAAGTTTCGAGTAGCGCGAATCCGTATCTGGGATCTTTGGCGAAGAAGGTTGATTCAGGTGGCGGTCCAGCTTGGCAAGCTGTACGAGGTGCCCCACGGGCATATCGTGCTGCAAAAGAAGGTACGATTCAGGTGGCTTCGCGCTTGCCTGGTTCAAAGTTGGCTGCTGAGACATTGAATAAACGAGGTGGGGTGGGGAGTGGATTTGGTACAGCAATCTTGTCGGCTCAGGGAATGCGTCAACAGGAGCAGAGAACAGCGGCTGCAAAAGGATTGGATACTTCTTTGAAGGGTTTGAGCGATGAGCAGGCAATTAATGCTCTGCGCAGTACATCGAAGTTGGGTTACATGGATCGACTTAGAAATACGGCTGCTCGGAGTAAGTTGAATATCGGTGGGGCAATTGATCCAGCAGAGAACATGGCTGCCAATGCAGCGAAGGAGAAGTTGGCTTTGTTGGCTGTGTCTAAGAATGGTGGGAAGGTGCTTGGGAAAGAAGCGGAGAAAGACTTTAAGGGTGCAACGGCGGATGAAAAGAATGTTGCGAAGATGTTGCATATTAAGCGTGAACAGTCGAAATATTTGGATGATGCTGAAACGATGGCCAAAGAAACCGGGAATGACAAACTTTTGGATGAGATTAAGGCCGCTCGTGATAAAGATCCGGGTCTTATGTCGTATAAGAGCATGGCCAAATCCATGTCTGGTGATACGAAGGCGATTTCGGCTGATGCTTGGGGAGATTTTGCCGTGTTTATGGCATATGCCAAGGAAAAAGATTTGGTTGATGAGACGACAGGTGGATTGGTGGCTGGATATAAAGATGATGCGGCTTGGAAAGCTATTTCTTCAGGTACTGGAAATGCGGCGAAGTATGTCCGTAATCATGCGGCGACTTTGGATACTGCCGACGGTAAGACTCGAGGTCTTTCTGTATTGGGTGCATTGCAGGATGGCGCATCGAAGGCTCAAATTGAAGCCGCTGATAGTAACCGTTACCTGTCTCGCATGAGTGACGATAATACGGAGGTTGTGACTCAGGGATGGAATACGGATCTTACAAAGACATTTAACTATGGATCCACGAATACGGCTGATGTTGAAGGACGGCAGCGTAAGGTTAAAGATGTTGCTGATTTGACTCGCAATTTGCCTGCAGCGATGCAGACGAATGTCAAAACCGCTCTGGGTGCAAATGCGGCAACCTTGGTTGGAGGTTTTCGTGGGAGTGCTACTCCGGATCAAGCAACGGCGGTTATTAATGCAGGATCTTTGATTAGCGAAGCAGCAAAGCCTGAAGCTACGAGAGCCTTTACGCCAGTGCATCAGGCGCAACTATATAATGCGATGGCTGCAGGTGTTCCTCCGGCGGGTCTTGGTTTGGTGGATTCTTCCGGAAATATTGAGCCGAAGGCAGCTGCTGCTTTACAGGTAGCTATTACGAAAGCTTTTGCTGATGCTGATAGTGCAAATATTGGAGAGCGTTTGGCTGCAGCTCAGGTATTCTCTAATATCGATGTGAAGATGTTGCGTCAGGGGAGTTCCGCGGCTCAGGCTGTGGTCGATACGATTCGTGTTCAGTTAACGGCACCGGATGGCATCGACAAATTCAAGAGTATGTACAATTCTGGAAGTGGCAAGATGCAGAAGTCGGCAGAAACGGTTATTCGTGAAATTGTTCGTACGGCTGAGAGCGGTCGTGATAAGACGAGTGGTCGAACGCCATATGAGAATTCTGCTATTCAAGCGCAGGAAGCCGTATTGGCACTTACGGGTACAGCAAATAAAGAAATTAAGCAGATGTGGCGTGGGAAGCGGGCTAAGGGCGGCGGTGGAGGGGGAGGAACGCCATAATAGGTTAGATGCTTATGTCACGACCGTCGTATCAAAGTTTTTCAGACATGCCCATTGGGCTACGACGCTTTTTGTTTTCGGCGGAATCTAGTGCATCGGATAGGATCCTAGCGGAGACATATATGTTGTCCTCGGATCAGTCTGAAGTTTTGGGTGATGCGATCATGGATGCGATTTTTAATGACATTTCATTAAAAGAAGCGGTTGAAAAAATTAAGGCCTCGGTTGTTCCGCGGCCGATTGAAGAAGCAAAATGGAAAGACTTCATTGCACATGTGATTCGTTTGGAATTGTGGCCGATTCGTGAATTGTTTGGAGAAGAATTAAGTTTTTGGATGGCTGATCTCCAAATTGGAAGTGGAGGTTGGCCTACGGCTCGTGTTTTATTAAAGCCATTGACCTATTCTGGGGCGGTGACTGAGTTAGCGGCTCGATCTGGATTCTCCATCATGGGACCTCAGATGCGTGAACGCATGCGGGATTTATTGGTGAGTAAGCTGAAGGGTGTTCGTGCGGATGCTCAGATTCGTGAAACCTTGATGCGTCAGCAGGATTTTGGTGGTTTAGGTTTGGATGCGCGGCAGGCTGATGTTGCGGTTTCTGTATTAAATGAAATTCTTCAAACGGTTGAGATATTGTCTGAAAATGAGTATGCGGATTGGTTAGCGGAACAGTCTAAGAAAAAAGAGGAGAGTTCGGAGTCCGGAGTCGGGAGTCCTGGGGACGCGGATGATGAGGATATTTCAGCCATGAAATTAAAGATGGGGACGATGCCAAATCAGGCTCAGACTTTGTTGGATACGGCGGTTGAACAGGCGATGCAGAGTATTACAAATAAGCCGACGGATGATTATTTACTTCGTCGTTTGCGAAGTGTGGTTTCATCTCGTTTACGGGATGTTCGCAGTTCGGCGGATGCGCGACAGATTTTGCTTCGGGATAGTAAGGTTGGGGGAGTTGGGATGACCGCAACGGATGCGGATTTGGTTATCGAACAGATTGAGCTTGCCTATCAAGGTTCGCATGCTTCGATCCGAGAGGATGAGAAGAAAAAACTTGATGAACAGATGATTCTTCAGCATCAAAAGATTGAAGAGCGTAAACGGCGTGAATCCGAAGAACATGCCAAGTGGTTCCAAGAAAAAGTTCAGGCGAAAAAGCAGCAAGAAGAGCAAAAAGAGAAAGTTACCCAGCAAATGCGTCAGATATTTGCGGCGAGAGTTCCAATGTCTTCAGCTCCGACGGATGCGAAGGCAAAGGTGGTTGAGCAGAAGCGTTTTGGAGAAATGGTTTCGGCGACAGACAAGGGCGCCGCGCCGATTATCGCGCCAGTCAATCAATTTTCTGGTGGAGCGGTGAATATGCCGGTTTCATCTGGTGCGGTTCAGGCGGCGCGTCCAGAGATTCGGGTTTCTAAGGCAACGGCGACGATGCAAACTCAACCAACTCCGATTGCAAAGGCGAAGATGGATGATGTAAAGGTGGCTGCACCATCGGCTTCTTCTTTTGGTGGAGATGGACCAAAATTGGTTGGTTTAACTGGGGAATTGTCGGCCTTGTCATTAACCGAGTTCCGACGCATGGCACAGACGCCGGATATTGCGGCTCAAAAGATCCTAGAAAAAATTGAGACGCTTGGACAAGAATCATTTGAGAAAAGAGTTGCGGGTGTTCGTGCTTTTCAAGCCTCGCCATTGCAGGGAGTGTATATGGCTTTGGTGGCTGAATCTTTCAAGACAGGCAAGCCGGTTGCTCAATTGGCGGATGAGAAGCGTGCTCAAGGACAAAGCGGAGTTTCTTCCATAGAAATTGCCGCTATCCTGACGCTTAATAGTAAGCTACACTTCTGACATGCCAGATAAGTTTATTGTGCCGCAGTTCATTGATAAAGAGGATCAAATCCTCGGGCCGATTACGGTGCGTCAATTTTTGATTTTGCTTGTGTCTGCATTTCTGTTGTTTATTGCTTTTCGATTATTAGCTCTACCGTATTTTATTTTTACGGCCCTCATTATTGGTGGGCTGGCTGGAACCTTTGGATTCGTAAAGATTAATGGCCAACCTTTCCATGTGTTTTTTGTGAATGCTCTGCAGACCTTTTCGCGGCCGGGTTTACGGACATGGGATAAGCGTCCGATTGATGCGGAGCTGCGTGGTTGGATTGCTGCGGGGCAAGTTGCGATTCCGATGCAAGTTGTTGCCCAAAAGCCGCGTCCGGAAAGTAGTAAGTTGCGAGATTTGACTTTAGTTGTAAATACGGGCGGTGTGTACCGTCCTGAAGATGAGAACTTTTAATGTATGCAGAGCAAAAAACTTTCCGGAGCTAAACCCGGTGTTCCAGCCCAACGCTTCCTCGATATCGCCGAGATTAAGGAAGATATTATCATCATGAAAGATGGGACGATTCGGGCAACGCTTTTGGTTTCTTCAATCAATTTTGCTTTGAAGAGCATGGATGAGCAGAATGCGATCGTTCAGGCCTACATGCAATTTTTGAATTCTTTGGATTTTCCAATCCAAATCGTGATTCAGTCGCGACGCATGAATATTGATGAATACATGCGCAAGTTGAATGAATCAGAGAAATCTCAGACGAATGAATTATTGAAAAGACAGATTGGGGATTATCGTGAATATGTGAAGCAACTTGTGAGTTTGGGTGAAATCATGCAAAAGAAATTTTTTGTGGTGGTGCCGCTTGATCCGAGTACAGATAAACAAAAGGGCTTCTTTCAACGTTTGGCAGAAATTCTGACGCCATCGGTTGCGATCCGTTTATCTGAGGATAAATTTCGGAAAGATAAGGAGTCGCTTATGTTGCGGGTGAATGCGGTCATGGGTGGATTGCAGTCGATGTCATTGAATGCAGCGATGTTGGATACGCAGTCTTTGATTGAGCTGTTTTACACGGTCTATAATCCTGACTTGTTTGAGAGTCAACGCATGGTTGATACGCGGAAACTTCAGATCGAAGGCTAAGCCTTCGATCGTAAATAATTTACTCATCTTGCACTCACTGCATCTTCATCTATGCCCACCACTCAATCGCAATATCCTCACCGTAGCTACTGCTACGGTTCCGGTATTGCTCAATCGCGCTGGTCATATCTGAAGCGCATTGAGCACAATCTGAGCAAGTTATTTACGATCGAAGGCTAAAAATGTATGGCATTTCAAACCCAACAAAACAAAGGCTTTGACCCAAGCGCGCTGACCGCTGGCGGGGTCGGAATGAAAAAAGGCCCGTCCAAAGAAGAGCAAAAGCGTCGCCAAAGCGAAGAACGCATTGCTCTTGAAGAGGAGCGTATTTATCGAAAAGGTGTTACCAGCATCAAAGATTTGATTGCTCCGAGCTCGATGAAAGTTGAGCCGAGTTTTGTGCGTCTTGGTGATGTGTGGGTGCGTACCTTGTTTATCATTACCTATCCACGCTATGTGACGGTTGGTTGGGCTTCTCCAATTATCAATTTGAATGCGCAGATGGACATTTCGATGTTCTTCTATCCGATTAAGGCGGATGTGATTTTGAAGCAGCTTAAAAAGAAGGTGGGTGTTTTGGAATCGCAGATTACGGGCGATCATGAATCTGGAAAGCCGCGTGATCCAATTTCGGAAACGGCTTTGCGTGATATTGAGCAATTGCGTGATGACTTAACCCAGGGGATTGAGCATTTTTTTCAATTCGCTTTTTATTGCACATTCTATTCGACATCTTTGGAAGAATTGGAGCGCTTGTCGAGCACGGTGGAATCAACGTTCGGTTCGATGTTGATTTATACGAAGCGTGCGTATTTTCAAGCTGAACAAGGGTTCAATTCGACGATGCCGCTCGGAAATGATGAGCTCATGATTACGTTTAACATGAGCACGTCGCCTTTGGCTTCGTCTTTTCCATTTACATCGGCTGAGCTTACGAGTGACAATGGAATTTTGTATGGAGTGAATCGCCATAATAATTCCTTGATTATTTTTGATCGTTTTTCTTTGCAAAATGCGAATGCCGTGGTGTTCGCAACGTCTGGTGCCGGTAAATCGTATGCGGTGAAATTGGAGATTTTGCGATCGATGATGCTTGGGACAGACGTGATCGTGATTGACCCTGAAATGGAATATAAGCATCTTTCGGATGCCGTGGGAGGGACATTTATTAATATTTCTTTGGCTTCGCAGGCAAAATTGAATCCGTTTGATCTTCCGCGTCCGGCGGGGGAATCGGTGAGTGCAGAAGATATTATTCGGAGTGCGGTTATTACGATTAAAGGTTTGCTTCGTTTGATGCTTGGGAAATTGTCGGTGGCAGAAGATTCGATTCTGGATCGCGCCTTGCTTGAAACCTATGCAAAGAAGGACATTGTTCCTGGTGTCGACCTTTCGAAGGTCGAGCCGCCGATCATGCAGGATTTTCAGGATATTTTGGAAGGGATGGAAGGAACGGGGGATTTGGTCTTACGTTTGAAGAAATTTACCGAAGGAACCTTTGCGGGATTGCTGAATTCGCCAACAACAGTTCGCATGAATAATCAATTGGTGGTGTTCTCGGTGCGTGATTTGGAAGATGAATTGCGTCCGGTTGCGATCTATACCATCGTTAATTATATTTGGAATGTGGTGCGTTCAGAGCGAAAGAAGCGCATTCTGTGTATCGATGAAGCGTGGTGGCTCATGCAGAATGAAGATTCGGCGAAGTTTGTGTTCGCGCTTGTGAAGCGTTGTCGTAAATATTATCTTGGGATTACGACGATTACACAGGATGTGAATGACTTTTTGACTTCCCCATATGGTCAGGCGATCGTGACCAATTCGTCCATGCAATTATTGTTGAAACAGTCTCCGGCGTCGATTGATTTAATCGCTCGGGTTTTCTTGCTTACACAAAGCGAGAAATATCTCTTGCTTGAGTCAGGGCGTGGTGAAGGGATTTTCTTTGCTGGTCAAAAACATGCGGCGATTCAGATTGTCGCTTCATATACGGAAGATCAGATTGTGACGACGGATCCAAATCAGCTCTTAAAGATTGAAAAGGCTAAGAAAGATTTTCAACAATCACAAGAAAGAGGCTAAACCTTGAATATGCAAAAACGTACAAAATTAGGAATCTTATCGTTGGCGGTATTGATCTTGTTTGGTCTTGGGATTTATCTTTTACTGAATCCGTATCTTGCGCAAAGAGTCCCGGCGCAACCCCCAGCTTTGCCGGATACAACGACGCCAGTCATGCCGACTTCGCGACCACGGCCAAAGCCGGGTGAAATACCGACCTCGACAGTTGCAGAAGTTATCTTGAATGATCAGACAAAATTGCGCATGCTTGAAACCAAGAGTGCGACGATTTCTGAACGTTTCTTATCTGGTTCGAATAGCGATGGGTTTAGTGGATATGAAGATGTGGCTGGAGAATTTACATCTGAAGGACGGACTTGGCTTCGGAGTGAGCAGACTCGCATGCAAACAGCCCATCCTGCGAAGGGAAAGACCTATGGCGTGTCTGCGCGTGCGGTTTCATCCAAGCTTGATCAGCGCGCGGTTTGGGGTGATTCAACGATTCGGGTGACGGTTCAAATGATCCTGAAGGAAGAAGCGGTAGGTGGAACTGGAGCGCAGTCGGCAAAGAAAGTTGAGTTGGTTTATGTTCGTCAAACGGACGGAACATATTTGATTTCGTCGGTGACGATGTCGGATATTGCGCTGTGATTTTCTCACGATTCTTCGATTTCCTTTTCCCTGCGCGTTGCGTTTCGTGCTTTACCTATGGTTCATGGTGGTGTGAAGCCTGTTGTGAAAAAGTCGAAACCAGACCCGTCAAAGTTTTTGAAGGCTTGGACGGGTTTTTCTGTTTAGGTTTCTACCATGATCCGGTTTTGCGAGCGGCGATCCATGGATTGAAATATCGGGGAGGACGGTGCCTTTTGCCGGCAATTGTTGATTTTGCGGATCGGGTATGTGATCAGGGGCAATATTTTCCTTGGAAAGGTGAAGCATCTTTAAGCGTCCAAGCTTTGCCGACCGATGCATTTCGTTTGCGGGAGCGTGGATTTGATCAAGCCGTTTTATTACGGGATGCATTATTGCCGATTTTGCATTCAGGAGCGCGATCCGGAAATGTGTTGCGACGATCGGGGCAAAGGATGGCTCAGGCGGGGATTGAGGATGAAACTTTGCGGGTCGCGAATATTGCGAACGTGTTTGAAATAAAATCGGGAGCTCGGGTTCCTGAAGTCGTTCTACTGCTCGATGATGTGACGACGTCTGGAGCGACGATGGGGGAGGCAGCGAGGATTTTGAGGCAGGCGGGGGTGAAGCGGGTGTATGGGTTTGCGTTGGCGTTGGGGGCTTAGAAATTAGGCAAGCAAAAACAGCCCTTTTGGAGCTGTTTTTGTCTGGTGCAGCCGAGACGATTCGAACGTCTGACCCCCTCCTTCGCAGGGAGGTGCTCTATCCAGCTGAGCTACGGCTGCTGGAACTATAGTTTTAATAGCCGGGCGAATATATCAGAATAATGTTCACCGCGCAAGACCAGATTCTCGTCTACATAAGCCTTTAAATGGTTTCGGAGAGCGATAGGGTCCTGATCCTCTAAATTGATGCGTAGACGTGGTTTGAGGGGGTTCTTAGGCTGGATATAGAGGAGCTTGAGCTCTGGAGGTTGATAGACGAGGGCAAAATCCTGAATTTTATCGAAAAGATAGAGATTCCCGTCATGAACGATTCCATTGTGGCCGATTTGGACCAGGCCGCGGCGGGGTTGTTCATTGCCGGCCAAGACTAAGATGATCGAGGTTAGGATCACGATAAAGGCGAATAGGTAATTGGTCGTGAATAGGGCATAGGTGAACAGGGCGATGGCGATGCCGGCCATCCACAGATACCAGCGCGAAGAGCGGGGTTGAGCTTCCCAAAGATCAGCTTCCCAGACAAAGGCATCTTGGGCACCAGAAATTTGGTCAAGGAATTCGCGGGTATAGGCCATACGGTTTGAAGTATACCATGTCGTTCGCGAACGACATGGCTTGCCGCCGAGTCTTTTTTCCCTGACGAGGAGCTTGATTTGCGGCCTTTAACCTGTTACCTTAGTCGCGCTTCCAAAAGAAGAAGATGGAGAGGTGGCTGAGTGGTCTAAAGCAACAGACTTGAAATCTGTCGTAGCCGTAAGGTTACCGCGAGTTCGAATCCCGCCCTCTCCGCCATAAACAAAACCGCCTGAAAGGGCGGTTTTGTCATTTTGGAAGAATTGGTGCAATAATATCAATAAAATATGAGAAGAATTATCGTGTGGAATGTTATGACGCTTGATGGCTGTTTTGAAGGAGCGAAGCCTTGGGACTTATCTTTTCATACTCTCGTGTGGGGGCCGGAGTTGGAGGCGTTGAGTCTTGAACAACTGCATGAAGCGGATATGCTTGTTTTTGGTGAAAATACGTATAAAGGCATGGCTGATTATTGGCCGACGGCGGAAGCGGAAGGGGAGGTGACGGGGCTTATGAACAGTATTGCTAAGGTTGTTTGCTCTTCATCACGAGAAAAAGCAGAATGGAATAATACGACCATCATTCGCGATGCAGTATCTGAATTAAAGCGTCTCAAAGAACAGGGCGACAAGCCAATGTATATTTTTGGTAGTGGAAAGCTTATTCAATCTCTCATGAATGCCGGCATTATTGATGAAATTCGCTTGTGCATTGCGCCGATCGTTTTGGGTAAAGGTCGTCGTTTGTTTACTGATGAATTTACGACGCGTAACCTCGCATTGCTTGAATCTCGATCACTTCAAAATGGCGGTGTTATTCTTCGGTATGAGGTAAAGTAATACGTTATTTTGTTATACGGTTAAGTCGTTTTCAGATTTTATATCCACGGCATTTTGTAAAAGCTTCTCAAATATCGCTGCGGCAGTGGCGATGACGATTGAGCTAAGCGTTATGACCACACCCATAGCGACACCGCCTGCAATGTCATCGCCTGATTGAGCTATAAATAAATAGGCAACGGCTGCTGCAATCGAAGTGGCAATGATCGTCGCGCAATATTTTATTGTCTTTAAGGCTTTTACGGAAGGTATTGAAAATATTTTATTTTGTCCGATGTACCCTAATAGCTTGAATGCTTGATAGAGCGCTACGAAAAATGCGATGGATGTTGTGTATGCATATGCCAAAAAGGGATCATTGAAGTAGATCTGAAAGAGGGTGGCATGTGCATTTCTTCCTTCAAGATGGGGTTCCCAAAGCAAGAGGACGAGAGCGCTGATACCGATGAATATGATGACGATCTGAAGAAATGCGGTTGAGCTTTTTTTCATAAGCGATTTTTATTATTGTTAGCTGAAGTTATTTTTTAACTCACTTTTGTGTCTGACCGGTGTATGTTAGGATGGGACAAATGACAAAACATCGCATCTACACCATGAGCTTCGTCAGTGTCTATCTTTTGTATGTCACCAAGGTAGAGAAAAAGGGACGGACGAAAACGGAGGTTGATGAAGTCATTCGCTGGTTGACGGGGTATACCCAGAAGGGGTTAGAAGCCCAGTTGGAAAAGCGGACAGATTTTGAAACTTTCTTTGCGAGGGCTCCGAAGATGAATCCTTCAAGGTCTTTGATTAAAGGCGTGATTTGCGGTGTTCGTATCGAAGATATTGAAGAACCCTTGATGAGGGAAATTCGTTATTTGGATAAGCTGATTGATGAATTAGCAAAGGGGAAGACGATGGAAAAGATTTTGCGGAAATAAGGTGATGTTCTTGCTTTTTGTATTCCAGGATATCTCCGGGTTGGTAGTCTAAAGCTTTGCAAATTGCTTCCAGGGTCGATAAACGAATGGCTTTCGCTTTTTCGTTTTTCAAAATGGAGATATTGGCCATGGTGATGCCGACGCTTTCTGCGAGCATTACGTCGATATTGATGATAATGGGCATAGGATGCGTTTAAACGGTTACATCCGAGAATGCTTTGTTTTGGTCGATATAGCCCAAGAGTTTGAGGGGTTGCCACAGCGCGATAAAGAAGGGGATTGCTATATCGTTATCGTTTTGCGAATAAAGCAAAACCGACCTTTTAGGTCGGTTTTTTGGTGGGCTTTGCTCCTTCTTGAATGATTTTTTTGAGAATGGCCATGTCGATATCTTCTAATTTATTGATATAGAGACAGGCTTTGCTGGTTTTATGTTTGCCGAGTTTCGCTAAGAGATTCTTTTGATCTTTCATCGCTCCAGAAATGTAGAGGGTTAAGCTTTGTTTGCGTGGGGAGAATCTCATGACGAAGATGTCCAATTCGCGGCCGCTTTCGTATTTTAGATGTTCTTCACCGAAGCCCACGATGGCTGGGCCCCACATTTTTGGTTTCTCCTTCATTGTTTTTTTCATCAATTCGAGAATTGTGTACGCGTCTTTGCGTTTTTGTTCTTCAGGAATTTTTTTTAAAAACGCATCTACGCTGAGATTGTTTTTTTCGTTTGTAATTCAGCCATGGCCATAGATTTATTTCAGAATAGGGTCGCCTTTTACAAAGCTGTCTACTTCGGCATTAGATAGGGTTTTTACGTTTTTAGCGCTATAGCCGCGGCGTTTGAAGGCGGCGTCGGATAGGGCTTGGAGTTTGCCTTTGGCGACGAGATAGATTGTTGGGGCGGAGCTGCTTTTTATGAGCGTTCCATCGCGAGGTGGGATTGGTGTTCCGATTGGCCAGCTGTCGACGCTTTCGGCGCTGAAGGTAAAGTCAGGTGTCATGCCGCGCTGGGTGGCGACAAAAGGGTAGATGCGTTGTTTTATGCCATTTTTGAAAACGTAAATTTCTTTGGTTTCTTGAACGGCGAAGTATGAATTTTCACGTGGTGTGGCGTATCCGTCTTTTGGTAAGGCGCTCACTTCGCTGTCTGGAAGGGTTACAACATTCTTGAAGCTTAGGCGTAAGTTTTTGAAGAGGGCTTCGGTTAATGGGCGTAATTGGCCTTTGGTGACGATATAGACCATTGGCGAAAGGCTGCTTTTTACAAGCGTTCCGTCACGTGGAGTGATGGCGATGCCGTCTGGCCAATTACTGATAATGCCGGCCTCAAATGAGTAGTCTGGCGTGATTCCTCGTTGTTTTGCGACAAAGGATGAGATGGGGTGCTTTGCACCGCTTTTGAAGATATAGAGCTCAGGAGATCCGGTGACGGCGAAATATGTCCCTTCGCGTGGGGTTGCTGGTGGGCCGATTGGAATGGCGGCGATTTCTGTATCCGTCGTTAATCGGACGATATTCTTTTGGCTAAAGCCGAGATTCTTAAATAATTCTGTGGTTAATGGTGATCGTCTTTCTTTATTGATGATGTAAATATCATTGCTCGAAGGGGATTGCACGAGGGTTCCTTCAAGTGGGGCGACATAGCCTTGTTTTGGATAGATTTCGATTTCATTATCCGGAATGATTTGGAGATTTTTTGCGGCATTATGTTGCTTGAAGGTAAATGCGCTGAACAATTTTAAACTCCCTTGTTGGACAAGATAGACATTTGGATTTTGTTGCCCGCGTAAAATCGTGCCATCACTTGGAGTCAGCTGAGTTGATTGTGGAAAGAGACTTGCTTCGGAAGCTAAGAGGGGGATGCTTTTGGCTGGTTCAAGTTTTCTTTGTGTTAAGACAAAGCTTGAGGCGGGATGCATTTTTCCATCAATAAAGACGAAGAACATTCCATTCAGCGCAACGATCGTATTATCGGCCGGGCCATAGGTTGGGCCAATGGGATAGCCTTCGAGTTCGGTTGGGGAGGCAGCGATGCTTGTTCCGAGATTTAAACCTCGCGCGGTTGCTACGAAGATGGGTAGTCTCTGCCTGGTTCCGTTTTGGATGATGAATGTCATTCCATCTTGCGATGAAGTGAGGATGGTTCCATTTGGATACTTGAACCAACTGGTAAAGAATTTCCAGAAATTGTAGTTTCCGTTAAAGACATGCGGCGTATATCGATAGAGTGCGGCCGTTGATCGATTGCCGATGGTTACGATTTGTTCTTTTAAGATCCCGGTATAATCTCCAATGGTATTACTAATTGGAATCGAATCGCCGACTTTGGAGGGCGCTCCGTTAATATTCGGACCACGACCATTTGGTGTGGAGAATGATTTCATGAGGGATTTTGTGGCTCCGAGGTATCTATTGCCCTCTGTGTCGACATTTCCGAATAATTGATAATAAAAACCAGGGAATAGATTGCCGCAACCCGTTGAATCAGGGCAATCAAAGCCCATCGCGTGATTGAGGGCGCGTTGTATTCTGTCTTGTTTCAGCGAGCTCGAAATTAAGCCTTGTTCTTTTTGAAGTGTGACGAGAATAACTTGTGAATTGAGTCCACTTGTTTGAGATGCGTCCCAAATGAGTTCGGCTGCTGTTCGGAGACGGTTAAGATTTGGCTGTGGATCTCCCAGAGCCTGTTTGAGCGCGGAGCTATTCGGTTCGCTTAACTTTGCTAAAAAATCGAGCGAGGTATTGGCAAGAATGCTGCCTTTGGATTCAAGAAAGCGCTGGATTCCTTCAGGGCCGCCAAAGGTTTTTGTATCGCTAAAGACGACATCCGGTACTAAGATGTTCGGATTAAATTCGGGTCGAACTTCTAAAGCCAATGCCGTAAGAGGCTGAGCAAGCGTTATGCTGCTGATTACGAGGCATGAGATGAGGTTTTTATAGCGGTGAATACCCATGGCTATACATTAGCATGATCTTTTGGAATACTTAACCTTTGTATAATTCAATTTCAATAGTCATACTGCCCTTACTCTTCTTTTTTGCCAAGGTTTTCGTCTATTTCATCCTATGATATGGTTTGGACGCTTATGAAGCCTCAAATCTTTGTTATTCATGGTGGGCATGCGACGAATAGTTATGAGGAGTATTTGGCCTATTTGAAGACAAAAGAGGTGACATTGGATCGTTTGGTTTCGAAGGATTGGAAATCTTTTTTACCTATCAAGTTAGGTGATGCTTTTGATGTTTATAATCCTCGGATGCCGAATTCGATGAATGCGAGGTATTTAGAATGGAAGATTTATTTTGAGAAATTGGTTCCGTTTATGCTTCCTGAAGTTATTCTCATTGGGCATTCCTTGGGTGGTATTTTCCTTGCGAAGTATTTGTCTGAGGAGACGCTTCCCGTAAAGGTTCGGGCGACATTTTTGGTGGCGGCTCCGTTTATCCGTCCCGAACTCGCGAAATTGGCTGATTTTGATTTGCCTTTGAGCCTTCAAAAATTCGCTGAACAGGGAGGGCGGATCTTTATCTATCACAGCAAGGATGATCAAGTTGTGCCGGTTGTTTGTGGGGAGATGTTTCATCGAGAATTGTCGGGATCCCAGCTTTTCCTCTTTGAAGATCGAGGGCATTTTACGATGGAAGAGTTTGCGGAACTGGAGAATGATATTCGGGGACTCGTCTGATTGTTGCTTTTTCCCTCATAATAAGGTATTTATCTCTCATGAGTTTTCAGGTTCTCCTTTTCTATAAATACGTTACGATTGAGAATCCGCAGGAATTTGCGGATGTTTTTCGTAAACGGGCTCAGGAGTTGGGGTTTACGGGTCGGGCTTTGATTGCGGAAGAGGGGATTAATGCGACTTTGGAAGGGGATTTGGAAAAGACGGAGCTTTTTGTGCAGGAACTCGTGAAGGATTCTCGTTTGGCGGATCTTCGGGTGAAGCGGAGTTTGAGTGATGGAAAGACATTCCCAAAGCTTTCGGTGAAGGTTCGAAAGGAGATTGTTGGGACGCAATTTCCTCAGGCAGAAGCCGATCCTCGTGTTCGAACAGCGCCTCATTTGCCTCCGGAAAAACTTCGGGAGATGTATGAGTCGAATGAGGATTTTGTGGTGGTCGATATGCGGAATTCGTATGAGTTTGCCGTCGGTCATTTTAAGAATTCGATTGATCCGGGGATGGTCGCTTCACGTGATTTGGAGCAGGCCGTTGTGAAGCTTGAGAAATATAAAGATAAGAAAATTGTGACGGTTTGTACCGGTGGTATTCGTTGTGAAAAAATGTCAGCCTATCTTTTGAGCAAAGGGTTTACGAATGTTCATCAATTAGAGGATGGAATTCATACCTATATGGAAAAGTTTCCTGGAAAAGATTTTCTTGGAACGCTTTATACGTTTGATGGTCGTATTCGGATGGATTTTGGTGGCGATCGGGAAATTGTTGGGGAATGTCGGCTCTGTAAGAATAAGACGGAACGATATTCGAATTGTGCGAATGATGAATGTCATTTGCATATGCTTGTGTGTACCGATTGTGCGCCGACGGAAAAGGAAGCTTTCTGTTCTGACAAATGTCGGAAGCATGCGATGGTGCTTGCAAAGAAAGAAGAATTCAAAAAGAATCTTGAGCCATTGAAGAAGTGGGCGAAGAGTTTACGGAAAAGTCTTTTGAAGAAATATCATCGCGTTGCGTGGAGTTTGAAATTGCGGTTTAGATAATTCTTTCTATTTGTCATCCTGAGCGAAGTGAGTAGAAACGAACGCAGTCGAAGGATCTTCTCTGAAGCTTGGTTGGGTCGGCAGAAGATCCTTCGACTTCGCTGCTGCTTCGCTCAGGACGACAGACAGGACGACAGACAGGACGACAGACAGGACGACAGACAGGACGACAGACAGGACGACAGACAGGACGACAGACAGGACGACAGACAG
>Ga0163154_10000877_pt1 | contig 46930 bp, 40 predicted proteins | sample OliLakLV19MP9P1_FD_148649 | JGI IMG/M metagenome (GOLD analysis project Ga0163154, IMG submission 148649) | Freshwater microbial mat bacterial communities from Lake Vanda, McMurdo Dry Valleys, Antarctica - Oligotrophic Lake LV.19.MP9.P1 | ecosystem: Environmental > Aquatic > Freshwater > Lake >... | reverse complement strand
AATAAATCTAAAACTGTGGCTTCAGGAATCAGCTCCCCAAGTGCCGAAAAAATGGCCTGCCGAGTACGGTCAGCAGCGGGTCGTACTGCATTGCTTTTGGGTGTAAACAATTGAATACCCCCTGCTGATCCAGAAATAATTCTCATGGTGTCACGGGATCGGAAGTAGGGGGGACAACAGGACTGGCAGGCGAGGTTGCCTGGGGAATGGCTTCGTCTGGTTGCAGTGGCGATATCACGGGCGGCTTAGGTTGGTTTTTATCTTTTCGAATGCCTAGCATCTTCATGAAGTCCTTTCCGGCGTCCCCTGTTATTTCTTCAAGCTTACGGGTCGCATATTCCATCCCTAGTATAGTGGTCAAATCCGTGCTCAAATTACGGGCCTGCCCATATACCTTAAACTCGGGGGTGCGCCCTAATCCTGTTCCATCAATCTCAAATGCCTTCCGAAAATCCTTTGGGACTTGGTCCATCAACCGAGGACTCATAGTCATAATGACGCGCAGATCGTAGTTTGCATTAAAGTCAATGGAACCATACCCCTTCATCTGCACGTCCTTTGAATGCAGGATTATATTATTAAGGAGAACACTTTGATTGGCGATGGTCACGTCAGCGGTCATTTTCTGAAAGGGAAGGTCCTGAAACTCTGCGATATTAAAATAAGATCCTATTTTTTGCATGACGGAGTAGCCGATAAATTTACCATCACGAATTTCAATATTACCAAGCCCGGTCAGGTCTTTCGGACGACTGGCAGTGGCGTCTAGTGTAAAGGGACCGTAAAGTTTTCCCTGCAACTGGTCGGAGGAGTCGGTATATTTTTTAAGCAACGAACTAACGTTAAGCCCTTCTCCATTTAATTTAAGATGTAAAGAAGGATCAGCGTCTCCAATTTTAAACTCCGCCGTGCCGGTGACGTTGCCCTCATAAGTGGTTGTCGTTAGGTTTGAAAAAACCAGCTTCTGGCCATCAAAAACAAAAGGCGATTTCGCATCGGCTAAATCTAAAAAATCTAAAATAACCAGTTCTTTAAAGCTTAAGTCGCCCCCAACAAATCGCGCCTTATTTGCAAGGTCCACGGTGGACTCTAAATCCGCTCCCGAAAACCGGACGACAGTTTCTCCATCCTTTCCTTGCATGATGAGCATCCCGTTGTTCACCTTTAACTTGCTAATAACAAGGTTCTTAATTTCTGCTGTCCCCTGTTGTGTCGCCCCGAGAACAGTTGGATTAGAAACTGAACGCCCGGGGAGTGGCCAAGTCCCGTCCTTTGCCTGTTCCAAAAAGACTGCCGGATGTTCCAATATCAAACGATCAATCTTAATCCGACCTCGGATGAGTTCACGGAAGTCATATTGGAACACAAATTTTTCTGCCTCAAACAAATGGGGGTGTTTAGACCCAGGCGGATTTTTAACTTTAACACCGCGGAGAATGGCTCCCTCCCAGAATTTGAAATCAAACTTCTCAATGGTGACTTCTGCCTTAAGTACAGAACTTACCTTAGCAATCAGGTTCGTTTTAAATCCGTCAGAACCTAAATAAAAATTTAATCCTACAAGACCGATAATGAGCAAAAGGAGTACGACACCAAGTATAATGCTTAGTATTTTCAGTGCTTTTTTCATCAGGTTGCGTAGCATACACGCGCATCTATATGGCGACAAGTCCCGACAGAGAAATTTTTGTCATTTTAAATCCTGCCGCACGAGGGGAACGCGCACGCGCGATGAAGGATTACGTTCAAGAAATTTCTGCCCAAGCTTCGATTAAATTGACCTCAAGCCCGGGGGAAGCAGGGTTTCTTGCCAAGCGCGCGGTAGAAAGAGGGGCGAGAATCATTGTGGCCGCTGGCGGTGATGGAACCATAAACGAGGTGGTGAACGGCATTGCAAACACTCAAGCAAGCTTAGGTATTCTTCCGGCGGGTACTATGAACGTCTTGGCACTAGAACTGGGCATCCCTTTCGACCTGGAAGAAGCATGGGAAATTATTTTAAGGGGGAGAACTCGAACGATTGATCTCCCACGGGCTGGTAATAAAAGTTTCGTCCAAATGGCGGGGGTCGGTCTCGATGCGCAAACGGTCAAGGAAACGACCCGCGAATTTAAAAAATTGTTCGGGCCTTTAAGTTATGTATTTAACGTCATTCGCATCGCAGCCCAGAAACAACCTCATATCACTGTGACTCTCAAAGACGGCTCGACACACGTGGCCGCTTTTGTGCTCATCGGGAACGGACGCTTTTACGGGGGGCCGTTCCCCATGTTTAAGGAGGCGTCCCTTGATGATGGTCTCCTAGAAGTTTACCTTTTCAAAAGCCACCGCCATTGGAACCTTATCCGCTATTTCACCACCGGATCCCTTGGTTTAATCCACTTTAATAAAGACGTCGTTCATCTCAAAACCGATCAAGTCACCTTCGATGCAGATCGTGAGGTTGCGGTGGAAATTGATGGGGAACTCATCGGCCAATTGCCTATTACTTTTTCTATTTCTCCTAAGTCTTTGAAGGTCATCGTTCCTTAACCCCCCTCCAATTCTTTTTGTTTAGCTTCCAAAACAGCTCTGACTCCGCGTATACGGCTGTGAAATACTTCTTTACTACCCCATATGTTGTATATACCTTGTTCGACATCCCTATTAATAGTATAAATCATGCGTTGCCCTAAATGTGGTCATCAAGACGATAAAGTGATTGACTCCCGTGCCTCAAAGGACGGGGACTCTATTCGGCGTCGGCGCGAGTGTTTGAAGTGCGCCCATAGATTCACCACGTACGAGGAAGTTGAACGGAACGAGTTTTTTGTCATGAAACGGGACGGCAGGCGAGAAAAGTTTGATCGCGCTAAGGTTGCCAAAAGTATCGCTATCGCCTGTCAAAAACGTCCGGTCAGCATCGAGCGCATCGAACAGATTGTAGATCAAATTTTGGAAGAAATCACAACCCGCTACGAACGCGAAGTGACATCTTCGGTGGTTGGCGAAAAAATTATGGAGAAACTCAAAGGCCTAGATGAGGTCGCATACGTCAGGTTCGCCTCGGTGTATAGAAGTTTCCGTGACGTGAACGAGTTTGTCAGTGAAGTGAACAGTCTAGTGTCGCAAGCCAACAAATAAAAAAAGAATGATCAGTCCTATCAGTCGACTGCCTTTTGTTCAATTTGAAGATCAGGGTGCAATCCCCTTGGATGCTTCTTCCCTTATCATCAGCTTGATGAACGCAGCTGAGAAATCGGGGTTTCATCAATGGCAACATGCTGAGGAAGTTTCCAAAGCAGTGATGAGTTACCTTGAACTTCAATTTGACCGCACTTTTGTGACTGTCGCCGAGCTGAACGCCTTGGTCATTTCAGTGCTTCGGGCCATTAATTGTCAAGATATTGCAGGCCATTTCCAGTTCACGAATAAACAGATTACCATTTACCTCCAAGAACTCCCTGCCGAACCCGGGTTTGAATTGGCTTTGTTCCAATATTTACGCACGACAGTCATCAAAGCGGTAGACTCGGATGTTGATAATATTTACTTGCGCGGTCTTAAAGATTGCGTGAAAAAAATGTGCGGCTTGAAAAAATGGCGGAAGTCATGCCATTCGCTTCACGACGAAATTGTTGATTACCTCCGCACGACAATTGCTCGATCAACCACCCGTAAAATCGTGGTTTTCATCGCTTAAACCATCTGTTCTTTAGCTGGCAGAGCGACCATGCCTCCTTGGCCTTTATGTGGTTTATCATTTTTCAATTTTCATATATAAACCCGGCATGTCCGACTCACTTTTTACAAAAATCATTCAGAGAAAAATTCCAGCCGATTTTATCCACGAAGATGAAACGTGTATTGTCATTCGCGATATTCAACCACAAGCACCTGTGCACTTATTGGTGATCCCCAAAAAACATATCCAGAGGATTGCCGACACTAAGGACGAGGATGTAACGATATTGGGGCACCTTCTTCTCGTGGCTCGTCAGGTCGCTCTGAAAGAAGGTCTAAAAGAAAATGGTTTCCGCGTCGTGATCAATAATGGCCCGCATGCGGGAGAGACGGTTCCTCACTTGCATGTTCATGTCTTAGGTGGAGCACCTTTAGCTAACGGTTGGGGGTCTGCCTCTCATTCTCATTAATCGGAAAGTTTTTCTCGCATGAAACGGCATATGAGCTTAGAAGAGCCGATGCAGAAATTACCGTTTTCCGAACTCGGCTTGTCCGAAGAAGTATTAAAAGCCGTAGCCAAGATGGGATTTGAGGAAGCCTCGCCCATTCAAACAAAAGCCATTCCCGTGCTCTTGGCTGGAAGTGACGTGGTCGGTTTGTCTCAAACTGGATCCGGAAAAACCGCGGCGTTTGCAATTCCCGCGATTGAATTTGTCGATACAGCACTCCGCGCACCCCAGGTACTGATCCTGTGCCCTACTCGCGAGCTTGCAGTGCAAGTGGCCGAAGAAGTTGCCAAACTGGCTATTTTTAAACGGGGCGTCAAAGAGCTTCCGATCTACGGTGGCCAATCTTACGACCGTCAGTTGCGCGGTCTTGAACAGGGCGCTCAGATCATCATTGGTACCCCAGGCCGGATCATGGATCATTTGCGACGCCGCACACTGCGCCTCGAAGAAATTAAAATGGTCATTCTAGACGAGGCAGATCGCATGCTCGACATGGGGTTTGTGGACGATATCCGCGAGATCCTTAGCCAAGCTCCCAAAGAACGGCAAACGGTTTTCTTTTCTGCCACACTTCCAAAGGCCATTCAGGACTTGATTCGCACCTTTACAAACAAACCTGTCAATATCTCCATTGAAGCACAATCACTGACTGTTCCAATGATTGATCAGGTTTATTACGAAGTTGAGCGTCGTAACAAGGTGGACGTTCTCTGCCGAATTATCGATGGGGAGGATTTAAAGTATGGCATTATCTTTTGCGCCACCAAAATGATGGTCGACGACCTTGTCGAACACCTTTCAGCACGTGGTTATGCCGCAGACAAAATGCACGGCGACATGACGCAAATCATGCGGGAACGTGTGATCGCAAAGTTTAAAAAGCGTGGTCTGGAGTTCCTTGTCGCGACAGACGTAGCGGCGCGCGGGCTCGACGTAGATAACATGGAAGGGGTCATTAACTTCGATCTTCCTCATGACGGGGAAGATTACGTGCACCGGATTGGGCGTACAGGACGCGCAGGAAAAAGTGGCAGGGCTATGACCTTGGTGGCCGGGCGTGAAATTTACAAAATCGAACAGATCATTCGTTATACTAAAGGCCGGATTCGTCGGGTCAAAGTTCCAAGCACAGAAGAAGTTGAGGAAAAGCGTACAAATATCTTTTTTGAATTGCTTAAAAAAACTCTCGAAGAAGGCAAATACAAACGTCACGACGCCCTCATTGATTCACTTCTGGATCAAGGCCATTCTCCAACCGATATCGCCTCGGCTTTGGTCTTTATCTTAAACGGGGGTGAAAAGGCGGCGCCTGCTCCAGAGAGACAAGAACGACCAGAAGGTAAATTTGGAAACGATAAACGAGATAAATCTCAGAACCGCGCTCCTCAAGAACGTGCCGGGAATCGGAACGCATACAGCAGCGATGGTGCTGTGTCCAACGAGGAAGGCATGATCCGACTTCGCCTCAACGTAGGTCGTAAACACCGCATCAGCCCTGGTGATATTCTGGGGATGATCGTCGGGATGAGCAAAATTAATAAATCCGGCGTAGGTGCCATCCGGCTTCAGGACTTAGTTACTCTTGTCGATGTCAAAGCTCAGGATGTGGACCGTGTGATAGCTAAGATTGATGGGATCAATTTTAAGGGAAACACACTCAAAGTGGAGTTGAGCCGCGGTTAACCTAAACGGCGCGGTTCACATCGTATTTAACCCTTGAGCGGTGATCCAAGGGGCAACATACGTTTTAAATAGTGCCCGGTGTAAGAGGCATCCACAGTGACGATTTTTTCGGGCGGACCTTCGGCAACGATTGTTCCGCCTCCGGTGCCTCCTTCGGGGCCCATGTCGATAATCCAATCAGCCGTTTTAATCACATCGAGATTGTGCTCGATCACAACAAGGGTATTTCCGGAATCCCGAAGTTTGTGGAGGACTTCTAAAAGCAGATGAACGTCTCCAAAATGGAGGCCTGTGGTTGGTTCATCAAAAATATATAAAGTTCGCCCAGTACTTTTACGCGCGAGTTCTGTAGCAAGCTTCACTCGCTGGGCTTCGCCCCCGGAGAGTTGGGTCGCTTGTTGTCCGAGCTTGATGTAACCAAGTCCCACTTCTGTTAAGGAGGCACACTTATCATGGATTTGGGGAACACTCCTAAAAAAGCTACTGGCTTCGTCCACGGTCATCGCCAATACGTCAGCAATGTTTTTGCCTTTATACGTAACCTCGAGTGTCTCCCGATTGTATCGTTTCCCCTCGCACACTTCGCAAACCACGTAAACGTCAGGGAGGAAATGCATTTCAATTTTTTTAAGCCCGTCTCCTTCGCAATCCTCGCAGCGCCCACCTTTCACATTAAAACTAAACCGGCCTGTTCCAAAACCGCGCACCCGTGACAGGGGTATCTGCGCAAAGAGATCACGAATATGCGTGAACATCCCTGTGTACGTCGCTGGACTTGACCGTGGGGTCCGTCCAATGGGCGATTGATCGATGGTTATAATTTTATCAAACTCCCCCACCCCATTCACCACGTCGTGAGCACCTGGAGTACTTTTTGCGTGATTCAACTTCCTCGAAATGGCTTTCCACAGTATGTCCATGACCAAGGTGCTTTTGCCCGACCCAGACACGCCAGTCACACAAGTCATAAGTCCTATGGGAATTCGAGCGGTGATATTCTTTAGATTGTTTTCCCGAGCATTGACGATCTCGAGCCATCCGATAAGCGGTTTTTTCCGGACCTTGGGGACATTGATTTGAATTTCCCCTTTGAGATAACGAGCGGTTAGCGACTTCTCAGCCTTGAGCACCTCTTCAAGTGTTCCTTCAGCCATGATGTACCCCCCCTGTATCCCAGCGCGTGGTCCCATATCAACAATGTAATCGGCGCAGCGGATGGTATCTTCATCATGCTCGACCACTATCACGGTGTTCCCTAGGTCTCGGAGGCGGTACAACGTTTTGATGAGCCTGTCGTTATCGCGTTGATGCAGGCCAATGCTGGGTTCGTCCAAAACATAGAGCACGCCAGCTAGTCCTGCCCCAATTTGTGTGGCAAGTCGAATGCGCTGTGATTCACCACCGGATAAACTGCCGTTCTCGCGGTCAAGGCTCAGGTACTCCAGCCCCACATCTTTTAGGAAACCGAGTCTAGAGAGGACTTCTTTTAGAATGGGCTCTGCAATGTGAATCGCTTCTTTCCCGAAGGGCAAATGATCCAACACATCGTAGGCTTCGTTTATAGAGAGTTGCGTCACTTCAATGATGCTTCGGCCACCGACCTTAACAGCGAGCGCTTCTTTCCTAAGTCTCTGTCCATTACAACTGGTACAGGTTAACTTATTCATGTATTCCTCGAGCCTGAACCGGGTCAAACCTCCTTTTCCTGCGGAGTGCCGTCGTTGGAGGTTTGGAATAACCCCTTCAAACTCTTTGTCGTACTCTGTGGTGCGATTGAGACGGGTAAGTTTAAACTTAATTTTTACGCCCTCTGACCCATATAAAAGCGTCCGTTTGACGGGCTCCTGCATATCTTTAAAAGGAGTCCCGGGTGGAACCTCATAGTGGGTCAATATCGCCAGAAGCAGATTCTTATGGAACGCCTGCGCCGCTTTTGTCCCTTTCGCCCAAGGGACTATCGCATTGTCAATCAAACTGAGCGCCGGGTCAGGCACCACCAAATCTTCATCAAACTTGAGTGTGCTTCCTAACCCTCCACACATTTGACACGCTCCGTGTGGGTTATTAAATGAAAACATCCCAGGTGAGAGTTCTACCGATATAGGCCCGTGGACGGCGCATGCATACTGTTCGCTATACAAAAACTCTCGCCACACGGCCTTCCCTTCATGCTGCTCTTCCTTGAGAAGGATCATCATGCGTTTCCCCCACTTCATCGCGAGTTCAACGGAATCCGCTACCCGCTGACGGATGGTGGGATCAATCACGAGTCGATCCACAATTGCATCGATATTGTGCTTTATTGATTTAGATAGCTTGGGGCGCTCGTCCGATACTTCCATGACTTGACCGTCGACGCGCATCCGCACAAAACCTTCCTTCTTAATCTTTTCGAACACGTCCCGAAATTCCCCTTTCTGGCCACGTACGAAGGGGGCGAGAATCATGATTCGTGTGCCCTCTGGTATATTCATGAGATGATCAATGGCCTGGGTCACAGTCATGTGCGCGAGGAGGCGGCCGCAGTCCGGACAATGCGGTTTCCCTAAGTGTGCATAAAGGAGGCGCAGGTAATCGTAGATTTCTGTCGTGGTGGCCACTGTTGATCGCGGGTTGCTTCCTGATGACCTTTGTTCAATTGCAATCGCGGGGGATAACCCGGAAATATGATCCACATTAGGTTTGCTCAATTGTTCCAGAAACTGCCGAGCATAGGCGGATAGACTTTCAACGTACCTACGCTGGCCTTCTGCATAAATGGTATCGAACGCCAGTGACGACTTCCCGGAGCCGCTCATTCCAGTAACGACAATGAGTTTGCCTCTCGGCAGACGCACATTGACGTCTTTCAAATTGTGTTCCCGCGCTCCCTGAATGGTAATGTATTCCTGTGGCATATTCCCCGAATTCCTGAACCCACAAACATGCGCCGTTTTCGTGGGTTTGCAAGGGGCGATACCCTCAGAATCCTAAGATTGTCTGAGTCCGAGAAAAGGGTCGGCTCATTCCTAATCGTGATCTGTGATGGGCAAAACAGGCGGTGGAACGGACGGGCCCCTGTTGAAAAACGCTTCGCGCGTTTCTCCGTCAAACCCAATCAATTCTAAACATCCAAACGTCTTATTAAAAAACGCACAATGGAAGCGTTACCATCCAAGTATCCACGCAAAAACCAGAGGCACTACAATCGTCGCGTCTGATTCCACAATGAACTTCGGCGTATCAATATCCAATTTTCCCCAAGTAATTTTTTCGTTTGGAACAGCCCCTGAATAGGATCCGTAAGAAGTTGTTGAATCCGAAATCTGGCAAAAATAAGACCAGAATGGAACATCATGCCATTCCAAATCTTGATACATCATCGGCACCACACAAATCGGGAAATCGCCCGCAATTCCGCCACCAATCTGGAAGAATCCAATTCCTTTTCCGGCAGAATTTTTTTTGTACCAATCCGCAAGCCACACCATGTATTCTATTCCACCTTTGGTAGTCGTTGGATTCATTTCTCCTTTAATGACATACGAAGCAAAAATATTGCCCATGGTAGAATCTTCCCAGCCGGGACATATGATGGGTAGGTTCTTTTCCGCTGCGGCTATCATCCATGAATTTTTTGGATCAATTTCATAATACTGTTCGAGTACTCCGCTCAAAATCATTTTGTACATGAACTCATGGGGAAAATAACGTTCACCGCTTTTATCGGCGCCTTTCCATAATTCCACGATATGTTTTTGCAAACGACGGAAAGCTTCCTCTTCGGGAATGCAGGTATCGGTGACGCGATTCATTCCTTTTTCGAGTAATGCCCACTCGTCCTTAGGAGTGAGATCCCGATAATTGGGCACTCGCTTATAATGTGAATGCGCAACAAGGTTCATGAGGTCCTCTTCAAGGTTCGCTCCTGTGCAGGAAATAATCGCAATCTTGTCCTGGCGAATCATTTCAGCGAGTGACAACCCTAGCTCCGCTGTACTCATTGCGCCCGCAAGAGAAACCAGCATTTTGCCGCCCTCTAATAAATGTGTTTCGTATCCCTTAGCCGCATCTTTCAACGCTGCTGCATTGAAATGCCGATAATGATGTTCGATAAACCCGGAAATTGGACCTTTATTCATAATTTGGCTGTTTAATTTTGTTCAAAAAGTAACCATTTAAATAATCGAAGCCGATCACCCCGCCATCCTCTGCGGATTAGTTTTTTTCATAAGGAAAATCCCTTCAACTCTGAAGTGTCATAGAAGCACTTCAACCCCGCTTTTGGCAATACCTAGTTGGTCCTAATTTTTCATGTATTGTTTAAGGTCAACCGTGCAAAAAGCTTTTGGATTAGCGTCGCAACAGGAAAAGACCCGCGATAGCTAAACCGACGCCGAGCAATCGCTGCCATGATGCAGGCTCGTGAAAGAAAACGATGCCGGCGATAGCCATGATGGCTGCGCCACCGGCAAGAATCACGGGCACGGAGGATAACGGGCCCCCGCGCTGAAAGAGGAGGAAGAAAGCAACAGTTCCTGCGCCGACGCAAACGCCGGTAAGTACGCAATACCAAAAACCTTCGCTACTGAACTTCTGGTTCCAGCGCCCACCGAAATAGAGAAAGCCGAGATAGATGAGGATCGTAAGTGCCGCAGTGCACTCGACCACCAAGCCCCCGATGCCATCGCCAATGTGGTCCGACGCCATGCGTGTGAAAATCTGATGAGCGCCGTAAAGAACGGCCGCGACCACTGCATACAAAAACCAAGGTGCCATGTGAGTACCGTACCCAACTCAGGGGTTTAAGGAAGCAGGTAAATATCTCCTACCCGCCTTTTCGCTACTGATCGCGAAAATCGCCTATTTTTTCGCTTCGCCTGTTCTGTAACTCGCTCTAGAATCGCGAGGGCATCCTCACGTTTAATCGATGGAAAGCAGGCCAGAAACCCGTCCAGACTTTCGCCATTCATCAGGTACGTGAAGAGGGATTCGACCGGCACACGAGTCCCAACAAAAACAGGGCTGCCACTCATGATATCGGAGTCCACATCAATAGGCAGGTTGGTTTTCATACTCCCAATATGCCAGCTTTTGGGTGTATTGTCAGGTGTCATTTTGAAGAGCCGATTCTTTGAGGTGCCGAACTAGCACCTCAAAAAAATGGCGAGGGGCCGCCATGTTCGAATGTAGAGTACACAATCCGTCTGTGTAGCCTTCCCTCAATCTGTGTTAATCTGCGGGTCTTTAGTCTTTTCTGCATTTTTTGCGTTTATTCTCAACTTGTGCATTATAAATCGGGTGCCACTCTAATGTCTGGTACTCACCTAACCGAGCATGACTTTGGTGAGCTTGAAGTTGCTCCTGTTTTTAACAATTACCTTTTATCCGATTAGGAGGAAACGATGACCGAAGCAGGCATTTTATTAATTTTAATATTGGTTGTTTTTTTGACTTATAGAGTTGTCTCAACCCTTCGCCGTAAATCAAAAGTGATTATACAAAAGGACAGGCCCATGCATTGGGCTCAGCCCATGGACATTGCCGGAGTGACGAATTGTTTTCGGGTTGACGAGCATCTATTACGGGGAGCCCAACCCACTGAACCCGGAATGGTCGCGCTCGAAAAGTTGGGAGTGCAATTGATCACCTCGCTCCGTGGATTTTCGGGTGACAGTGATTTAATCGAAAACACATTGCTCATCTACAAAAGAATTAGATTTCACACTTGGCATCCCGAAGTGGAAGATATGGTGGAGTTTCTAAAGACAATAAATGCACATCGAGGAAAAGTGATCTTTGTCCATTGTCGAAGGGGAATAGACCGGACGGGATCGATGGTGGCTTTGTATAGGATCGTATTTCAAGGATGGTTGAAAGAAGAAGCTCTGAATGAAATGGTGAGCGGAGGGTTTGGGTACGATGACAAGTTTCCAAACGTTGTGGATTTCATGCGCCAACTAAACGTTGATTTGCTGTGTAAATTAGCGGGGATAGAGCGGCCACCAGTGCGCGATCACTCTGCAAGTTAAAGTCAGGGTCTATTCGACGATGTAAAGCTTTGGAGGAAGTTTTTGCTTTAAGGTCAAAACCGGGGCGAACAGGTCCCCCATTTTTTGGGCCCTTGCCAAAGTGTCGTGGCAATGGAAAACGAGCATGTGTGGATCAAGTGATTTTAAAGCCTTTCTTACTTCTTCCCAAGTGACAGGAGTAGAAGCCGTGGGTTGATCCTTGGCGCGTAGGGAGTAGACACAAACGGTCGTTTTGTGATTGTCGTTCTGGCTCCAATCCACAAATACTTTTCCGGTGCGCAATGATTTTTTCATTTTGCTAACGACTTTCTCAGGCATTTTTTTCTCTAAAAAGATGGCCACCTCGTTAGCAAAAAATTTAGTAAGCTCATACGTGGTGGGTGTATTGAGCGGAATGTAGACTTGCAAACCTTTCGACCCCGACGTTTTAGGAAAGCTTTTGAGTCCCAGGCCATCAAAAAGCTTTTTCAACTCAAGACCAACCTCGCAACATTTTACAATGTCAGCCGGTGGACCGGGATCCAAGTCAAAGACAAGGAAATCTGGTTTCAATGGCGTTTTGCTTTTTGAAAGGGACGTATGCAATTCCAGATTGGCAAGGTTGGCCGCCCAGACGAGAGTTGGAAGGTCGTTCGCCAAGCAAAACGAGATATCGCTTTTGTTGTGTTCGCTCCAGATCGGCGCGGTTTTCACCCAAGTTGGGCGATGAGACGGGCACTTTTTCTCGTAGAAAAAATCGCCGGCAACCCCGTTTGGATATCGCTTTAAAGTCAAAGCCCTATTTTTCAGGTGTGGCAATAGAAATGGGGCAATGTGAATAAAGTATTCAATAACGTTATGTTTTGTGAACCCAGCTTTGGGATACAAAACTTTATCAAGATTGGAGACTGCTAACTTCTTTCCTTCAACCTCGAGTTCGCTTCTCATACTTTAAAGAATCCAAACAGGATGTTCTAAACACCACTCAAAGCCTTCCTTTTCAGCAGGTTTAGGGTCTGAAGACTCTTTCGTATCCTTTGCGGAAGTTTTGTCTTGTGGAGACTCTGATTCGGTGTGCTTTTTGTTTCGTTTTTCTTTTGGCATAAATGTTTCTAATTCTTCAAGGTTTATAGATATAAATGGAGCCATTGGTATGCCAGTCCTCCCAGAGAAGGCTTATGACTAAAAGGTTGGCATGCCATTCGCTAAATAAATTAAGAACGGAACGCATGACTGCGTCCCCAACGAAACTTAAAAGAGAGGACTTTTATGAATCAAGAAGTCGAAAATATGATTAATAGTGATAATGCCTCCGGGTTTAAAAACCGGTTGACGGAAGTTCAAGACCTTCTCCGTGAGAAGTCCAAAGCTTGCTCGGACAAAGTTGCATTAAAAACGCGCGAAGCCGCCGATGCCACAGATTTTTTCGTAAAGGAAAATCCATGGCGTTCCCTAGGAATTGCCGCTGGTGTGGGCCTTTTAGTAGGTGGTCTGGTCGCTCTTAGCAGCCGCAGGAAGTAATAAAAGAGCATTTTTGAAGCAGGGTGGTTTTCCACCCTGTTTTTTTTGTAAAATAGTCACCAAAAAATTATCCAGAAACATGCCATTCTGGCACATGCACTGCTTAATCATCGCCCTCCCTTCATGAAAAAAATTTCAGCTACCTATAGATTACAGTTTAATTACGATTTCACGTTTAAAGATGCCGAAAAAATAACGAGCTACCTCCGTGACGTTGGCATTTCTGAAATCTATGCCTCTCCCGTTTTTCAGGCAGCGGCAAAGTCTATGCATGGGTATGATGTGGTTAATCATAATGCAATAAATCGTGAAATTGGAACGTATGAAGACCTAAAGCGCCTCATTACCAAAGCGCGCATCGCAAAGATCGGTTGGATCCAAGACATCGTCCCCAATCATATGGCTTTCAACGGAGCCAATCCATGGATATGCGATATCATGGAGAAAGGAAGTCATTCGCCGTACTGGAATTTTTTTGATATCGACTGGGACCATTACGACGAGACTTACAAAGGTAAAGTTCTCGCGCCCTTTTTAGGCGGCCCTTACCACGAAGCCTTAAAAAACAAGCTGTTAAAGCTCAAATATGACGGGAATAGCTTTAAAATATCGTACTACAACTTTGAACTCCCATTGGCCATTAAGACATACCCCCTGATATTACACGAATTGCACGCGCGAATGGATTGGGCCCGGAAAGACACACGTTTTCTGAAGTTACCTGGAATTATTTATTCTTTTAAAAACCTAGAGAACGCCTCCAGTAAAGAATACCTCGAGCAAGCCGACTTTTTAAAAAGCGCACTCAACGACATGTTAGCCACAGATAAGAATTTACGCACTCAACTGAGCGCATTGATCCAAGAGTTGAACGAGACGAAACCTTTTTTTATAGCGCGCCTACTCGATGCACAGCATTTTAGATTATGTCATTGGAAAGTGGCAGCAGAGGAAATTAACTACAGACGCTTTTTTAATATTAACGAACTTATATCCCTTAACGTTCAGGTGCGCGGGGTGTTTCGGGCGAGTCACGCGCTGACATTAAAGATGTTTAATGAACTTAAGATGACCGGACTTCGAGTTGACCATATTGATGGGCTATATGACCCCCTTGATTATCTCAATCGCTTGCGCTCCAAACTAAAAGACTCTCACGTGTTTGTTGAAAAGATTCTCGATTTTGAAGAGCACCTCCCCGAAAGCTGGCCTATCGAAGGAACAACTGGTTACGAATATATGAATTTCGTTAACAATTTATTTTGTAAGCAGGAAAATGAAAGTCAGTTCACCGACATTTATAAAAGGATCTCCGGGGAACACCGAGACTTCTTCAAAGTGCTCGACGAGAAAAAAAGGATCATCATTGACCGCTACATGGCCGGTGACGTCGAGAGACTGGCCTATTTGCTGAAAAAAATCTGTGGAGCCGACCTAAAAGGCCACGACCTTACATTGGTGGCCGTGAAGAGGATGATTGTCGAGTTCCTTGCCTATTTCCCCGTCTATAGAACGTACATAGACCTTGATAAGATTTATCCAACCGACGTGGACGTGGTCAATTTTACACATAAGTTAGTCGTAAAAAGACGTCCGGATTTAAAGTTCGAAGTGGACGTGATGAAAGACATGCTTCTGTTTCACCAGAAAGGTTTGAGTCTAGATCGGAAAAAATGGGTGTTCGAGTTTGTCTCAAGGTTCCAGCAACTCACAGGTCCTATGATGGCCAAGGGTTTGGAGGACACGACCCTCTATTGTTATCATCGATTTGATTCGTTAAACGAAGTGGGAGGGAGTCCCGATAAGTTTGGAATAACTCCAGAGTATTTTCATCGGTTCAACCATCAACGATTGAAAAATTGGCCGAGCACAATGAACGCGTCCGCGACCCACGATACTAAACGAGGTGAGGACGTCCGCGCTAGGTTGAATGTTCTATCAGAAATGCCCGAAGATTGGGCTGAACTGGTGAGTCAATGGCAATTAAATAATCAAAAGTACCGCGAAGATCAGGGCGAAAGAGTATCCCCCTCAGGACAGGATGAATACCTGCTTTACCAGACGTTGGTGGGGTCGCTACCGATGACACTAGAGCTCGAGGGTACTTACGAGGATCGCATCAAAAATTACATCATTAAAGCTGTTCGGGAGGCCAAAGTTTTTACCGAATGGTTGAAGCCAGATGAAAAGTATGAACAAGGCTGCTGTAGGTTTATTGAGAAAATTTTGAAGGATAAATTTTTCATTGGATCCTTAAAAAAGTTTGTGGAAAGGATTCGACCCTTCGGGATTGTGAATTCACTTGCTCAGACGACCCTTAAAATGGCTAGTCCAGGCATTCCCGACTTTTATCAAGGGTGCGAACTATGGGATTTATCACTTGTAGACCCTGATAATAGAAGACCTGTCGATTACAAATTCCGCATTAACCTCTTAAAAAAGGTTAAGGGGATGACACGGAAATCGATATACCAGATGGTCGCCGACGAACGAGAATGCGCAAAATCAGGGATCATAAAACTTCTACTCATTGAACGGTTTCTACAGTTTAGACGGAAGAATCCGGACTTGTTTTTAAGTGGGCAATATCTGCCTTTAGAATTTACAGGACCTGCGAAGAATTATTTTGTGGGGTTCCAGCGAAAGTGGAAAAAGCAAACGTTGCTCGTTGTCGTTCCCCGGTTTATTTCAAACCTTAAGAATAGAAGAGGGTTCCACCTTGGCTATGAGGACCTCGGTATCGTTAAGTTTGGCCGTAAAATTTCAGGATCAAAGTGGACGCATATTGTCACTGGGCAACGATATACTCAGATGCCCCAAGACCCGACATCACTTTTATCAGAATTTCCAGTGGCGCTGCTAATATCCGAATCAAAGTGAATTTAAATATCCTGAAACACAATATTTACGATGTCTGCCGCCGCCTGTGGTTTAGCCAGGGTTAATGAGGATTTTTTCATTGCGTTGAGCCGGGTCGTGTTAGAAAGAAGCGCCCCGACTTTATAGGCAGCATCTTCCACCTCGTGAAGGCGTAGAGCTGCGCCATTCTCGAGTAAAAACTCGCAATTCCGTTGTTCCTGCCCGGGGATCGGATCAATAATGATCATCGGTTTGCCTTTAGCCAACACTTCGGAAGTGGTCAATCCTCCGGGCTTAGTGATCACCACATCTGCAGCGTCCATGAGTTCATGAATGTTACTGACAAATCCGAACACCTTGACCGGGATCTTCATAGCTTTTGCCGAAGCATCAGCCTTCTTTTTTAAGTCCTCATTTTTTCCAGCCACCATGATGATCTGACATTTGGTTTCCGTTTCCTTAAAAGAACCGAGCAATTCTGCTGAGGGACCCACACCAAACCCACCAGTCATGAGAAGAGCGGTGGGTGTATTGGGATCGAGACCAATTTTTTTTCGCGCCATTGCAGAGGTTATTTTTTGGGCAAACACAGGATCAATGGGGATACCGGTCACATGCACTTTTTCAGGCGCGTATCCTTTTCGGATCAAGAAGCGGCGGGCATCCTCGTTGCACACGTAAAAGTGATCGACATTATCGACCAGCCAAAGAGCGTGTACTGCGAAGTCAGTGATGACACAATGAATTTTTGCATTGGACCCCCCCTTCGTTTTGAGCGTTGAGAGAATTTCCAAAGGCATAAAATGAGTGCAAATCACAGCATCGGGTTGGAACTCATTTAAAAACTTTTTAAACGGCAAAGTACTGAGCTTATTGAACAGAGCCCTGATTTTCTTCTCATGTTTGCCTGAGGTGTTTTTATCGGATAGTGAATACATGTATCCCCACAATTCCGGTGCCGTGCGGACTAGGTCGAGGTAACCTTGACCATAAGTTCGTTTGAAAAGGGAAGAAGTGAAGTCAAGGATGTCTCGGACCTCGAACACGCACTCGGGGTGAGCTGATTTGATGGCTGTGGCGATAGCTTCGGCGGCACGTTTATGACCGGCACCTGCTGAGGCATGAAGTATAAGAATTTTCATAATGTTGGTTAGATAAAACAATTAAGGTGACCATATCGCTGGATTTTATAACTGCTCCGTCGCACCTCACATCGCCCCCTTAAGACCATGATGAGTCAGAGATACCCTTTATTTTTTGGCGCTGGATTTTTTGATTATCGGTGTAGTGGGAGGCCATTGATTGGGATCAATATCTAAAACTCGGTTTCGGCGGATGAATCGGAACTCAAAATTTATGGAGTTGCCCTTGGGCAGAATGACTTTGATAGATTTAAGTTCCCGACGATTTTTGACCAGTACGAGTTCGATTTGTTCAGGATCAAAACGGGAAGCAGGAACCTCGGCGAGGCGAGAAAGCTCGACATAAACTTCCTTCTTAATTTGTTTCATACTGACATGGTAACGTTCGCGGAAATTCGTTTGACCCTGAAACAACCCGAGAAGCATGAGAATCCCGGGCTGCCTATCTTCGCCTAAGTGATGTCTCACAGGTTTACGCCCGGTTTTTTTGACAAGGACTTTGTTTCCTTGAACGAGGACATATTCCCCCGTGGGCTGAGTGTATTTTAATAAAAGTGCATCTGGACCAGAATAAAAAATTGAACCTTTACTAACAGTAGGTGCTTTATGGCCTTTCAGCTTTAAAGTCTGAACAAACTCGGCTTGGTAAGTGCGAGTCGCCGCTTGGTATCTGGCAAAATTGTTTTGGACTTTGATCAGTTCGTCCCCTTCCAAGTCTTCTGTAATAGCCGAAACCTGGGGGCAAACAGCTAATATGAAGATCATTAATCCAAAGGCACAAACTAAGACCATTGATCGCGATACGCGCATAAATCCTTTAATTGAGTTGAACCTAGCGCGCGGTTGTTAAAATCCACAGCCTCATTTTTTGTCCCTCTCGGGATTTGCTACACGGGTTCGTATGCGCGCATCTATACAACCCCGATCCAATTTCAACTATGGATAGGTATTAAAGGGAAACCCGTAATCAAGGCAATCAAAACAATTGCGCCACCAAAGGGTGAAATCTTCCATTTTTTTGAATCAATGAGAAGTCAAAGCCGGTGGAAGGTTGCTTTCGCCGGCTCTGCTTTTCATGGTAAAATATCCTCGCCTATAACCTGGAGACAAGAAGTTCGCGTTGGAAGATCAGTTCTTTAGGAAGGTGCCCATAGAGTTTGAGGAAAAGTTCATCTGCAGAGATGATTTCTTTTCTCCAAGCGTCCACGTCGATTTCTTGGGCCTTCTCGAGGTCGTCGGCATCAAAGTCACTCAGGCCCGTAAGGTCGATTCCTTTAGCTTTAGGAACCCAACCCAAAGGCGTTTCGTTAGCTCCTGTGCAGCCGATGCATCGGTCAAAAATCCATTTAAGCACGCGCATGTTTTCCCGGAACCCAGGCCATAAAAACCGGCCTTGGTCATCCCTGCGGAACCAGTTGACATGAAAAATTTTGGGAGGGTATTTCATAGCCTTCCGCATGTTGAGCCAATGGAGAAAATAGTCGCCCAAATTATAACCACAGAAGGGAAGCATGGCCATGGGATCAAGGCGGACTCGCCCGGTGGACCCTGCGGCTGCGCTCGTAGTTTCAGAGCCTAAAGTTGATCCCAGATAAACGCCATGGATCCAGTTAAAAGATTGGAACACGAGGGGAATCGTTGATGCACGACGACCACCGAAAATAATACCCGCGATCGGGACCCCCTCAGGATTTTCCCATTCCGAGTCAACGACGGGGCATTGATGAATCGGCGTGGTGTAACGGGCATTTGGATGCGCCGCAGGTTCGTCTTTATGTTGGTCCCATGGCTGGCATTTCCAATTCATGAGCCCCGCAGGCGGTTCGGGGGTGAGACCTTCCCACCAGATATCTCCATCAGGGGTGAGAGCCACGTTTGTAAAAATGGTGTTGGAACGCATGGTGGCCATGGCCTGGGGGTTGGAGCTCATGGATGATCCTGGAGCAACACCAAAAAAACCGGCTTCGGGATTCACCGCAAACAGTCGACCGTCTGCGCCCGGGCGAAGCCATGCAATATCATCGCCAACAACCGTAACTTTCCAACCTTTAAACTGCTCAGGTGGCGAGATCATCGCAAAATTTGTTTTGCCGCACGAACTAGGGAATGCCGCAGCAAAATATGATTTCTCGCCCTCGGGTGATTCCACCCCCATCACGAGCATGTGTTCGGCGAGCCATCCGTCTTCGCGCGCCATTGAGGAAGCAATACGGAGAGCGAGGCACTTTTTGCCAAGGAGCGCATTTCCACCATAACCGCTTCCAAAAGACCAAATTGATTTTTCTTCCGGAAAATGAACGATGTACCGATTTTCAGAATTGCAAGGCCATGCCACGTCCGACTCGCCTTGTTGCAACGGTTTCCCCACGGAATGCAAACACGGAACAAAACTTCCTTCTGGTCCCATCGCATCAAGGGCTTGAGTGCCCATGCGCGTCATGATCCGCATGCTTGCGACGACGTAAGCGGAGTCAGTGATTTCTACACCGAAGATTGAAAACGGGGAGTGTAAAGGACCCATGCAAAATGGAACAACATACATCGTCCTCCCGCGCATACATCCGTTAAACAAACTGCGAAGTTTCAGTTTCATCTCTTTTGGGTCCATCCAATTATTGGTTGGGCCAGCCGAATCCTTTTTCTTGGAGCAGATGAATGTAGATTCTTCAACTCTTGCGACATCGCGTGGGTCTGATCGGCACAGAAAACTGTTGGGACGAAGTTCAGGGTTTAATCGGACAAAAGTCCCTTTATGTACCAGTTCGTTGCATAGTGACTCGTATTCCGCTTCAGAACCGTCGCACCACTTGACGCTCTGTGGTTGGCAAAGGGCTCGAATTTCTTCCACCCATGTCTCAAGTGCTATGTTTTTTGTCATGTTAATTAATACGATAATTTGAATTAGCTTAAAGATAAAGGCGCTAGGTGAGGTTTATTTTTTAAATGCCATGGGTATAAAAAGTGAGGACGCCGAAGGCCCCCACCTTCGACGTCCCGCATGTAACCCCAACTATTCCCCTAAACTGAACAGTAGTTAAGTGAGAAGACAATTAGCAGGGGTAATGCCAATAATATTCCGATATTGTTAAGTGCCTGAAAATAAAGCAGTTGGAAATTTGAACCAAAGTGCAAGTTGCCCTTAAATTGTGAATCATATTGCCAGATGCAAGTGCTGAGAATTGCACGATTTGCGTTTAGTCATTGCTCACGTAACCGCGACGCAAAACATTTTCGCTCACAACCCTCGAAACCATAAAATGGGTCAGATACTCTTTCCCTCCGGCTTTTGTACCCGATCCAGAAAGTTTAAATCCTCCAAATGGATGTCTCTCCACCACTGCCCCGGTTATGGGACGGTTAATATACAGGTTGCCCACATTAAACTCTGCCTTGGCGTTATTAATTGATGCGGGGCTTCTGGAATATATGCCCCCTGTGAGTGCATAGACTGAGTCGTTCGCAACGGCCAAGGCTTCCTGTAGAGTTCGAACTTTAAAAAGACACACGACTGGACCAAAAATTTCTTCTTGGGCGATCGCTGACTTGCGAGGCGTGTTCCCAAAAAGAGTCGGTGGAACGTAATACCCCCGGTCGGGAACCGCGCCTTGCCAAATCAAATCACATTCCCCTTTCCCGCTTTCTATTATTTTTAAAATTCGGCTTTGAGCCTTTCCATCAATCACGGGGCCAATGACGGTTCCGGCCATTTCAGGTGGGCCAATAGGTAATGACGCTGCCGCTTCAACAAAACGATCTACAAATGCGTTATACACGGATTCCAAAACAATAAGTCTGGAGAGCGCAGAACATTTTTGACCTTGATACCCAAAAGCGGAATATAAGCACCCTGCCACGGCCTCATCCAAGTCCGCGTCGGCATCAATAATCACCGCGTTTTTTCCACCCATCTCACAAATGACTTTTTTTAACTCGTCCTGACCGGGGCGGATTTTTGCGGCCTTTTCCCAAAGCCCCAACCCCACTTCCTGTGATCCTGTGAACGAGATAAAACGGATCATGTTATGCTCGACTAAATAATTTCCAATGACCGCTCCGCTCCCGCAAACCAAGGGAGCCAAATCACGGGGGACTCCCGCTTCGTAAAGGAGTGAAACAAATCGGTGCGCGGTTATCACGGATTGTCCGGAAGGCTTGATCAGGACGGCATTACCAGTGACGAGCCCTGCCACGGTCATCCCGCAAAGGATGGCCAAGGGGAAATTCCACGGAGCGATGACCACGCCTGTTCCTCGAGCTTTCCATGAGAGGGAATTATTTTCGCCGAGGATTTTCTGAGTCACGCACCCTTGAGCCAACTCCTCCATTTGACATGCATAATAGCGACAAAAATCGATGGCTTCGCAGACGTCTGCATCTGCTTCAGGACGAGTTTTACCCACTTCAAGAATTTGTAATGCAGCGATAGAAAATCGGTCGCGTTCAATAAGGTCACCAACACGTCGTATGATATTGGACCGCTCGATTGCAGGAACTTTTTCCCATGAGAGTTGTGCGGAAAGTGCCTTTTTAAGTTTTTGCGAAACGTCGGTTATATCCGAAGTCTCGACATGACCGATCACCTCATTGGGTTCGGCAGGATTGTATGAGGTTATGCCGTTATGTTCTGTTGGACGGCCCACGAGAAGCGGAAGCTGGGAACGAAGGTTTGTTAAAGCTGAATCCATGGCGAGTCGGTTTGAGGGAACCGTAAAGTCAATGTACGGAGCGTTCTTAAACACAGGGGGTTTGCTGACGCGCGGGGTTTTGATGAGAGTGACGGGATCCCATAACAAATCCTCAACGGATTCGTGATCAATCAGACTCGCCTTGAGGAAACTTTCATTGGAAGTGTTTTCAAGGAGGCGTCTGACGAAATAAGCCATTCCGGGAATGAGTTCACCCACTGGGCAATAAAGTCGAACGGGGATTTCCATTCCCATCAAGGCGTGACGGAAGGGTTCGGCCATTCCATAAAGCATCTGGAACTCGATGTCAGTCCTGGCGATTTTTCTTTCATCAGCCATGGCTAAGCACGCGGCCATCGACCTGACATTGTGCGTGGCAAAGGCAGGGCGGATGTACGGGAAAGCTTCAAGGAGAAGTTGCGCGCACTTTTCGAAATGTGCATCAGTCGAGGGTTTATCTTGGAACACGGGGCTGGGCCATGATTTCTGGGCCGCCACGACGTTTTCGTAATCCCAGTACGCTCCTTTCACCAACCGCACAGTGATCGGGCAAGGCTTCGAGCGCGCTCCTGATTGACTGGAACGTGCAGACCGATTTTTTGCCCAAGTAATAATTTCTTCAAGGTCGTGATGGCTCTCAGTTAAATAGGCTTGGATTGCGAGTCCTGCTCCGGAAAAATGTATAAACTCCGGTTCATCAAAGAGAGACATGAACAAATCCAGAGTCACACGTTTCAACGCATGATGCTCCATGTCGAAGTTAAGACAAACTCCGTGAGTTGCGGCAAGGCGCACTATGGGTCTGAGTCGCTCCTTCAGATGGGATATCGCCGCATCGGGAGATTCGGGGCGGATTTGTGAATAGAACGCCGAGATTTTAAGGGAGATATTGGCGCGATAATCCGAATGCGTCGCATTTTGGAGGGGGTGCGCGACACACCAAATTCCGACCTCCTTAATCGCATCAAGGTAGGTTTTTGAAAAAGCCTCTGCCTCCTTTTCGCTCACCACCGTTTCGCCCAAAAAATCGAAGCTCCATAAGAAGCCTGTTTTTTCCAGAGGCCCAATAACCTTGAGCGCTGCCGCAATCGAATGCCCCGTAATAAATTGATTCGCCATGACTTCGACAGATCTTCGAACGACCCATGCGGCTGGCCAAGGTATCCATTTGGACAATTTTAAGGCGACCTTGAAAAACCCAGGGAGTTTGCTCTCTGGCCCTCCAAGGTATTCTTTAAGGTGTCCCACAATATCGCGGGATTTTTTAAGTGAGGGAAGAACATCAACAAGCCGGAATAAATCAGATTTAAATGCGGGATCGGACATGGACCAGCGCATCATTTGCCCGTAAAGATCGTTTGATGAAAGCGAACTTGCGGCGTCCTGACTTCTCCGAAGGATTTCGCTGCCCAATAGGCGGACCTGCTTTTCGAAAGCTGGTGTGCCGCGAGTAAAAAGCATACCTAAATCTCGTTAACTCTTGATGTTAAAGCAAGGAAAACGTCTTTTTAATTAAATAAGAGTGAAAACTTTTTTAATTATGGCGTTTAAAAGGGCAAAGGATTTGCTTCCTGTAGAATCAGCATTGGGATTTGCATTCGTAGAGTTACCTGCAAAGCTCTCGGCTCAATAATAACGTCAGGTTGGTTATGATACTTAAATTAAGCATACTTTTTATTACACTTTCATGGGCGACATTCTGTGCCACGTTCGCACATTATGACGATGGCAAAGTCGTGGCCTACAAATTTAAAGTTTATAACGATGCACTTACGAAATGTGGCTCCACAGATTTGACTGTCCTTTGGCAGGCGAGTTGTAAGCAAGTGTTGTCTGAACTGAAAAAAAACGATAAATCCACCCCCGTTTACGAAACTAAATACATGCTCCTCGCTTTGGTTCGGTTCGCTCATAGAAATGGTGACACTTCATTTCAAAAGCGCAATGACTGGGCCAAACACTTCATTTATGGGGCTTACTTTGGAACGGGATACCAGCAAACGAATTATGCAATTTGGTCGGCTATGGCCAAAGAGGAAAATGACGCTTGGACACTCAACAATGGATATGATATTGGCGACCTCACAGTGAGTTTATTCGGCGCGAGATGGGCTGAAAATATCACGGTTGACCAACTCACCCGTTTTGCATCCGGCAAAAAGAAATTATCAGATATCGCCTTGATTGATCGTAGTATCATGGGTCCCGATTGGTCAGGAAAAAGTTTAAAATTTCCACATGGCGAGTTTCCCACAGCTAAGGACCTCGAAAAAGTAGTTCAATTTGTGGATAAGGCAATGCCCTCCACACTCAATCGCAAAATGATTCTCCAATCCGCCAAACCTTACGTTAAGTTCGTTAAAGACACATCTCTCTTAGCGGGCGAAACTCAAGAAGTTCCCGAAATTCCGCAGGGCGAACCATTTGCCTCTACTGAAGTTCGATAATCCAGAGTGAGTTGAGGCCCAAATCCTCAAGATATTCTATCTTCACGGTCCACTAAGCTAATTCAGGAGGATCGTCATCATTGGCGACGGAGTCAGTCACGTAGGGGTTGTGTTTGCGTTCCTGTTCGATGGTTGTCGAGGCGCCGTGTCCGGAATAGATGGCGTACTCACCCGGGAGAAGAAAAAGTTTCTCTTTTATTCCAGCGATCAACTGTTTGAAGGAGCCGTTGGGTAGGTCAGTACGTCCCACCGAACCTCGGAAGATGGCGTCACCGACGTAAACACATTTCTCAGCGTGCCAAACGAGACATATGTTCCCTGGGCAATGCCCTGGAATGTGCAGGACTTCAAAAGTAATCTTACCGAGAGTCAACGTTTCTCCTTCAGCAATAAAACGCGTGGAGTTTAGAGCTGGAACGAGCGGTGCCCCAAAGGCCTGTTGAATTTCAGGTTGTGTGATGATGGAGTCGTCGGCTTTGTGATACAAAACCTCACAAGAGGTCAATTCCCGTATCTCGGCGGCGTCCGTGATGTGGTCAAAATGACCATGTGTGAGTATCATGGTTTCAAGCCGGTATTCAGGTGATTTCATCCGTGCTTTTATTTCGGCGACAATTCCCTCTGGGGCATCGATCAAAATGGAATGCATCCCTTGATCAATCATGTACCCATTGGTCCATGCGACGCCCCCCGTAAACATTTCATGATTCATAATGGATTCCTTCATACAAAAACAATCTCTTCCGCATCCATTATAGCGCAAAGGCTTGTTATTGAAACTGAAGTTTAGAAAAATCCGTGAAAACCTTGAGATTTTGTGGTTGAGTTTGCCGTTTACCACTCCATGAAAGAATTATGAAAATTGGTCGTATATTGCTTTGGCTTTCCATTTCCCTGCTCGGGGCAACGTCAGTGGCCTTCATCTGCATGGCCCAAAATCAACCTATCAATGCCCTTTGGTTTGTGACAGCAGCACTCTGCACTTTCGCAATCAGTTACAGGTTTTACAGTAAGTGGCTGGTCACAAAGGTGTTGGTGCTCGACGAAAAAAGGGCGACTCCGGCCGTTCTTCTTGAGGATGGACGTGATTACGTCAAAACAAATAAGTGGATTGTTTTTGGACATCATTTCGCGGCCATTGCCGGCCCTGGTCCTTTAGTCGGCCCCGTTCTTGCCGCGCAGTTTGGGTATCTCCCGGGGACATTATGGATTTTGATCGGGGCGACCTTGGGTGGCGCGGTTCACGATTCGGTTATGATGTTTTGTTCGTTACGCCGGAAAGGGAAGTCACTCGGCCAAATGGTGCGTGAGGAAGTCGGCCCCTTTGCTGGTACCATTGCAATGGTGAGTATTTTGGCCATTATGGTCATTCTTATCGCCGTGCTGGGAGTGGTGGTTGTTAATGCTCTGGCTGAGAGTTCGTGGGGTTTATACACGATTGTCATGACCATGCCTATTGCACTGTTTATGGGGTGTTATTTGCGATTTTTCCGACCACACGGCGTTTTGGAAATTTCATTGATCGGCGTGGTTCTTCTTTTGGCGGCAGTGTGGTCAGGACAATTTATTCATAGTTCCCCCGTGTGGTCGAAGGCTTTCACATGGTCATCCCCGACTTTAGCCTGGGCCATCATAATCTACGGACTTGCGGCATCCATACTTCCCGTGTGGTTGTTGCTCACGCCCCGTGATTACCTAAGCTCGTTCATGAAAATCGGAACTGTGATTATTCTGATGGGAGCGATCATTTGGGTGGCCCCGCTCATAAAAATGCCTGCGCTCACACCCTTTATTCATGGGGGCGGACTCGTACTCGCTGGGAAGGTTTTCCCCTTTGTTTTTATTACAATCGCGTGCGGTGCGATATCGGGTTTTCATGCTCTGATAGCTACGGGGACGACTCCCAAATTGGTGACAAATGAAGAAACGGTAAGATCAATTGGTTATGGCGCCATGGTGACAGAAATGGTCGTAGCGATTATGGCCTTAATTGCCGCATGTACCATGGAACCCGGTCAATATTTTGCCATGAACACCGCGGGCCCAAAAGAACAGGTCATAGAAAAGGTTAATAAAGCTGGGTTTCATGTAACCGCCGTAGAAATGCAACAGCTTGCCGACGATGTGAAGGAGGAAACCATGATCGGGCGTGTGGGCGGAGCTCCGACCTTTGCTGTGGGCATGGCGCAAATGTTTGCGCAGTCGATCGGTGGGAAATCCATGATGTCGTTGTGGTACCACTTTGCCATTATGTTTGAGGCACTCTTTATTTTAACGACAATTGATGCCGGCACGCGGGTTGGGAGATTTCTGTTACAGGACCTGCTTGGTCACGTCCATCATTCGCTCGGAAACACTTCGCGATGGTTCCCAAATGCTCTTGCGAGTATTCTTTTTGTGGCAGCTTGGGGCTGGTTTCTGTATGGAGGCGTGACGGACCCCAACGGAGGGATTAAAGCGCTGTGGCCGATCTTCGGCATTGCGAATCAACTTTTGGCAGTCATTGCTCTTTCCCTCGGCACCACCGTGTTGTTAAAAATGGGCCGGGCCAAATATTGCTGGGTGACCTTGGCGCCACTGATACTAGTCCTCGCAGTGACCATGACCGCCGGCGTCCAAAAGATTTTCTTTAAGGAAGCGGCAGGATTTCTTCCCGCCATCGAAACGCTAACAGCCAAAGCATTGACAGTTGATAAAGAAGCGTTGCGAGTCGTCAAAGCTCAAATTTTCAATAATAAGGTGAACATCGCGGTGACAACTTCATTCATGATCCTTGTCGTCCTCGTCGTCATCTCCAACGCCCGTGTCTGGTGGCGCATTCTCGTAAGGAAAGAATCGATTCCCCTGAGAGAAGAACCGGCTGTTTATTCGTAAATTCTATATTATTTATAGGCGGCAGCCAAACCTCAGGCAAAGTTGACTCACTCTCAAGTTAAAGCCTTCTGGCAAAGTTTTGACCGCGCGTGTAGTGTGCCCTTGTATGAACCCCGTCAAGGTGATGACCAGAATTTTTTGCTTATATACAGCCTTTCTTCTCTCAGGGTTTGCCGCTGAATTTACCGCCCTACGAATTCCAGATGGAAAAGTGATTGTAGATGGCAACGATGAAGAGTGGATCGGCGGAAATTTTGATCAATATACAATAGCGGCCTTATCCGCGGATCGTCTGACTTATATTTATAAGGATCGAGGCGAATTTTCCGGTGCTGCTGATTTATCCGCTTCTGTGTCTTTGGCAAATGACTCCAAGAATTTTTACATTTTTGCCATTGTGAAGGACGACATACTTGTGAATTCAACTTCAGATGAAAACCCCTATGAAGGTGATGATTTTGAGGTTTTCATTGATGGACATTCCCCTGACAAATTGTTCGGGTCGGCGGCAATGGCAAATACGGTTGAGAATTATCGCCAGTTCGTGTTTGTCCCGGCGCAAACAAATATGAAGTGGAAAACGGGGTTTCTGTGGAAAGCTGACTCTTTTCCAGGGGTGGAATCATTTAGTAAACCGATAAAAGGCGGATACGTTATAGAAATCAAAATTCCGAAAGCCCTCTTTCCAAATTTACGTGACAACCCAAAGCAAGACCGCGTCGGCATAGACATCATGATTAACGATTCCGATGCGCCCGGGTACGACGGCCCTCACAATGGAATAAAACAATCATTGGTCATGGGGAAATTAGCGGCCCATTTTCAAAACCCAGCGAATCTAACACCACTCTTGTTAGCCAAAGAGTACCTGCCCAAAACGATGAAAGTTAAAGGCACAGTGCATCCCGAGCCTGATTTCATGTTCATCGCTTCCCGCGACTCATCAACCCCCATTCCTGCGGATCTAAAAAAATCCTTCAAAGCAGGTCTCTTATCGAAGCCTGAAACCGTATACATGCTGATGGCCCTTGGGTTGAGGGGTGAATTTGGCAAGTCCGATATCGTGAAGTACGCAAATCTCACTCAACCGCCAGAAGTGCGTTTAACCGCTGTAACAATCGCGGCAGAGCAGAAAGATAAAAGTTTAACCCCCGTATTTAGGGAGCTTCTGATGGATCCAAATCTGCGCGTCCGGATTCGCGCCCTAATAGCTCTTTCTGAGTTGCGCGATAAAGGGGCGATCTCACTTATTGAAGAAATCTCAAAGAATGATCCCGAGTCCTATGTTAAAAGCGAAGCGGTCATTGCTTTGAAAAAATTGCAGGGAAAATAATCGAAATAGAAGCGTACGCCTCCTCCCCTCTCTCACCACCCGGCGTGCCAGCTCGGCACCGAGCGCGCATCCGGTTCGATCAAGTATTACAGGTCAGTTCACAACCTGCGGGTTGACTTGGGCGATGGCATCAGCTAGACCCAAAAGCTCATATGCACGACTTCTGCCTCAAGGTCACCCACACCACCTGGTTTCAAAACCTCATCATCGGCGTTATTATCTTTGCCGGCATTCTTGTCGGGCTGGAGACAAGCACTGATATCATGACCGCTTATGGCACAACCATCCACATTTTGGACCAGATAGTTCTGTGGTTTTTTGTGCTGGAAGCGATCATCAAAATGATCTCCCACTGGCCAAAACCGTGGAACTATTTCAGGGAAGGCTGGAATGTATTTGATTTCCTAATCGTGGCCGTTTGCTTCCTGCCATTCGGAGGGCCTTATGTGGCAGTGCTTCGTCTGGCGCGTCTCCTTCGGGTTCTCCGCCTGGTAACGGTGCTGCCTCGCATGCAAATACTCGTCGGGACCTTGCTTAAAAGTATCCCTTCCATGGGTTATGTAGGGCTGATGCTGGCACTGCATTTTTACATTTTTGCCGTTCTGGGAGTCTTTCTATTCGGAGTAAACGACCCGCTGAATTTCGGCAGTCTGCCCGTCACCCTCCTCTCCCTCTTCGAAACTGTCACTCTTGAGGGATGGATTGAGACAATGGACATTCAACGCCTCGGCAGCGCCGCCTTTCCCGACCTTTACGCCGGGACGAATGCCATATCAACGCCGCACCCATTAATAGCACCGGCTTACTTCATCAGTTTTATTCTTCTCGGCACAATGATCATGTTGAACCTATTCATCGGTGTCATCATGAACTCGATGCAGGAAATGCATGAGGAAATGCAGCTATCCGCCGTCGTCGAGCGTCTTACCGAAGAAAATCAGACAGCTGAGAACCGTATCGACCATTTGATCAAGCAACTGGGCGAAATTGAAAAAAACCTGCGCGAACTCAAAATACAGACAAAAAAGTAGACCTGCCACTCCGACAATTTGCGACGTAGATAGGGATGCTGTCGTATTTCCAGCGCACAAACAAAAAAGGCGCAGAATAAATCTGCGCCTTTTTGTGAAATGAATTTCCTCAGCTTAGGGCTTCGCCGCGAAACGGTTTGTAAACCGAGTCAAACCGCGGCGAAAAAATCCTTCTCCATCCTGACGCAGTTTTGCGCCCGCGGGTGCGCTTGAGCGGGTCCGGTTTGAACGCATTCCTTTGTCCTGTGAAAGATCATTTGACGATCGATCGCCCTGAGATCTTTGAGGACGTGCGTTGCGATTTTGAGAAGGGCGACGGTTAGTGCGACCGGCACGATCAAAAGTCGCACCTGTATCAACGGCGCTCGCAGCACTTTCATTATGGAAATTGTGGGCAGTCACTATATTGAGCTTCCGACCGGTTGTCCGTTCGATCAGGCGAAGTTGTGAAATTTCGTCAGGGGAGCACAATGTAATGGATTGGCCAGATTCTCCAGCGCGAGCTGTACGACCGATACGATGAACGTAGGTTTCGGCTTCCTCAGGTAAATCGTAATTCATGATAAGTGCAACGCCCGGAACATCAATGCCACGTGAAGCGATATCGGTTGCCACAAGAACCTGGATTTTACCCTTACGAAACATGTCGAGCGCACGTTGGCGTGAGGCTTGGGATTTATTGCCATGCAACGCATCGGAGGGAATACCGGCAAGCGACAACGCTTTGGCAAGTTTATCGGCGCCATGTTTGGTGCGACTAAAAACAAGTGAAATTTCCTGCTTCGGACGGGCCTTGATAATGTCGAGCATCAACTGACGTTTGTTTTCCTTGGAAACAAAATAAACTTCCTGATGAATTTTTTCAGGTGTTGTTGCTGTGGGTGTAATTGAAATGCGCACCGGTTTTGTGAGCAATTCTTCTGCAAGGTGCCGGATCGTATCAGGCATCGTGGCTGAAAATAACAGCGTCTGGCGGTCAGCAGGAACAGCAGCGGCTATTCTGCGGACGTCGGGAATAAATCCCATGTCGAGCATCCGGTCTGCTTCGTCGAGAACCAAGATTTCAACTTTATCCAACCGAACAAAGCCCTGATTTTTCAAGTCCAGAAGACGGCCCGGGGTTGCGACAAGAATGTCGATACCTTCGCGTAACGCTTTGACTTGGTGATATTGGCTGACGCCACCGAACACGACCAAATGTTTGAGGGTCATATGCTTAGAGTAGTTGCGAAGACTATCGTCAATTTGCACGGCTAGTTCACGAGTGGGGGCCACGATTAATGCGCGTGGACCCTTGGTTCCTTGTGCTTTGCCGTTATGTGTCTCAGCATCGAGCATTTGAAGAATGGGCAGCGTAAAAGCAGCTGTTTTCCCGGTTCCTGTTTGCGCGCAACCGATAAGGTCACGGCCTTCGAGAAGCGGTGGGATGGCTTGGAACTGAATAGGTGTTGGGACTTCGTACCCTTTATCCTTAAGGGCGCGTTGGATCGGTTCGATCAATGGAAGTTCTGAGAACTTTGTTGTAATAGTATTCATGACAATAATTGGTGCGTCACGGCAGGCGTTAGCCCGGCAGCACACCACTTTCGTGTTAACGATGGGTTTTTATGACCTGCGCCGGAAATCGTTCGACCCGGCAAGGAGTCTTTTAATAGTCGAGAGCCGCCATAATAATCCGAAACTTTTGCTCCTTGGAGCCCGGGGGTTGAAGCCCGTCAATTGCGGGTAAATACGCCGCGATTCATGGAAAGTTTTCGAGAAATTGGCTCCATTGAAGTAAAGTGTGACTCCCCTGAAGCAGTGGTTAGTTCCCTATAGACTGGCGACAACTTAGATGGCTTGTCCCCTTTTGGCAAGATGAAAAGCTTAAATGATTAAACTCTCTTCAGCTAACGACGCTCGAAACACAGCTCAGGTGGAGGCGCTAACCCTTCTCGACCGCCACGGAATTTCCACAATCATTTCCTACCACTTAAATCCAACAGCATTCAGAAAGGCCCGAGTGACGGCCATGTTGGCGACGTGGTTGGGGTGAACACGGTCCCAAGCGAACATGGCGGAGTAGTAATGTTTTAAGAGTGAATCAATGGCAAGTTGGGTGTCCACCAAAATGAGGCTTTCTTGAGATGCGAGGTCCTTTATGGCGCTTCCGTAAGTATCAAGCATTTTCCTCATTGCATCATTCTGATTCGGCTCAATGAAGTAAGGAGTCATCAAAATGATTCCCTTAACTTTGGGTTTAGTTCGTTTAACAAGACGGGTTATCGTTTCGCGATACTCAGGTAAGAGCACGTGAGTCTCTGATTGGCGGGCGTTGTCGTGCTGACGCCAGACGTCGTTGATACCTATCATGATACTCACCCAATCAGGCTTCAACTCTTCAACGTCAGCTTTCCAGCGCGCTTCCAGATCTTTAACGGTATTTCCGCTCGTCCCCATATTAACAATCCGTAAATTCATTTCTGGATATACGGTAGTGATGAGGGCATCAAGATTCGCTACGTAGCCTTTTCCAAGTGCCTCATTGAAACCTTCTCCGACGGGTCGGCTTCGACCTGAATCGGTTGTTGAATCCCCTATACAAACCAGTTTCTGTCCCTTTTGAAAAATCATGGAAGCTACCTACATGATTCATTGTTGAAATCAAGGCTGCTTACTCATCGCCCACATGCGTGGACAGGTTTTATCTGGGAACCCACTTAAACTCCTCTTGCCCTTGAGGGATGCGATGGGCAAAGTCAGCGACCCATGACCATTCCGAATTACATCACTATTTTCAGGATCTTGATGATTCCGTTTTTTGTGTTGTTTGTGGTCTACTACAAGTTGGATGAAACAAAGGGCGGAGGAAGAGAACTGTTTTTGTTTGCTGCGATTACCTGTTACATTGTAGCTGCATTGAGTGACGGCTTGGATGGATACATTGCTCGCAAGTACAACCAAGTGAGTCGTTTGGGGACTATCTTGGATCCCATCGCGGATAAAGGATTGGAGCTGGTGGGAATCATAGTGCTGAGTTACAAGGGCAATGATGAGTTGCCGCATTTTCCACCTTGGTTTGTGGTCTTATTTTTTGCGCGGGAAATTCTTATCCTTATCGGGTATATCTTGTTGCACCATTTTAATAAAGTGGTCCTTGTTAAACCGCATTGGACGGGAAAGGTGTCTACCGCGCTCTTAATGGCGCTGGTATGTTACATGTTGTTGAACTTAAAATGGATGTCGTTGAATATCTTAGTGATTAGCACCGCGTTTTTTATGACCGTGTCGCTATTGATGTACTTGGGATATGCTATTCGTGAATTGAATGCGGGTGGATCAGGTAAAGCTTCGTAGAAAGATAGTTATTAATTATGAGAAGAAAATTAGTCGCGATCGTCGGTCGCCCCAATGTAGGTAAATCGGCTCTGTTTAATCGAATAGCCCGACGCACAATCTCGATTGTCCATGATATGATCGGCACCACTCGTGACCGCGTACTGACCAACATCATTTATAAAGGGCGAATTTACACTCTTATCGACACCGGTGGAATTGGCATGGAAACCGGCGATCCTCTTGTCGAGGCGGTACGTTTAGAAGTGGAAACAGCGATCCGCGAAGCTGACTTGATCCTTTTCACTGTCGACGGGAAAGCAGGCGTGACTCCAGTTGACTTAGATATTGCCCAGCAACTGAGGAAGGCAAAAAAGCCAGTGTTCCTTGTAGTCAACAAGATCGATAACTCCAAACTCGACGATGGCCTTAACGAGTTTTCCGAGTTTGGGTTCCAAGATATTTTTCATGTTTCAGCAGCTCATGGTCTAGGAATCCCTGAGTTGAGCGACGAGATTATCAAGGCCGCCGGAGAGCCGGGCGATGAGGACGCCGCACTTCAGAGAACAAAGATCACTATCTGCGGTAAACCTAACGCCGGAAAATCATCATTGATTAACCGCATCCTCAAGGAAGATCGCACGATCGTATCGGAAATACCGGGCACTACCCGTGATTCGATCGACGTCAATTATTCAGTCGAACGAGCTGACGGCCCTAAACATTATGTTTTGATTGATACCGCTGGAATACGTCACCGTCGGAAGGTGGCCACTTCTGTTGAAGTTTTTAGTGTCATGCGTGCGGAGAAGAGCGTGAAGCGAGCGGATATCGTGATTCTTGTTATTGATGCTGCAGAGGGTGTGACCAAACAGGACAAACAGATTGCAGGGTTCGTCCAGGAAAACAGGAAGCCCATGATCATTGTTGTGAACAAATGGGATATGGTTCTGGAGAACGAAGTCCTGCTAAAAAAGAATAAGAAGTTTAAGGAAGAGTACGAAGAAGCCATTCGTCGCAGTTTATTTTTCTGTGGATATGCCCCTCTTGTATTTATGTCCGCGAAATCAGGTTACAATGCCCACCAATTTCCAAAAACATTGGAAAACGTGGAGCACCAACTGAAGGTCCAGGTTTCAACCGGAGTTTTAAATCGATTCTTTAAAGAAGCCTTTCAACGTGCACTGCCTCCCTCGATTGGAAGCCGTCGTCTGAAGATTTATTATGCCGCGCAAAAAATCGAAGTTGATTCACTGAGGCCTCCGACGTTCATCCTATTCGTCAATCATGCGGATCTAATGACGAATGCCTTTGACTCCTACCTTTCGAATCAAATTCGAAAAGAGTTCGGGTTTGCAGGATGCCCCATCATGTTCGAGTTGCGTGAACGCACACAAAAATCTGACATGGAAACACCTTAGTTGCGGGAAGTCTTTGTCTGATTAGAGAACAACATTTCCATCTTCGCGCTTTGGCATTTTGTAGTAACTGAAGAATTGTTCTCTATAGGGCTGTTGTCTTGGTTACTTTTTGTATTCATCCCTCGAATCGTTCAGGGGTGCGGTTCTAATAAAAGGATACTCGGACCAATTTCTAAGATCGTAATGCCACCATTCGTCAGGGACGCCGGAGAATCCGTTTTTAAACATGGTCACTCTCAACGCTTTAACATGTTTAAACGCCGTGGGTGTGGCATCCCTAAAATCGTTATCGGCTCGGGGGGTAAACTCGTCGAAGTCTGATGGCATTTCTAACCGAGTGCCCTCCATGTCTGCAAGTGTGACGTCAACACTCGTGCCTCTGGAATGTCTGGAACCCAATTTTGGATCGGCGATAAACTTTTGGTTTGGGAACGAATCAAACAATTTTTTGTGCGCGTCGGGCGGTCGATAAGCGTCGAGGATCACGAGTTTGAACCCCTGTTTCCTAAGCATTTTCACCACCGGTTTCAGGCGTGAAATAGTATCGGGATGCAAAAACGCGACAGGAGAGGCGTACAGTTGCTTCTTTGCGATATTGTCTGACTTAGCGTATTGCAAGTCGACGATGACCTCAGGTAAGTGGTCCTCCACGTTGACCAAAGCTGCGTTTCGTTTTGTCTGTTTATCCTCCGCTAATAACCCAGAAAACCAAAGGCCGAAAAACACCAAGATGACAACCTTTAACATGCCTGAAATCAAACACGTTTTAACCGGTATATCCAAGGAAAACTATTTCCGGTTAGCGCAGGGCGAACAAGCCGACTTTGCCTTTTTTCTCTGGCCCGTTAAATATGGATAGCACGTTTGTCCGTGGCGAAACAAGCCTCCCGGAACGCTTCGCTGAGTGTAGGGTGCGGGTGTGAGGTGAGCATGATGTCCTCTGCGCTGGCTTTGAATGAGATGGCAAGGCACGCTTCAGCTATAAGTTCGCCCGCCTTCGGTCCGATGATGTGTACTCCCAAGATGCGGTCTGTTGTGGCATCGGAGAGAACTTTGATTCGACCTTCCGCACTTCCCATGGCCAGTGCCCGCCCGTTGGCTCTGAAAGGAAAGACGCCCTTTTTGTAAGCAACCCCCGCAGCTTTTAGGTCATCTTCTGACTTTCCAACTGTTGCAATTTCAGGTGACGTATACACCACTCCCGCGATGGCGTCATAATTGACATGGGCATGGCCGGTGACAATTCCTTCCACACAGGCTATACCCTCTTCTTCGGCCTTATGAGCGAGCATGAGCCCCCCGATCACATCACCAATGGCATAAACATTTTCCGCTTTAGTCTGGTACCGTGCGTTAACAGGAATGCGTCCTTTTTCATCGACTTGTATCCCTGCTTTATGGAGTTCGAGCTTGTCTGTGTTGGGTAATCGTCCCGTTGAAATCAGAACACGATCAGCTTTGATCGGTTGGCCTCCTTCGTATTCAACCTCTGCGGAATTGCCAGTGCGCTTCACTGAGGTGACCTTTGCTTTCAGGATAAATTCGAATCCTTGTGCCTCGAACAATTTTTTGGCTTCAGTGGCTAATTCGGAATCCAAACCGAGAAGAATCCGGTCCATGTACTCAATCACAGTCACTTGTGAACCTAACCTATTCCAGACCGAGCCAAGCTCTAGACCAATGACCCCCGCCCCAATGACAACCAACCGAGAGGGAACCTTGGAATAGGCCAACGCCTCTGTGCTTGAGCCAATAACTTCCCCATCGAAGTTCACGCCGCGCAAGGTGGCAGGTTTACTGCCGGTGGCGATGAGGATGTTTTTAGCAGAAATAAGGACGGGCTCAGGACCATCGACAATAACTTCGGAAGGACTACTAAAGCGCGCATTCCCCGTGTAACGGGTAATTTTATTTTTTTTGATGAGCCCGTCAACTCCCTTAACAAGAGCTGAGACGATGTCGTCTTTACGCTTTAACATCTGGTTGAGGTCAGGCGCCAAACCCGTCACCTTAATCCCAAAATCTTTAAACTCATGTTTGGCCTTATGAAAAAGCTCCGTCGCCTCAAGCATGGCCTTGCTCGGAATACATCCCACTCTTAGGCAAGTCCCTCCAAGCGCGGTTTCACGTTCGATGAGTGCGGTGTTTAACCCAAGCTGGGCGCCCCGGATTGCTGCGACATATCCTCCTGGACCCGCACCGATGACAAGCAAATCATGCTGTGATTTTTTCATATTCGCCTAAATTAGTTGTTAGACTTCAATTAAAAGTCGGGCCGGCGTTTCAAGCACTTCTTTAATCCGACGCACAAAAGTGACGGCTTCCCGTCCATCCACAATCCGGTGATCATAAGTGAGTGCAATGTACATCATGGGACGAATCACTACCGCCCCATCAACGGCAATCGGTCGATCCTGAATTCCGTGCATCCCTAGCACGCCACTTTGCGGAGGGTTAACTATCGGTGTCGACAGGAGTGATCCATACACCCCGCCGTTGCTGATCGTGAATGTTCCACCTTTGAGTTCGTCCAAACCCAGTTTTCCGGTTTGGGCGCGTTGTCCGAAATCCGAAATAGCTTTTTCAATCTCAGCAAAACTTAATCGTTCCGCATTCCTCAGAACAGGCACCACCAACCCTTTGCCGCCACCTACAGCTATCCCGATGTCGTAATAATGATGATATACGATCTGGTCATCACGTACTTCTGCATTGATCGCCGGAAACTCCTTTAGACCTTCGATCACGGCTTTAACAAAGAACGACATAAACCCAAGTTTCACAGAATGTTTTTTCTGAAACAATTCTTGGTATTGTTTGCGTAGTGACATGACCGAGGACATATCGATCTCGTTGAATGTCGTCAGGAGCGCCCCAGTTTGCTGTGCTTTGACCAAACGTTCCGCAATCTTCTTGCGCAAAGGGCTCATCGGAATGACTTCCTCCTTACGGAATGCATTTTCGCTAACCTTCGGAACTACTGGGGATGATCCTTTCATAGCCGTTAAAACGTCCTCCTTCAGGATTCGCCCGCCCATGCCGGTGGGTTGAACGGTTTCGGGTTTAACCCCTTTTTCCGTCATCATTTTCTGCGCGCTGGGCATGACTTTACCCTCGTCGGTAAGTGGTTTTGATTGAGTCGCTGCGGGTTTTGCAGATGAGGGAGTGGACGTCCCCTTCGTCTGAACTTTCCCTGGCTCAAGGTGCCCTATCACTTCGTTTATCTTCGCTGTGCCACTGGCTTTGATAATTTTTCCCATCATTCCATCTTCTGGTGCAGGCAAATCGACAGTGGCTTTGTCGCTTTCTAACACGGCGATGGATTGGTCTTTGCTGACGGGATCACCTTCTTTGACGAGCCATTCAGAGATGGTGACTTCGGTGATGGATTCACCAACGTTTGGAATTTTCAGTTCGATGGGCATATGCGTTAAGGTGCTAATTTTTATTTTAAGACTTTGTTCCCCGATGAATTTGGGAACGTAAATGTATCTGTCATTAACTTGTCGTGTTCTTTCCTATGCGCCTTCTGGGATCCCGTCGCGGGGCTGGCTGATGCTGGGCGCGAGGTATAGGAAAGGGGGTAACCAAACAAATCATTTCCGTAGCGCATCTTAATAAAAGGGAGTGCTCCCATGTTTGCGGGTTCTTCCTGCACAAATCGAACGGCGGTTTTTCCAGGGAATCGGTCCAGTACATCTCGAAGTTCTGCTTCCGGGAAAGGAAATAGTTCTTCGATTCTGATGAGACCTACGTCACCAAGTTTGTGTTCTTTAATATAATGGCAAAGGTCGAAATAAATTTTCCCGCTGCACATCAGGATTTTTTTGGCTTTTTGCGGGAGCGTAGAAGGTTCGACCAGCACCCGTTGGAACCCGCCACTTGCAAGTTCCTCCATCATTGAAACAGCCTCAGGATGACGCAAAAGACTTTTTGGAGTCATGACGAAGAGGGGCTTTCGCCATGGGGAGATCACCTGTCGCCGGAGCATGTGAAAATATTGGGCGGGAGTGGTCGGTTGAGTCACTTGAATGTTGTCCTCTGCAGCTAAAACCATAAGCCGTTCGAGACGCGCGCTGGAATGTTCCGGACCCATTCCTTCAAAGCCGTGGGGCAATAGCAGGACAACCCCTGAAAGGCGACCCCATTTATCCTCAGCACTGGCGATGAACTGGTCGACGATCACTTGTGCCGCATTAATAAAATCCCCAAACTGAGCTTCCCAGAGCGTGAGCCCGTCCGGGTATTCAGTGCTGTAGCCGTATTCAAACCCGAGCACACCGTTTTCAGAAAGAGGACTATTGTATATTTCAACATTGCCCTGGTTCTCGGCAAGATGTTGCAAAGGGATATAAGGATCACCTGATTTCGTATCGTAAAAAATCGAGTGCCTTTGCGTAAAAGTCCCGCGTCCGGAATCCTGCCCGGTGAGTCGCACATGAATCCCCTTAATAGCCAGCGAAGCAAAAGCGAGGGCCTCCGCGTTCCCCCAATCAAGGGGAAGTTTATTCTCTGCCATTTCCAAGCGCGCCTCAATCAGTCGTTGTAATTTGGGGTGCAGATTAAATTGCGGTGGCAATGTCGTTTGACTGAGTAGAAGTTTCTTGAGGTCGTTGGTCGAAACCGCCGTTTTAACTTTGGGCGCTTTGGCAATGGGCCCGCCAAGGTAGTTTTTCCAGATACCGGTGTATCCTTCTTCCTTTTGCTTTTCTCTCTTGGCTCGTGCCTTTGATAAATCCAGCTCAAGAAGTTCCCTACGTCGTTCTGAAATCTCGTCGGCTTCACTTCTTGTCACACCGTTTAGATTTAAAAGATGATCCAAGTAACCTTCACGAACCGTTTTGCGTTTGGAAATGGCGTTGTACAACACAGGTTGGGTAAATGAAGGTTCGTCGCCTTCATTGTGACCTAACCGGCGATAACAGAACATGTCGACAACCACGTCGCGTTTAAATTCAAACCTGAATTCCATAGCGAGTTTGATGCACTGTGCCACGGCTTCTGGGTCTTCCCCGTTGACGTGGAAGATCGGAATCTGAAGCATTTTTGCGACGTCACTACTGTAAATCGCGGAGCACCCTTCGCTCGGGGAAGTCGTGAATCCAATCTGATTATTGACAATGATATGCAGCGTGCCACCCGTTTGATAACCTTTAAGCTGACTTAAGTTGAGCGTCTCCTGGACGACGCCTTCCCCAGCAAAAGCCGCGTCACCATGAATGAGGAGGCATAAGCCTTTTTCCCGACGTGTGTCACACATGCGATGTTGTTTGGCGCGTATCCGGCCCATGGCAACTGTGTTGACGTATTCAAGGTGGCTCGGGTTAAAGCAAAGGGATAAATGGATTTCCTTGCCCTTCGACGTTTTCCACCGACAGGAATGGCCTAGATGATATTTCACATCACCGCGACCTATATACTTATCCGGTTCGTTGTCCTCAAACTCCCGAAATATATCAGCAGGACTTTTTCCCAAAATGTTGGCCAGCACGTTCAACCGCCCTCGATGTGCCATGGCCATGACAATTTCTTCTACCCCTTGATCTCCCGCTTTTTCTATCGCAAGGTCAAGTAAAGGGATAAGGCTTTCGGCCCCTTCAAGAGAAAAACTTTTCGCCCCAACAAACTTTTTGCGAATAAATTGTTCAAAAGTCACCGCATCGGTCAATCGTGTGAGGATCCGGATTTGATCTTTTTTACTGATAATTAAACGGTTCTCACAGCTTTCCATCCTCTGTTGTAACCATTGGCGAACGGCTAAATCGTCAATGTGCATGAACTGAACACCAATGGAACGGCAATAAGTGTTTAAAAGTGATTGATGCAGGGCCCGAAGACTCAATAAGACACCTGGCTTAATAGAGTCGCAGGAAAAATGCATGTCCATGTGCTCGTCAGTGAGGCCATGGTAAGCTGGATCAAGTTCTGGAATGACAGGTCGGGGAAGACCCAAGGGATCTAACTTCGCCTGGTTGTGACCTCGCACTCGGTACGCCCGGATGAACTGGTCGACACGCCCTTGTAAAGCCATGCGCGACGCTTCCGATTGAGTGATTCCACCAGACGGGGCAGGCGGATTAAAAATGCTGAACGGCTTGACTGATGGGCTGGCCTGAAAGTCTTCCGCATTTTGCCTGAAAAACTCCTGCCACCGCTCGGGAATCGTTTCTGGTTCCCGACGGTACTGTTCAAACAAACTTTCGAGATAAGTAAGGTTGTCTATCCCCTGAAGATCTTCAAACTCTTCATTCGGCCTCTCATTAATCATACAAACCAATAGCAAACACTATTAAAGGTTAGTATGCACGGAATTTTCCGATATGGATGGAGAGAAACTGATTGGGATTTGTTTTTCTGGATTAAAGTGAAGGGGGCCGAAATCGCTTTCTTCACCTTGTTGAGCGCGCAACACAAGTTCGCCACCTTCTCTTTCACAATATTCCATAGCAAAAGTGAGGGCTTCGTCCCGGTCCTCATGCTGAAATAGTGCGAGTTCTGAATCAACTCTTTTAAACGTCCAAACCCCCACCGGAGCGGGTGTTAATTCATAATGATGTATTGGTTCTTGTTCTATCATAAACAAACTTTCCATTTTAAAGCTTTAACTTACCGAAGCTAATGCAATGCCAAGGTGAACTGATTTATTTTTACCTAAAGAACCTCTGGGGCGATAAATTTGGCACGCGATCAGAACTCAGAAATTCCGATTTAATTAACACTTATGTAAGGAGAAAAATGAAATTAGAAAATTTAAATGACTTGTTTTTGACTGAACTCAAAGACGTTTATAGTGCAGAAACACAAATCATCGCCGCTTTGCCCAAAATGATCGACGCCGCTTCACATGAAGAATTGAAGGCTGCTTTGGAACATCATCTTAAGGAAACGAAGGATCAACTTGAACAACTTAAAGAGGTCTTAAGTAGTCTTAAAAAACGTGCAGGTGGCGAAACATGCGAAGGAATGAAGGGCCTACTCAAAGAAGGTAAAGAAATGATTAAGCACGAGGGCGACCCAGATGCCATTGACGCCGGGATCATTGCTTCGTGCCAAAAAGTGGAACATTATGAAATTGCCAGTTACGGCTGTCTTGTCACCTACGCCAAAATGCTAGTGTAGGTCGTCATAAATTGAGTAACTTATATGGAACCAGTTAAAAAGTTTGACGGTCTACATTTGGGGTAGCTCGGCAACTCGAAGTTTGGGGTGGAATCCCTCTGGTATTCGTCGCGAGAATTCGCGGGCATCTTATTCATTCAAATTGAGACGCAACCCCTTTGGGGTTGAGCGGTTTTAAGGCATATACCCAGGGTAGCTTTGCAACCCTGGGCTATGTGACGGAATCCCGCGAGGGTTCGCGAACAACCCACACATTTATTATGAGTGGAATAATTGATCCGCAAGCGTGGCTTATAATGGTATGGGCAATACCATTACCGGAAAATACTCCCAAAGGGATTTCGTCGCAGAACCCAGACTCTGAAAAATAATCCCGAAGGGAGTTGCTTCAGAGCGTGCGTGTCGTTTGTCGAGAGCTTGCAGCTCGACAAACTCTGAAAAATAATCCCGAAGGGAGTTGCTTCAGAGCTCAAGCTCTAAAAGAAGAATCCCAAAGGGATTCCGTCGAACAGCCCAGGGTTGCTCGTCCTCGAGAAACCCTGGGTAAAACCCGGCTCACGCACAACCCCAAAGGGGTTGCGCCAAAAGATTGCACCTGCAATTGACATCTTCGAAATAACGCGGTCCGGGCGACATTTGATAAATTATGTCACTTATGACGGACTACACTAGGGCTCGATGAACAAGCTGAAATCTTGGGCGATATTCTGGAGCAAGAAAAAGAAGCAGACGAAAAGTTAACCGAAATAGCGGAGTCGTTTGTGAATGCTGATGCCTTAAAGCACTAACAGCCGTTCCAACAAATAATCTTTCTGTCATTGTCTTTACAGGCGATGACAGATTTTTTTATCTATTCGTTAAACGGACGAAGCGATAAATTTCCAGGGGAGAAGGCAATGTAAGATTGGCTTGTGAGCGTAGAAGCAAGCGTCATGTTGGATATTTCAACCGAGCTTCCCACGGGAACCATATTAAAAAGCGCAATGACGTCTTTTGATGTCATTCTAATACACCCATAACTGACTGGGCGTCCGATGTTGCGCTCATCTGGGGTGCCATGAATATAAATGCCACGGTCATGAGCTTTACGATTTTTTTGTTCGCGTCCGTCAAGCCAAAGAATCCGTGTCACGATCGGATCACGCCCTGGGCTGTTGGCTTTTACAACTTCGCCTGTCTGTTTCCGGCTCTTGAAAACAGCGCCCGATCGAGCTGAATGCCCAATTTTTTGCGAGATCACAAATTTGCCGAGTGGTGTTTTGTAACTTCCTAGTCGGTCGCCAACTCCATATTTAGAAGTGGATACAGAAAAGGTGGCCTTGACTGTTCCGTTTTTTACCACCGCCAATTGTTGATCAACAACGCTTACGACGATTTCGGTTTCTCTGGCACTGGAGTTGATGACACCAAATAAACTAAGGAGTGCTGTGGTGCAAACGCACACGAGAGAGGGGATCAGGTGTTTCATAGGGGTTCTTATTTAAAAGATAATCGCAATTTAAAAATTATCAAATGACACTTTTTTCCGCTTATGCAGGTTGGTAAATCTTGGCCTCAGGCCTGCTAAAAAACTCTCGGCGACAGAACTTGCATCAATTTTGCAAAAAATCAAATTTATATGAAAAATAACTGGGCTAAATGTTGGGCTCTTCTAGGAACTGTTTTGTTTCTAGCAGGGTGTGAATCAAATAACACTAATTCCGCAGAGGGTTGGTCTCGATACCCGGAGAATGAGCCAAGGGTAGTTCAAACGGTTAACCCAGAACTTCAGCCCATGATATCCCCTGAACGGTATCAGTGGCTTGACCAGAACGCAACGGGTCCAGTTAAGATTACTATTAACCGGGGTGAACAAAAATTGTACGTTTATCGCGGTGGTCAACTCGTTGGATGGACCAAGGTCAGCACCGGTAAAGAAAGCCATGGAACTCCATCTGGAAAGTTTTCCATTTTGCAAAAAGACGCCAACCATAAATCAAATCTTTATGGAACCATGGTCAATAGAGCTTCCGGGACCGTTGTTGATGCCGACGCTGGCCCTCGCGACCGCGTTCCAAAAGGCGCCTATTACCGCCCATCACCTATGCCTTATTTTATGCGTCTAACCAATTCGGGAGTGGGTCTGCATCAGGGTTATGTACCCGAATATCCAGCTTCACACGGTTGCATCCGCCTGCCCGCTGAATTTGCGTCCCAACTTTACAGTATGGTTCGTCTCGGGACTCCGGTAACCATCATTTAAAGAGAGTTAATTGAAAGAGGTACAACTCAAGGGCGTTGGGCTATGGCATCCACACTCAGGCCGACACTTTGAACAATTTGCGGGCGATGGTCAAAGAGGCCGTTGATTGCTACTTCGATGAAACCATGGAAGCTCCCAAAATTATCCGGCTTCACTTCGTTCGGGACGAAGTCTTTGCCAGCAGATTTCATTTTCGGAAACGGCTGGGAGCACAGGAATAAAGACGGTGGAATGTCTTATTAAAAAGGTGCGGGTCGGGGATGCCCACATGGGCGCCGATTTCCTTGATGCCTAGGGCTGTTTCCTTGAGGAGCGAGAGAGCTTTTTTGCAACGTTGCTGAACGACATAGGCTTGCACGCTACACTTGAGCTGCGCTTGGAAAAGCCGATTGAGATGTGTTTTGGAAATACCAACCTTATTGGCAAGGTCTTCCGTGTAGAGAGGGCTCGACAAACGGGATTCAATCTCCAGCAGTGTTTGCCTGACGGCTGGGTTGCCTGAGGCTTTTTGTCCGTTCTCCAAATGAATTTCCTGAAGTTGAAACAGGAGTTGCCAGAGGGTCGCACGGTTGGCTGGGCAATTAGTTTCGCTGCGGGTAGAAGCACGAATCAGGTCCTGACAATATCGTTCATAATATTTCCCGAGGTTTACTGAGACAGGTAGTGTGGTGGATGCGGGACTGGTTGATTCCCCACAGAAAGCTCGTGTCGTTGCGGACATGTTTGTGCGGGAACAGGTAGAAATCATTTTTCTGTATGTTTCAACCTACGCATTAAGCTCCACGGTTCTTCCCGTAGTGCAAAGGGCAAAGGTCCCGGTGATCGTGCTGAATCTTCAACCGACCCGAGCCATTGATTACAAGGCGTTCAATGCGCTGGGTGACCGAGGCAAAATGACCGGCGAATGGCTCGCTCACTGCCAGGCCTGTTCCGCTCCCGAGATTGCCTGTGTCTTCAACCGGGCGGGGATTGATTATCATTTGGTGACGGGCACGCTCGATGACCACGTAGCATGGTCCGAGATCCATGCCTGGACCGAAGCGGCACAGGTCGTCTCGAAAATGAGAGTTAATCGGGTGGGAATTCTGGGTCATTACTATTGTGGGATGCTTGATGTTTACAGCGATATGACCCAGCAATCGGCCGTTTTCGGTAATCACTTTGAAATTGTTGAAATGTGTCACCTCCACAAATATCGCCAAGAAGCTACCCCAGCGCAAATTGCGGCGAAGCGTGAGGATTTTAAGCGCGAGTTTGAAATCAGCCCCGAATGCTCCGAGAAGGAACTCGACCGGGTGGCACAGACGGCAGTGGCACTGGATGAACTCGTCCGCCGTCATGATCTCGGATCATTGGCCTATTATTATGAAGGAGTTGATGGGAACGATTACGAGAATATCGTCACATCAATCATTGCTGGCAATACATCACTGACCGCCCGGGGCATTCCGGTAGCGGGAGAATGTGAAATTAAAAATGTCCAAGCCATGAAAATTATGGATTTGCTCGGTACGGGCGGATCGTTCTCGGAACTATATGCGATGGATTTTGATGACGACATTGTCATGTTAGGTCACGACGGACCCGCCCATCCTCGGATTGCGCAAGGACGGGTAGGCCTAGTCCCGCTGCCCCTCTATCATGGCAAGCCCGGAAGTGGTCTTTCGATTCAAATGACAGTCAAAAACGGACCTGTGACCCTTCTGTCGGTGGTTCAGGACGGTCAAGGCAAACTCAAGCTCCTCGTGGCTGAAGGAGAATCCGTCCCGGGACCGATTTTACAGATTGGCAATACAAACAGTCGTTATCGTTTTTCGATCGGTGCCAAAAAGTTTATGAATGATTGGTGCAAGGCCGGTCCCGCGCATCATTGCGCCATCGGTGTTGGGCATGTTGCGCAAAAACTTGAAAAACTGGCAGCACTCTGGAAGATAGAGTTCATCCGTATTTGTTAGAGGCTTTGATTCACCCTGGTTCTCCCGATAAAAATTCAACCTGCACAAAAGTCATCCATGAAATCTCAACAATATATCAATGCCCAGCTCGACCGTTTTAAGATCGAAATTCCTTCTTGGGGCTTTGCTGACACGGGCACACGGTTCGGAAAGTTTTTCCAGCCTGCCGCAGCCATTTCGATTGAGGACAAAATTGCAGATGCCGCCCAAGTACACCGGCTGACCGGATGCTGTCCGACTCTAGCTATGCACGTGATGTGGGACTTTAAAGCAGGCACCGATCCCTTGAGCGTGGCAAAATTCGCACGCAAGAATGGAGTCAAGATAGGCTCCATTAATCCGAATCTTTTTCAGGATCAATGCTATAAGCACGGATCCCTCGGCAACCCTGATGCTGCGGTGCGAGCCCGCGCGCTCAAACACATCACTGACTGCATTGACCTGGCCAATAAGGTAGGGAGCCCCTTAATCTCATTGTGGTTTGCAGATGGGAGTAATTATCCGGGCACCTCCAATATACGCCAGCGCAAGGAATGGTTTTCCCAGGGGCTCAAAAAAGCGCACACAAAGTTAGGGCCTAACGATATATTACTGGTGGAGTACAAACCCTTTGAACCCGCCTTTTACCATACGGACATTATGGATTGGGGCGCTTCGTATATTTTGAGCAAGTCAGCCGGTCCCAAAGCGAAAGTACTGGTCGACACTGGACACCACTACGGCAGTCAGAATATTGAGCAAATTGTGGCGTGGCTTCTGAGCGAAGGGATGTTAGGCGGATTCCACTTCAATGACCGCCGTTATGCCGACGATGATCTGACGCTCGGGTCGATTGATCCTTACCAAGTCTTTCGCATTTTCCACGAAATCCATTCCTATGAATTCGATACCGGGCACAACACCGATATCGCGTACATGATCGATCAGTCACATAACATCAAACCCAAAATTGAGGCCATGATCCAGACCGTGACAACCGCGCAGGAATTGTGGTTGAAATCGACTCTCGTGAACCGCAAAGCTCTGGCTCGCGACAATTAGATTTGCCCACTGACGACAATTAAAAGTGACCACCCAAGGGGTGGTTTTTTTATTTGTAGGTGCCGCGGGTTGACGCGGGACTAGGTTCCGGTCACCAATC
>Ga0163154_10000875_pt1 | contig 46952 bp, 49 predicted proteins | sample OliLakLV19MP9P1_FD_148649 | JGI IMG/M metagenome (GOLD analysis project Ga0163154, IMG submission 148649) | Freshwater microbial mat bacterial communities from Lake Vanda, McMurdo Dry Valleys, Antarctica - Oligotrophic Lake LV.19.MP9.P1 | ecosystem: Environmental > Aquatic > Freshwater > Lake >... | reverse complement strand
TGGAAGAAATTCACTCCACACTTTACAACTACAATCACAAAAGAATTCACACAACACTCAAAATGCCGCCTGCAAAATTCCACGCCAACTATTTAGAAACCGTGTGCAAGAAAAGGGGTGCTTGACATTTCGACTAGTTTTTCATCAGTTCGGGAGAGCTGCGCTTTGCCTTTCTTAATTAAATCTGCATCGATATTTATCTCGCTCATGTCATTCACAATAACTGCTACCTTCATACCCTCACTATTGGTTAAGATATGGTTGAGCAGAGTAGTTTTGCCGCTACCAAGGAAACCGGATAGTACGGTCACTGGGATTTTTTTCATATTGATGTCCTCCAGATTTGTTGCACAGGCTGAAAGCCTTGGTGTTGGTAAAATTTTTGTGCCGAAGTATTAGCGGATGTCACATAAAGCTGCAGCCAGTCATGGCCATTTAGACTGCACCAGTTCTTGGCATATTCTAAGAGCTGGTCACCAATGCCTTCTCTCCTAAATGTGGGCTTAATGTAAAGAGCTTGCACCTCAACCCACTTTTTGTACTGGAATAACGACGGTGAATCAACATGCTCTTTGAGCATGAGTAGTCCACAGACCTCAGTTTTTACCTCCGCGACAATTACTCCTTGGTGGCAAAAAGAAGGTTTGCAGACATGATTCTCAAACGAGTCCTCCCACTGAGGATTAAGTGCAAAGTTATGATCGAAGGACGAGTTGTATTCATGTAGCTCAAAAAATAACTCTTTAATGGTGGGTAAATCAATCGGCTGGGCCAGTCGAATAGTAGGAGTGAGAAGCATATGCCAGAATAATACATTACTCTGATCACTAGCGCAACAATGTTGCGTTATGAGGCTGGGACACACTTTTTACAGTAGCCAAAAAAGTTCAAAGTATGAAACTCAACAGCAAAATCAACAAAACTTTCCTGGTCCCTTTTCTGGCATGAAATGTTGGTCACCTTACCGCAGTTTAAGCATACCAAGTGATCATGGTGGTTGTCGCTACGCTCATAAAGGATGCTCTGTTCTTTGAACACCTGTCTAAAGATTTTTTTCTGATCGATCAAAACATTGAGGGCTCTATACACACTGGTCTTGTTTACAGTAATGTGTCTTTCATGCAGCAGAGCTAGTAACTGATATGCAGAAAGAAAATGATGCTCTTGTAAGAGCGTTAACAAACTTTCTCGTAATGGTATAAGTGGACGCATAGTTTGCACCAGAGTTGCGTGGAGTATACCAGCTACTAGGCGGAGAGAACATTATGATTGACAAGTCTTGCACATCCCGAAAAAGTCACTAACATGCTGCGTAATCTTAAAACCAGCATTCTCCACAACTTCATGAGCCATATCCTGACTCTTTTCAATGTGAACGTGCTCAATTTTGCCGCATTTTTCACAGATAAGATGTGAGCAATCACTTGCCTTTTCAAAATAGTATTTGCCACCTTGAAGATCAACTTTTTTGGCGATGCCTTTTTTAACAAATGTTTCAAGATTACGATAGATAGTTACTTGATCAAAAGAAGCTTTTTTTTGTCTGAGATAATCACCACAAGAACTCGCATCAATAGGCAGCTCGGACACTGAGAGGTACTCTAACAATGCCAGCCTCAAGGGAGTAGCTTTCAGCCCTAATATTCTTAACTGCAGTGAGTAATCGATGGTTGCTTCCATAAGTCGTAGTATATGCCTATATGTATAATAAATGCAAGTTAGTTGCATACAGCCGGCCTCAAGATATAATTTCATCGATCTCATACCTATCGTCATTTAGACTGCCCCTTCAAGTAGTACAACGTGGAGCTGGTAACTAGGCTCCCTATATTCAGACGCATATGAAAAAACAAAAAATTGACAAATATCTGTGGTTTTATCCCGAGCTCACTCCTGAGTTAGCTGAGCAACTGGGATATAGGTATGAATGCTTAACTATTTATGATCCGGAAGCTCCTTTCGAAGTGAAAACACAACTTATCAACTTGATCAACTCAGGCGAAGCTGTTATGGCCGTGACTTTGTCTGAGCTGATAGATAACAGTTACTGTTTGTACACATTCCCACAAACAGAAAAATGTATAACCACTCGATCAGATAGTAAGTATTGAACAAGCTTATCTATAAAGGTGGTAGAGACAGTTCTAGTTCTACCACTTATTTCAAATGCAAGTTACTTGCATTTATCATTGAGGTGTCTTACAATATAATTGTTACAAAAATAGAAAGAACGTATATGTCTCTTCAACCCGAACGTTGTCATGCCTGTGGTCATGACCATGGAAAGCATGATCATTCTCATGATCGATATAACAAGCTGGTGGAAACACTGAGATTGGATCTCGATGGAGAATTAGCCTTACAAGTGATGAACGCACTAGAAACACAAACTGAAGCAGCTTTTCAGCAGATGCTTCAAATAATGGAATCAAATCCTTTAGCCTTTGTTCAAGTATTGAGCATTGATACAAAGTAAATCGATAACCAGCCCTTGTGTTACTGGAGAACACGCTTAATGAAATCTGAACGTCTTAGGTTATACAAATCTAGAGAAACAGCGCCCAAAACCGAGGGCGCTGTTTTTCAGGTGGGAGAACTTGTAGAGTCTAGAGAAAAACAAGATACTATCTGGCAGGATAGATTTCAGTGTACTATCCCAATCCTAGCTGGTCTTAACATCAAAACATTAACTGGCAGATATGTACCTTTGTCAGTTACACTGCCTAAGTGGGTAGAAAATCCTCAAGATAATCGTTTTCAAAAATTACAACAACTAGTAGACCGAGAAGCAAAAGATACACCCTCAGGAATTCCTTCTCCACAGCAAGAAAAAACTCCCTTCCAGCTACAGTCAACCTCAGAAAGTTGGGCTTCACTTCTGAAGGTAGCTTTTACTAATAATGCCTGGATTAAGAATCCAGCGCTGGCTAAGCTTATTTTTGAGTCTCCTACTTTGTTGCGACGAGTGTTATCACAGAAAGAGTACCCAGATATAAATAACGATGGACTCGATCTCTTACACCCGGAAACAGGGGAAACTCTACAAATTCCTGAAGGAGGTGGGCTTACACCTGAACGGTATTCACTTATAGTTTGTGCTTTGCTCATGGATGATACAGAGAGTGGTCCCGAACAACTCTTGAGATTTTTCTACCATGCTAAACACGAAAAAGCTAATAAAAAGAAAAGATTTTCATTTAATAAAACCTCTGCACGAGATAATTTTTTTGATGATTTAATTCTCGAAGTAAACAATGATTCTGATGCTTTTACCGAAGCAAAGCCTCAGTCAGCCGAAAGTGAAGCGATAAAATCTGATCGAGAATATGGTATTAAGTTTGCCAGTGATACTAGTATCATCGAACATGCATTAGCTCTGGAGTCAGCAGCAAAAAAAGGTGAACATTCCCAAGCTGTGTTGGATGGATTAAGTAAACAAAAAAAGATACTAAATCAGCAGAAATACCTCATTCCCAAAGAGAAACCAGTATTAACTACTCAGGAAGAAGTAGCTACTGGCCAAAAGAAAGCCTCCCCGGAAGATACTAGACGTTTTCAAAGAGAGGAATGGAGCCAGTTACTCGTAGAACAGTTATCATCAGAGCGACAAAAACGTCAACATATAGGACAAGATCCCGAGCCAGACAATCATCTGTATGCACTCCTTCAGTTTCAGAGAGGCAACTATTCTCATGGACAACTAACAAGGTTGAAGCAGTTAGCATTCAATGCCACTCAAAAAAATCCTTCAGAACTCACTCATGAAGAGGCTGCAGTTCTGCTTTCTATGGAAATGGAGATTAAAACCAGACCAGTATCGGCGAAAATCAGAAAAAATGCTTTTACCTCAGAAGAGGTACGTATTTTACAAATCACAGCTGAAATTCATGAGTATGGTTATTTTTTTGTGAACTCCAAATTAGGTAAAGTTCATGATCCAATGGCACTGCATATGTCAGGAGGTGTGCTGTGTCCTGTACATACACCTATTCAAATGCAGATGATGAGTAATGCTATAGCTCAAGTACAAGCTGCAACCGAGGGCCTACACTTGCCAATATCCAGTATTGGTAATCTTTCGGCTCTATCTGGTTTCACTGAGGCTCTTGGTGGCATGGGGGCACTCACTTCAGGCCTCCCCCTCTTTGCTCAAGCGTTTGTTGCAGTCGGCAGTGGACTAGCAGAAATGGCATCAGGTTCAGGAGCGAGCAGAGTCAGCCAGACTAGCACTTTTCAGAAGACTTCGTCAGAAAGGCCAGCAAGTACTACGCCAAAAATTATCTCAGCCAAAGTTCGAGCTTCTCAATCATCCCGGCCAAAACCGAAACTACTCGTTCAGTCATCCAGTACTACTGTTCGCGCTGAGAGAAGGTCTTCTCTTCCAGTTCAGACAAAACCAAAACAACGCAGGTTACAGACTCCTTCACCGAAGAAACAGGACAAGCCTGAGTCAGTTCTAGCGCCACAGTTGGCTCACTCAAAATCTAGTCAGGTTCAGATTGTCACTGCTCGTGTTGAGTCAAAACCCAAAATCTCAATACCTCCTATTAAAGAGCGAAAACTAACTCCACCGACCATTACCATCATGCGACCAAGAGTTGAGCGGGCACCACGATTATCTTTACAACCTCGGATCACAACTAACTCAGGGTCTGAGAGAAAGGTTAGTCGCTCTCTTTCAGATCAAAGATCTCAAAGAGAAGATAGTATCAATGTTCAGTCTTCAAATCGCCCCAGCATCAAAAAAGTCTCAACTATTAGACCACCAACTTTTTCTAAGCGTGTGGAACAGGCTTTTCAGGCTAAAAGCAGTTCACAGGCTATGGTGAGATCCAGTCAAAGTAGTATCTCTTTATCTCGATCCGAAACAACAGCTTTCTCCCAACAGCGGACAGAACAATATACTGAACGTAACGCTGCAATCAAACTACAGTCCAAGCCCCAAACTCAGTCCAAACCAGAGAAAATCTCTCAGGTTGTCTCGGCTTCAGTAACTCAAAAAACTCAGACTCGTGAAGCTCAGGCAAGACCGGTCACCACCCTAAGCAAAAAAGAAGTCACATCAAAGCATGTCAGTAATGAACAAACTGTCATGAAAAAAGCGAATAAAGAGAGCAAAACTCCCCAAAAAGAAGTGCTGCCAGTTCAGGTTACTAAGTCCACAGCTATAAATACTGGAGAAAATCTGGTGACTTTAGCCGCAGCTCTGGTAGGTGAAATGCTTTTTGAATCAGCCAAACGAGCCACTCGCCCGAAAGCTCAAGACAGAGCTCTGCCAGTCTCAAGCATTAGTGAGAGCGTCGGTCTTCCTCCAACTGAGAATACCAAAACAGCTGTGGCAGATGTAGTGATAGCTCGCAAGCACACGGAGTATAGTCAAGGACGTAGCGGAGGTAGCCGGACACAAAAGAAGCAGAAAACCACTACTGCTACGAAGGCGGCAAACCTGAAAACTGACAAAGTTTTGACCGCCACTATGCTCAGATTACCCACCAGCGCTATGATTGATGTTAGTGACTCATTTAATACCGCACGAGAAGTGAAGATGTGGGCGCAAGAAGCTCTAGCTCATCCTAAGCTGATGGAGCGGTACTATGCTACTGCAGCCTAAATAGAGATTGTATGCAAAGAAAAAAACTCAGAGTGATAGTGAGGCCTTGGCAACCGAGGAACCTACCATATCCTATCAGCCAAACCAGACTTAAAGCTTTCATTCAAACACATGTGTCACAATTCGATGAAGTTGTGTATCTAGGCTGGGTGAGAAGGTTGGAAAATGACAAACGTGTGGTAAAGTTTATGGTGGCCACTGGTTCCACACGGCTGATTGCCAAGCAACGATTTAAAGAAGGCACAACTTCTGATACTGGAGTGTGGGAAATAACACCTAGCCATCCTGGCTGTCCTATTTGGCATTTAGGAGAAGGCGACGAGTAGCATTTGGCACATAAATAACCAGCCTTTGTAGTAACAGAGGCTGGTTTACACCATATAAGTACAGGACTTTGTGTATGGGACTTTCATATACCAGTTTAAAAAAGAAGTATTTAACGGGGCTAGATTACAATGATCCAGTTCAAGTCAAAAAAGTATTAGGTATCGTTGTAAAAGCCTATTTAGTCAGATTTATTAGCTCAGATGATTTGTCTGATTTAGCCAATACAATCTGGCAACCTGGGATATTCACTACCAAAGAAACTGAGTTACTTGACACTCACTTACTATATGCCGCCGAGCTTTCTTACTATGAGAGACAATCCTTCTTAACGAATAAAAGTAGAGACATCTTTATCCAAAGTCTTAAAAAGCTTATGGTGTTCACCAAAGTGCAGTAGCATCCTCATTCTGAGCGGGGTTAGGTAAATAGCTAGATAATTTATACAATCTAGTACACAATCCGCTCACCCGGCTTCACCTGGTCTTGAATAATCATCTCCACAATTGGGTTTTCCAAGTTTTCTTGAATAACTCGTTGCAGGCCCCGAGCTCCATACTTAGGATCATAAGCACTTTCTGCCAGTTGTTGTAGTGTCTCTGGTTTGACTTCCAGAGTGATGCCTCTGGCATAAAGTTCGATGGCAAGTTTTCTAACCTGCAGCTCTGCAATCCCTACCAGAGATGGCACATCTAAGGTTTTAAACACCACAATGTCATCAAAACGGTTAATAAACTCAATTCTAAAATAGTCCTGCATAATATCTTTAATCTCTTTTTCAATTTCTGCGTGTTGTTTCCCTTCTTGAATCAAATCTAAGATATCCTCAATGCCAGCATTAGAGGTCGCAATAATCATTGTATTACGGAAGTCGATTAGCTTCCCTCGACCATCAGTCAGCCGACCATCGTCTAAAATCTGCAAAAAGACATCGAAAACTTTGGGGTGAGCTTTCTCAATTTCATCTAACAAGACTAGCGAGTATGGTTTATTTTTAACTGGATTCGTCAGCTGTCCACCTTCTTCATACCCCACGTAACCAGGCGGAGCACCTATCAATCTTTGGACGGTATGTGGCTCCGAGTACTCAGACATATCAATTCTGACCATATAGTCTTCATCACCAAAGATTTCTTGGGCTAACACTTTGGCCAGCTCTGTTTTTCCCACTCCCGAAGGACCAACTAAAAGAAATGAACCAATCGGTCTATTCTTGCGATTAAGTCCGAGCCTTGAACGCTGAATACTACGCGCAATTTTTTTGATCGCATGATCTTGCCCTATGACACGATTCCCAATCCGCTGATCAAGTTGGGAAAGATCTTTCTTGTCAAAATCTGTTAGTGATGCAATAGGAATATTTACTTTTTGGGAGATGACTACACGGACTATTTCTGGAGTGACTTCCGTTGAGTTCTGCGACTGTGTAAAGTGAGCCGTTTCTTCTAATAAACTAATACCTTTGGCCGGAAATGAGAGCTCATTAATATGTTGTTTCGTGAGTTTAATGATTTCGTCCAAAGTGGAATCCATAAACTGCACTTGCAGTCGGGAACTGATATTTCCCTGGTGGGCAGTGAGAATAGCCTGCAACTCATCTTGGTTAGGCTCACTTAAGATGAGAACATCAAACTTGGAGATAAGTCCAGACTGTTCAGCTGCAAACTTACGGTACGAAGTTTCACTTGAAGTGGCAATGACTTGAGCTTTGTCAATTAAAAAACTAATTTGATCAGTAGAAAAGGAGAAGATTTCATCCAACAAGAAAAGGCATTTTTTATCTGTTGATGACAAAATATTGAGAACCTGATCTTCCAAAGTATCTGAGCCTGGGAAAAGTTGAAATGTTTCCTTATCTTCCACCATCCTCATGACAGTTTTGGCCAAAGCAGTTTTTCCCACCCCAGCTGGACCGATGATGAGCGAGTTATTCCGCTCAGTCAAATGGAGGGATCTCAGCACATTATCAACTTCTTTAGTTCTACCGATAAACTCTACGCCACTGTTGAAATCATGAAGCTTATGCAAATTTTTTCGTAGTAGCTCTTTCAGTACATTGGAGTAGTTAAAATTCTTTTTTTCTGCCTCTAAGATCTTAAGCGCAGCCAGAAAGACGACATGTTCATCATTAGTCGGGCAAGAAAGAACTCTTCTTTGAACTGTGCACTGGTGCAGAAAATCTGTGTCCAATGCTAGATTTGACGAAGATGCAAAGCTGAAGTGAGACTTTTGGACTATTCGTTCATTCCGTATTGATACGAGACTGGTCTCTAAATTCTGGGTCGATGATAAAGAGAGCAAAGAAGGACTTTCTTCAAGCACTTTTAAGGCAATATTGGCCGCAAAGTGAAATCTACTATGGGGAGAAGCTATGGATTCATTGCTAATAAGGTGGTTATAGTCCATTGGTTAATGTTGGATTATATGCAAATTGGTTGCATTTATCAATCTGTGGCTTTTGCGTACGTCAAAGATCAAGAAATTGAGAATATACTGAGTTGCCAAACCCTTTCAATTAGTTATACTCAATGCAACTTTTGTGTATAAATGCATTCACTAATACCGTTAAGAGAAACTCTGTAGCAATCGCTTAACACTTGATAACCTAACTTACTTTCGGCAATTGTCGACTTTTTTGTTATCTTTCTCGATACCGAGGGCAAGAGACGGTCGTTCTTTACCTGTACCAAGTAGCTGTTCAAGACCTTGCCTGAATGTTTGCATATTATATTGTAGAATAACCTACAAAATGGGCTAAGAACTCATACTTTATTTTGGACTATGTCAAACTGGGACACTACCTGAAATGGCAGAAACCGTATGAATTTCAAACTTTTAAAAAAATTATGGGAAAAATGCCCTTTAGAGTTGTCAAGACCCTTGTTCATTAAAAGATAACTGAATAATCAAGTTGATAGTAAGTTGTTATTCTCAAAACTGTTACAGCTGTTGCACAATATCAATAGAAACACCAGCTGGATCTTTGAGTATAAAATGTCTCTGACCCCATTCCTCGTCGGTGAGTTCATAGACAAACTCCGCTCCGAGTTTTTTTAGTCGTTTGTATTCTGTGTTTGCATCATCTACTTCGAAAGAATATATAGTACCTTCACCAGAGTAGGCGGACCGAAGAAACGACGGTTGGCTGGATAAATTAGGCATCATGACGGCAATTTCTACACCGCTTTCGTGCCTCATGTGGATATACCAATCTGCTTCAAATACCACCTGAAAGTCAAAATTCTTAGAGTAGAAATCCTTTGTCTCCACTAGCTTTGATGTTATTGTGATGGGAAATAACTTTTTCATGTTTATAGTGTAGTATCAAACCAGTATTTTTGTAAATACTTACGTTTAGTATCTAGGCAATCTTTTCCATTTTTTTTAGTTAGATTTTGCATACCGTCCTCGTCCCTATCTACCTGGGTTCTGGCTAATTCTTAATTAAAACAGAGTTGAGTTAAGACATATTTTTTTTCAAGGCAACTTTTTCTTTTTTTGCTAGGTTTTGTACTATATATGCCGACATTTTTTCAACGTTGAGCGTGTTTTAAAATCCAGAGGGTGTTTTCATTTTTTGATTTTGACCATTGAGTTACTTTTTTTGATGCTGCAATAGGATTTACCTTTATCCAATCTCTTAAATGATTTGCGACTGATTTTTTTACAAACCTACTCTCATCTTCCTTGAGTATTTCTAGTATTTCAAATACTAGTTCTGGTTCGTCATTCCAGATATATAGTTTTGGAGCCCAGGGGAGTTTTGGGCGCAAGCCCTCGGAGGCAAGACGGCGAAGATGAAAGTTTTTGCTCTGAGCCCACTTTTTACAGACCGCTAGTGTTCTATCAGGATACTTGCGCGCATAGGGACGTATTGCGTATTCTCCAGTATTTCTTTTTGTCACCTCTTCGATTGCCTGTACAGAATGTGTAAAATGATCAAGTCCAAATTTTTGGATAAACTTTGCTACTGGCATCAGCCAGTAAAAATTAGTAAACATCCCTGTTTCTTGTTCGTTCTCTGGTCCGATAATCTGCATCAGAATACTTAAGGCATCGGTATATTTTTCAGGTAGGTGTTGTTTTAGATTATCAGCTATTATTTCAATTCGTTGGGTATAGCTTTTGTCAATTACTTGTTCTTTAATATTTTTACAGAAATCATGTGTAGGAAAACTTTCATGCACAGCCACTATTTTTTCAGAGAGAAGCTTGGCTAAATTCTCACCAAAGCTCTGCGTGATGGAAACTTTGCCGGTTATTGGATTTATAAAGTTATTCTTATCTTGCATGTACTACTATAGTTATTTACATAGCTATTTTAGCACCAGATTGTAATTTTTTCCAAAAGTGTTGCAGGCGCCCCTTTCTTAATGGGATCTTGATATAAAAAAGTTAATGTAGGTGTCACAATTTAGGATAGCTTGGGATCGATCAAATACGTTTTACAATAATTCTCAACGACACACAGAAATAGAAGTTTTTGCTATCGGTACGGCTAAATTATCACGTTTGTTGCTAACATAGATTTATAACCTCCCACTCAACACCATGTCATAACGCCCAATAATAAAGACGAGCAAAGTTCGAATTCAATAATAGTTTTCCCCGTCCTGACTATTGAACAAGAAATAATTTACTCCATTACTTCCTCAAAAATTCTTACTGGATGGGGAGTTGGAATTATACTAAAGGAGGGAAACTATTTCCTTTTTTCATCGGGAGATCATCTGGCAGCTGATGGAAAAATATTTATTAGGGCATATTGTCCACTATTCAGAAAGTAATTCAGGTTACTAAAGTTCAGTAACTACACCGCATATTGAGTATCATGATGGTGATAAAAATGTTGCTACGTATATCTTTCCTAATAACTCAGAAATACTTTATCCGCAGCTGTATCAAAATGTGATTGAAGTCTTAGCTGAGATCACCCACAAAAGAATACTGAGTGTCGTTTTTCCAGTTACAGAAACTATTGCCAACCGTGATCGGATGCTGCCTGTCCAATTTCCGGTAGACAGTAATAGCACTCCATTGAAACTTGGTGACCAACTTCTAGCTGAAATCAAAATCCAGATAAGCTCAACAACACTTCAATTGGAAGTGAGATTGTAAAGAACGTAACTCCCGGGTGAAATACTAGAGTCCAGTTTCATAATCGGTCCAAGTGAAATCTAAGAGGGTGGCAAAAAAAACTTGCGATGGTCAGGCTTCGCATCTAGATCAGAAAAACGTTTCAACATCTAAAACTGAGCTCCAGCGCTTCTCTAACCTATAACAGCTCCAAGTGCTTGCCACGTAAGTTACCTACTCATATTTGTCTTAGTTTCTAGTAAATCTTTTAAAGGCTTTTCCAGTTAAAACAAGTGCTTTGATTCTTCAACTTTTTAATTGACTCAATATAATGTGGCTTCAGCTGTACATACTCAATAAGTACAACTGCCAATTCTTCAATAAATCCACCTACGGCGTCATTAGAATCATCAAAACTACCATCAGTTATTTTCTTATCTTACTTCAGCATCAAATTTACCAACAAATCAGCAGTTTTTTACTTACGGACAACTCACTAATCACTTTTGCCAAACGGTTGCACCCCTCAGATAAAGAATTTTGATAGGAAAACCATAGTCGAGAAGGTCCACCGTACGACTTGATGGCGCGCATGCAGTGAGCAATAGTTTTTTGTTTCTGTGAGTTCATCGGTATGTGGCTTTCCATCTTTAGCTACCTGGATGACCAAAGCCACCATATTTTTGCAGAACTCATCCTTCTGACCAAGAAAACAAGTACTATCAGCATAATCATAATGCCGAGCTTCCACACTTGCTTGCTAAGGTTGTATCTTGATGACAATTCTATAATACGAGCGAATACCTACTTTAACTTGCGTGACCCTGCCATCTTGATACAGCTTGATGGCTTTTTCCAGCTTTTTTTTTACCAGTGCCAAACTTTATTTTGTCGAGGGTGAAATCTGGACGATTCATGGCTTATTGATTGAGGCTCGATGCAACCGGTCATTTATGGCCTGTCCAACTCCTATTTCTGGCATTTTCTCAACTATAATAACTTTTAATTCTTTATCATCCATAGCATACATGGCAGCATACAAATTATGAGCCGCTTCGTCGATATTGGCAGAAATGCTCAACACTATCTGTTGCGCAATGGGTAACGCTTTTGAATATTCACTAAAGGTAATCAGACCCACCTCTGCTAGATTATAGTGTGACATTGTGTCAGCGATGTCGTCTGTCAAAAATAACGCTGTGACTGGTGAATAGTGATGGTTCAGCATTCCGGGGGCGACTAGCTTTGTGGTCTTTTTTGGGTGAAGCATTATCGGACCAATGATATTTTCCAGTCTGTCTATGGCTATAGAACCAGACCTGTACATAACTGGAATTGTTCCCTCAAAGCCAATAATAGTAGACTCTATGCCCAACTCGCAATTCCCCCCATCAAGTATATAAGGAATCTTACTGCCTAGTTGTTTTAGTACATGCGTTGGATTGATTGGACTAATAGCGCCAAAAACATTAGCACTGGGAGCCGCCAGGGGGTAGTTTAATTTTTGTAACAATTTTCTGGCCACTGGGTGAGAAGGCATTCTGACAGCTAGTAGAGAAGATCCAGCGGTGACCACGTCTGGTATTATGTCTTTTTTGGGGAGTAGTAAGGTTAGCGGACCAGGAAAGAACTGCTCTATAAGCATCCGCGCCTTTACAGGAATATCTTTTACAATATCTTTTAAGTTTTCCAACTCGCCTATATGCACAATTAAGGGATTATTAAAAGGCCTGTCCTTGGCCTTAAATATTTTTTCAATGGCTTCTGTCTTATAAGCATTTGCGGCAAGTCCATAGACGGTCTCTGTGGGTATGGCCACGACTTCGTCATTGTCCAAAAACTGTTTGGCTGTTTCAATGCTCGATCCTATCTCGGTGATATACATAGAGTGTTAAAGTGTTGAGCTGTAAGCTGATTATATCAATTTATGAATTATACTAGTCGCACGCATCCTCAGTTTGTTTGATATAGCTCGGTATCTGGATGAAACGCTGCCCAGGCAAACCAGAATAAGCGTGTGGGGATGATTTCTGCTCCAGAAGAGGTGTTGAGTACCAAAATTTCACCATTCGCTTGCTTTTCTAGCGAGATAGAAATAGTCCCTATTGTGTCATTAATTTTTACTGTGTCGTCAAAGACGGTTTCAGGATAGGCCTTTGACGCGCCCGCTAACTCTACTCCGTAAACTACGGTTTTGACCTGTAGTCTTTTATTTAGCTCTTTCACACCAAAAAACAGTTTGTCATCTTCTTCGTAGGTCCCGTAGGGATACTGATCATAGTTTCGGGAAAAACCTGTGTTTCTCGAAAGGACCTCAGTCTCAGGATGTTCAGTTTTCCACTGACTCCAATGAACGGTGATGATTGGCACTTTGACTAGCTTCTCATTGCGTCTGGCTGCTGGACCAACAATTCCCTCACCGGTAATCTGCTGCCATAGATTTCCTTCATAGCGGTCGTACATCACGAGGTCGCTGTTGTGTAGTTTGCCCGAAACGCCAAACTCTGTTATCACGGTATTGACTGTTCTTTCAAATGCAAGCGCCGAACCACAAAGTGGACAAAAAGTAATGGCAATGGGAGTTCCACCAACTGTATCATTTACAATTTCATGCCAGTTCATGATTCGCTGAGGATAGGCTCGAACTACTCCGTTATATTCCAAGGCAAAGACTCTATCATCGGGATTCAACCAACTCTCTGCTTGCCGAGCAGTTTCGAACTGTGGATTATTAATAGCGGGTATGCAATCTTTAGCCGAACATCCCTGAAGCAAATCCGCTTTGGCTATTTTGGCTCCATTAAAATCGTTTTGCAGAGCGATTTCTCTAATAATGGTTTGCCCTGGAGTTACCTTTTGCACTTGATTATTACTCCTGAGGCTGTCCAACTGCAAATCAATGTTAAAGTTTTTCTCGAAGCTAGTAGTGATTTGGGTCCAGGATTGAGGTAGATGATTGAGGGTCCAAGCTTGGAGAGCTCGGTCGGCTCCCGACCAGATAAACAAAGCGGTGGTCAAAATGATAAGTCCGAAAATTTGTCGAATCTTTTGGTTTTCTTTTTTCACAAAGCTCAATTTGGTTGAAATACTACTACCACCACGGGCAATAAAGTAAAGTGGTATGCCGGCTCCTATGCCGTAGGCAAGCGCTATTACTATTGCCATTGATGAAAAAGAGCTGACGGCGGCTAGGGTAGCTACAGCGGCCACAACTGGCCCAATGCAGGGGGTCCAGACGATTCCCAAACTAATACCCGTGATGAATCCCCCACCGAAACCACCGTTTTTATTCTGCGAGGGCTGAAAGTGCCAATACTTCTCAATCAATGTTTGAGCCATGTCCCAAATTTTGGGGAAAACCAGGCTCAGACCAAATAGCACTAACATGCCTACCGCAAACAATCTCACAATGTCAGCTGGTATCCCGAGCACTCTGACCACTGTCGCTAGCAATAAAGAGGCTAGGGTAAAGCTCATCACCAAGCCTAAGACCAGGCCCTTTATTCGTTTGGTGTTTCCGTCAATGCCACTAGCTAAAATGATGGGTAAAATAGGTAAAACGCAGGGGGAAAAAACGGTTAGGATCCCTGAAATAAATGCGATAGGAATTAAAAGCATTGGTTAGATTTTCCCTATTTGTTGTATCATGGTGTTGAAATCTCCACCCATCCAACGTCTCACTTCTTTGCCATTGGTATCAAGTAAAACGAGTGTGTGCTGACTAGTCACAGCATATTTTCGATTCATCACCTGGTCATTATCGTAGTCTACTTTGAGAATGGTGACAGCTGATGGCACTTCACTTGACCGACTCAGAATCTCTTTTTCAAGTTCTGAACAGGTTTGGCACCAAGTAGTGGCTGCAAAAAAAAGAAGTGTTTGACCTTGCTTTTGAGAAGCTGCTAGTGCCGCAGCTGAAAAGTTTAGATAGTTGGCCTGATCAAAGTTTGGCTGCATTGATGGCTGAAACTTTGATTGAGTTAGAGAGATGCTATCTCTGAGAAAAATAAATCCTCCGAAAATAAGCAACAAGCTGACTAGGATAAAAATGTTGAATAGCTTCATAGTTTACCTCAAGTTGGCTAAAAGAGACTCAATACCTTCGCCACCACTATTCCACATTGCTACTTGATTACCCTCGGCATCAACTTGGACAAAAGTATCTTGCATAACGACTGAGTACTTCTTCTTCAGCTCAGTTTCGGTGTCGTAATTTGCTTTTAGAATAGTCACGTCAGCTGGAACTTGGCTGATGTTTTCTTGGAAATCTTTTGCCGCTGCTAGGCAAGTGGGACACCAACCGGCGTGGAAAAAAATAACCGCCTTTTTATTGTCAGCCGCTACTTGGCTTACTGATTCCGGCGAATAAGCTGTGTACCAGCTAGTCTTCAAAGTATCTGCTGCCAATTGACCACCCGCTTGATTAGTCGTTGTAAGGGGGACTGCAGCTTTTTCAATCGGTCTGGTTTCAGTTGAGGGAGTTCTATTCAGAAGTGAGCCCAACAACACCATCACAACTACACCAGTAATGCCCCCAATAATCATCAAATTCTTATGCATCATCACCGTTCTCAAATAAATACGTGGGTAAATAATTGTATGATCGAGTTTCGATCTTTTTCTGGGTCCTTAAGAAAGTAACACCGCGATTGACCGCAACTTCTGCAGTCTGCTATGCCTAGTTTTTTAAGGTCAGCTAGCGCATGCGAGACTGTAGATTGACTAAGATCGAGTATTTCAGAAAGGACAGTTACTGGAAGTTCTTCAACTTCAGTCAATAGCAGGAAGACTGAGAGTTTGGTTGGGTCTGATAAGGCTTTAATAATCGCAATAGAATCTTTTTGGTTTTTGATGTTTCGAAACGATCTTTTGAGCTTAGAAAGAGTATGTTCAGGAATAAAATAGGGGTTATTTTCACTACTTTTGATATATGAATGCTTGAGCATATGTTCAAGCATATGCACAGCTTAGAACTAAGTCAACTGGTGATAAGGCATGACTTTCTCGAGTAAAAATCGGGCTTACTTTACCTAGAATTCCTGACCTTTTGCCCCTTTCGCAGTACAACTATGTTACTGAGAGTGCGTATGCTAGAGGAGTCCAAGCCTAGCTTCTTCTGCACGATAAAGAGCCTCAAACTCATCATCGGTGATTTGCCTTCTACACGGTCAATCATGACCTCTAGATACATGTTGTACTCAACGTTTCCATCTGGATAAATTATTTCTTGCACTCTCATTATAACTCCATTACCAAAGTCTCCGATTTCTCTTAGATGAATGTCTGTCTCTCTGAAACGCAGAGGCTTTACATTGCAGCCACTACGCATAATCTCAACCCGACGTGTTCCCTCAGGGTTTGTCCATTCTTTGTTTATTTTTTCCAAAAAAAAATCTTTCGGCATCCTTCTCACCAACAACTGGAAGTGGAGATCGTTCTTTCCTACTACCCCTTAGTTGTCGAATACCTCGTCTTAATGCTTTCAAACTCACCTAAGAGTATAATCTCTACTTATAAACCCAGAACCCAGACCGTAAGGTCGTGGCGAGTTTAGCAATGGGTTAAAGTACTCATACTTTATTTTGGACTATGTCAAACTGGGACACCATCTACAAACATTTCCAACAAGGCGGAGAAGCTTGGGCAACTCTCGGTGAAGGTATTGATCCTCGTTTTTGTTCATTACTAAAAAACTCTCACTTTCCGCTAAAAAAAGCCTTGGACATTGGGTGTGGCACCGGAAAGTACCTAACATTTCTAGAGACTAAAGGTTTCGTGGTGGATGGCATTGACTCGAGTCCCACTGCAGTGGAGATGACCAAAAAAGTGGCGGCAAAAGCTGCACAGATCCAACAAGCTGATATGTATGCTTTTAGCTATCCACCAGATAAGTACGATCTGATTTTATCGGTATCTACCCTTCACCACGGTCGCAAAGCTCAGGTTGCTCACGCAGTTCAGATGATTTATCAGAGTTTGGTGCTTGAGGGAAGAATCTTCATTACCTTGCCGATTTTCGATCCTAGTAGAAGCAAAGATATTTTTAAAGAGTACACTGAGCTGGAGGCTGGAACTTACGCTCCAAACAATGGCCCAGAAGCAGGTTTGGCGCATAGCTTTTTTACTAAACAGGAGGTTGAACATCTATTTGCTGACTTTGAAGCTGTATCACTAGATCTCGATAACATTGGTAGATGGTTTATCACGGCTCAAAAATAAAGTATTGAACTCCCTACAGTATTAAAGCTTTTTAAATCTCGGCATACTTTTACCATCAACGATCACCTGATCAATAAACAGACTCAGTGGTCGCACCCACATACTGGCCATCTCATTTTCATACAGGGTCACATAAACCACTAAGTTATCAGTCGTCTCACTGTGTTTGGCCAAACCTAACACTAAATACTTATTACCTTTGTAATGCTGATAGATACCGGTTTGAAAATTATTCATACATTTCTTTGAGTAAATACTTCTTAAGCTTTTCTACATAAGTTATTCGCTCATATGGTTCAGACAAAAAACTTTTCTTGGTCAACTCCTGATTAAATGTATCGTCATCATATCGGGGAAAGATGTGTTGATGATAATGAAACGCATGCTGATCGCCAGCAGCTTCATTGTTCTGACGTAAAGTGATTCCATCACATTCGTATGCTTTCTTCATTGTCTTACTCACTAACTTAGAGATTTCGAAGATTCGATGTCCAACCGTGTCAGGCAGCTTATAGATATTCGCGTAGTGATCATTTGGCACCACGATCACACGACCTTCATTGCCAATAATCCAGAATGAGTTTATCCACACCGTTACTAAGTCATCCTTGAAAACCAAGTCTGCCTGCTTCAGTAAAGTATCGTCATTTTCTATTCCCTTATTACCAAGACAAATTGGACAGATGTAGCTGTTTGTAGTTACAGAATTGTTCATTTGTAGTTTTTCTAATCCTCTCAACCCTCTTCCATCAGTCGTCTAAATTCTTCCAGCTGTTGCTGGCCTTCTGGACCACCATGTTGTTCGAGTAATTTTTTGCCCTGCTCAATCATCTCGGGGGTGAAAACAGTGCCTGAGCCGGAAGATTCACTTGTAGGCACAAAGTTTTGCGGATTAAGTAAAGTTTCTTGTTGGAGTAACATCTGGGGAGTAAACGCAGTTCCCACCAAGCTCTGAGCTAGCGGTAGGTATACCAATTGATAAGCCAACAAGCCACTGAGCAGCAGCGTAGTTAAACAGCCCAGTGTGAAAAAGCCCAAAGCTACAAAAAACCATTTGAAATAATGATTTCCTTTGACTGGATAGGAAGAAGTCATCGTTCGTTGAGTAGTAACGACTGGCGGATGAGGGTAATTGGAGTCAGACATATACACATTGTAATCCCATTACTTATTTGATCAAGTTAATATAAGGTATAATTCACCCTCTGCTTTAAACAGTAGCTGCAACTTTATGGCTGGCCAAGAAACAATTATTCGCTTTGAACAAGTGTCTTTCACTTTTTCTCATGACAAAACTATCTTAAATAAGGTCAGTTTTTCGGTGCGCAAAGGCATGAAAGTGGCCTTGATGGGACAGAATGGGGCCGGGAAAAGCACGCTTTTCAAGCTCCTCACCGGTGTGATTGAACCTGATTCGGGTGATATCTCAGTTGATAATGGACTAACTGTGGGCACAGCTTATCAAGTCATAGATCCCAAGCAAATATCGCTGACTATTCTCGAGTATTTTCAGCACTTCTGTCCCTTAGAGCTCCACGAAGTTAAGCGGCGGATGGCGGCAGTGTTAGAGGTGGTCAATCTGCACGCCCCAGAAGAAAAGCTCATTAGTGATTTTTCTGGTGGTCAACAAGCTCGCTTATTGCTTGCTGCTGCCTTGATCAAAAATCCAGATTTGTTGTTATTAGATGAGCCGACAAATAACCTAGATGCGGCAGGGATTGAACATCTGACGTCTTTTTTAATGACCTATCCTAAAAGTGTAGTTGTCATCTCTCACGATGCGGAGTTTTTGAACGCCTTTACTGAAGGGGTTTTATATCTAGATAGCTTTACTAAAAAAGTTGAGCAGTATGCTGGTAACTATAATGATGTGGTGGAAGAAATTGATGTTCGAAAAGAAAAAGAGAATCGACTCAACGCGCAAAAAGCTCGAGAAATTCAAGACAACAAAGATAAAGCCAACTACTTTGCCCACAAAGGCGGCAAGATGCGCAATGTGGCCAAAAAAATGAGAGACAAAATCGAGGTGTACGAGAGTGAAAAAGTTGAGGTGCGTAAAGAAGATAAAACTATTCGTGGTTTTGTCATTCCCGTCCAAGCCAACCCTCCTAATGACACCCTAAAAATCACCTCCTTCACCATTATCCAGAATCATCAACGGGTGACCAAAGCGGCGAATATTTTCTTAATGAAAAAACGCCACTTACTCATTTCTGGCCCGAATGGCATTGGTAAGAGTACCTTAATCGAGTCAATGGCCAGCGGTAAACATCCAGGTTTGTTCATTCCTCCAAGCCTACGAATCGGCTACTATCGCCAAGATTTTGCGACCCTGAACTTTGAGGAAACGGTCTATCAGTCTTTAGAAAAAGCTATGTTTGAGTCAAAAGAAAACATGAGTGAAGAACGGTTGCGCTCTGTTGCCTCCGGCTTTCTACTCACGTCTGACATGATGAGATCGGAGATTGGCAGCTTATCAGAGGGTCAAAAAGGTTTGGTAGCTTTTGCCCGCTTGGTGTTGCTTAGACCTGGTTTATTGATCTTAGATGAACCGACTAATCACATTAATTTCCGTCATTTGCCGGTCATTGCCAAAGCTCTTGATGCCTACGAAGGACCAATGATCTTGGTTTCCCACGTTCCGGAGTTTGTGAGTCAGATCCGGATTGATGATACATTGAACTTAGAAAAGTAAGTTTTATGCTTGATCATGTCTGAGCATCTCCGGCCACTGACAAGCTCCACTGACCTTTTCTATAGCTTGCTTCAAGTTATCACTGCGCTGCGTCAACTCACAGTCGATGATTAGACTCTTTGCATTATTTCTCAGATTGAAACTCAGAGTAGTAGCCAAGAGAATCCAGTAGCACTAATCAAACCATTGCTAGAACTCAAAAAGGTATTCTCACTTTAGTCAGAACATACTCCGCAGCTGCATAAGCTTGAGTTGTGGCTGTTTCTGTTGTGTATTAATGAGACTAATACCCGTGACAAGCTAGCTAGCTTTGATACCAAAGATCTTGATGCACTTAGTAGTAGATTGGCTGATTTTCTCCAAGCCCGGTGAGGGACTGTAATCGTCCAACAAAACCAAGCTTGTCTCGGCACTTTTTGAGTCCCAGTCTGCCATTTTTGAGCGAAGAACCCAAGCACTTAACTCAATATCTTCAGAAAATAAAGCATTATTTGCGGAACCATTTTTTTCTTTTTTGCTACACCTGCTGGTCAAACATCCAGAGCAGTTTCCATTTCAGATAGCCATACTAATGGCTCATACTTCAGCTGACGAGAGAAAGAAAGAGCTAGCTGAACAGTTACCTGGCAAGAGGACGAGGTTCGCAGCTCATTTCCACGAAAGTATTAACAGCTGGGAGCTTTGTGATACTGCGGAGCTTCGCCTGCTCAAATCTTTTCAAGAAAAAGGGGTGCTGATCGTAGCTGACGTAGATGGGGAAGAGTTGATTATTCTGAAGTTTAATGGCAAATTTTTGGACTGGTCATAAAAACATTCATGACTGCAAGTGGTCAATGTGTGCCTCAGGGACTTTGGGTGACCCCAGCAGCAGGAGGGCCACTTCGTAAATATCTACGCCGCGCTTTTGATCAAAATAGAGATCGTGTATCAGTTGATGAAATAGCCGGTGGCTGGGGTTATTGTCGGGGCTTCAAAAATCAGGACGCCACCAAGCGATGATGAAGTGCATGACTCATTTTCCACGATGATAGAAAGGGCAAGGGATTTAAAAAAGAAGCCTCAGAAGATCGGACTACTGTCTAGCCCTCGCTTTTTTACCGCCATCATTAATAGAGTACATCGACAACGACGTGCGGATGCAGACGATTTACACGAGGTGTCTTCCTAGTAATTGCATTTACTAAAATACTGTGCAATTATGAAGTGAGTAACGCAATTAACTTCCACACTTGGAACCGTAAGCGTAAGTTCTAGCGAACTTTAGACATGAAAAAAAATCAAAAAAAATTATTTCCCAGCATAGTCGGAGTTATTGCATTAGCAGCTGTTACCATCATCCCGCTTCAGTATCTCAATAAAACCAACTTTGACATTCGACAACAAGCTGATGTAGTGACGGTTAAACCGGTCGGCATTGCTGGTAACTGGAACCTGCTATTCAACGATGAGTTCGAAGGCACTCAGCTTGATACTACTAAATGGAGTACCTGTTATTACTACGCCTGCACGGGCTGGTGGCATCTGGAACGACAGTGGTATCAGCCGCAAAATGTGGTGGTTAGTAATGGCGTCGTAAAGTTAATTGCCAAAAAAGAAACCATTAGGCCTGGAGATGGCAATACCTACGAGTTCTCATCGGGTATGATCCAATCAGGACAGGTGAAGCAGATTACCGAGCAGCCAAAATTTAAGTTTCAGCACGGTTACTTGGAAGGACGAATAAAAGTTCCAGAAGGCAAAGGCTATTGGCCTGCTTTCTGGACCACGGGATCTTACGATCATCCACCAGAACTTGATTTGTTTGAGTATTTCTCTAACACCAATGAACTATCGCAAGGATTTTGGTACTTAGAGAATGGCCAGAAAAAAAGCTGGAATGGTGGCAGTAACTTAAAGGGCCAAAACTTTGCTAATGAATGGCACACTTACGGCGTTGACTGGGATCCAAACTATATCGCCTTCTATTTTAATGGCAACTTAGTCAAAAAATACGAAGGTCCAATTATGAAACAATTGGAGGTGAGTAAGGAACAACATCTGATTCTCAACTTTGCCGTCGGCGCTACTTTCCTTCCGGCTCCTGATGCCACCACTCCTACCGAGGCAGCCATGGAAGTGGATTATGTACGAGTCTGGAAACGGGACCCAGGTACTCAACCCACCCCAGTGTCTTCAGTTCTTCCTAGCATAGTTCCATTTCCTACCACTCAACCCCCTAGTCCGGTTCCCACAAAACCACCGACTCTGGTTCCATCACCAACTCCATCGGTAAATCCCACCAGCACCATCTGCAGTGGCGACGGCATCTACCTTTATACTAATGATAATTACCAAGGCACTTGTGCCAAGTTCACCGCCAATGTCGCGGAAATGCGCAATACTAGCGTCGGTAGTGACTCGGTTAGCTCGCTTAAAGTGGTAGGGCCGTATCAAGTGATCGCCTTTAGTGACGGTAACTATAAAGGTGTATCAAGTACCTTCACTGTTTCAAGACCAAGCTTGTCTGATAGCGCTGTAAAAAATGACTCAATTTCATCAGTCCAAGTCAGCCAAACGGTACCAGTGGTCACTACGCCGACCGATCCCAACCAGCTTCAAATTGCCGAGATACTACTCATTAATGAGAAAGATAACTCAGTGATCAAAAGCTATAAAGGCATTGAGATGAGTGCTATAACTATTGACCGTAGTCAATACGCCTCGACTACTTTGGTGGCAGTACCCAACAAAGCAGCAGGTAGTATTAAGTTTAACTATGGCTCAACCACCCACATTGAAAATGGGAAACCATATGCAATTGCCGGTGACTTGTTTGGAGATTACGGACCTTGGAATCCAGGTACAGGCACCTTTACGGTACTTACCACCCCTTTCTCACAAGCTAATGCAAAGGGTACTGGCGGGAAGTTCCTGCAGACGACTGTAATTATCAAGTAGCTCCGAATGACTCATACTTGGACTTTCATCTCATTTCCAAAATGATGTGTTAAGATTAACTTCACTTAAAAGTATGGATCAATCAAAAAGCTGGTGGGTGTACATCGTGGAGTGTGCCGATCGCACCTTTTATACTGGCACTACCAATGATGTATCGGCTCGAGTAGCTAAACATAACAGCGGAACAGCAGCCAAATATACCAAAACGCGGACTCCAGTCTCTTTAATTTATTCGGCGCCATTTCCTGATCGATCTTCAGCTTGTAAACGCGAGGCCGCAATCAAGAAGTTAACTAGAAAAGAAAAAGAACTACTAGTCATTAGTAGTGTGTGACCAAGATGTCAAAAATTATCATCTCTCCCCAGTTCACTGAAGTTCTCGATTTGCTGGAAAATAGTACTTCGCACTTGTTCATCACCGGTAAAGCTGGAACGGGCAAATCGACGCTGTTACAACACTTTCGCCAGCAAACTGCGCTACCACTAGTGGTGTTAGCGCCGACGGGAGTAGCGGCAGTCAATGTCAGTGGAGAGACGGTACATTCGTTCTTTCATTTTTCACCACAGATCACCGTCAAGGAAGCCCGATTAGCCGGTCATTTTAGCAAAGACGTAGAGCTGTATCGTAAGTTAGAGCTGATCATCATTGATGAAATATCCATGGTCAGGTCTGATTTATTGGACTGTGTCGATGAGTTTCTGCGCGTGGTGCGGGCTAACAATCAAGCTTTTGGCGGGGTGAGAATGGTCTTCTTTGGCGATCTCTATCAGCTGCCACCCGTCGTGGCACGCCAAGAGTATGAGACGTTCAAAACCTTGTATCGCAGTGAGTGGTTTTTTGACGCCATGGTGATGCATGAGATCATGGCCAGTGAGCCACCAGCTTTTACTATTGTGGAGCTGGATACCATTTATCGGCAGAATGATCCAGATTTTATTGAGCTGTTGGGGGCAATTCGCTTGCGGACCATTCAAGATCACCATCTCAAGAAACTCAACGAACGAGTCAAAACGACCAAAGCTTTTGCCGAGGATGAAGCCATTCCCATTACCTTAACGGGGCGAAGAGATACCGCGGCCGAAATTAACGCGCGGCAGCTAGAAAATCTCAAAGGGTTGCCAAAAAAGTATCAAGGTTCCCATAAGGGCAAGTTTCCCGATGGCCATTTACCAACTGAAGCTGAGTTAGCTCTGAAGATCGGGGCCCGAGTCATGTTTGTGGACAATGATCCTGACGGTAGGTTTGTAAATGGGACACTGGGAACGATCAAAAGTTTGAAAGATGAGAGTGTCATGGTGAAGATTGATGGAGGAAGAATTACCGAAATTGAGCCCCACACTTGGGAGCTGTCGAGTACGGTGTTATCGACTGAAAGTGAACAGTTAGAAAAACAAAAAGTGGGGAGCTTTAAGCAGCTGCCTCTGATGTTGGCGTGGGCGGTGACCATTCACAAATCTCAAGGAAAAACGTTTGATAATGTCGTCGTCAACTTAGCTCGGGGGGCGTTTGCTCACGGTCAAGTCTATGTAGCTATGTCGCGTTGTCGCACCTTTGAGGGCATTACCTTAACTCATCCCGTGACGGCCAACGATATTAAGATGAACTGGCGCGTCTCACAGTTTCTGACCAACTACATGTATCAAGAAGCCGAAAAACTCCAGTCCCGGGAAGAAAAGATGCAGTTGATCCAAGATGCAATCGAGATAAGCGGTAGTGTGACGATCACTTACTTAAAAACTATTGATGACAAAACGGTGCAACAGATTAAACCCAAAAGCTTAGGCCCGATGATCTATAACGGCAAACAGTTTATAGGTATGTTAGCCTATCATCTTGAAAGTGAAAAAGAAGTTACCTACAGTGCCGAAAAAATCTTACGTGTGGCGGGGTAGGTGAAGTGTGTACTGGTGAGTGCCAATTGCCTTGAAACCGAGTTCAGTAAACAATTTGATTGATGCTACATTTTGCGGAAAAATGTCGGCTGAGAAATCTGTCACTCCTTTTTCGTCAGCCCAGTCAAAAGTGCTAGTAAGTAACTTTTCGCCAATCCGCCGACCTCGGAACTGCAAAGCTACAAAGACTACTTCAATGACACAGATTACTTTTACCGCTTGGTTGATATCGTTTCTTTCGATGTGAGCGTAGAGGTAGCCCACTGGTTGGTGGTCATCTTTTTCGACGATTAAGAAAAAGGCTAAGGGTTTGCAAACTGGCGAGTGTAACGATTACTGGCCTCCTGATGGGAAAAAGTGACAGTCGAGTCAAACTCTTTTTCTACTAAATACAACTGCTCACCAAACTGCAACAATCTAGGTAGGTCAAGGCTGGTGGCTTTTCGATATATCATTGGTGAATATAAAGTATAAATGATCTTGATTCAAAAACAAAAACCCCATGTGGCACAGGATTCTGTAAGTGTGTTTTACCACATCAGTGAGAATTAACCAACGATCCTGATCACCTCATCCCAACTTTTACAGACACGAACTCGGTGGTCAGAAGGCGATATTTTTTTGTAACGAGGTAGCTCAATCAGCTGGCCTGGAAAGATATTTGTTTCTGGCACATACAGCTCATTATCAATAATCGCACTGACTTCAGGCAGCTCCTCAATCAAATACTTTATTTTCCAGTCAGAAGAGACTACTTCGGGTGGTCTGCAGACTACAGGAGCATCAGGAAAACCATGAAGCTTGAGCCACTGTTCAGTCACCGAATGCAAAGGGAGTAGACGGGAGGTCAAGTAACCAGCAATTGGTTGTGCTGTGTGCAGCAAGGCCACTGCCACTTGGGCTTCAACTATGGGCTCTAACGTCATCAAAAAACTTTCACTAGTCAGAAAAGTTTGCATAAACTGCTGAGCTCGGAGGAGTTGCCACTCAGGAACTAATCCAGGAAGCCCGTACTCTTTCTGCAGCTCCAGCGCATCCTGGCCCGTCACGCTGCCGATATTCTCAATCATGTAGTCAAACAGCGCCGCTGAGGTATCTGCTAGGGTCTCATCTACATCTAAAATTATGCCGGTTGGACTCATACTCACCGCTTCTAATTGGACATTTTGCCCGCTAGTTCTAAGTACTCCTCGGTCATCTTAGTAGCCGAAAAGTGCTTCTCTACATGTTGTCGACACTCTGTTGCCGATAGTTGAGAAACCAGGTTGAGTTTATCCTGCATTTGATCAATTGTCTCTACCAAAAATCCATTTATGCCGGGCACAATCAGCTCGGGCATCGAACCCCGACTATTGACGATTACCGGCGTGCCACTGGCCATGGCTTCAACCACGACCAATCCAAACGGTTCCTCCCAGTTCAACCACAGTAGCAAAGCTTTAGCTTTACTTAGAAAATCATTCTTTTCCTTGGGCCCAATCTCACCGATATATTCTATTTGGTGACCATCAATTAATGGCGCTATTTCTGTTTGATAATAAGGCAGATCCACGGTATCAATTTTAGCGGCAATCTTGAGTTTGTACGATGTTTTTTTAATCATCTGACAGATTTCTTTGAGCCCTTTTTCAGGTGAAGTTCGACCTAGGAAAGCAAAATACTCTTTGTCTGTAGTCAGTTTAATAGTCGGAAAATCAGCCAGATTAATCCCGTTGTAGATTGTCTTGACCCAGTTGCGCTCGGCCATCGCTTTGCGTTGATTATCAGAAATAGAGATCAAAGGCGTATCGGGAAAGTCCGTGTACACTTTTTGTTCGGAGGGGCTAGTGAGCGGTCCGTGAATAGTGGTATACACCGGGCAGCTCATAAACTGGATGAATGGTACAAACCGCCAGCCTTGGTGGTTATAGACAATGTCAGGCTGTAGTCGATGAATTTCTTTCAGCCCCGCGGCTACCTGCGTAATTTTAATCACATTCCGCCACTTATCAATTTCTTCGATCGAGTATTGTTGGCGTAGTGATTGGGGAACTAGAGGAATCAAGTTGGCGGTGGTCTGTGAATCACCTGCGGCCAATAAATACACCTCGTGGCCTTTTTTGACCATCTCTTCGGTCAAGTTGTGAACCACCAGCTCTGTGCCACCATACTTGGCAGGTGGAACCGGTTCTTCAATCGGAGCGAGGAGCACTATTCTCATCTTTTCCTTTCTTTAGAAGCATTAGTTAGATCGCCTCCGCTATTTTTTTGACTGAGGCATACTCCTGCATAATTCGGCGACAACCCACTGACGACCAGAGCTGAATTAAGCTCATCTGGCCCTCAAAATCAGGCTGGTCAGTGTAAAGCCGAGCCCTGCGTTCTTGGTCATCGTAATAATAGAGCTCAGGCACACAGCCCAGCTGTTGCCAACCATTGAAACAGGCTTCCGAAGTGGTAATGACCGCGGCTTTGATTTTTTCAATCATCGGCCACGGCCAGCCTTCTTTGAGTCCACGGCGGAACTGCTTGCTTAGTCCAGCTACGGCATAGGCTGCTTGCTTGGGCCAGATAACTTTGCCGTGGTAATGGCCGGTAGTGAAGTACTCATCGTCCACGTCTACTAGAAGTGGACCCACTGGAGTGTAGAAAAAGTTGGGATCCATTATTTTTTCTGCAAAGCTGACAATCTCTTCCAAGTTTGGTGAGCCATAAAATAAGTCATAGCTCTCGTCCAAGTGGGAGATAGCTAATGGCAGATGCTTTTGTCCATGGAGAGCTAGGCTGTAGCCAATCACATTAGACGAATGATACAAGCGAAACTTATCTTTTTGCTTATTCCAGCGATCGATGGTCGCGTTCAGCTCTGCCATGTCTGAGATCTGAAAAAACTGATAGAACTCCCGAATTACCCGTAAGCTAATGGGATAAAAAACCACGTTGACGTCATAGGGTGAGAGTGGTGACTTCTGCGCCGGGTAGGCGTGATAGCTATCCCGCCAGTTGCCGACATGATGATAATCAGTTTCCGAGCCTTCGACTTTTTTGAACGAGATCAACTCTTGTTCGGCATTCTTAAGTAAATAGGTAGCCACCAGTCGTAGTTTGCGCTGAACTTCTTGATTGGTTAAAAAGGCTTTACTCACTTGCTTCATACCCAAGATATACCGCGGCTCAATATCGATCATTTTCCGATCAATGTGCAGTCCTTGATCTTTGAGCCGAGTTTTGAACTGGCCAATTGCGTCCTCATGCCAAGCCTCGCCATTATCAGAGATATGACTCATCGACTGGCCATACATGTAGTCCACTGTTTCTTGACTGAGGTCACCTAGTCCTAGATCAGCTGACTCGATCCAGTCGCGGGGAAAAATGGTCCCGTACTCAAACGAGCTGGTTTTCTTAGCTCTAATCAAATGTTCCACATACTGCTGAGACTGATCATAAATACTTAAAATTTCGGGCGAAAAAAGATCTCGCGGCAGTAAGTAGCTAGAGTTAAAGATTTTTTTGCGCAGTCGATCCTTGATCCGAATGTTGGTCAAGGTTTTGATGTGCATCCGGATGGGCTTAGTGTCGGTAATCGTCAATACTTTACCTTCGACTATGAAGGTCGCAGGAGCATCAACACTTAAATTAGATCCATACTTCTTTTTGGTACCAGTCTCGTCAGTGAAGTAATTCGTGAACTCATAGGCGATAGTGGTGGTAGTCAGCTTCATTCTCGTCGTCTTAGGAGTCAGCTGAGGAATATCTTTGATCAAGAGCTGGGCATATGTAGGCAAGGGCCGAACTTGTTCAGTATGATTTCGTAAGGTTCTAATATCAGTCACAATGGGAATGGAAAATATCAGCTCTTTAACGTTAAACTCGACTTCTATCCATAAATTTCCTTTTGCCAACCCGTAATTGAGCACGGTGCAGATTGCCTCACGAGGAAAGGTGAGGCCCAAAAATAAATGATTCTCGGGACCAGAAATTCTAAACTGGTTCTGGAGGTCTATATCAAAGTAATAATTATCTTTTATAAAAAACTGCAAAGACTTAAATCCGATCAATTACTAAAATAGTTATGCAAGAAAAAAGTGTTCTTCACTGTCTCCTGGAACTGTGTCACGGGTTGAGACCGACAAACTTGGCGGTACACTTGCGCAAACTGAGCTGACTTATCATACCAGTCATACTCTCGACGAGCTTGGCGTTTTCCACCTTCACTTATCTTAGAGTACAAGCGTTGATCTTTGAACAACGAAAGTAAGTAGGCGGCGATCCTTCGGGAATCATGAAAATCAGCCAAAATACCCGTTTGGTTATGAGTCACAATGTTTAGTGAGCCACCAGAATTGGCGGCGATCACCGGCAAGCCAATCCCCATCGCTTCAATCGTGATCAGTCCAAAAGGTTCATGCTCTGATGACATCAGGTATACGTCTGCAGCGCTCAGAACTTCATTGATTTTATCGTGACCAACGGCAGGCATAAAAAGCACTTCCTTTTCTAAGCCTAGCTTTGACACCAAAGCTTTGAGCTCAGTTAAGTATTCTTTTTCTTCTTGTCCCCGGTTGGTACTTGAGCCACCGACAATGACTAAAGAGACTGGTTGGTCGTAGACTTTTTTGACTGCGGCTAAGGCTTTGATCGCTCGATGGTAGCCTTTAGTTTTGACAATTCGGCCCATACATAATAAGATTTTTCCTTCAAAAGGAAAGCCGCATTTTTTCCGAGCTTCAGCTGCATCAATTTTAACTAAGGGCTCAAAATACACTCCGGGCGGAATGATGTGTGTTTTGGCTTCGTTGCCGGCGTAGTCGGCTAGTAGGTCTTGTTTCTCTTTTTCCGACGAAACGATCACTGCATCAGCGGCCATAACCATAAAGTTTTCCCAGCTTAGGCGTGGAATAAAGTGATACAGCTCCTCATTTGCTTCTCCAGGGAACTTTCGCCTTTTTACTGAGCCCAAGGAATGAGGGGTCCAGACACAAGGTAAGATTCGTTGGCTATGTTGTTTCAGCCAGAGTGCCACAAATGCCCCATCCCAGTAATGAGCGTGCAGGATGATGGTGTCGCTGGCGGGAAAGCTAGCAATATATCTATGGATCACTCTGCTAAATGGCTGAAGTACGTTTTCAATCTGCTCTTTAGGAATAAACTCGGTTGAGCCACAGGTGATTCGACTGACGAAGTAGTTATTGTTGACCATTACCACATCGGGACGGCGAAATGTTTGTCGACAGAAAGTAATAACTTTAAAATCGGGCAGGGCTGACAGAGCTAGCGCCAGCTCGTGCTCATAAACACACTGGCCGCCACTGTCGGGTTCACCCAGAACAGCTTCAGGATCAGAATGAGGTGAAAGGAAAATAATATGATACATAGAGGTTTATAGCATATGCCTTTACTGTGCTCAGATTGTGACAAAATGGTGAGAGTTTGTATAAGTCGTGTACATATTGCACTCTAGGCAAATGTTTGTAAACAGACCAGCGGTGGTTTAAGACCCAGTGACGCATGAGGTTTGACACTATTGTACCACTGGAGCTATTGAGTGAGTTTGGAGGTGGTAGATTCAGGGTCGCAGCACCACTGAAGTGTTCTCTCGACATGTTCTTCTCGCAAGGTTCGATTGAATCGTTTAATCATGCCATTGATTCTGGGGGATCGTGGATACGTGAAGAGATGCGTGAGACTGCGATCATCCAATGCTAAATGAAAGTCACCAAAAAAAACTCACTGCCATTGTCTGGTTGGACGGTGTGAACAGTGATGCCATACTTTGCTTCAAAGTGTTAGCGAACTCGCAGGGCAGCTGCACTGGTGGCACTTCTGACTCGCTGCCCATAGGCAACTCGAGTTGCCAAATCGATGATAGTGATGAAAACCACTTTGGTGGTTTTCATGATCACCTGGACTGAGTCCATTTTCACATATCTAGGAGCATTCACCTTTGGTGCATACTTCACCCTCCTTCTCAAGAAAACATGCTTCCTGCCTTTCTTTGGTAGATCGAAAAAGAAGTTATTTCTTTTGATGATCTTGCCCAATTTGCTTGCTCCGTAAGACCCAATTCCCAGTGATGTACAGTATACATCAACAGCACTTTTAACTTTTCCTTTCCCACTCTCCCATATTCTTCTCTCAGCTCTCTGATGAATGTCGCCACCGGCTCATCGGAGATCATTCGACTTGTTCTTTTGGGACAAGTCCTGGGTGGAATCAGCAAACTCAACCTTCCCTTTGAGGCAACAAACGCCTCCTTACAATGCAAGTATGTCCTCCGACTGATTCCAAATGCTGCCACGGCCGAAGCTGTACCATGGACTCTGCAATGTTCCAACACATGAAGTCGAAACTGTGAAGGATCACTCTCTGCAAATTGAAGTGAACTGACAAGCGTTTTCATGCCTGCAGTATACCCTCGAGAAAACTTGAGAAACACATACCTCAACCGTAGAACATCCGATACCACACCCCTCCTTCAAGAGTGCAATATGTATCGCGACTTATTCAAGAGTTAGGTAAAAGCTACCTCGCTCAAGCTCGGGCTTACGAGCTTATTACCTAGTTGTTGACAAATCTTCGCATCGTCAAGATACAGTAGGGAAACTAAGGAAAACATGACAAACTTTTATCTTTCCATTTACGAAGACCGAGAAAATTCTGAAGTCGCTAGTTAGTTAGTTCTACTTTCAGCCGTCAGGATAACAAGCTGGTGCCCGACATGCTTCCAGGAGTTGTGAGTCCTAGTAGAGTCAAAACTGTTGGGGCTATATCACGTAAGCCAGGATCATCTTGACGTAGTTTGAGTGCAAGATTATTGGAGACGAGGATGCATGGCACAGGATTGGTAGTATGAGCCGTGTGTGGTTCGCCCGTGACTACGTCCACCATCAGCTCCACATTTCCATGATCGGCAATCACTAGCAGTGCCCCATTTTCCGCCAAGACTTTTTTCGTCAGCCGGGCTAGCTCTCGATCAACCGTTTCTACTGCAATCTTAATTGCTGACTGCACTGCGGTATGTCCGACCATGTCCGGATTGGCGAAATTAATAAACATAAAATCAGTGACTGTCAGGCGTTCAATCGCAGCCTCGCAGATTTCCTTGGCCATCATTTCCGGAGCTTCATCGTGCGTTTTAATATCCTTGCGACTGGGAATTAACACATCTTCTTCTCCTAGAAACGGCCGCTCTTGACCACCATTCAGATAATAGGTGGCATGAGGAAATTTTTCTGTTTCCGCGATGTGCGTCTGGCGCATACCAGCTTGAGCGATCACTTCACCTAAAGTGGTACCAATTGCTACTGGTTTGTAAGCCACTATAGCCTCAATGTCGTGACTATAGTGAGTCATGGTCACGAAGCATAAATCTCGATCTTCCCGCTGCTGGGCAATTTTGCTAGATAGCTGTCGTACCCGATCTTTACGAAAGTTGGTGAAGATCAGCGCATCGCCATTTTCTACTTCAATGACTTGGCCTGACTGGTTTTTGAACACCATTGGCTCGATGTGCTCATCGTACACATTGGAGGCATACATTTTCTCGATCTCTGTTGAAGGAAGAATATTCCAGTCATGTATCTGCTCAGCCCCACCCTTGAAGATGGCGTTAAAAGCTTTTTCGGTCCGATCCCAGTTGGTGTCACGATCCATGGCATAGTAGCGACCCATGACCGAGCCGATCTCACAGTCACCCAGCTCTTTGATAAAATTTTCCAACTTTTTTAGTGAAGTCTGTCCTGCAGTTTTGGAAGTGTCTCGTCCATCTAGAAAAGGATGCAAAATAATCTGCTCTACACCATGTTTTCTGGCTGCTTCAATCGTGGCCATGAAGTGATTTTCATGACTATGCACTCCACCCTCGGATAATAGGCCTAAAATATGAAGGCGAGAGATCCGCGCTTTGACGTGTTCAAAGGCTTGAGTAAACGCTGGATTTTCACTAAAAGCGCCTGACTGGGCGTCTTTGGTGATCCGGACCAAGTCTTGATACAGAACTGTACCACTGCCAATGGTGGTATGACCAACTTCACTGTTACCCATCTGACCTACAGGCAAGCCAACCGCTTCACCTGCCGCTTGTAGCTGAGCAAAGGGGTACGTTTGAACCAAATAATCAAAGTAGGGCGTTTCAGCCAGGGCAACTCCATTGTTGGTCTTGTCTTCACGCAGGCCCCAGCCATCAAGAACGACTAGGACAACGGGGCCAGTGACATGTCTGTTCATAGGTTATGCCAGTGCCTCTCGGCCAGCATAGTGAGCTTGAGAGCCTAATGTCTCTTCAATTCGCAATAACTGGTTATACTTTGCGACTCGGTCGGAACGAGAAATAGAGCCAGTTTTTATCTGACCAGTGCCTAGTCCCACCACAAAATCAGCAATTGTCGTATCTTCAGTCTCACCGCTTCGATGTGAGACAATAGCGCGCAGTCCATTCTGACGAGCCAAATCAATCGCGGCTACCGTCTCGGTCACGGTGCCAATTTGATTTAACTTAATTAAGATCGCATTGCAAGCTTTTTCTTTAATGCCACGTTGGAGTCGCTCGACGTTGGTCACAAAAAAGTCATCACCAACGATCTGAACTTTAGAACCTAGCTGAGCAGTCAAGGTTTTATAGTCTGCCCAAGCATCCTGATCCAAGCCATCTTCGATGGAAGCGATAGGATACTTATTTGACCACTCACTGTAGAGCTGAATCAGCTCCGCACCGGACAGCTGCCGGCCTTCACTGGTCAAGTCATAGCTGCCATCTTTGAACAACTCACTGGCGGCTACATCCATGGCAAACACCACCTCTTCACCTACACGATAGCCCGCTGCTTCCACAGCCTGAGACAGCAAATCTAGCGCGGCTTGATTGGTTTTTAAGCTGGGAGCAAAACCGCCCTCATCACCCACAGTTGTCGCGTGACCAGCTTTTGCCAGAATTTTCTTTAACTTCATGAAGACAGTAGCCCCCATATCCATGGCTTGGCGAAACGAGGTGGCGCCCACCGGCATGATCATAAATTCCTGAAAGTCAGCGGAGTTAGAAGCGTGTTTACCGCCATTCATTAAGTTCATCATTGGCACTGGAAGAGTCCATTGAGAAGGGGTGGTTTCAGATAACGAGCTGAAGTACTCCCAAAGTGGCCTATGGTGACTGACCGCGGCAGCTTTGGCCAAAGCCATCGAGACTCCGAGAATGGCGTTGGCGCCTAAAGTACCTTTATTAGCTGTGCCATCAAGCTCGATCATAGCTTGATCTACTTTGACTTGGTCGACCAGCATGTTGAGAAGTTGAGGTTGGATTTTTTCAACTACATTTTTTACCGCTTGGTTAACCCCTTTGCCGTCAAGTCGAGTTTCTCCATCATCTCGAAGCTCAACTGCTTCATAAGCACCGGTTGAGGCACCAGAGGGCACAGCCGCTCGACCAAAACTACCATCATCGAGGATTAGATCCACCTCAATTGTGGGAGTCCCGCGGGAGTCAAAAATTTCTCGAGCATTAATGGATTTTATAGTTGCCATACTGTTTCCTTTAAGTTACTTAGAAGCTCAATTATAACCGCAATTTAGCCGATGGAAAACTTAGACCTTTTACGAACTTTCTCTGAGTTAATGAAGTACTCGACCATAGTCAGTAAAGCTACATCGCGCAAAGTGGTGAGTAATCCCAATAGTGGATTTTGATAAAAGATAAAAAGCTGGAGCACAAAAATTGACACTAGGAGTGAGTTACGGAAGAAACGAAAAGCCTTGATTCGCGACCGGCGCATTAATAATGCGCCAATAACTGTCAGTACCGCTTGCAGAAAGATTGCAAACACATTCAGGGTAGGTAAGAGTTGCAAAGTGGCCAGATTCTGACTAAAAGTGTTGATAATCAGTTCAAAGCCACGAACGATAAACTCAGCCGAGCGAAGTAGGAAAAATAACACCAGCAGTCTGACCACCCACCGCTGCGTAATCAACTGAAAGCACCAGTGTGTCAACCACATTTTTAGTGAGTGATACAAACTCGGAGAGCGCGGCGGAATATCACTCAACGTTCTAAATGATTTAGAGAGAAATTTAGTGATTTTATTGCGTTGGTCACTTTGTTTCAAATACTTCATTACTTCTATTAGTTCCTCTTGATCCATCTCATTAGTGACTACTTCTTTCAGCTTCTCGATACTGTTCACTAAATACTCTTTTTTGGTAAAACTCCGTCGATGCAAAAGATTTCGATAAATCAGATATAAACAAACAAAAATGACATAGATTAAGGCAAAAGTGGGCTGATAAAAATAATTATTATCGTGGGTAATGAACTTGCCTATTTCGTCAATGAAAGTGCCAAAGCCGGCCCCGCCTAAAATTGCCCAGAGATGTTTAGCATCGTTATTAAGATAGATAAGGGATCCCAACAAAGAAATCGTCAGTAACAGACCACCCCAGAGCATGTGAGCGATGTGAAGATCACCGGCACCAATTTGGGGAAAACCAGTCAACTCTAAGTAAAAACGGATGGCAATGATGCTGACAATTGCCGAGACAAAAAATCTTTCAAACAACTGACTAAACTCAAGATACCGGATCCAGTGATGTTCTTTCACTCGATCATTCTATCTTGTTTTAAAGATCACTGTCATCATGAATGTCTAAGCTGCCCTGTCGAGCTAGTTCGGCTGCTGCAATATCAGCCGCCATATTCAGCTCTTGAGGATTCTCCTCATCCTCATCGAGTCGTAAGCCCATTTGGTGGGAGTTCAAAAGTGTATCATCGTCGGATTCAGGATCAGACATGTCGCCACTTACTGATTGTTCTCCTACCACACTGGGGGCCGCATGAGCGTGAAGGGTATGGTTGCCGCTATGGCCTAGTTTCTCCAACAACTCGTCGTCGGGGTTGCCGCCCCGCGTCTCCAAACTTTTGATTTTTTGCCTGACTCTAGCTGAATCAAAGCCTAAAACATTAGAGTCGTCAGCCGCGTCGGCCTCGGTCTCAACGACACTGAGTTGATATTTGGAGTCTGCTGAGATACCGGTCAGGTCATACGTATCGCCCCTGAAGGCTTGCAGCTGGGCGGTGGGATCCACGGGTAGGCCGAGGTGCTCGTGCGCTGGCACATCACTGCTATTAGTTAGATGGGTTTTGTTCATATGAATAAACGGTACAGCTAAAATGTAAGCGATGAGTGAGAAAATAAGGTGAATCCTAACAGTTATTGCTATACTGAGGCGTGAGCTAGAAGCAAATAGGCTTGGGCTGTGTTCACTAAATCGTCTCGTTTAAGCTGAGACATTCTGTGCCAAGCTGAAACAATCACCGTAGTTCGAGGATTGCTACTAAATAATTCTTGATGGTTATTCACAAAATTCCAGTAAAGGCTATCCCAAATCTTGGTCCAGTCACCCTGATGGTAGTTACTCATCGATAGGACGTACCTAGAGCCAGAAATATAGGGCTTGGTCATGATCATACCCCCATCGGCAAACTGGCTCATGCCATAGACATTGGGCACCATCACCCAGTCATAGGCATCAATGTATTGGCTCATGAACCATTGATACACCAGTTCTGGATTTGTTTCAGTTAGGAGCAGGAAGTTCCCCAACACCATCAGTCGTTCAATGTGATGAGTGTACGCTGAGGTACCTATTTTCTGTAAATTGTGATCAATGGGCTCAATTCCCGTGGTTGCATCCCACCAACCTTTAGGTAAAGAGTGCTGAAAGCCAAAAGTATTCTTGAGCCGCATGGATCTACCTTTTATTTCGTAAGCTAAACGAATGTACTCTCTCCAGCCAATCAGCTGGCGGATAAAACCTTCTAATGAATTGAGTGGGGTGCTGTGCGCGGCCGCAAAATCCATGGTAGTTTCTACCACTTTAATCGGGGAAAGTAAGCCAATATTAAGTGAAGAACTGAGCATACTGTGAAAAAGCCGTGGCGATTCACTACTGATGGCATCTTCATAAGGGCCAAAACTCTGCAACCTTTGAGCCAGAAAGTCTTCCAACCATTGCTCAGCTTCGGTTCTCGACACAGGCCAAAAAAAACTAGATATTTGTCCCGGATTGAGTGCAAAGTGTGTCTCCACATAAAACTTGGCTTCAGTGACGTAACTAGAAGTTTGTGGTTGAGGCTCTGGTAAAAGCAGACTATTTTTAGGTAGTTTCTGACGATTCTCCATATCAAAACTCCATCTACCTCCAACTGGTTTTTGGTTTTCATCGACCAAGATCTCTAGTCTTTTTCGTTGCCAAGTATAAAATGGAGCCAACGACCAACTATGATGAGCAAAATAGTCTTTACCTTTTTCAAGTGGGGTGAGAAAGTTGGGAGTTTCCCACCAGGTGATTTGAATCTGATTTTTCTGGGCTGCTTTTTCTAGCCGACGGCGAAGATGGTCATCAACGACGTCAAATAGCTGCCAATCAGTATGTTTTTTAGCAATTTTGTCGTAACACTCTGACCAGTTTTTGGCCCGACTGTGCTCAATATACTCTAGCTTGAGATAACCGTACTGTTTTAGCTCGTCAGCGTATGCTTTCATGCTAGCTCGATGCAAAATCAGCTTTTGTTTGTGAAAGGGGATCTCAAACTCTTCATCGCCAAAAAAAAGCGGATCCTCAATTAAAATTATTGGAGTCTGTACCTCAATGGCTGGATGCAATGGCCAAAAAAGTTGGTGGGGAAACAAGATTGCGGCGGACATGTAGCTGACTTTTAGAGTGTCTGAACAGCTTGAGGCGTGGCTTGCACAACCAACCGCTTTGAGTCTAAAAAGCCTGTACAAGTATACACAGTTAAGACTTCATGGTCAGTGGGCAAGACCAGATTGATTTGTGACGGATCAACAACTGTGATCGAATCAATTCGATACTGAAAGGCTCGGTTATCTTCTGTCTCAACGGTGATCAAATCACCTTGTCTAGCTTGATGAAGATTTGCAAATAGTGGTTTCTGATTATGGGCGTAAATCACCACATTGCCACCTTCTGATGGACGTGATGAGGTAGTTAAATGGGTCGCGGTTGAGTCTGAAGTTTCCCATATTCCATCAGTGATGCTGGCGGGCAAGATCTCGGTTTGAATTTCGACCCGGTCAATTTTTATCCGCTTGGGACGATCTGCACGGAGATGAGCCTCTGAAACAACAGTTGGCGAAACTTTGAACGAAAGTATGGTTTGTCGATACAAAAAATAAAATCCACTTGCCATGATTAGGGTTGTGCCCAGATAAGCGAGAAGTAAAAACCACAGAGGCGAGATTTTTCGGCGCTCACTCGTCACAGGAACAGCCACTACTTTTTTCTTGACAACTTTTTTGATGCCGACTGGTTTGAGAACCACGGATTTAACTATCCGATTTTTCTTGGTAGGGGTGGGTTTACTCAGCTTTTGGCGCCGAGGCTTAGTTTTTGGTTTTATAGTAGGCATAGAATGAACTGCCTGTTAATCCCAAGCCAGCTAGACTGATGAGAGACAGCAGGTAGGTTGTGCTCATACCGGTGTTAGCTAAAGTATCAGCACCCAGCACGCGGCTACCGCGACTGGCAGTAATGGTAGTTCCATTGACCGAACCAGTTGAGCCGTTGTCGGAAAAGCTACCACCACCCACTCCGTTGTCAGGGTTCTGATTCGTGTTGACATTGTCACACTGGGGAATAGTAATGTACATCGACTGTGAAGGGTAGTCTTCAGCATCAGCCGTTAAGGACCCGTTTCCATTTTGATCAAACTCGGCCCGAGCCCGACCATTATCGTTAGTTCTAGTTTCTTTAGTTGAGCCATTGAAGCGGAAAGTTACCTTAATGTCTTTGCGGGCATTGCCATCCTCTTTCACATCCATGACTGCGTCAAAAGAACGGTTGGAACAGTCCAAGCTGTCGTTACTTAATCCTGTCCTACGACCAGACTGAGGATCACTTACTGGACTAGCAGATGGGGTTGGACTAGGAGTATTGGTCGGAATAGGCGACATATTGGGCGTTGGTGAAGGTGAGCTCATTGGAGTGGCCATGGGAGAAGACTGAGCTCCGCCAGTTAAGACCCGGATGAATCCAGCCGCTAAGATGTGACCCTGCACGTAACCATTGCCAGGAGGCAAGGTACTGAAATCAAACTGATAATATCCAGTTGACCCTGGTGTAAAGCTATAACTAATCGTCTGAGTGCTGCCAGGTGCAAAAGTAAAAGTACCGACGGTGTAAATAGTAGGCATTGATTGTAGATCATCACCACTCTGCTCATTTAAGTTTAACTCACCGTCACCAATGTCTGGACCATTGGGAGTGCCATCTTCGATAGTGCGACCCTTTGGTGACTCAATGACTTTACTGACGTACAGGTAAATTGTTTGCGTTTTCTCTCCGTTATTATGAGGATTAGTAACGGTGATCTGAGGTGAGATAGCTTGACCTAAAGTATAAAAGGCGGGAGCGAAGCGTATAGATGAGCCAACGAACTGGGCCGAATATCCTTCTACAGTGGGTGGCCAATAATCACGCTGACCGGCCTCAAAAAAAGCGGAGGCGGAGTTTTGGGCCATGACTGACTGACCAATGACGGTCATTAGAATTAACAAGCAACTCAAAGCGAAAGTGTGAATTCTATTCATTTATTGTAAATACTGTTAATGTGTAGTTTCTAGCGCGTATTTTAACATACTTGTGACAAATGTTCAATAACTATTTAAATAGGAGCTTGATGTGGCAATTTTCGCTCCACTAATTGTGATACTAACTGTGAATAGTACGATATGAAATCATCCAGATTGAACTTGATCTTGAACATTGTGATGTAATTGCGTATAGTCAGCATTACGATTTTTCACCCATGAACAAAGTTTTTGCCCTCTTTTTTAGTTTTATCTTAGTAGCCGCGCTAGCTTTGTCTGGACCGTTTGTGTCTAGTGCAAGCGCTCAAGGGGCAAACTACACTGCTGACGAAGGTAGAATTCTCAAAAACGGTCAAGAGATCCGTTTGTCGGGCGTTAACTGGTTTGGAGCTGAGTCGTTGTATCATTTTCGACCCTATGGTCTTGATATTCGTGACTACCAGGAAATGATTGCACAGATGAAGTCACTGGGCTTCACCGCTGTTCGCTTTCCGGTCTGTCCCGATACTCTGAAAAACAAACCAGTCAGTACGATTACTTTTGCTAATGGCAAAAATGCCTCGTTGGCTAATCTCAAAAGTTTAGACCTCTTAGATGTGATTGTGGACGAGTTTAATGAACAAGAAATGTATGTGTTGCTCGACATGCATAGTAGTGACTGTCTAAACTTAAACCAGTTCTGGTATACCTCCAACTACTCGACTCAAAACTGGATTGATGATTTGACCTTTATGGCCGAGCGATATGCTGACCGAGAATATGTTATTGGTATTGATCTTAAAAATGAGCCACATGGACCGGCCAACTGGGGCTTAGGTGGTATTAATGACTGGAAAGCAGCGGCCGAAGCTGCTGGTCAGGCTGTCAACAGAGTCAATAGCAACTGGCTGATCTTCGTCGAAGGCGTTCAAAACAGTGCTAGTTGCAGTATCGGTGCCAATCATTGGCAAGGCGGCAACTTTGAGCCTCAACGTTGCCGGCCGATCGACAACAAGAAGATCCCAGCCGATAAATTAGTGTTTTCACCTCATGTCTATGGACCTGATGTGTATACCCAGCCTTATATGAACTCTCCCGAGTTTCCCGATAATCTGTTTGGAATCTGGGACACCCACTTCGGCTTCTTGACTGAGACTGGAGCTACTTTAGTACCTGGTGAATGGGGTGGCAAATTTGGGGAAGAGGGTGGCTCACCCAAGGATTTAGTGCTGCAACAGAAGCTAATTGAGTACTGGAAAGCACGAAACATTTGTAACAGTTTTTACTGGGCCTGGAACTCCAATGCCACCGATACTGGTGGGATTCTTCAACCAGATTGGCTGACTCCGAGAATGGCCAAAGTCTCTGCGCTGCAAGAGTATTTTGCCCAGTGTCAGACTAAGCCGTCGGAAACAGTTTCCACCTTAATAGTTGAAGCTGCTGGCACTCCCGCCGCCAACATCTACCCATCTTTTGAAGTCCAGGTGGCAAATAAAACTGTAGCCACAGTCACTAATGTCGTCGGCAACCCAGACAAGTCAGAGTTCAAAAAATTTGAGCTGAAGCTGCCTGTTGATCTAAGTGGTAAAAAAGTCAAGTTAGCCTTTATCAATGATTTTGGCGCAGCTGGCCAAGACCGGAATCTGCGGATCAATAATATTACCTTTAACGGAAAAGTCTATGAGGCCGAGGGGACGACCGTCTATTCCCAGGGATCTTGGAGGGGAGTTGATGGCTGTGCCGGCAAGTTTGCTCAGTCTGAGTGGCTCCACTGCAACGGATATCTTGAGTTTGCTATTGATGCCTCACCTTTAGCTACTCCCTCACCAACACCGATTGCCTCACCAAGTGCCAGTCCAACGGCTTCACCCTCAGCTACACCTAGACCCACACCTTCGTCTTCACCAAGTCCGGCCACAAGTTCTGGCTCTTTGATCAGAATCAAAGCAGCTGGTACCCCGGCTCAGGGCGTCTATCCTTCAGTCTCACTCAGACTAGCTGGTCAAGAAGTAGCTATCTTTAGTAATATTCGAGGCAATCCTTTGACTCGCAGTTTTCAAGAGTTTAGTTACATGGCAATAGCTAGTGCTACGATTGATCAGCTAAGTCTGCATTTCATCAATGATCTAGGTACAAGTACTGAAGATCGCAATGTGGCGATTGATAGCGTCAGTATTGATAATCAGCTGTATGAAACCGAAGTCAATACAGTCTATTCTGAAGGCTCTTGGAGTGGCATGAATGCTTGTGGAGGCAAATTTGCCCAATCTGAGTGGCTCCACTGTGCCGGATTCTTTCAGTTTGGGCTGGCTCCTAGTAGTCAGCTGAGCATTCATGCCGCGGGCACATCAAGCCAGGGTGAGTTTCCTAGTCTGCAAGTCAAGAAAAATAACCAAGTCTTAGCTGAGTTTAAGCAAATTGATGGTGATGCCAATCAACGTCAGTTCAAAACATACACCTTGGCTTTGCTAAAACCTGTCACTATCAGTGAGCTCGAGTTTGTGTATGACAACGATTCAGCCGACGCCAATGAAGATAGAAACCTATTAGTTGATAAGGTGGTTCTAGATGGAACAGAGTATCAGACCGAATCAGCTGCGGTGTTTTCCGAAGGCTCGTGGAGCAGTGCTACTGGATGTAATGCCAAGTTTGCCACTTCTGAGTGGCTCCACTGTGCTGGGTATCTCAAGTTTGCTAACTAATCTTTAAGGTTTCAGCTGCAGTTTAGCGGCAGCTGTGGCGGCGGCGGCTTGTGCCTGGAGCCGATAGTCGGCGTCTCGTTGACGTTCAAACTCAATCTTGTAGTCAATGGGCAGTCGGTACTCAAACATCTCCAAACCCGGGGAGAAGGTATAGCTGTTAAGTAGCTCATACTTACCGGCTAAATACTGTTTAACCTGCTCTTCATAGCCTTGGTCATAGGATAAGATTACAAACATTCGTCGGTAGCGTCGGTCATAGGCATCAGTTTGTGCTGCTAAATCAATTTCATTAAAAGGAGGAATACTACCTGATACAAAACGGTTCCATTTAGGAATGGTATCTATTTTGGCCCGACCGTCATATTCGTACTCTATGGGATAGACGGTAAACGGCGCGCTGACGACAATGATGTCAGATTCTTTCGTTTGTGCGGTCAAGTAATCTGCAACTTCTGAGTAGTTCTCGCGTTCGGCGATTTGAGTGGAGTTGGTTTGCTGATACTGAAAAATCACATTACTTAAAAACACGATGCCTAAAATCACCAAGAACAGACTGCGGTTAAAGTGACTCAGCAGCACTGCCAATAAATAAAACAAGGTCGGGGTAATGAAAATCAAGTATCTAGAGACCAAGATCGGTTGTAAGGTGTATGACACTAGATATGCGATAGCTATAGGAGCAAAGGTCAGGATGAAAAAATAATCAGTGTGATGAATTTTCATTCGTAGTTTTTGACTAAAAGTGAAAAACAATAAAATTACGGCAATCGGCCAAATGGAGATAATTCCGTTTTGAACATTAGCACTTTGAAAACCGGTAAAGAAATGGACAAATAGTTGCAGCAAGTTATAACTGGTAGGTGACGATAAAAGTGGATAATTGTTGGAAGCGGGGCCTTGAGAAACTACAAAAATCACCCAGGGTAAAAAGGACAGCCCGATCACAACCAATGCGACGATGAACTTCACAAATCCGGCCGGGATAAAGAATCGAATCTTTTCAGTTAAGCTAACGCAGGTTTGGCCTTGCCTTTGACCGCCGGCATATCTCGATTGTGCCACTTCTTCAACTGGCGCTGGAGTGAGTGCAATAGATAAAAAAGACCTTGCAGGAACAAAATGATGGCAAAAAAGTAGTGAGTGTACATGCCAATAACTGACACTAAAACAAACCAGAACAAACCGGATCTGGCATCTGAGCGCAGCACGCGAAAAAAAGTGATGTGACTCATAATGCTCAAAAAAGTGAGCATGCTATACATTCGAGTTTCGGTGCTATACCAGGTCAGGAAGGGTGATAAACAGTACAGACTGGTGGCTACTCGAGCGATCTTTTTCCCTCCTGCTTCTTGCGACAAAACATACAGTGCTGGTACTGATGCTGCAAAGAAGATAACTGATAGTGAGCGCATGGCCACAATACTGGTGCCAAAAATTTGGGTCCAGAAATGTAACGTCAATAGATACAGAGGAACGTGTACATCTTGAGCAATATACTCCAGGATGCCAGGTACAGATTTGGTGGCAGCCCAGAGTGACTGGGCTTCATCCAGACGGATGGAAGCTGAGATATTGAGAACAATAGCAAAGACTGCCATTAATAAGGCTGGAATAAACAAGAGCACTAACGCGTGTGAGTCTAACGTGTCGTTGAGATGCAGTTTTTTGAGATAGGCAAGAGGTCGAAACATACAGTTTATGATACGTTATCTACCACCGCCGCGCGAAAGCCAAAGCGTTGAGCAATCGTTTTCCAGGGAACAGCGGCACTGATAAAAGGAATAAATAAGAGACTATTAAATAGTACCCAAGAGACATTAGTAATCACTGAAGGACTTAAGCCTTCTCGATTAACTGCCACGATGAAACTGATAATAGCGACACTAATGTAGATCAGGTGTGGATAGGCTAAAAACAAAAAGTTACCTGACTGCGCGGTCTTAGGCGTGACAGCAAAAGTACTCTTCTTCCCTGTAAGTGAAGAGAAAATAGCTACTACTTGGAGATACCAGCTGGACTGAGTAAAGGAGATAGCTCGAAAGGTGAGAGACTTGCCCGAAATTCGGTGCAAACTGACGATAATACTCATAATAAAAGGTAAGAAATAGATCGCAAATAACGTGGTAGTCGTGTTGATCGGCGAAATACCCGTCAATAAAAAGACCAAGGGAATCACGCCATTTATAACTACAATCAAACCATTACAGTAGTATAAAGCCGATGATAAATATTCAATTCGCTGGGCCCAAGTTAAGCCTTTGATAAAAATCGGATTATGGCGAAACAGAATTTCCACTGAGCCGCGTGCCCAGCGCAGCTGCTGCTTGTAGTATGACAACAGATCTTCAGGTGCCAGACCTTCAGCTAGTACCTCTGGGACATAAATCGATTTCCAGCCATTTTTATGAATGTATAAAGACGTCAAAAAGTCTTCAGCAATACTTTTTTCACTCATGCCTCCGACTTCCTCTAAAGCCGTGCGACGCAGAACCACATTGGTGCCACAGATGAATGAAGCATTACTACTATCTTTACCACGCATAATCGGGCCAAAGAAAAACTCTTGTTGCTCCCAAGCCGCCGCGGTGACTACGTTCTTGGTCGAGTTGGCATAGAACTGAGGAGTCTGGACAAAACCGACTTTTTCTTCCGTAAAGTACGGCACAGTTTGCGCAAAGAAGTTATTATGAGGAGCCATATCCGCATCAAAAATAGCCACCAAATCACTTGAGGTCTGGCGCAGGGCGTTGTTGATGTTTCCGGCTTTAGCACCACCGGGAACCGTGCGCGTAAAGCATCCTACACCTAGCTCTTTGGCTAGCGCTTCGTACTCTTTCCAGTTTTCTTTCCCGGCAACAAAACTGTCATTAAGGATGTAAATATCTTTGCGGGCGTACGGCGCCGATTTAATGGCGCTCACCGTATCTTTGACAATATCCAGTGGTTCACCAGCTACGGTGACAAAAACTGCAACTGATAGACGATTTGAGCTTTTGGGTAAGATGTGGGCAGTAGGCTTGGATAAGCCTCTGACCGTAAACCAAAACATCAAGACCATGGCTACGTGATAAGTTTCACCTAGAAACAATAAGTAGAACATCACTGATTTATCAGTGGCTGGAGTGATAAACCACCAGGAAAAATAAAAAATGGTTAATACGACGTTAGTAAGTAAAAACCCTCGAGAAATACTGCCTGAAGCAATGGTGGGGACGGCAATAGGCATCTTCATATTATAAGGTGGGCTGTAAGTAAAGGTTGGGCAAAGAATCACTGTACAGAGCAATACTAAACCACAGCCAGTTTAAGTCGTAGTAATTTAAATCTTCTTTGAACGTATTGGTGTCGTTGGAGTAGAGCACTTCGATTTTTTGGCGATACAAAGTCTGCCCTAACTCAGGCTCTACCAGCTGAAAGTAGGATAAGGCGGTGGCATACATGGAAGGGCTCTCGTACGTAGTGATAGCGGTACCGTCGTGATTGTAAGTGCTCGTCAATAAACCGTCCGTGGTATAGGCCTGACTTAGCCGACTCAGACTCTGAAGATAGGTTAAGGCTTGTTCGTCTTTGTACCACAGGTAATCTAAAGCAATCCGCCAAGGGATACGCATCGCATCATAAGAATAGGTGGTACTTAGCTCTATTGGTTCCGGAGCTTTTAGCTCACCACTCGGTTTGGCCAGACTAATCCAGTTAGGCGGTAAGCCAACCCCTGCTTGATCTCTTAGCGTCATGCGGCCGGACTCGGTTAGAACTTCGTAGGCAGGATTAATCAGACTATTCCAGTCATGAGTAGGATCCACTTCATCAAAGATTCTCCACGAGTAGGGCATGAAGTAGGAAGGGTTCAAGACAATCTCTGACTTACTTGTAGCCCAGCGACCAGCCAGTAAATATCGTTTGCCATTGACGTCTTCAGTAGAGTAAATCCAGATATCATTTAAAATCTTGATCGCCTCGTCTTGATATGCAGGATCATTCCAGCGTTGGGTAGCAAAAATCAATGCCAGGGCAATATCGCTGTCGCCATCAGTAGCAGAGTTTTCACCGCCATTAGCCATAAAGCCGAAAGAGCCATCCTCCCGTTCACCCCACCTCCAGCCGAACAGAGAGTCATCCTGACGATTTAAGTTGGTTCTGGTCCACTCCCAGACGGTATCAAATATTTCTTTATCATCACTCCAGACTGCTCTAAGCAAAGCGTAGCTTTGACCTTCAGAAGTGGTAATCTTATCTTGAGAATAATCAATGACCCGGCCATCAGTCTCGATGTGCTGGGCTTTGTACTTTTCCCAGGTGGACGAGAGTAAGCTGTAGTCAGAAAAGATGCGATTGGTGGTGCGGAATTTGCTGTTCACGTACACTAAGATGATAAGCGCAATCACCCCGGCGACGAGTAAAGTAGCAATGAGGGTCTTTTTCATTACGCTCTAAAGACTGAGAGTGCACTCAAGAAATTCTTGTTGAGAATGGAAGCATTACTCAACACCCCAGCTACTGAGAACGACCCAATAGTAATCACCGACAGCAGCAAGTTGACAGATTTAGGCACTGAGTTCTGATAGTTATAATTTGACTCTAGTTCACCATCCCATGGATTGCCAGGTAAAGCTAGCGACGAATTGAAGATATTTGAGTTTAGGCCAGCTTTATCAGTGTTATTGACGCCTAATACTTTTCCAATACTGGCAATAGTCACTGGAGATTTTGGCGTGGTGATCGGAGGCTGAAGGGGAGTGTCCTTGACTAGACCACCAATGCCTGGAGCCGGTGAAGGGGTGGCTGTAGGGGTAGGGCTGGGTTTAGCGGTGGGAGCAGGCGTACTAGCTGGTGTCGGCGAAGGAGTCGAGGCCAGGGTAGGGCTGGGAGCAGTAGTTGGATTTGGTGTGGCAGCAGGTGTGGTAGTAGCGATGGGACTAGAGGTGGGAGATGCAGTAAGG
>Ga0163154_10000872_pt1 | contig 47039 bp, 84 predicted proteins | sample OliLakLV19MP9P1_FD_148649 | JGI IMG/M metagenome (GOLD analysis project Ga0163154, IMG submission 148649) | Freshwater microbial mat bacterial communities from Lake Vanda, McMurdo Dry Valleys, Antarctica - Oligotrophic Lake LV.19.MP9.P1 | ecosystem: Environmental > Aquatic > Freshwater > Lake >... | reverse complement strand
GGAAAGCTTTTATCTAATTTAAATTCTTATAGAATCGCTAAAATAAAAGTTAAAGATTTTTCTCTAAAAGAGCTTGTCTCCCCTGAGTTGTTGCAAGAATTTTTTAATGAAAGATTAAATTGTATTTCCGAAACATTAAAATCAGTAGTTTTCGACAAGAATATAATAGATTATTATGTAGATGAAACAACCGTCCAAGCGTTACATACCTTACTTCAACTTTCTGACAAAAGCATCCTTGTCAATAATAAGGTTACAAAATTTGAATATAATTTTTTTGGCTCGAAGAATTCTAGACTATCTTTAAGAAATAAAGATTTTAATATATATAATCTTCCAAAAGATAAGCGTTCTTGTATCAAGGCACCAGAAGGTTTTATGTTAGCTCAATTTGACTATAAGAGTTTTCAACCTCGCATAGCGTTATCATTATTCGCTTCAGATACAATTAAAATTAAAATCAAAGATGTAGAAGATATTTATTCAATTTTTCCTGGAGATAGAGAGTCAAATAAGATAGAATTAATATCTTGGATGTTTTCAAATAGAAGAAATATAAAATTTGATCAGTTGCTTTCTTCAATGAAAGATGCTAGATACAAATTATGGCAAGCTTCCAAAGACGGAAAGTTGTCTAATAGCTTTAAGCGCCCTTTATTCTTCACTGGAGAAGAAGAGAATGTAGTATTTCAAAATTTTATTTGTTCTGTCGAAGCAGACAGTATTTTGAGAGTTCTTTCGGCAGTAGATACACAGCTTTTAGGACGTAAATCTACTGTATTATTTCCTTTTTATGATTGCTTAATTTGCCTCATTCATAAAGATGAAATAGATAAAATTTATGAGATAAAAGAGACCATGGAAAAGTATTTATATAAACATTTTTACACGTATTTTCCAGTGTCAATCAAAGTTGGAAAGGATTTAGGAACACTAGAAGAATATGCCTTATCTATGGAAGTATTTTCATCAACAGTCATTAGAAAATCAAGTGAAATTAATGGCTAGTTCTGTTAGCTTGCTTAATCAAATAACCCCTTTACAAAATACATCAAAAGATGCTACAGTAGTTGAACCAAAACAGGAGATAATTGAAATGGTTGATATTCCAGATTTACCGCTAGATGAATTAGAACAGGCTATGGCAGAGGAACAAAAAGACTTAACTGTCCAAGATGTTTCTGGCGGCTCTGTGGTTTTTGGCATTATTGGTTCTGGTCAAGCTGGTCGGAAGAATTGCCGAGTCTTTTTATAAACTAGGATATAAGAAAAACCTAATTGTAAATACAGCCCAACACGATCTCGATGGTGTTGTTGCTGTTCCGCAAGAACAAAAAATGTTGATGAGCACTGGCACCGTTGGTGGTGCTGGCAAAAACATGAACAAAGGTAAAGAGGTCGCTGAAAAACATTCTCAAGAAATCCTTGAGAGACTTCAAAAATTATTTGGCAAAGTAGATCGCATTCTAGTTTGTGCAGGAAGTGGCGGCGGAACTGGGGGCGGTTCTTGTCTAACTTTAGTTGATGTTGCAAAAAGATATTTAACTTATCTTGGCCTTGATGATGTTTCTTCAAGAGTTGGAGTTGTATTGACTCTTCCAACTTCTGGCGAATGTGCATCACCTGACGTAGCTGAAAATGCTCATTCGCTTGTAACGAGTCTTTGTAGTTTAGCTGAATCAAAAGAATTAAGCCCGTTAATCATTTTTGATAACGATAAGATTAAAAATCTATATCCTAATTTAACTGTTGCTAATTTTTGGCCTACCGTTAACGCAACAGTTACAGGATTATTCCACGTATTTAACGTTCTCTCGACTAAGACAGGCAATCCAACGACGTTTGACCCAGCAGACTATAGTAGAGTTTTATCTGCCGGTGGTTGCATGATAATGGGATTAAATTCAGTTACGAAGTATACTGAAGGTTCTGATGTCTCTAAAGCAATTAGAGACAATTTAGAGAGAACGTTGTTATGCGTAGGATTTGATTTGAAGTCTGCTAAAGCGGCAGCTTGTATCGCAACTGCATCACCAGACATTCTAAATAATGTTCCAGGACTTATGAACGCACTTGAGAATGGCTTTGATACGCTTGCAAACGTTACAGGAAACGCAACAGTCTTCAGGGGTATATACGAGTCTGAAAAACCTAAGCTTGTCGTTTATACGGCGATTACAGGTCTTTCTGCTCCTAAGAAAAGAATTGAAGATTTATTAAAATTCAAGAAACTAAAAGGATAAAGGAGAATCAAAAATTGAAACATGCCCGACGATAAAAAGCACAGATGGAAAAAGTATAAGAAAAAGAATAATAAAGATAAAGATATATTAGATAATTTTAAGATACACATAAACAAAACAAAAGAAACACCAAAAAAGGAAAAAACAACATGTCAGTAGATTTACAAAAATTACGCCAAAAATTAGAAATGCTAAAGAACCCAAAATTAAAAACATCCAAATTCGACAGAAAGACTTGGTCCCCAGATAAGGATAAGGTAAAACAAATTAGATTGTTTGAAGATCCAGGTAGCCCTGATCCGTTCTATGAATTATATTTTCATTACAACGTAGGTAAGATGCCAATTCTTTGTCCTAGAACGAACTCTGGAAAAGATTGTCCAATTTGTCAATTTGCGTTTGATATGAAAAATACCGGAGGAGTTTCTTACGACAAAGAAACGTTTAAGAAACTTATGCCTAAGCAAAGATTTTACGGTCTAATGATTGATAGAGAAGATACAACAATGTCGCCAAAATGGTGGGGCTTTGGTAAAGAAATATACCAAAAGCTAATTGAAGCTCTTCTAAGTGAAGACTACAGCAGCTTCATGGATCCACATACTGGATTAGATGCCGAAATAAAGGTTACCATTAAGACAGGTGGAAAGACTGAATACGCTTCACCAGATCTTACCTTTAAACGTAAAGAAAGTAAACTTGCCGATGATGCGTCAAAGATACAAGATATTATGAACAATATCACTCCGCTAACTGAAATATACAAGCCAATGACTAATGTTGAAATTCAAGAAGCATTGCAGGGTTGGTTAAAGCTTGATGAAACAGATGGAGTAGAAGTTGTTAAGGGTGGAAGTCCCCAACCTTCAGCTCCTAGCGAAGGAGGCGAAGATGTTGCTTATAAAGACCTTGATGCAGCTTTTCAAAAAGCCCTCGAAGACTAAGACGACCGAAGACTTAGGTCTTAAGAAATTAGATTTTGATAAGGATTTTGAAACGTCAAGTCCATACGGAAAGCATCTACAAACATGCGTTGCGAATGTCGATGTTTTCGAAAAAGGTTTCTATCTTACTGTCTACGGATCAGAAAAAGATAAACCATTGTTATCAAAGTTTTTCCAGCATTAATTATAATTCAAAATTTATTTAAAAGAGGTTAAGAGATAAATGGCTCCTAAGAAACAATCACAACAAAATTCAACAATGAGTAGCGATGAGCTACTGGCCCAACTTACAGAAGAGTTGGGTTGCGGTATAGAAAATAAAGTAGAACAATATATTTCTACGAGTGCTACGTTGCTAGATTATGCTATAGCAAATAAGAAAAATGGAGGAATTCCTGCTGGTAGAATTATAGAAATATGTCGGCAATGAAGCCTCAGGTAAGAGTTTATTAGCTTATCATATTATCGCTAATACACAAAAAATGGGCGGCTTAGCAGCTTATCTAGATATTGAAAGAGCTTTAAACCAAGCATTCGTAGAACGTATGGGAGTTGATTGGAAGAAGCTATATCGTCCAAAAAATATTCCTTCAACTGTAGAACAAACTTTTGAACTAGTTGAAGAAATTATTAAAAAAGCTCATACCTATATGACAGATAAAACGCGCCCAATAGTTGTAGTGGTAGACTCTATTGCTGCTTTAGTTGGTAAAGAAGAATTAGAAACAGGATTTGAAGAACATACTGGCATGGGACTAGAAGCAAGAGCAATGTCTCGCTGTTTAAGGAAAATCGTACCTTCATTAGATTCAGGTCACGTAACTCTTGTTTGCATCAATCAACTAAGAGAAAAAATGAATACTATGGCATTTCAAGATAAAGATATCACTCCTCACGGAAAAGCTTTACCTTTCTATGCCTCCGTAAGAATTAAACTTAAATCTATTGGACAAATTAAAGATGCTAAGACAGGTCGAATCCTTGGCGTTAAGACTGACGCGGTTGTTTTTAAGAATAAAGTCGGACCAGCTAGACGTATAGCAACTTTTCCTTTGTATTTTGATTGGGGCATTAATAATGAAGTTTCTTTAATGGATTACTTAATTGAAATTGAAGAAATTAAAGGAACGACTTGGAAGACTTGGTCGGTTAATGGCGAAGATTACAAATGGCAAGGATCTGCTGATTTCGTAGAACTTATGAAGAAGCCAGAAGTTAGAGCCCACGTCATGGAAGTAGTTGATAAGAATATGGTTTATGTCTTTGATAAGAGACCAGAAAATATCAAGATTGATCTAGAGTCCGTTATGGAAGTAGCACAACTCAAAGATGACCTTGCAGAGAAGAAATAAGTGTGCTAGTATAGCTTCTCTACGCCCTTTCAAAGCATAGGAAAGTAGTTATTTAACATGCGTTTATCTATCGGAACCATAGTAACGTTTAGTTACATCTCAAAGCGTTCTCACGATCGATTCCCAAAAATTTTAGTTCTCCATCCAGGGTGGCGTAACCCAGGTGGCACGGGAGATAAACTATTAGTTAACGGACTTAACTTAAACTATCTTACTGATGATGAGACTAACTTATTGAGAATGGTAATCGATCCTGGTTTCCAATTAAAGTATTTTGAAAATATGGTTAAGAAAAATCCAGGTATTGCCCAACAATATAACAGTATTATTGGTTCTGCCGCTAACTCAAATATTACTTCTCCGCATGACTTCTATATTAGAGTAGTTCGTCCATTTATTCAGCCAAGAGGTTGGGATCCATATAGATTGTACGATCCAAGTAAAATGCTGAATGTTAAGGTTTTACAAACTCAGCGCCAAATGCTTGGTAATAAAGATATTAATTTGTTTGGTTCTAATCCAAAAGATCACGGTGTCGATGAGAGAAAAATCTTACTAAATATTGCAGCCCAATCTAGCGGAATGGCAGGACGAGAACCTCTAACTCCGCAAGAGCAAAAGTTTATTAAAATGCTCAGAGGCAAGTCTCTTCAGTTATTCCAAATGTATAAAACAAGATTTCAACACATGAAGGGGCCAAGCGTAAATAATCGCACTCCTAATTTTAAAGGTAATCAAAAAGGTTCAAAGAATCCGTCTTGGATGGATGAAGATCTATAGAGGAAATATATGAAAACTGAAAAAGAAATTGAAGAATTTATGAATAAATATCAAGAATCTTATAATGAACGGATTTAAGAAAATCGCAGAAGCTGAAAAATTATATTCAGATTTCTTAAAAACAGCATCTCAAGAAGATCTGGAACTTGTTACTAAAAAAGCTTTAGAGCGTTTAGATAAAATAAAAAATATTCTACTGGAAAATCCAAAATTAAAGTCACTAGATGACGTACGCATACTATCTTTTACTAAAACTCCAAATAAAGATAATTTAAATTAATGAATAACTTAATAATCATTACTGAAAATGCTTGTAAATCATTCTTAGATAATTTAAAAACTGACGGCTCTGAAAATAAATATATTCGCATTTATGTAAAAGGTGGACGGATGTAGCGGTTTACTCTATAGTCTTGATACTTCTGACAAAGTAGAAAAAGATGATTATACTTGGGAAGAACACAGCGTTAAGTTTGTATTAGATGAAATGTCTAAGCCGTATTTAGAAGGCATGACAATAGATTTTAATTCAGGATTAGTAGAATCTGGTTTTAGATTTTTAAATCCAAAAGCTTCAAAAAGTTGCCGGATGCGGGAGTAGCTTTACTGTATGATTATTGATATGGTGTCCAAAGTATAGTATATGAATATACTTTTGGTTGATGGTACTAATCTATTTATTAGGAATTATTCAGCAGTTCCTACGTTGGATATGCATGGTAGTCCTAATGGAGGAGTCTACGGGACGTTACTTTCAATTAGAAAAATAATGTCCGTAGTTAAGCCAGATAAAATCATCATTGCTTGGGATGCTCCTGGCGGCTCAAAGAAAAGAAGAGCCATCGTAGAAGATTATAAGAACGGCAGAAAACCTATAAGACTTAATAGAAATTTTGAATTTGAAGAAGATAACGAACAAGAAAATAGAGTGAAGCAAAGAGTAAGGCTTGGGGAATATCTAAATGACTTACCTCTTCATCAAATTATTATTGAAGATATTGAAGCAGATGACGCCATAGCTTATCTCTGTCAATATTACCGCAACGATAGAAAAGTTATAGCGTCGAATGATAAAGATTTTATTCAGCTTCTAAATGAAAATACTGTAATCTATAATAGTAAAAAAATATTCTTTACAAGAAAAGACGCTTATGATGAACTTAAAATACATCCAAGAAACTTCGCTATAGCTAGAGCAGTTACTGGAGATAAATCAGATAATCTTAAAGGCGTAAAAGGAATAGGGTTAGCGACTTTATTGAAGCTATTTCCTTTCTTTCTTGAGAAAGAAAAAATTGAGATTGAGCAAATTTTCAATCATTGCGAAGGACAAACAAAAGATAAATATAAGGAAGTTCTAGAAGCAAAACAACAAGTATTAAACAATTATAAAGTTATGAGATTAGATACTATTATGATTAGTGTTAATAGCATTGAGCGTATTAAACAAAACGTAGAAATGCAAACTGGCTTGAATTCTACGGCGTTCTGTGTTAAACTAATGGAAGATTCACTAAAGATTTCTGATAATTTTTTTCAACCCTTCAGAATAATTGCTCTTAAAGAAAAGGAAACAACAATAAATGACGACAGCAGTAGCAACTAACAAGTTTACAGATAAGCACTTTCAAGAAGTAGTAGTTCAGGCAATGATCGTAGATAACGGTTATGCAGAACAGATGCTTGAGGTATTAAATCTAGACTATTTTAATCTAGATTATCTTAAGACTATCAGTAGGATCATGTTTGATTACTACAAAAAGTTTAAAACGTTCCCTTCTTTTAAACTTTTAGTTACCATCACTAAAGATGAATTAACTGATGACGCTCTAAAGGAACAAATTATCCGGATACCTTCTAAGAATTAAGAAGGATTTATCAATTAGTGATATTGAATACGTAAAGCAATCTTCGTTAGATTTTTGCAAGAAGAGAAGTCTTGCGCTTGCGCTAGAAGCTTCTCTTACTTTAATGGAAGAGAAAAAATACGAGCAGATCGAAAAAGAAATTAAAAAAGCACTCATGGCCGGAACAGAAAAGAACATCGGCCATGATTTGCAAGAAGATTTTGAAAAAAGAATGACGCAGGAAAACTATATTGTTATTCCTACGCCATGGGACGAAGTTAATAAAGTAATTAAAGGCGGGTTACCTCAAGGTAAGCTAGGCTGTATTGCTGCTCTTGCGAAAGTAGGTAAAAGCCATTGTCTCGTAGATATCGGGGCGCATGCCGTAATGAATGGATTTAATGTCGTTCACTACACCTTAGAGTTGTCAGAACTTGATGTAGGCCATAGATATGATAGTCGTATTAGCGGAATACCAGTTGATGATATTTTCAAACATAAAGATTTTATTAAAAAACAAGAAACTGAATTAATGAAAGGTAAGCTTGTAATTAAATCTTATCCAACGAAAAGAGTTAATTTACAAGCACTAAAGAATCATTATAATAATCTCGTCTCAAGAGGCATTAAAGTTGATCTTGTATTGATTGATTATTTGGACTTAGTTAAGTCTACAGAAAATTATGATAGTAAAAGATTAAATGAAGAAAGTGTCTACGAAGAAGCAAGAGGATGGGCTGACGAAATTAAAAGACCTATTTGGACAGTCACTCAAATCAATAGAGAAGGTTTTGATATTGAAGTTTTGACTGCAAGAAATATTTCTGAATGTTTCGCTAAAGCAATGATTGTAGATCTATTTATGACGATTAACAGAAAGAAAGACAGCGCAACGCCAGAAATTGGGAATATGTTTTTAGATCTCAGTAGGTTAGGACCAGATGGAATTAAATTCCCAATGATGATAAATACAGCAATTTCTAAGATTAAAATCTTAGAACCTGATTTCAATTCATTTAATGAAGACGGGGAAGATCCAATGGAAAAACTTCGCGAACAATATAAGAAATTTAAAAATAAAGAAGCCGCTACAAAAACAGGCGAACCAATTAACTAAATAGTAGTTAAATATCAACAACAAAGTATTAAGGAGAATTAGATTTTCTATGCAAGATCTTAGTGTAAAAATTTTATCTGACGTCATTCATTTTATGAAATATAGTAAGTATTTGCCGGAGTCAAAGAGAAGAGAGACGTGGGACGAAAGCGTAACTAGAAATATGGATATGCATATTAAAAAGTTTCCACTATTAAAGAAAGAAATTCGGAGCAGCATATCAATTTGTATTTGATAAGAAAGTTCTTCCATCAATGCGTTCAATGCAATTTGGAGGTAAACCAATAGAATTAAATCCGGCTCGTGGATATAATTGTGCGTTTATGCACGCTGATGATTGGCATTTCTTTTCTGAATTAATGTTTTTATTACTAGGAGGCTCCGGAGTAGGCTATTCAGTACAACGCCATCATATTGCGAAACTTCCAGAAATTAAAAAACCAACAAAAAGAAAAAAACGTCACCTTGTTGGAGATTCAATTGAAGGCTGGGCAGATGCAGTAAAGGTTCTCGTAAAGGCTTATTTTTTAGGAGAATCAGATCCGGTATTTGATTATTCAGATATTCGTGCAAAAGGTACTTTACTTAAGACTAGCGGCGGCAAAGCTCCAGGTCCGCAACCACTAAAAGATTGTATTCATAATTTAAGAAAGATTTTAGATGCAAAAGAAATTGGCGACAAGCTAAGTCCACTTGAAGTCCATGATATGGCTTGTTTTATTGCTGATGCAGTTCTTTCTGGCGGCATTCGTAGAGCAGCAATGTTAGCACTATTTTCATTTGATGATGAAGAAATGTTGACTTGTAAATTTGGAAATTGGTGGGATTTAAATCCACAAAGAGCAAGGTCTAATAATTCAGTATGCCTTTTAAGACACAAAGTAAAAAAGAAGCAATTCGTAGAATTAATGAAAAAAGTTGAAGCAAGTAAAGCTGGAGAACCGGGTGTTATTTTTTCTAATAACGCAGAATGGGGAATGAATCCGTGTGCTGAAATTGCTTTGAGACATGCACAGTTTTGTAACTTAACAACAATTAATGTTTCTAATTTAGAGTCTCAAGAAGATTTAAACCAAAGAGTTAAAGTTGCTTCCTTCATCGGAACATTGCAAGCAAGTTATACTGATTTTCACTACCTTAGAGACATTTGGCAAGAGACTACAGAGAAGGAAGCACTTATTGGTGTTAGCCAGACTGGCATTGCTAGTGGCGAAGTATTAAAATACAACCTAGAAGAAGCCGCTAATGTTGCAGTAGAAGAGAATATAAAGACTGCGAAATTAATTGGGATTAAAAGAGCTGCGAGGGTTCTTGCGATTAAACCAGAGGGAACGGGTACCTTAGTAGCAGAAGCTGGTAGTAGCGGCATTGGCTCTTATCCTAATGATTTTTGGGTCAAGGCAGTGAGAGTAAATAAAAATGAATCAATTTATAAATATTTATCTAAGAAGATTCCAAAATTGGTTGAAGATGATTATTTTAAACCAACTACCGATGCTATTATTAATTTTCCATTAAAAGCTCCGGAAGGAGCTGTACTTCGAAGCGAGCCAACAATGAATCTTCTTGCTAGAATCAAGAAATATTCTATAGAATGGATCAAGCCAGGGCATATAAAAGGCGATAATACTCATAACGTATCTGCTACGATTAACGTAAAAGACGATGAATGGGAAGAAGTTACTGAATGGATGTGGAATAATAGAGAATTCTATACCGGATTAAGTGTTTTACCTTATGATGGTGGTTCTTATATTCAGGCTCCACAGCAAGATTGCACAAAAGAAAAATATGAAGAATTAATGCAACATGTTAAAAATATAGATTTGTCAGAAATTATTGAAGAGTTTGATAATACAGACTTAAAAGATCAAGCTGCATGTTCGGGCGGAAGTTGTGAAATATGATGGTGATATTTGTCTGATTTAATAAAAGAATATTATACTAGATTAGGTGTATCTGAAAATGCTACTGCCGAAGAAGTAAAGAAAGCTTACAAGAAGCGCGCCCTAGAGACGCACCCAGATCAAGGCGGAAACCAAGAAGAGTTCTTAAAAGTTCAAGAAGCTTGGGAAGTTTTATCTGGTAAAAAGCAGGCTCCAAAAGAACATCGTCGCCCCAATCCAGGTGAAAATTATAACTGGGATCAATTTGATTTCGGATTTAATCCATTTGATTTTGGCAGAAACCAAAGAGAAGAGCAGAGACCGCCAGCACACGATTCAGAAATAAGAATAACTTTGCAAACTAACATTGAAGAAGTTAAAGTTGGAAAACTTTATAAAGTAAAATATAATAAAGCTTTTAAGTGCGACCCTTGCGAAGGAGTAGGCGCCAAATCTGCTTCACAATGCGAAACCTGTAAAGGTAGAGGGATTGTTCAGCACGTCAATCAACAACAAGGAGCATTCTATTTTATTCAAACTACTCCTTGCGTTACGTGTAACGCGCGTGGTAAGATATTTACAGATCCTTGCATAGTTTGCGATACCAAAGGATATACTTTGAGAGAAGAAAATTTGGCTTTTAAAATAGAAAGAGTAAAGGAGACTTAAAATGCGGAATGTTTGACGAAATTAGAATAGAAGTAATTGCTTTAAATGAATTAAATAATAAATTTTTTGAATTTGACCCTCTTCCAAATATAGAATGGCAGACTAAAAGTTTAGAGTGTTGTATGTTAGATTATTATCTAAAGTATGACGTTAATAATAAATTAAAATTATTTGCTTTAGAAAAACCAAGCGAAGTAGATGAGTTTTATAGGCCGTTTTATGTTCTTTATACTACGGAAGAATTGAAAGAAAAAGAGAAATCAGCATGGTTTTTTAAACATGATGGATACTGGAAGGATGAAGTATGGTTGACTGAAAACAGAAGGCAAATAAGTATGGGTGAGTTGCCACATACCATTCTAAATATCTGCAATTCAATTTCAAATCCTACACCAGAAGATAGTAAAAACAGAAAATGGTATGAACTCGATTTAAAATTTACAGACGGTATTCTTGTTGCCGTAAAAAGAACTTGGCTGGATAAGAAATTTAATATAGAGAAAGAAAGTGAGTGGTTCAAGTTGTGAATAGTTTAGAAAATTGTAAGTTGCTTACTCACAAAAATTGCATGGATGGCTCTTCAACTGTAATAGCATTTTTAATTGCAGGTGGAAACGTTGAAAACGTTGTGTTTACCAATCCCAATCACGACGAATCAGACGAAAAGTTGCGCGACATTATTGAAGCAGGACATAGCGATATCATAGTTGCTGATTGCTCTATTTCACATCAGCTTGCAAAAGAGATTGATGTGGTTTATGAAAATTTAAATATTGTGTTACTCGATCATCATAAGACGGCAATTCCTTTGGCAGAATTTAAGTGGTGCAACATTGATAAAGAAAATACTGCATCTGGCGCAATGATGCTTTATACTTACTTGAGAAACAAAGGATTTTATGACTTTTGTAAGGGTGACACTAAAGCTTGGGATAGATTCTTTAATTATGTTGATGACCATGATCGTTGGTGCAAAAATTATCCAGAAGCAGAAGAACTTGCTATATTGCATGGAATTATCGGACAGAAGATTTTCATTGAAAGATTTTCTATTGTAAGAGATGATTTTGATATCTTAAATGATGAAGATAAGTTCTTAGTTAAGATTGAGAAAAACAAAATTGCAGAGATGATTGAAGATAAGAAACGCGAAGTTAAAGACTTTGTGGTTATCAAAAACATTAAAGGTAGAGACTATAGATTTGGCTTTATTGGTGGAGCGGGCAAGTTTACAAGTCAGATTGCTGACGCATTGTATTTAGATCCTGTTTTGAATTTGGATGTCGTTGTGTTAGTGTCGGCTGTAGCTATTTCGTTACGTTGTAAAAAAGGTAGTGAAGTAGATTTATCTGAACTTGCTAAACTTAATCTTGGTGGCGGCCATAAAGCTGCAAGTGGATTTCTGCTATCCAGTCTACTAGGTAAGAGTTTAGTGGAGTATGTTTCTGAAAATATGAAGTTACAATAGAAAGGTCTATAATGTATAATACTAAAATACTACTTGATTCAATTGGTCCTTCTCGGAAAACGACTTACGACATGGGAATTAACTTATCCTAGATTTGTTCATGCAGAATTAATGACACATAGACTATTCAGTAGGAATTCAGCTAGCTCAAGAGCAATTCCAAGCAAAAAAATGCTTGACATGATTATGAATGACGCAGTGCTACCTGTCTGGTGGGGGAAAAACCAAGCAGGCATGCAAGCTCGTGAAGAGCTTGATTTAGAAACAAAAGAAAAAGCAATTAAACTATGGCTCGAAGCTAGAGATTTAATGGTAGCTAAAGCAGAAGAAATGTCAGCTTTAGGAGTCCATAAACAAATTGTAAATCGTATAACTGAACCATGGATGTTCATTACGGTTTTGATGACTGCTACTGAAATGGATAATTGGTGGTATTTACGTAGTCATCCAGACGCGCAACCTGAAATTAAGTGGGTTTCTGACGATATGTTTAAACAATATAAAGAAAGTAAACCAAAGTATTTGGCTGTAGGTGAATGGCACTTACCGTTGATAACTGAAGCAGATATTGATGCTTCATGCAACTTTACAGATCCAGATGCTCTAAAAAAGATTTCTACTGGACGTTGCGCTAGAGTCTCCTATCTTACTCACGATGGTCGCAGAGATTACGCCGAAGATATCAGACTTCACGACAGGTTATTGGAATCCAATCATTGGTCTCCATTTGAGCACGTTGCACAAGCATTGGAAGAAAAAGTATGGATTGGAAACTTTGTCGGATGGAAGCAATACAGAAAAGAGTTTGAAGCCGAACATGTTGGCGGTTCATTGGAAAAACTTTATAAATGAAAAATTGTACAAACAAAAATTGTCAAAAAAGTAAGTAGATCATGATCATGTTAGTGGAAAAATTAGAGGATTACTTTGTGATTCTTGCAATAAAGGAATTGGATTTTTTAAAGATGATTTAAAAATCATAAATAATGTTTTTAATTATTTAAGAGAGAATAAATAAATGGAATGTCTTATTTGTAAGAAAAAATATCATGCTTGTAATAGTTGCGGTCTTGATTTTGATTGGGAATATACTTGGTGCTCTACTGAATGCTTACGAATTTCTCAAGAAAAAATAGGATTAATCCCAATTATGAAAAAAATCTTTAATGCACTTACAGAAGAAGAAAGAAATATTCTATCTGATGCTTTTATAGATAGAAACGACAATGAGACGATATTTGTTGAAAATTTAAAGCATTTAAGGTACTATAAAGATGAAGGAGATTTTAAGTGAAGAAGAAAGTTACTAAGCGTAAAGTTAAAGAAAATATAGATCAAACTGAAAATTTAACTGAATTGCATTTCCTCTGGTCTATGCAAGAAATGCAAGAAAAAGTTTTTGAAAATGCTAAAAAACATGGCTGGTGGGATGTTGAAAGAAATGACGGTGAGTTAATTGCTTTAATGCATAGCGAATTAAGTGAAGCATTAGAAGTTCTTAGAAGAGATCCTGATGAAAAAGATAAAAAATGTCCTAAATTTAAAAATTTAGAGATTGAATTAGCAGATACAGTGATCCGTATTATGGATTACGCAGGTGCGCGCAAGTTACGTCTTGCAGAAGCAATTTTAGCTAAGATGGCATTTAATACAACCAGACCATACAAACACAATAAAAAGTTTTAATAAGGAAACAAAAATAAATGTACCAAGGTATTCGAGTTATTCAAGAGTTCGATCAATGGGATAATTTTTACAGCAAAGATAAGAAAGTAAATCTAAAGGAATTAGAGCGGAGAGTTCTTTCCAAATATGGGCATTGTACTAAAGCACAGTGAGCCCAAGACTAAAGAACATGCTATTGTCAAAGGAGATAGTTTAGTTGCGCTTAAATCTTATTCTCCTTGTAAAGTTAAGCCAGCAAATACAGAGCAAGCAATAGCGCTAGAACTTTTAAGAGATGATTCTATTCCGCTTGTAACTTTATTTGGCGCAGCAGGTTCAGGAAAAACGTTTCTTGCTTGCGCACATATGCTTCATGCGTTACAAAAAGGATTGACAAGTAAGATCATAATTGCTAAAAATTTAACTCCTGTAGGTCGCGAGATTGGTTTCTTGCCGGGATCTTTGGAAGAAAAAGTTATTCCGTTCCTTGGGCCGTTTTATGATAATTTTTTGAAGCTTGGCAAGTCAAAATACGAAATCGAAGAGACCATTAGGAAAGAGATGATAGAAATTTCACCACTTACTTTTATTCAAGGTCGTTCTATTTCGAATGCAATTCTTTGTATTGATGAAATTCAAAATAGTTTAAATATGGATATCATTAAACAAATTATTACTAGAGCTGGAGATAATTGTAAAGTAATCCTTCTCGGAGATCCAAGTCAGCGTTTCGAGAAAGGCGACATTAATCTAGAATACTTAATTAATAAAGGAAAGACTAGTCCTTTAGTTGGTCATCTTTCAATGAGAAAGAGCGTTCGCAGTCCTTTGGCTAATTGGGCTGTGGAAAATCTTTAGGAGTAAGCTATGAACTTATTTGGTCCACCATTCAGTAGATTTAGAAAAATATTGTGGCTTGTATGTTTTGTTATGGCTTTAGTTCATGCTCCTGGATGTTTCATTGATGGCATAGCTCCAGATAAAGTAATAGAACATGCTGTTGCCGTAACAATTAATTTATTTGCTTGCTGGCTAAGCTTTGATACAACCTGGGAAAAGAAACCCGAAGACGAAAAATAATGTCGCTTAAGCATTTTAATTTTCACGGCCACTCAGGCTATAGTTTATATGATGGTTATGGATCCATCGAAGATCACATAAGCGCTATGCTTAAAAATGCTGGAGAAGATAGCGGCGGATTAGCTATTACAGATCACGGTCAGATGAACTCTATTGGCTATATGGCTGCTGCTCAAAAGAAATTCAAAGATAAAGGCGTAAAACTTATATATGGTTGTGAGTTTTACGTTATTCCTTCCATTGATGAGTGGACTGTTTTAAAATTAACAGAAGATGAAGTTAAAAAAGAAGAAAAGAAGAAAAAAAAAGATAAAGAAGATGATGACGGAGAAGGTCTTGTCTTTGAAAATGAAAAAGAATCCAAATCTAAGTACTTCGATCCTATCAAAAGAAGGAATCATCTTGTTGTATTTGCATATAATCAAGAAGGACTCACTAATCTTTACAGATTAGTATCGCGCTCTCATCGCGAAGGCTTTTATAGAAAGCCTAGGATTGATTATAGGATGCTTGAAGAGTTAAATGGAGGCTTGGTAGCCTCCACTGCTTGTATCGCCGGTATACCCTCTTATCATTCGTTACAGTCTGCTAACATGGAAGAGGCTCATCAAAGATACGATAAAGAACTTTTTCCTTTAATGGAAATGTTCGGCAAAGATAGATTCTATTTAGAACTTCAATTTAATAAGATTCCAGAACAACAATTAGTTAACCAACATCTCGTAGAATACTCAAAGAAAACCGGATACAATCTAATTGTAACTTGCGACTCTCACTATCCAACTCCTGAAGATTGGAAGGCAAGAGAATTATATCGAATGCTTGGTTACCAAATGAGTAAAAATCAAGATATCGATAAGTCAATTTTAGATAAAACAATTGATGAATTGGACTGCCATCTATATCTAAAGAATGGAGATCAACTATTTCAAAGTTATAAAGATAGTCCATTTGCTGAAATATGTCCAGATGAACAACTAATCAAAGATGCCATCGAAAGAACTTACGATATTGCGCATCAATTTTGCGAAGATGTAAGGCCAGATAAAGTCACTAAGCTTCCAAAGCCTTCAAAAGTTACAGAAGGGAAGAGTTCTTTTGAAGTTCTAAAGGATCTTACATTCGCAGAATTAAAGCGCAAGGGTTTAAGTGGAGATCAAAAGTATTTTGATAGACTTGTCCATGAACTAAAAATCATTAAAAAACTTAATTTATCTGATTATTTCCTTTTAATGAAGGAAATTTTAGATGTTTTGCGTGAATATATGCTTTTGGGTGATGGCAGAGGTTCTGGTGCCGGCTCTTTGGTAAATTACATGCTAAATGTTACGATGGTAGATCCAGTAAAAGAAGAATTACTCTTTGAAAGATTCTTATCTTCAACTAAAGCAAGTGCGGATATTGATAGTGACGTTGAATTAAGAGAAGATGCTTTAGAGATTTTAAAAAATCATTTCGGTAAAGACAACGTAATCGCAATTTCAAATTACAATAAACTTCAATTAAAATCTATCGTTAAAGATATTTCTAAACTTTATGGGATTGAATTTTTTGAAGTTAATGCTGTTACTGCTGTAATGGAAAAAGAAGCTAAAGATAAGATTTTAGCTGAAATTAATCACGACCAAAAGCTTTATGATTTTACTTTCGAAAGAGCTTTAAGACATTCTCCGACATTTAGCGCGTTTGTCCAAAAGTATCCAGTCGTCGGAGCTTATGCTGAAAGTCTTTATCAAGAAGTAAAGAGTATCGGAAAGCATGCTGGCGGCATCATTATCGTGCCAGATGCAGAATCGTGTCTTCCGGTTATCAAAATTAGAGGTGTAGATCAATCTCCAATTACAGAAGGTATTACTGCGCAACATTTAGAATACTTTGGTTTAATTAAATATGATATTCTTGGACTTGCAACTTTAAAAATAATTCGTAGATGTATAGAAAACATTCTTATTAAAGATGGCATTACAAAACCGACCATTAAAGATGTTTGTAAATTTTACGATGAAAATCTAAGATCTGAAAAAATTAACGCTACAGATGAAAAAGTATTTAAAAATATTTATCATAGCGGTAAATTTCCAAGTGTATTTCAATTTGAAAAACCAAATGTTCAAAACTTTTGCGTTAAAGCTAAGCCTGAAAGCGTAAAAGATTTAGCTGTCCTTACTTCGTTATGGCGTCCAGGACCATTATCTGGTGGCGCAGATAAGAAGTATTTAAATTACGATCCTTCGGAATTGCAAAAAGAACATCCTATTATCCAAAAAATTCTCGGAGATACAAGAGGTTTGATTGTGTTTCAGGAACAGTTCATGAAATTGGCACATGAATTAGCAGATCTTTCTCTTGAAGAATCTGATATTTTAAGAAAGATCTTAGTTAAGCCTTCCCAAGAATTAGGTGAGGAACTAAGAAAGAAAAGAGACGAATATAGAATTAAATTTATTGATGGATGCGTCAATAAAGGTCTTCATTTAGACCGCGCAGAAAAATTATGGGACGAAGAAATCATTGGATTCGTAAGTTATGGTTTCAACAAAGCTCATGCTATCTGTTACGCATTTGCATCTTATCGTTGTGCTTGGCTTTATACTTATTATCCAGAACAATGGATTAAAGCTTGTTTAGAACGCGATCCAGAACAAAGTAAGACAATCAATGTAACTCGTTCTTTGGGTTATAGTGTTTCAAAAGTTGACGTTAATTATTCAGCGGTATTAGAATGGAACTTTATTAATGATACGTGGTTGCCGCCACTAACATCCCTCAAGGGTTTAGGAGCTATTGGGGCCGCTGAGTTAATGAATCAAAAACCAGAAGGAGGATTTAAATCTTTAGTCGAATTCTTCTTTAATGAATTTGGTGCGTTTAGATGGTCCAAGTTAAATAAGAAATGCATTGAATCTCTTTGTAAGACGGAAGGATTCCAATCATTAAAGAGTGTCGGTCCTGGCTTGATTTTTGAAAATTATAAGCACATGTTTTTATTCTTATCTGAAAATTGGGATCAATTTAAAAAAGGAAAAGTAAAATTAGAAGAGGCGGCATTAGCAGACCCATCTGATTGGACTGATACTGAAAAAATTCAAAACCAAAAAGAAATCACCGGGTTCTATGATAAGGGACTGATAGTAAATAAGCTTTTAAAAACTTTAAGAGAATTCAACATTACCGCTATTGATGAATATAATGAATTTGAAGGTGATGAAGAGCAAGATGGACACATGAATAAGATTTGGGCAGTAGTTGAAGATGTAGAATATAAAGTTTCTCGCAACAATAGAGAATATACTACAGTTTCTGTTTCTGGAATAGGAAGTAAGATTTATAAATTCAAAGCAGGAGCAAAGCCTGCTGATCTAGCTAATTGGCAAATTGGCAATGCTTTAGTATTTTCATTGACTTATTCTCCAGAATGGGGATATAGTCTTAACAAACAGGCAAGCGTTTTAAAGGTAAATAAATAATGGCAATGATTCGTGATGATGAAGCTTTAACTTTCGACGACGTATCTTTAGTTCCTAATTATTCGACAATCAAATCAAGACGAGAACCTTCTACAAAAGTAGAAGGAAGAAATTGTCATTATACAGAAAGTATGAATCTTGAAATTCCTATTATTTCTGCACCAATGAATTCTATATTTTCTTCAGAAATGGCTTGGGCCTTATATGATCTTGGAGGAACTACAGTAACTCACAGGTATGTAAAACTTGACGAACTTTTGGGAAGTTTATGGGATATTTGGGATGCGCAGCAATCGCCAGAAGAATTACCGTTTTTTGCTGTTGGCGCCACTGGCGATTATATGCAAAGAGTAGATTTACTTTTTAATGAAGGCGTAAGAAAGTTCTGTATTGACGTAGCAAATGGATTTACTGAAGTTTCTTTAGTTGCGTGCGCAGAGCTAAAATCAAAGCACCCAGACATTTTGTTGATGGCAGGCAATGTTTGTACTGGAGAAGGTTATAAGGCTTTAGTAGAAGCTGGAGCTGATTTAATTAGGGTCGGCATAGGTTCTGGCGGCGTTTGTAAGACTCGCATTGTAACTGGATTTGGAGTTCCGCAAATTACTGCATTACAAGAGGTAAGACACATGAAAGAAGAATTGTCTTTATCTGATGACCAAGGTTTAATTATAGCAGATGGCGGATTAAGAAACTCCGGAGATATAGTGAAGGCTCTTTGTTTTGCTGACGCTGTTATGCTTGGTTCATTATTAGCTGGCACAGACCAAACCCCAGGCGAAGTATTCGTAGATCGTAATGGCAAAAAATATAAAACCTATATGGGAATGGCAAGTGAAGCAGGAAGGAGTTTGTTTTTTGATGAAGAGAAATCAAATTTTACTCCAGAAGGAGTATCGGTACAAGTTCCTTGCAAAGGTTCAGTAGAAAATGTCGTAAATACTTTAATTGGCGGCTTAAAATCAGGAATGAGTTATTGCGATGCACACAATTTAAAAGAGCTAAGAGAGAAAGCTAGATTTATAAGAGTCACAAATAATGGAGTTATTGAAGGACATCCTCATCTTAGAGTTAAATAATGAAAAAGATTTTATTGATTATTCTATTTGTAGTATTATTTGTCCTAGGTTTTGCCGGTACTGGAGCGTTAAAATATTTTTATAAAAAACATGAAAATACTAAATTAGAGTTACAAGAATGTAAAATATTTTTGGAAAGTGTTAAAGTAGACGAAGTTCTGAAAGAAGAATTAACTGTTTGTAGAAACACTGTTTCTTCGTGTGAAGAGAGGTTTTCGCAATGTATTTATATTGCTAGGTATTTATATAAGCAAAATGCTGATTTAAAGGGAGAAAAAAATGTCAAGTAATTTACTTCAAGTTTCGGATATGCAGATGAATAAGATTTATAGAATATTAGACGAGCTTCTAAAACGAGACGGTCTAGGAGCTTTACAGGACGTAGTTGAGGTTTATAACGCTTTAATTACAGCAGTAAAGCTGCCTGATTCGGAAGCAATGACTAAATCTGAAGAAGTTCCACTATCAACAGAAGAGAAGAAGATAAATGAATAAAGATGCTTTAAAACATGTAGATATCCTAGATCTTGTGGTTGTTAATATTTTCAAAGGTCTAGCTTCTAAAGAAGATCCTTATCCTTTGGTTATTTCTATCGATCCTTTGGAGGCAGATAAAAGATTTGTAATTGATGCTGATGCTCAAAAAGTGTTAAATGAAAAATTAAGCGAAAAATTAAAGGACGCAGATCCAAGAAATCCAAACGTTATCCAATATGCAAAAGAGTTTATTGGTAAAATGATAAGCGAACTTCATCGCTCTCGGACTTTGTTTGATTGAAAATATTCCGGATGCTAAAGATGATCCGTATCTCGATGTTAAAAAACTCTTTAAGTCAAGAATATGAATAAACTTCAACTTATCATTGGTCCTAATGAGATTTTAACTCAAAAAACTGAACCTGTTACTTTTTTCAATAAAAATCTAAAAGAAGAAATAGATGAAATGCTTCGTATTATGAAAAAAGAGAAAGGAGTTGGACTTGCAGCAAATCAAATAGGGTTAAGTAAAAGCATGTTCGTTATTGACGTTCCTTATTCTGGAATTAAAGATGGAAAATTTAATAAAGGATATATGCGAAGAACTTTCATTAATCCTTCGATAAAGCTTTCTGGCGAAGATATTTCTATCAGTGAAGGATGCTTAAGCTTTCCAGGTAAGTTAATAAGGGCTCCGCGAAAGAGGATCTGTAACGTAACATATCAAGGTACTTACGGCAATGTAATCGAAGAAGTCTTTAGTGGTATTATTGCTATAGTAATACAGCATGAATACGATCACTTGATCGGCAAAACTATGCTTGACTACGATCCTAAATCTATGATAGATTTAGTCAATGAAATACAAAAATGAAAATCCTATCTTAATTGATATGGACCGGAACCTGCGTGAATATGACGCCAGTTTGGTTGAAGGCATATCACGAACGTAGCGGCGAGTTAATAGATGTCAATAATTTAAAAGATTGGAATTTTGAAAACTTCGTTAAATATCCAGATTTATTTCATGAAATTTTAAGAGAAGACAATTTCTTTTTTAATTTAGATCCTCTTCCTGGCGTTATTGAAAATCTCCAAAGATTAATGGATGAAGACTATGATGTAGTTTTTCTAACTCAGCTTCCGAGAAAATCTGATTTCGCAGCAAAAGATAAGAGAAGTTGGATTAAAAAATACTTTCCAAAGTTTGATCTAGAGAATGTAATATTTGCCCACAGAAAGCTGCTAGTTCATGGAGATATCTTATTTGACGACAATCCACATCATTTATTAGATTGGAACAAAAAGTGGACAAACAACTGGGAAAGTCAACATTTAGCTTCTACTTTAGCTCCACTTACTGTAACCATTGATTATCTTTATAATCAGAATGTTATCGCAAATTGGCGTTTTATGGACAAAGATACTGCTTGGAAAGAGTTTTATGTAAAAGTTTCTGATCATTACAGATCTTCAACATAGTTATTCTTAGGGTGAGTAATGTTGTGTTAGATACGATAGAGTCAAAAGAACAATGCATTGTGTTATATAATCTCTTAAAAAAGATTATTGATAACTCGTATTCTTCTTCTCCGATTCTTGCAATTTATTCTCCCGAACTTAACATATTAACTAAAAATTGTTTACTTTTAAGAGTTAAAGATAGAGACCTTTTCTTTGTTAATCCGCAGCTTTTGTTTTGTGGCGATACTATGACAATTATCGCTGATAACTTCGATTATTCTTTCGAAGGTAAAGAAATGATTGAAGTTATATTTTACTTTTATAGTAATAAGTACTTAGATACGTTACCGAGACTTCAAGTATGAAATCCTATCGTCCCGAGCGCGTGAATTGTCCCATTAAACTTTCTAAAGTTGACAGGGACAAATCTAAAATCAAACTCACTGAAGATAAGCTAACCTTCCAGAAGGTGATGGAAGTCTGTTTCTACGCTTATATGAAAAACAATAAAGCAATTATGGATCTTGTTTCTCCATATTCAGATGCATCAAACGATAAGAAGAGACGTCGCGATTTAACTGAGCTTGAAGCTATGGACGTATTAAAGCTTATTGAGCAAGAGCACAACCCATTTAAATTTTCAGAAGGCGATCCAAATGCAAAATAGTGTTATATATAAATTAGTAATTGAAACTACGTTAGACGAAGTAATAAAAAAACTACAACAAAGACTTGGAAAAAATGAACATATTGTTAGCACCGTAGTAAATGAAAATGTGGTTACTGTCACTACAGTATTTAAGCAAACACAGGTTTTAAAGGGTTAATATATGATCTCTCCATGGATCATAGAATTTTTAAAAAAACAACAAGAAGAAAAACAGAAACAACTTGAAGATTTGAGACCAGTACTGTATATAGAAGTAGATGATAGAGAACCGGCTCCAAAAGATAAAGAACAAGTTTCTACCGTCATTATACAACTTTAAGAAAGCACTTTTTGCTTTTAGATTGTGCGTACTATGAAAAAAAAACACAAACCTATTATTATTAAAAAACCTAAAGGTAGAAACTATCTGGCGATTCACGCCTTCAATAAGAGTTCTGCAGTTGGCGGCGCAATGAAAGACGACAAAAAACAAGATAATAAAAATTATTGTAGAAAAGAAGAAGAGGAATAAATGAGCGAAACTAAATCGGAATTTGATACACAAAAAGAGCCAGTACCTAATGATTCAAGGCCTATTTGGGATTTAGTTATTGCAGACATAAATAAGCGCGACAATACAGGCCTTAAGAAATACGGCACGAGATTACAAGCTTTTAATGGTCGCAATAGTATTCTAGACGTATATGAAGAACTACTTGATGCTGTTGTCTACACAAGACAATATATGGAAGAAAGAAAAGAAATAATAGAATTCTTGAAGAAGATTTCTCGCGGGCCAATAGAAGAAGATGTTAGTTATGAAATTTTTAACTTATTGAAAAAACTCGGCGAAGTATGACACGTTCTGAGCGTAGGAAGATAGCTGCGGCCAAGAATAGGGAATTCATTCTCTCCTACCTTTCAGATAATCCGTGTATTGATTGTCGGACAATCAAACCCTGCTGTTTTAGACTTTGATCATTTAAGAGATAAAAAGTATAGCTTGACAGATATGATACGTAAGGGCTATAGTATAGACTCAATCAAGGAAGAAATAGTAAAGTGTGCTGTTAGATGCGCTAACTGTCACAGAATTAAAACTAGTATCGAACAAAATTGGTATAAAGACACTTCAAGAAAAGGAAAAGTAAATGGCTAACGTAGTTGGTGATAAAAATGGAATCGCAGTGCTTCAAAAATTAGCAAAATCAGAAATTCCAATAGTTAAGCGATATTATGAAACATTAATGGCTAATGCTGTAGTGCCTGACAGAGTTAAGAAGTTATATTTTTCTGATTTTTAAGAGCAACTAAAAAAGAAAGTCAATAACCAAACAATGTTTACTTTATCTTTTAAAGAACTTGAAAAAATTTGGAATGTAGAGCATTTTTTAACTCCAAAGTAAATTAGATGCTGATAAGAGTTTTAATAAAAAATTTAACGTCAACTCAAATCAAACAAATTATTGAAAATTGTAATCGTGCAAGCGTTATTGTGTCTCCTTGCGGCGTAAATCTTTGGTCTGTTACTGCTTGTATAAAAGATTCCGAATCTCAACATTTAAGAAATTTAGGATTTAGTACGATAAAAGTTCCTGGCTAGTAGTTGCAATAATTATTTAGGTGGTATAAGATGCTTAAGAACACAGATTTTTTGTATTTAATATTTGCATTGGCATTTTCTGTTATTTTTTTAGGTTGGGCCGCTTCTCGGGAAAGGATACCTAAGATAGAAAGATATGGTGAAGGTGTTTATTATACTGGATTCGGCGGCATTTATTGCGGTTCAATGGAAGTAACGCCTTGCGGAATAACATTAAAAAAATGCATAGATGAAAGAGTTTATTTGTGCATGCATGATTTAGCTACAAAAGAAGAATACATAAAGGAAGAAAAATGACACAATCAATAATTGAAAAAGTACACAAAGATCTTATAAATAAAGCAATAATATCAAACTTTGGAAGAGTTTCTGAATTTGGAATTGCGGATTTCTTCTATAGCTCTTTCGTTTTTACAAATTTATCTGAAAGTAAAAGAATATTTGAATTTTCGATGACCGGACTCTTAAAAGGTTCTGTTAAAGAATTTCTAAAGCAATATGTCGAACTAACTGCTGCCAAAGTAGTTTTTGAATGTCATGAATATGAATACCAAAATTTTACTCTAGCTGATGATAATCTAAATTCATTTTTTCATATCGCGTCTTCTGAAGAAAGACATGTTGTAAATTTTTACTGTAATACGCCAGAAAAGTTTATTCTGATTAAGACTTTTCTGGTTACCAGTCTTGCATCAAAGCGCCGCGACGACAACGTCTATGCTATTTCTAGAACGCCTAAAGGTGGATTAGATTTGATGAGTCTAGGTAAGCTAGAATATGAACTTGAAAAAGAAAATTATGAAAGTAATATTATAGAAGATTATGAATATATCATTGATCAATATTCCTCTAAAGATCCCTCAGGTAGACTTGTTATCCTTAATGGTAAGCCTGGCGTAGGCAAGAGTCACCTTGTTAGGGGTATATTGTCTAAACTTAAAAATACTTTAATTATTATTTTACCATCAAGACTTACTGGAGAAATTGACGGTCCTGAATTAATACAATTAATTATATCTGAACGTAAAGATAGATATGGTATTTTTTCAAACGATGGGACTTTAAATAAGAAAAAGAAAGAATCTTCATTCCTCTTTCTTATTGAAGATGCAGACTCTTGTCTCGTCCCAAGAGGATCTGACAATATGTCAACCATTAGCTCTTTACTGAACTACACTGACGGTATTTTCGGCTCCATGATGGATATCAGAATCATAGCTACGACGAACGCAGAGACTATTAATTTTGATTCTGCGCTCACAAGGCCTGGTCGTCTATGTTCTCACGTCTATCTTAATTTGTTGAACCCAGAAAGAGCAACTTCTGTTTTCAAAAGGCTTGCCAAAGGCAAGGAGAAGATCTATAAAGAAGCGGTGTCGTTGGCTCAAGTCTACCAAGATGTGAATGAAGGAAAGGACAGAAATGCTAAAAATAAAAATAAACAAGTTGTTGGTTTCGGTATTTAATAAGTTTGATGACTTAATAAGGTGGAAGATTCGATTATTTCTACAGCATACTGCGCCATTTTCCTGGATTAGAAACGCCAATTATTGGTTTAAATATAGATTTATCAACGAACATAAATATAACTTAGTAGATACTGGCCTAGAACCAGGATATTACGAAGTTGATGAAAGAATGTTTCATGCTTGTTTTAATCTATTAGTTCAGTTTATTGAAGAAGAAACTTCGTGGAAACATCTTATTTGTTCTGACAAAGAAATGAAAAAGCGTCCATGGTGGATGACGTTAAAAAGATATTGCAGAAAAAATCGTGTTAAACTTGGATTAGGTCACCTTGAATGGGCGCAAGGCTTAGCAGTTGAGATGGATGAAAACGGAGATAATGTTTTTGATAGTCCTTTACAAATTAATTATCCAGGTAGTCAAGGCTGGGCAGCTAAAGAAATGAAAGAGCTATATTTTTGGTATAAAGAAATTTATCCAAAAAGATGGAGTAACACAAAATATATGTACAACCTTGATGATTTTTATCATGAAGAGCAAACCAATATGTTGAAAAGATTGATAGATGTTCGCGGGAGACTTTGGACATAAATGGAATGGACTACTGAAAAACCTACTGAGCGTGGTTGGTATCATGTATATGGAGTTTTCCATAGATTCTCTTGGAAAACTCCAGAAGAACAGCCAAACTTTCTAACGATAGTTGAGTTAACTAGGGCAGGATATAAAAATGATTATGATGAAAATTTATATATCAATGAGAGAACTAACTTTGAAGTCTCAGTAAGAGATTGTGGATTTACGCACTGGATGAAGATAAGATTTCCTCCAGTGCCATAGTTATTTAATATGCGTGGTCCTCGTTGGGAAGGAATTTGTTTTTCCGAATCGAATCAGACGGGATCGTCACCCGTACCCCGCTCCATTTTTTTTAAAGGATTTTAATATGTATGATTGGCGAGATGATAAACAATATCAAGAGTTAGCTAAAAGTAAAAAAGATTTAATGGAAAAATATCCACTTCTTTATACCGATAAAGATCAATTGATGCAAACTACTTGCATGTATTGGGGTCTAGATATTGGACCAGGTTGGTTAAAGCTTGTAGATGAGTTATCTGCAAAACTTGAACAACAAATTAAAGAATGGTTAGAAGAAAATAAAGAAAAAGCTGTTTGTGTTTGGTGTTCTCGTCGCCAAGATCAGCATACTAAGTTTTATACTTTCCTAGAAGACGGCAATACATTTTTACCAATTGAAGATGTAACAGAGTATAGCGCTACGACAATAGTAGATCCGGAAAATATTTTTGTTTGTGAAGAATATAGAATTAACCACCCAAGAGCTTCGCAAGTTAAAGAAAAATATGGAAGTTTACGTTTCTACATGTCTTCTTCTACGGAAGAGATGGAAGACTTAATTACTGAAGCAGAAGTTAAGTCTGAAGTGATTTGCGAAGATTGTGGAGCTGACGGAGAACTTTGCAGTTCTGGCAGTTGGTTTAGGACAATTTGTCCTACTTGTGTAAGCGAGTATAATACTAAAGGTCGTCTGTATGTTCAGTGCTCAAAAAAAGAAGAAAAATAAAAGGAGAACTATGAAAAAGAAAACTATTAAAAGCAAGCAATCAAAATGTGATGAATTATTATTCGAATTAGATGGCAACGTATCTATAATTGAGAAATATAAAGGTAAAGAAATTAAGAGATCTGTAATAGACCCTCTTATCGTTTTAAAATCTTTAAATATTGTTCTTGAGCAAGGATTAAAATCTATGGAAAAAGTATTTCCAAAAGTTGAGAAAAAGAATGTCAAGCGCTCAAAAGTGGAATAAGGATTTAGTAGTCGTTATCTAAAATTCACGAAGTAAAAAAACTCTTTACTTTAAATGGAAATAAGGTAGAGTTCTTACCAGAAGCACAAGCATAGGAGAAATTATGAAATTATTTGAATACGCAGTCATTTATGTACCGTCAGAAAAAGAACAAGAAGTCAAGAAGGCAAAGATTCTTGTCCCACCACAAGTTGTTTTAGCGAAGGATGCTGAAGCAGTAAAGCTTAAAGCAGCTAAATTAATTCCAGACGAATTTGAAGAAGAACTTCACAACGTACAGGTAGTTGTAAGGTCTTTTTAAAAGGCTTGCTTATGGTAGACCAAAATAAGCAAGCAGGTCTAGGTTACGTTGGTCATAATCATGGATTTGACGGCGAGCTTCTAGCTCGTGGTGTAAACGGCATGAATTTTGGGTTAGTTAATAATCAAGCCACATCATACACTAGCGCCAATGTCATTGCAAAGTAGATTACTATTTCAATGGACAGTAGCTGTACTTTTTGATACTACAGATCAACCTCAATATTCGAAAATTGAATCCTCTCCTTTAACGGCAGAAGAATTTGAAATACTTAGAGAGATGAAAGAACAAGAATGTCAAGATGCATTCCTTGCAGCTAGTAATAAATTTGGATGGTGAAAGTAATTATTAAAATGAGAGAATTACAATAAAAACTATAACTTGCATAAGCGATACGCACGGATCGCATTGGAAACTTGATATGGAATCCCTTCATGGAAATATTATAATTCATGCTGGGGATTGGTCTAGTCTTGGACGATTTCAAGAAATGATGGACTTCAATCAATGGATAGGAACTATCCCTTTTGGAGATTTTGTCTGTATTGCTGGCAATCATGATAAAGCGGCATGCGAAATGGGTTATCAGCTTACTAAACAATCATTATCAAACGCAACTTATTTAGATAATGATTTGGCGATAATTCAAGGATTAAAAATCTACGGCACACCATATAGTAGAACTTTTGGACGTTGGTCTTTCATGAAAAGCGAAGAAGAGCTAAATCATGAATGGAGTAAAATTCCAGAAGGGATTGATATTCTTATTGTTCATACCCCTCCTTATGGAATTCTAGATGTTGTCTCTGGAGTTCATGTTGGCTCTACGACTTTAGCTGATCAAATTTTTAATCGCATCAAACCTAAGTTAGTTGTATTTGGACATATTCATGAAGGTTACGGACAAACTGAAATTGATGGCATTAAATTTGTAAATGCAGCTTGTTTGGATGCGTATTATGATTTACGCAATAAGCCAATACAAATAGCTTTATAATGTTTGGTATTTTATTTTTTATATTTTTTTCTGCTTTTGTTTCCGAAGAACAGGAAACATGTTTTAAAAGTATTAGATGTTCTGCATTCACTAGCGCACAACTCAGTATTTGTACGCTCTGCGTAGAATCAGTATATCAAAAATATAAAAATTTAGTACCATTTACAAAGAAACAAGTTTTTGACTACATAAGAGAATTATCTTGCAAAGATTTAAGAGATAAGCTAGTATACTATAAGGTTGATACTTGCGTCAACCAAAGGATGTAAATATGCGTTTAATGACTTCGCTTTTGTTTCTTGCTTCTTGTGCTGATGTGATGGATGGTAGTACCAACGAGGAACAATATAAAATCTGCAATCAAGTAATTATATGCAAACATATAGTAGAAACAGAATTAGAAAAGTGTGTTATTTGTATAAATGACCTTCAGGATCTGAACCCTCAATATTCAGTTAAGCAATTAGCGGACGTAATAAAAGGTCGATCTTGTGAAGTAATTTTAGAATATGTAAATATAGGTAAAAGAATGTGTTTGTGGTAAACAAAAAGAAGAAAGCTAGAAAAAAGATCGTAAAGAAGCTTCCCGAAAATGTTATTTTAATTTCCGACTATCTAAAGAAAAAGAAAGAAAAAGCGAACGCTAATTAAAATACGTTGACATATTAAAGTCTGCAAGCTATATATAATACAGAAAAGAGACAACAATGAACTTCCAGCCACTACATGATAGAGTTTTGATTAGCTGTGCAGCCAGCAAACCTCAAGAGCAACAAATTACGCCTGGAGGGATATTTATTCCAGAAACAGCGCAAAATCATAATCCCCAAGTTAAAGAAGGAGTTGTTGTTGCTGTTGGACCTGGAAAATATGAGCATGGCAGTTATACGCCGACGCATTTAAAACCTAATATGCGCGTATTGTATAGTGAATATTCCGGGACAGTAGTTAAAGTCGAAAATCAGGAATATTTGCTTTTACGAGCCGATGAAGTCCTAGGTTGTTTTACAAATAGTTAGATAATATAAGTTTTGCAAAAAGCCTTCTAGGGTATGCAAGACGCGCCCTAGAAGGCTTTTTGTGTTTATGCATGATTCGATAATTAGAAAATAAAAGACCTGAAATAAGGAGTGAAATTTTTTAAATAATTGTGGGTAAGCAAACAAGGTGTAAGCGACGCACTGTTAATGCGTATAGAGGCTGGTTCGATGCCAGCACCCACAGCCAGGTTCCCAAACATAAATGGCGATGTAGCGGGCTTTTAACCCGAAGAACAGAGTTCGATTCTCTGGGGAACCACCACATATCGAGTATTGGGAAAGCCTGGTAATCCGCTTGGTTTGGATCCAAGAGAACGAATGTTCGAATCATTCATACTCGACCAATTTTTAATGGATGTAAAAATATTACATCTTTGTATGGTACTTGCCGAAACCAGAGATTTACAGTCTCCTGCCCTAGGTTCGATTCACCATTTTTAGGACTTTAAAAACTGAATAGTGAAGTTTGTATTTTTTTAATATGAACATGTGGTAGAATGCATTGCAAACGCATCTTTTGAAAGTTCGAATCTTTCCATGTTCTTGACGCCCCCATAGTTAAATGGTATAACAAGTCACTTGTAATGATTAGTTTCCAGTTCGATTCTGGGTGAGGGCTTTATTTTGAATAAATGTAAGTTTTGTGAAAAAGAAATTAAACCTATGGGGATTTTATTGGCTTTTAGTGATTAAGGTTAACGCATCTGCCTTGCAAGTAGACCAGATCGTTACTGAAAGGGTCCACCATTTTATTTATTTTATATCCGAAGCACTTATGTGTTAGGTTGGCTTCTTTTCCCGTGAGCCTGTTAATCACGGGATATATGCGCAGTGAGCTAGTATGGTTATAGCGTCAGTTTGAAGAACTGAACAACAAGGTTCGATCCCTTGACTGCGCACCATTTTGCCTATTTTTTGATTGTGTAAGTCATTGAAAACTATAGATATGGAAAAATAGTTTGCCGATGTTACTTGCCGATCTTTTTAATAAAACTATTGACAGTAATTTTATTGTTTGATAGTTAATATATAGCGGGCGGGAGGCAAGGTAGTCTCAGTAGCGCCTTCTGCACAAGTAATCAGGTTTAATGGCGCCATATTTTAATGGTAGAAACTCCGGCTTTCAACCGGGTAGAGGTGGGTTCAATTCCCCCTGGCGTCACCATTTCCGCCACACAAGTCCTTGCTTTTCAATGCCAGTTATAGTATAATGGTTAACACATCGTACTGTGAATGCGAAGATGTAGAGTTCAATTCCCACTAGCTGGTGCTCAATGTTTAAATGTTGTTGATGGTGGCAGAACTTATCAATGCTGGATTAGCAATTCAAAGGAATCAAAAAATGACTATCAATATAAAGCTAACTAAAATATCAACGAACGTAAATAAACTGCGCACAAATGAAATTTCTGGATGTTGCCACGAACTTCCTAGAGTAGGATTTAGCTTTCATATGTATTCAGAAGGAATTGAATTTGGTACTCGTTGTGTTTCAACATCGACGATTAAAGAAATCAATGAAGAAACAAAAACGTTTAAAACTTTGAACTCTGAATATAAAATAGAAGTTTTAGATAAAGTTGATTAGCTTATTTTGTTCTTTACAATGGTAAGTTATCAACATTAGAAAAAGTTAGGGCATTAAAAGAACTAACTGCCTTAGCGTAGTTCAATTGGAGATTATTTCAATGGTAGAAAGAGCGCCCGATAAGCGCTTAATACTGGTTCGATTCCAGTATCTCCAACCATTTTTTTTATAATAAAGGAGTTAGTATGAACGGGTTTTTTTTGGATAACGAGGAATATAATGTAAGTAGAATTAAGGGATGGTTTAGATATAAAACTGATGTTGATCTAGATCAGTTTCATATATTTGAAGGCGGTCAATTTCATGAGTTTTTAAAAGAACTCAAGGTTCCTTTTCATGAAAAAAAAGGCGACAACAATAAGAGCTATAAACATTATTGGAGTAAAGATCTAAATAAAGCAAACGTTGATCTGGAAATTGTTAAGCGTATAGAAAAAGTACAAGGTCCGCCACGTAAAACTGAGCCGCTTCCTAGTATTCCTAATGCAACAAAAAACCTCAGATACTTCTTTACTCCAGTTGTGATTTCTACGCCTGCCGTACCAACTTCAAATAAATACGCAGATCTTTCTTCGAGCGAAATATTCGATGCCGTGCTGGAGGCCGTAGAAAGTTTATGTGCGGTGACTAGTAAAAATGAATTTAATAGATATACCGTTATTCCTAACATAAAGAATGAGCGAGTTTACGGTTACTTAAAGGATGATGAAAGTAGAACTAATTTTGGCAATGTTATGAATGACCTTGTAAAAAAAGGAATTGTACAAAGGATTGGCACTGCAACTGAAATGGGAAATTCTGTAGGTGTGTGGTCTTTAATTAAGCAACCGGCAGAGAAGCAAGTCGCAGTCGCTCCACCTGTTGTTCCGGTCGTTACTACTACTACTGCTGCTTCTTCTGTTTTTGACAAGTATCTTGTTGAGGCTTGTGATAAGAATGGGTTATCAAAAATTGTACCAGACTTACTTAAGTTATCAACATTAGAAAAAGTTAGGGCATTAAAAGAACTAACTGCCTTAGCGTAGTTCAAGATCGGAGATAAATCTAATTTTTATTGAAGATTTGGCTGTGAAAAATATGATGAAGAATCATAAATTAGCACAAGCCTTTTCTGATGTTTCGTTAGGCACTTTTTACACAATGCTTGAATATAAAGCTAATTGGAATGACAAGGTAATTGTTAAGATTGACCGTTTCTTTCCAAGTAGTAAAACTTGTAATGTGTGCAACTACATCAATCAAGACCTAACTCTAAAAGATAGAGAGTGGACTTGTCCAAATTGTAATACCATACACGACAGAGATTTTAACGCAAGTGTTAACATTAAAAAACAAGGTTTAAAAATATTAAGCTGTGGTTCAGGAATTGACTCGCAGGATAAACAAAAACAGAGTAAGGCGTTGCCATTAGGTGAGTCTATGACCTCTGAAGCCCATCCCATCAGCTATGCTGTGGGTGGGTAGTTCACTCTCTTGATATAGCGCAAACCGAAGCCGAAGCCGCGAATAAACTTAGTTGACATTGAATCAACTTTGAGGCAGAGTGGCTTTTATGACCACGAAAACAGAAGCAGTAGACGCGTACGATGCAGCCGAAGCCGCAGCCTACAATGACGCGTACGATGCAGTCTACGATGCAGCCCACGCTGCCAGAGCCGCAGCGTGGATCGTCTTCTTGCGTGCCGATGTCGATTTCCACACGATCGACCGCGCCGCCTTCGTGAAATACAAAGCCGCCACGGACAGAGCCAAGAAAATGAACACGACCGAAACCCCAATCGCACCCAAAAGAGCCGCAGAGAAATGAAATATATCATATTAGATCTAGAGTTCAATCAACCAAGTAGGGCTTTAATAGAAATTGGAGCAGTCTGTATCAATCTAAAGACTGGCTTTCAAATTTCTGCATTTAGCCAATTTGTGAATCCAGGTGAAAAATTATCTGACGCCATTATTGAATTAACTGGAATAAAAGACGAAGATTTAGTAAATGCTGAGCTACTTCCTTTTGTATTGGATAATTTTTGGAAGTGGGTAGAAGAGCAAAATATTAGGAATATTTCTTCTTGGGGCACTGATTATTATACTTTAATAGAAGAAAGTAAAAAATCAAATGTTCGCTACCCAGATAAACTTCGTTTTCTGAATATAAAAGAGTTTGCTTCTGTTTTCCGTTCATGCTATTCTGCAGCTAAGCAAACAGGCGGGTTAAAGAAGACAATGGAACTATTTGGGCTTGAATTTGAAGGAAAACAACATAGGGCGCTAACAGATAGCGCTCAAACAGCTCGCCTATTATTTCTACTTAAAGAGAATATGAGAAAGTTTCTTGATATTCAAAAGGTAGTTAAATAAAAGTTAAGGAACTTATTGAAATGTTGTAAGAAGCAGATCCTACTGGATAGGCTATAGCGTCACGGAAAAAGTAGTTATATAAAGGAGAAATAATATGATAGAGTATAAAAATGAAAAGATTAGTGTTATGGAACTCGTGCCAAATGATTATGAAGGATATGATGTATCTGGAGAAGGTTTAGATTTTAATGTAAATTCAACCAAAGTTATATATCAAGCATCAAGCGAGAATTATGGTCTTGCATTTGCTCAAGCACCGCAAGATGCAGTTGATTTAGTTAAAAATCTTATTGACCAAGACAAGTAATATCTGCTACGATATTTGAATGACCTAAATGGATACTATAATATCCATTAAATCAGATTAAAGGAAATGGTAGTATCCATACATAAAGGTTTTCAAATTTATGAGTAAAAAAAAAATAGAAACCATTAATATCATCGGAGATATCGGTGGTCGTTTTGATGAGTTTATGCTTCTTTTGAATAAGATGCCTGAAGCAGATCTGATTCTAGCGGTAGGCGATCTTCCTGACCGTGGACCTAAGACTAGAGAAGTTATTCAATGGTTTATGGACAACACCCACAAAGCAGAAGCTCTTTACGGGAACCATGACGACATGATGGCTTTTAACTCGCCATGGTGGATAAATAATGGCGGCTGGGCATCGCTAGAATCTTATCCAGAAGAGAAAGTGCTTCCTGAGCATCTTGAGTGGCTAAAGAAGAGACCGCTTTACTATAAAGCCGAAGGACTCGTAGTAACGCACGCGCCTATTACTCAAATAGTTCAGCTTCCAAAAAACGTATTAGCTTGTGATAATCCTAAAATGGATTATGAAGGTAGTTTTATATGGAGACGCGGAATGCCTATGAAACCAATCAGAGGTTATTTCTTCGTTCACGGACACAATTGGAAGCTTAGAGAGTATCAATACGGACATAAAGACAATACTTATGGTGTCTGTATAGATAATACTGGAGCTAAAGAATTATGCGGTCTTCATTGGACTGGCGATAAAAAAGATTATAAGATTTTTTCTCAATCATTTCTTACATGAACTATACAATAAATGCGATAAAATGTCGGCAGACATTCTGGTTTTCGCTGGTGCTGTATTTCGTTCTTCATTATATTTTGGCGTCATTTATTCCACGAAAATCGTATAAGTAAGTTTTTTAGAACTTTATTTTTTGATTCATATATTAATTTTATGGATAAAAACAAAGACCAAAATTCTGGTTATATTCGTTGTCCAATTTGTGTCTTAAGAGACATTACCGTAAAGATAATTCCTTGTGGATGTAGAAAATATGAAGCTGATTAAAATTGGAATTGTAGGATCTAGACGTAGAGCTACGTACTGGGACTATCGTAAGTTACTCGACGCCCTCACTTACCTTTTATGTAAGCAAGAAGGGCAAACGTTTACCTTCGTGAGTGGAGGATGTGCCTCTGGTGGTGATTGTGAGAATACAATTAAGCACGCCAAAAAATTAAACAAGCCGGTGGCAATATTATGAAAACAATGATTGATTTAGTTTGTTTTAATTGCGAGAAAGCATTTCAAAGAGAAAAGCGTCAAGTCTCTGCTTCTAAAAAATCAAAGCAAACCTTTTGCCGGTTCGGCTTGCGCAGCTTCCTACAATAATAAACATACGACAAGAGAAGCGCGAACTTCAAAAATTGAACGCTGGATTCAAACTCGCATTACAGAAACCTTTCCTACGCTTGAAGTTCATTTCAATAGAAAGGATGCAGCAGAGGGCGAACTAGATGTTTATATACCTAGCCTTAGGCTTGCTATAGAATTGAATGGTATCACTCACTACAAGGCTGTATTCGGTGAAGAGAGACTAGCAGGCGAACAAGCTAACGACGAGCTTAAAAGGCAAATCTGCAAAGAAAGAGGTATTGATCTTGTAGAAATTGACGTGTCTCAAGTGAAGGAATTTAAAAACTCGATTCCATTCATGATGGCTGTAGATAAAACTTTATCTACGATACGTAATAAAATTAAAGTTGCTTCTATGGTTTAATCCACCACCACGGAATCTTTCCGTTTTTCCACTTTGCAAATCTAGCCTTATCTCCAATATAGTAATTTCTATATGCTTGAACGGCATTACCTGGGGCTTTGTATTGATCCGGCATGCATTGCACAAACTCAGTTAATTCTAAATCTGGAAGATTCAACAGTTTAATATTGTCAATACACCAATTTAACACTTTTTCGCTTTTATGAACTTTGTTATATCTAGAACAATACTCACCAGAGATACATCCTGCATAATAGGCTAGCCATACATAGTTTTGTTTAGTTTCTCTTGTCCATTGTGCACAAGGATGGTTGTAGTGTGTTCTTTTATATGGTGCAGCCCCAGGTTCAAAGGCGGAACAAAGTAACTGGACGGACTCTAGAAGCATTTTTGAAATGTGCTTATCACATAACATAGAACTTGCAACATGAGGTTGGTTATCTAATATGAAAATATTCATTTAGCGGTCGTAGTGTTCATGGCTTCGGCGATGGCGGCTGCGTAGGCGTAGTCGTAGGCGGTGACGTAGGCGGTGGTGTAGGCGACTTTGGCGACTTTGGCGGCTTTGACGGCTTTGGCCTTGGCTGCGGTGTTGTCGACGGCGTAGGCAGCTTTGGCCTTGGCGAGTGCGGCTTGGGCGTCGGCGAGAACGTTGTCGGCTGCGTCGTAAGCTTCCGTATAGTCGGCTTTGGCTTTGGCCTCTGCTTCTGTTTTCGTGGTCATGTGTTTTTATCCTGCGTCTACTGATGTGTAGTCTGCGATGGCTGCGTCGTAAACTGCGTAGGCGATCTTGTCTTCAGCGTCACAAGCGATATTGGCGGCGTCTTCAGCTTCGCAAAAGGCCGCTTCGGCTTCGGCTTCGACTTTGGCGGCTTTGGCTTTTGCTACTGCTGCTGCCTTCGTCTTGGTCTTGGCCCAGTCGGTTCTTGCTTTGGCGATCGCTGCGCAGCAACGCACCCAGGCGAGGTTTAGCGCTGCATCTCTGGTGGCTTCGGCTTCTGTTTTCGTGGTCATGTGTTTTTATCCTTGGCTGCTCTGGCTCTTGGCTGCATCATCATGAGCTTCGTTTTGGTTGGTGGTTTTCATTTTTTTCTCCTGTTAAGATAAGAAGTTCCTATGATAAAATCAACTAGAGGTATGATGCCCCAATTTGAATCTTGGTTGGAACCCATATGATGGAAATAATGACCAGTAAACCATTTCTTGGAATTGGTTGGATTTTGGTGGCAAAAATTGTGAATATTGTAGTATGCCACAAAATATAGAACTATTCCAGCAAAAGCTGGAATAGAAATCCAGGAAATCCAGAGTAAAGGAATATGGAATGCAAGAAGTGCGAAAATGCTCAACACTTCAGGTAATCTTTGTTTAGAATAAAAAGGAAGTGAGAAATCTGGATCCACCATATTGTTTTTTCTAGAAAGCTGGTGATGTCTATGCCAGTGAATAGACAAAAAGAATATTTTCTTTTTACCTAAGTCGTGAAGAAAATACTTATGAGCAAATACTTCGATGAAATTAGCATATAGGAGTCCGACGATGAATGAACCTATAATTGTTATCATTTTTGATTTTCCTTGTTCATAGTTATTCCTTTCCTTCTACATCAATAAACAACATTGGCTCTGGCCACGTCCAAGAAGAATCGATATAACCGTCAGCGTTTTTATTGTTCCAAGTACCATCGTTGGTAACTGAAGCCGTATAACATTCAATGCGCTGTTCGCCTCCTCCATCTAAGTATCTAGCAACAAAGTTTTCTAAGTCGTCTTGAGTTTTAAATCTCAATTGTAGGACTTTAGAATAAGTCTTTAAAGCTACTTTCTTTTTATAATCAGGTTCTCTCATTCTAACCCCATAAGCATATCTTCAGTTCTATCTTTTGTTTCTTCTCTGGAAAGAAAGCGAGACTTGCAAGCTTCGTAAAAATCTGACCTATTCTGCAATTTATCTTTGGCTGCTTTGGTTCTGGTTAATAGTGCCAACTTAACAGGAGGAACAAAGTTAACATATGGAATGCCAACCAGCAAGATAGCATCAACAACATCGAACCTATTTGCCTTAAGGCATTTATCGATTCTGTCATATATATAGTCTAACATTTTTTCTTGATTTTTTTGCCTTGCAAGTTCGTCCCAAAACTCTTCTGCAAATTTTTGTAGTTCTTTATTCATATTTGTTTTTCTAAGTCTTTTTTAATTTTTTGAGAAATAAGATTTTCTAATCCAACTAGAGCTAATTCCGGAGAAGTATCAGAATTTGTTAGTTCATGTTCATAACTAATTGCTTTCCATTTCTCTTGTCCAATTTGATAAACATGGCACTTAAGATCTAATACAACCGTAACATTTATAGGTTTTTCGTAAAAAGCATAAAAAGGATTACTCATATTTGCCTCTATAAGTTTCTAGTAAAATATCCATTAATGGAAAAACAACACACCAATTAAAACTTTGATTACCTTTCATATGGTGTCTTCTATGCCAAGGAAAATACTTTTTTGCAAATTCAATGTCCGTATGACACATCTTGTGAATGAAGTAATATGCTATACTGTAGCAGACCATTACTGCAAATGCAACTGGAAATATGAATAATAACCAAGAATGTAAGATTACAAGGATGGTTAAAATAAGGGGTTCTTGAAACCTATTCTTGTGCCAGAATGGTTTTTCGTAATCAATATCTAACATATTATAGAAGCGAGATGTTTTGTGGTGTCTGTGCCAGTGAAAGCTTAGCGGGGAATTCTTATCTTGTCCTAATCCATGAAGGATATATTTATGAGCAAACCATTCAACGAAATTGGCATAAAGAATCGCAAGGAGAACTACAAATGTATTTAAGATCATAAGAATTACCTCATGATCTTAAATACATTTTTTTTGTATGTAAATTAGTTTTAGTTTTACAGAATGTAAAATAAATTAAGGAAGTGGCTTAGCTAACTGAGTTTTAACTTGCTGTCCCCATGGAGTTGGGTTTAATACCATTCCAACGCCGCATCCGCCGCTCGAATTATCTACGATTAGATTTGGAGGACAACGACCATGAAAAGACCAAGCAAGCCATGGAACTTTAAGTGCATCTGCTTTATCCATCATAGCTTGAGTATCTGGCAAGAACATTCCTGCCCAATCAACAGGACCAAATTCTCCGATGATAACCGGCAAAACTTGTGATGGATTTACAAATAGCTCATTAAAGTCTGCTTGACCGTCATATACGTGAGTCTCATATACTATATTTGCACCGCCTCCGGCAGTAATTGGATGCGTCATATAATAAGTGAGAATTCTCGACCACGCTCTAGTGCCCTGAACGGCGATTAGATGCCTGGTTGTTCCGAGTGAAGCTTCAACATCTCTAATAGCTTGAACTGTATTGTTCATGGCCGTCCAGCATTGAGCATCATATGAACCGCTGAAATTATTTTGTGGTTCGTTAACCAAACCAAACATTAATCTAGGATTAGCATTTAAGGTTTTAGTTAGGATTTTCCATGTTTCAATCGTAGTTGCAGTAGGCCAACCAACGACCGGAGTATTCGAAAATGAAGAATCAATCCACAATGATACTTCCATATAAAGACCTGGCTTAGTCATCACGTAATCAGTGATCGTTTTAATGTCAGCTAAGTATTGCGCATCTTGTGTAATGGGGCGATAGTTAACTAAACTACTATCTAAACCGCTTTCGAGGGCTAGACGAATAAAGGTTCCTCCCCACTTAACAATTTCATCAATACGTCTCTTAACTTCATCTACGTTTGGAGCTTTCGTAGAACAAGCATTACAGCCACGAGTATCAAAAAGGTTTGCGCCTCTACCCATCCAAACAGTTCCATCTGATTTTACAATCTTATTAGCTTTCGTTGAAAGCCATTCGCCAACTACTGGCGCTGGGAGAGGACCAGTAACGCCAGTAGGACCGCTAGTCCCAGTAACGCCAGTAGGACCAGTAGGCGCGGGCGGTGGGGTAGTAATCGTACCTTCCTTTACGACTGTAAAGATTACTTTAGCTGTGCTATCGGTACTCCAACTACCATTTTGAATTCTATATTTATTGCGTAACGTCCACAATCCGTAGTGGAGATGTAAACTTACGGGTTCCTGTAAAGGTATAGGTTTTTCTTCCTTGAGAATCTACTCCTGATGTACTACTTACGTTAGTAAAACTAGCCCAATGTCCTGAAACATAAATAGCATATAACTGGGTTCCAATTACCCTCGTAGGATTTCCTAGAGGAACTGTATAAACTACGGTAGCTTTTACCGTATCTCCTGTGACTACTGTCGTTTTATCTGCTGAAAGTGCTACTAGCGGTACGTTAACTAACATTGATGCGGCTAAAACAATTGCATTTATCATTCTTTTTCTTCCTTTTGTGTTTTAATTTACGAGACGCGATATCGTATATCAGAACAATTTCAGGAAGTAAAGGGAAGCACTTTATTTATTTAACGGAGCGTAAAACCCACCCATCGTTTTTACGTGGGTGGGTAGTTCACTGCGTTTAAGTGAGCACCAGTCAAGTTTGCACCACGCAAGCTTGCACCACGCAAGCCCTCGCCACTCAAGATTACACCAGTTAAATCTGCATAATTCAAGTTTGCATTATACAAGTATGCACCACTCAAGTTTGCACCACTCAAGTTTGCACCATGCAAGATTGCATTACGCAAGTCTGCGCGATACAAGTTTGCATTACTCAAATTTGCGCCATTCAAGATTGCATAACTCAAATCTGCACGACTCAAGTCTTTATTACTCAAATCTGCATTACTCAAGTCTTTATTACTTAAGTTTGCACCACGCAAGGTTGCATCAGTTAAATTTGCGTGCAAATTTTTGTCGTTCAAGATTGCATCACTCAATCTTGCTTCCAACCATGCACCACACAACCATGCACCAGTCAAGATTGCCCAACGCAAGTTTGCCCAACTTAAGTTCGCATTACTCAAATCTTTATTACTCAAATCTTTCATTTTGTTTTCTTTCGTTTTTTTAAATGATCTATGCCGGTCGCGCCGTCTAAATATGCATCAGTTAAATATGCGCCAGTCAAGATTGCACTATAGCCAGTTTTTCGCATTCTTCTTTGAAGAGTCATAGTTACCTCGAACAATTAATATGTGCATCTGGATATTCTTTGCAGGCGTTAATAACGCCTTCAAGCCAAAACAACGCAACTTCATAAGTTCCCCAATTATTAGATGGATTTAACTTCTTAAATCGTTCTGGTTCTTGCTTCATTAAATTAAATGCGTTTTCTAATTTATTTATTTGATCGTTAGCTAGTAGCCCATCGCCATACCATAAAATTTCATAAACGCCAGCTTCCATAAACATAGTGTTTAGATTGTGAGTGATATTCGTTTGAAAAAAAGTTTCTTTTCGTTTCGCAGTATGTTCTTCGCTACATTCACTACAATGATGCGTCCAATTTTCTTCTTTTTGTCCTACTAGATAAAAATCTAAGCTCATATTTCACCATTCATGATAAGCCGTAAGGTCAATTACTTCGCCCGTTCCGCCGTACGTTACTTTAACAATAGTTCCAATACCAGTAGGACAAAAAGAATAAGTGTATCTTCCGCCGATAGCTCCACTATACATTGGTTTAAGAGTAGCCATCCACTCACGGAGCTTTTCTAATTCAATTCCTGAAATTGAAAAAAGCATTTTATCAGGGTTTTGTATTGGAAGATTTAGAGGTGGTTTTTTCTGATAACCTTTTTTCTGTACAAAAAAGCTTTTTAATCTTGTGATGACACGCACTACATGCTTCTCCTATTTCAATTTTTGTTTGTAAGTCTTCAAGAGACGAGCAAGAATGCTCATTTATAGTAGAGAGGACTTGGACCTCGCTAATTTTAAAGCAACGACAAATTACTTGTTGCTCGGGAAGCATTGCTGACTGTTGTTTTCGATCGACCAAAACGTCACCCTGCTATATGGCTTATCTGTAACGAAGTCCTTGAGAATTTTTGAAATCAATCCGGCAATACTCATTACAGTAAAGACGATAGCTTTATTAGTGCAGCGCTCTTCTACTGCATTAGCGTCAGTGTATAATGTTTTCTCATAAGAAGCAATATCTTTTTCTACGAGAGGTTTCATTGCATAACAAAGAACATTTTCAATTGCCATTCTTGCGTCTACAATAAGCTTGGTATTGAAAGCTACTTCTTTATGGTTATCCCAAATTAGACGACGAACAGCCATTGAGTCAACAGCCATGATCACAATTCCAGGAAAGGTTCCGCCTTCATAGCGTTCATTCTTGGCTTCAATTTCGACGCCGGTGAAATCTTTAATAAGTTCCTTAAGCGCTTCAACCTTAAATTTGCCAATATCACTTATGCGATAAAATTGGCAATTCATATTAGCTGTCTCAATTTTATCAAAGTCATAGACGGTGATATTCTCGAATCCCATCTTAACTAAAGACAAGGCTGTAAATGAGCCTACAGCGCCCGCCCCAATGATTGTAATCGGAACCTCTAGGGCGTCTAGCGGTATCAGTTCTGATTGGCGCACGAGAGCCTGCTGCTTAAACGGAATTTCAATTAGTTGTTCTTGCATATTATTTTTCTTTCTTTAGTTGAGTACAGGTGCTTGATCAATTTTCATATTAGTTAACTTTAACTTCCGAACCATCTCCGGGTGAAATCCGACATGTTATCATCTTGGCCACTTTGCCAATCTTCAAGAGATTTCTTGTTAAGTTGTTCTACGTTAGTTTTCTCATCATCAAGAGAAGTAGTGGCGTCCATTTCTTGGAAGGGTATTCTTTCTATTCCTTTTTTTTGTACTGGAACCAAGTTTTTTTTTGACGACTCTTTAAACATTTCCATTTGAACTTCTTGTCCGTCAATCATAATTACCTTCGTCCTCTTGAGCGCTTCTGCTTCGCCAAAAACTTCTTTATCTTCTTCTTTTCCTTCTTTGAAGGATTTTTCGTTGTCTTTTTGGCTGCGTCTAAGAAACTCCTTAATTTCTTCTTGCTCGTCTTCGCTCAAGTTAGAGGGATCCCATTTGGTAGGACTATAGCCGTACTTGACGTTCTCAACGTTCTTATCGTAATCAGCGTCCCATTGTTTAGCCAATTCAGCATTTTCACTAACCTCAGTTGGAATGTCTGCGAGAAGAAGACGCACTGGTTCATTCTGACAGAATGAAGATTTAACTTCGCGACGCTTATTGAAGACAGTAGCGCAGAACCAACCACCAGATCCAAGTTTCTTGATGGTGTCAATGTCTGTTCCTGACCAAAACACGCCCATGTTAACGTGTGAATGCCACCAGAACTTAAGTTTACCAGGGGCACCGCTTTGGTGGTGAAGGAACATTAGTTTATTTACTGCGGCAGGCTCAATGTCGGTAGTGGTCCCAGAATTTTTCTGGGGCAGAATAAAAGCTTCAGTAACGCGCAAAGTATTGGTCGTTGGATCGTGGACAACAGAACCAAGTCCAGAAACTTCGAAATCAGACTTGTTGACCCAATGCATAATTTTGGCGTAAACGCCCGAATCAATTACTAGCTTCAAACCAAACTCTCTGTCAGCAGGATCTGCTTCTTTTTCTTTTGACTTATTATTTTGTTCGTTAAGCTTCTTTTCAAAATCTTCTAGAGTCATTGTCATTTTATTTTCCTTTTTTTAGAATGAAGGGTTAGGGTCATCAGATGGATGAGGGTTATTTGCATATCTGGGAAGCGGAAGTCCAGTGGGAAGCGGAAGTCCAGTGGGAAGCGGAAGTCCAGTGGTAACAATGACTGGTGCAATGACTGGTGCAATGACTGGTGCAATGACTGGCGGCTGCGGCTTCAAAAGATCTGGGTGTCTTGTCGCAGCACTAAGAATGCTATAGTTCATTTTCTTACCTTGAATTTTAAAATTTGCAAGAGTAATGTATGGACTTCCTCCGTTATAAGAATTTATGAGAGTATGCAATAAGCGCAAAGCTTTATCTAATTCAAGATTAGCAATTTGCTGCGTGGCTAACGTTTGGGCATCGCCCCAACAGATTCTTCCATCTGATTGAATATGAGGATGGAAATAACCGGGATAGTTGTTACTTCCAGCATCAATGTTATTCTTGTAAGGAATGACCGTAAAGACAAATGGATTTGACGTATCAATTTTAACTGCAAGCTGACCTAGATCTAAATGAAGATCTAAGTTAGCTTGTTTGTTTGCTTCTCTTAAAATGATATTTGATTTTGTATTTAGATACAAAAAACCATCTTTGAATACTGGGTTAATGAATAGACCGTCTGAAATAACTTTCTTGATTCCATCAATAACTCTGTTATATGGGGTAAGATCGTCTTCACCAATTTTCAATACACGAAGCTCTTCCGAACCTTTGAGGAACCTCTTTTGGTATTCTAGAAAACTCGTGTAAGTCGCTTCCATATCGCGCTTAAAACCACTTATTTGCATTTCTTTTTGATGAGCTAGCGCACTTCTAACTCTAGTAGCAGCAGCTTTAAAGACACCTAAGAGTTCAGCGGTATTTAGTTCTTCTTCTTTTGTAGCGTCAACCGTCGTTTCTTTCTTAAGTTCTTCTTTTGCTTTTGGAAGATATTCAAAGAATAAACGATTAATGACATTCTTTTCTGAAGCAAGATTAAGGCCGTCTGCTGCTGCGAAGATTTTTAAAATGTCCCAAGAAGAAATATCTGTATTACTAGAGTTAGCAATAGTCTTAATATATTGCAGGGTTTTTAGGTTTGCAGCTTTTTGTTCTGCACTCATGCCTTGAATAAGTTCTTTAAGCTTGTTTTGGGTCGTCATTTGATTTACCTTTCTGTAAAATAAAATCTTAGAACCGTTATTTAGCTAACGGGAATATTTAAAAGAAATGTGGTTTTTGAAAAGGATAGCCACAAACCCTTTGCTGCTTTATCTTTTAGCGGCTAGAGATTAGCCGCCCTTAACTGCGGTAGCGAACGTAACATATTGCTCATTTTCAACAAGATCGCTTAGTGATGCGGTATCGCCATTGATAGCTGCAGTATAGTTACCTTCGAGACCAAGCTCATCCTTGACGTCTTGGACCGTCTCAACATCGTTAACGCGCTTTGGATCACCACCAGAAACAGAACCGATTACACTTGCCATAAAAAACTCCTTGTTTATAGTCCTTGGGACTTTTATTTAGCTAACGGGAATATTTAAAAGAAATGTGGTTTTTGAAAAGGATAGCCACAAACCCTTTGCTGCTTTATCTTTTTAAGGGAGGAAATTAACCGCCCTTAACTGCGGTTGCGAATGTAACGTATTGCTCATCTTCAACAAGGTCACTTAGAGATGCAGTATCGCCATTGATAGCTGCAGTATAGTTGCCTTCGAGCCCTAGCTCGTCTTTGACGTCTTGGACCGTCTCAACACCGTTAACGCGCTTTGGATCACCACCAGAAACAGAACCGATTACACTTGCCATAAAAAACTCCTTGTTTATAGTCCTTGGGACTTTTATTTATTGACTAACATTATAACAGTAACCACTATCAAAGTCAACCACTATACTGAAATTTCTTAACCTGAAAAGCTAACTACTAGCTCGCCACATTTCCTACATACATACGCTAAACTCTTCAACTCTCTGTGTTCATCCTTTGTTACACTACGTTTATTACACTTACACCCCACTACATAAGCTTCTCCTTCTTCTTTAAAAAAGATATGCGGTTCCTCACCCGCTAGTTTAACGCACCTAGACCATTCGGATCCGTGGTCTGGAATACTTGAGCCGTATTTATACCGCGCAATAATATGCGCGGTTTCATGCACGATTGCATTTTGCTTTTTTTTCAAGGATGCTTGATCCCACACTTGTCTGGAAATTTCAATTCTCTTACTTTCAAGATAACATCTTGAAAATTCATCCGGTAACGAATGAACAAATTTATATGTAATCTTAGAATATAATTCTAGAACGTTATTCTTTTCGCAAGTTAATTTAATGCCAAGATCAATAATTCGATATTCAAGCATCAGAATTATTCATCCTCTAACTTGAGGGCTGCTTCCGCCAAAGCCCTACTGTGCGCAGCACCAGATCTAACACAAAATAAAACATCGCGATATAATTGTGCTTTATAGCCGTTAAAATCGTGAACATCGCCTCCGCGTTCTTTTAGTTCTTTAATAGACAACTCAATTGAGTCAACCGTTAAAGGTAATCTAACAATTGTTCCATCTTTCATGGTATACGTCATATTTTTATTTCCCTAAGATCTCCAGACCAATCTGAGTATACTATTGTTTTAATACCGAAATTCTTTGCATACGCCAAACAATGAATGCAAGGCTTACTGCAAGATAGTGATCCGTCTTTGAGAATCCTAATAACTACGAGAGTGTCGCCTTTTGCAGCCTTCATCATAGAAGCACACTCACTATGGATTACCCCACCATAGAAACCAAATTTTACAAGGTTTGGGTTAGTTTTTGTTTTATTATAGCCTTTTGCTATTACTTTTCTTTTGTACAAAACAGCGCTTCCGATTTTGAAGTTAGGGAAGTCTGATTTAAGGGCTTCGATCTTTAGATTGCTAAAAGCAACCTCGTGAAGTTACTTGCGTTATTGATTAGTGCGCCATCTTCATAATCATACAAGAAAGCGTTACTCTTTGATTCGTTTTGCAGCATATTAATTTACCTCTTTAAAGAAAATATTTACCGGCTTAAATAGAGAGTTATTGGTATCTTTTATCATAATCATTTGCTGATGTATTAAACATTTTTGGCAGAATTGTATTTCGGGTGCTGCATCGAAATACTCACAGGCTAAACATCTTTTGTGTTTTATCTTTTTATCATGCATAATAGAGGTTTGCCATCGTCAGATTGTAAGCAACCAACTTACAATGATAGTGGACAAGATTAAAGGTCTTTCCACTATTTCGGCTTATGCTGGTTGCGCAGTGCGAAAATATTTCTTGCCAACTTTTTTACCAACAGAACTAAGCTCTCCAGTTTCTTGGAGAAAGTCTAGACGCATATTCCAATTCTTGGAAACGAGAGACTTAGTTTCTTCTGAAAGCTTTGCAAAAATCTCTTGCTTTCCAAGAGCGGCCCCAGCATCAAAGCTAAGCGCAGCAAGTATAGCTTCATTGCCGTTTTGCATATCTTGCTTGCGCGTATAAAAGCGCTTTGCAGGCGCAGCCACAGTTGGCGCAGTATCTTCAACAGCTTCAGTTGAAACAGGAACTGCGGTTGCAGTTACAGGCGCCACAGGATCAGTACTTAAAAACGTATCAAATTGTTCAGTGTTCATTTATTAACTCCTAATTTCTTTTATATGTTATTCTTTTATAAATGTCAAGATTTAAAGATCATCTTCGTAAGAAGAACCATCAGAGTTAACAAAATCAAACGAATCGTCTTCTTCCTCGTTTTCTTCTGGCGCAGACAAAGCCTGGCTTTCTTCGAGAGGCTTACCCCATTGAAGCATAAGCTTTGGTCCACTAAGAAACGCCTTATAACCTAACTTCTTCAATTCTGAAAGAAGCTGAGTAAGAGCATCTTTGTGAAGAAGCTTGATATCTACAAATACAAACGTTTCATCTTTTTGAGTGATAGTATCTTGAACGGCGCTATCTAAATAGCTA
>Ga0163154_10000870_pt1 | contig 47065 bp, 32 predicted proteins | sample OliLakLV19MP9P1_FD_148649 | JGI IMG/M metagenome (GOLD analysis project Ga0163154, IMG submission 148649) | Freshwater microbial mat bacterial communities from Lake Vanda, McMurdo Dry Valleys, Antarctica - Oligotrophic Lake LV.19.MP9.P1 | ecosystem: Environmental > Aquatic > Freshwater > Lake >... | reverse complement strand
GGGGGGGACATGGGGAGGCTCCGTTTCGTCGAAATGGCAAGAGTCGAGTGGGCGGAGAGTAATGCGGTCGGACTTGATTCGACAAGTGTCGAAATGAAGGTGGGCCGGAGCGGAGCGATTCAATAGCCGTTCGCCGCGAACGGCTATTGAATCGCTCCGCCGCAGGACGACCCTGCGCCGGCGGTGCAGCCGAAGCAGTGGGGGGCGGTGACGATGGGGCGCCCTTCCAGCGCGGCGCGGTCGAAGTCGCGGATATGGCGCGGGAAGCGCGCATCGACCGGCAGGTCCAGCATCTGGTTGAAGTCGCAGTCGTAGAGGACGCCGTCCCAGCCGACCGAAAGGGTCGTGCGGCACATGAGCGCCTCGACCGCGTTCGGATTGAAGGCGTCGAGTAGCCGCTGCATGTAGAGTTCGGTATTGCCGCTCGTCTCCAGGAACTCGAGGAAGCGGCTGATCGGCATGTTGGTGATCGTGTAGAGCGAGTGGAACTCGATTCCGTGGCGTCGTGACAGTTCACGCTTCCACTCCAGCTCGAGCGGGGCTTGCTTCGGCGGGAGGAAGGCGCCGACCGGGTTGGTCACCAGATTGAGGCGCAGGCGGCTCCCGGCCCGTCCGTAGCCGATCGCGTTCAAGCGCCGCAGCACTTCGATCGAACCGGCGAAGACGCCGTCGCCGCGCTGCGCGTCGGTCCGTCGGGCCAGGTAGTAGGGCAAGGAGGCGACGATCTCCACCTCGTGCTCGGCCAAGAACTCCGGAAGATCGGCGTAGTTGGGCAGCGCCAGAATCGTCAGATTGCAACGGTCCATGACGTGACGGCCGCGCGCGCGAACCTCGCCGACGAGCCAGCGAAAGTCGGGGTGCAATTCGGGCGCGCCGCCCGTGATGTCGACCGTCTGGATGTCGGTCTGGTCGAGCACGCGGAGACACTGCTCCATCACCTCGCGGGACATGACCTCGGTGCGATCGGGGCCGGCGTCGACATGGCAATGGTGGCAGACCTGATTGCATCGCTTCCCGACGTTGATCTGCAGCACCTGGATGCGCGCCGAGCGGAGCGGGGCGTGTCCAGCGCTCTCGGCGCAGGCGTCGAAGCTGCGCGCGAGGGGGATCTCGCCGAGCCGTGCGAGCTGGCGTCGAGCGTCGGCCAGCGCCGCCTGGCGTTTCCGCAAAGTCGATCCGGCCATCACATGCTCAGTCGGTGCACGTGGTTCTTCATCTGCACGCCGTGCACCAGGCTGGAGCCGCCGCGGATGGCCGCCGCCACATGCACCGCCTCCGACATCTGCTCGTCGTTCGCGCCCTTCTCCAGGCAGGTGGTGGAGTAGGCGTCGATGCAGTAGGGGCATTGCACGGAGTGGGCGACGGCCAGGGCGATGAGCGCCTTCTCACGCTCGGTCAGGGCGCCTTCGGCGAAGACCGCGTTGTACCAGGCGAAGAACTTCTCCATCAGCGCGTCGGGACCGACGTTGCCGAACTTCGGCAGGTCCTCGGAACGGTAGTAGTCACTCACGGTCTGTCTCCTTCCTTTCGCCGCTTGGCGCGGGCCCCGCACGGCGCACTTTCGATGGAAGCGCGTTTCCCAACGCGCCCTCGATCACGTCCGAAGCGCGGCGCACGCCCGAGCTCTCGATCCCGGTCTCCAGGCCGAGCCCGTCCAGCAGGTAGAGCAGGTCTTCCGTCGCGAGGTTGCCGGCCGCGCCCGGCGCGTACGGGCATCCGCCGAGTCCGCCGGACGAAGTGTCGTAGATGGCGACGCCGCGGCGGAGGCCAGTCAAGACGTTCGCGAGCGCCGTCCCCCGGGTGTCATGCAGGTGCAGCGCAGTTTGCCCCAACGGGAGGCGGCCGTCGAGAGCATCGAGGACGGCTTCGATCTGCGAGGGCACGGCGGCGCCAATGGTGTCGCCGATCGAGATCTCATCGACGCCGAGATCCAAGAGCCGGGCGACGACATCGGTCACGGCGGCCGGTTCGATCGTTCCCTCGTAAGGACAGACGAAAGCGGTCGAGACGTAGGCGCGCACGCGCAGACCGGCGGCGCGCGCGGAGATCACCACCGGACGAAAGCGTTCGATCGACTCCGCGATCGAAGCACGGATGTTCCGTTGGTTGAACGTCTCCGACGCGGCGGTGAAGACATTGGCTTGATCGATCCGGGCCGCCAGCGCCCGCTCCAGGCCCTTTTCGTTCGGGACGAGCGCCGAGTAGACGACGCCCGGGCGGCGGTGGATCCCCGCCATCACCTCTTCGGCGTCGGCGAGTTGCGGAATCCGGCCGGGCGCGACGAACGACGTCGCCTCGATCTCGGCGAAACCGGCGGCGGAGAGCGCATCGATGAACGCGATTTTCTGCGCCGCCGGAATCGGGCGCGCCTCGTTCTGCAAGCCATCGCGCGGACCGACTTCGACGATCTTGATCCGCGGAGGATAAGGACGGGTCATGACGCCTCGGGCGCCATGCGCACGAGGATCGCGCCGAGGTCGACGGTGTCGCCAACCTTCACCGTGACCGCCTCGATCGTCCCGCCGGTCGACGCGCGCACGACATGCTCCATCTTCATCGCTTCCAAGAGCAGGAGCGGCTGTCCCTTCACGACGACGACGCCGGTCGCGACATCGACGCGACGCACCGTGCCGGTCATCGGTGCGCGCATCTCGCCCGAGGGATCGGCGTCCAGGGCGCCGCGCGTCCGACTCTGGGCCGCGGCCCGTTCGAATCGCCAGATCCGCCCGAGCGCGTGCACCCAGACGACGTCGCCGGCTCGAGCCGTGTAGCCGACGACAGTCGCGTCTTCGTTGGACAGAACGAGCGCGCCATCGGCGCCGGAAGACACAGTGAACTGTTCCTGCGGCGCAGCGATCAGAGTTCCGCGCCAGAGCAGCGGTGGACGCCCGTCGAGGCTCATGATGCGGGTTCTCCCTCGCCGAGGCGGAACGAGCGAGCGATGTCCCACGGTGAGAAGGCGTCGGCGTCGTCGCTCCGCGGCCCGTGGCTCGAGGGACGTCGGTTTCCGGCGCCCATCGCGCTCTCGGCCGCCTGCGCCGCGAGCAACGCCAGCGCCATCACGGCCGCGGGAGGTTCGCCTTGCGGTCTCCACTGCGCGAGATGCTTCTGCACGAAGTCGATCGTCGTCTCGCCGGCGCGAAACGCGGGATGCGCCAACACCGCCTGCAAGAAGCCGATGTTCGACGGCAGGCCGAGGAGCACGGTGTCAGCGAGGGCGCGTTGCGCGCGCGCGATGGCGTTGTCGCGATCCTCGTCCCAGACGATGACCTTGGCCAGGATCGGGTCGTAGTGGACGGAGACCTCCGATCCGGTCGTGATGCCGGAGTCGACCCGCACGTTCGGGCCGGAGGGAGGACGCCAGCGGAGCACCGCGCCCGCGGCGGGGAGAAAGCCGTTCTCGGCATCTTCGGCGTAGATGCGGCATTCGATGGCGTGGCCGCGCGCTCGGATGCTCTCCGGCGTGAGCCCCAGGTCCCGGCCCAACGCCTCGCCCATCGCCTCGCGCAGTTGCAGGCGCGCGAGATCGATCCCAGTGATCGCCTCGGTCACCGGATGCTCGACTTGCAGTCGCGTGTTCATCTCCAGGAAGTAGAACGAGCCGTCCGGCGCGAGCAGGAACTCGAGCGTGCCGGCGCTGCGGTAGCCGACCGCGCGGGTGAGGGCGACGGCGGCGCGTCCCATCGCGTCGCGCGTCTTCGCGTCCAGCGCAGGAGAGGGCGACTCCTCCACGATCTTCTGGTGTCGCCGTTGCACGGAGCATTCGCGCTCGAAGAGGTGCACGACATCGCCGTGCGCGTCGGCGAAAACCTGGATCTCGACATGCCGCGCGGGATGGACGAAGCGCTCGAGCACCAGCCGTTCGTCGCCGAAGGCCGCCAAGGCCTCGCGCCGCGCCGCGGCCAGAGCCTCCTGTAGCGTGTCGTCGCTCGGGACGACACGCATCCCCTTGCCTCCGCCCCCCGCCGACGGTTTGACCAGGAGAGGCCACCCGATTGCCGCCGCCTCACGCGCGAGCGTCGCGTCGCTCTGATCTTCGCCGTCATATCCGGGAACCGTCGGCACCCCCATGCGCTGCGCGAGCTGCCGCGCCGCTGCTTTGTCCCCCAGCGCGCGCATGGCCGAGGCCGGCGGGCCGATGAAGACGAGGCCCGCCTCCTCGCACGCCTCGGGCAACGCGGCGTTCTCCGAGAGGAAGCCATAACCGGGATGGATCGCTTCGGCGCCGCTACGGCGAGCGGCGTCGATCACGGCATCGATCCTCAGATAGCTCTCGCGCGCCGGCGCCGGTCCCAGCCGCTCGGCCCGGTCCGCGGCGCAGACATGGAGAGCGCCGACGTCGGCGTCGGAATAGACCGCGACCGTCCGTAGTCCCATCTCGCGAGCGGCGGTGAGCAAGCGGACGGCGATCTCACCGCGATTCGCGACGAGGACGGAGCGAAACGGCTGTCGCTTCATGCCGCGCACGCCGCTGAAGCCGCGCGCCTCACGAGAACTCGGGCGGCTCGGCCACCCAACTCGGCTTCCGCTTCTCCAGGAAGGCCCCGAGCCCCTCGCGTCCCTCCTCGGCGCCGCGCAGCTTCGCGATCCAACGCGCGGTCTGCTCGAAGACCGGCGCGTCCATCTCCTCTTCCTCGTCTTCGTCGTCACTCGGCAGGAACGCTCGCAGATCCTCGCCAGGCAGGCCGAACGGATCGAGGGTCGGTGGTCCGTCCAGCGACTCGGCCTCCTCGCGCCACTGCCGATCGAGGCTGCGCTCCAGATCGAGCTGCAGCGGAACGCTGAGCGAGACCATCTCGATGAGCCGCTTCGACGCGCGCGCGGCGCGCGGCGCGGCGGAGAGCGCCGACTTCAGGAGTCCGCGCAAGGCGGCGTCGAGCTGATCCACCGCAACGGCGCGATCGACGAGACCGATCTGCAGCCCGACGGCGGCGGAGAAGCGTTCGCCGGTGGGGAAGAAGGCGCGGGCGCGCGCGGGTCCGATCCGATCGATGACGAACGGCGAGATGACCGCGGGGATGATGCCGAGTTGCGTCTCGGTGAAGCCGAACCGCGCGTCGTCCGCGGCGAGGACGAAATCGCAGGCGGCGACGAGCCCCGACCCACCACCCAGCGCCGCGCCGTGCACCCGCGCGATCGTGAAGACGGGGCAGGCCCGCACCGCATGGAAGAGCGCGGAGACCTTCCTGGCGTCGGCGCGATTGGCGGCGTCGTCCTTCTCGCCCATGCGCCGCATGTAGCCGACGTCGGCGCCGGCGCAGAACGACGAGCCGGCGCCGGTCAAGACGACGACCCGCGGCGCGGGCGCCTCCAATCGATCGGCCGCGCCGGAGCGCAGCACGGTCTCTTCGCGCGCGACGAGCGCGCGGACATCGTCGAATGCGGCGGAGAGCTGCGCGATCAGCTCTTCGTCGAGCGCGTTGTGCACCTCGGGTCGTGCTAGTTGGATCTCACGGACAGGACCGTGATCGCGGACGACGAGCTTCTTCTCACTGCTCACAACGATCCTTTCGAGCGGAAGCGTCGCGACGCACTGCGCCGAGACACGCTGCCAGGGGACACTGAGCTACATCCTGAACACTGGAAACCGCGTCGCCTCCGGCGGCGCATTCAACGCCGCCGAGAGCGCCAAGGAGAGCACGGTTCGGGTCTCGCCCGGCTCGATCACTCCGTCGTCCCACAACCGCGCGCTGGAATAGGTCGGATGTCCCTCGCGCTCGTACTTCTCCAGGATCGGCTGTCGGATCGCGGCTTCTTCCTCGGGCGAGAGCGCCTTGCCTTTGGCTGCGAGTTGGTCCTTCTTCACCGTCACGAGGACGCTGGCCGCTTGCTCACCGCCCATGACGGAGATGCGCGCGTTCGGCCACATGAAGAGGAAGCGCGGATCGTAGGCGCGTCCGCACATGCCGTAGTTGCCCGCGCCGAACGAGCCGCCGACGATAAGCGTCAGCTTGGGCACCGCCGCGGTCGCGACGGCCTGAACCAACTTGGCGCCGTCCTTCGCGATCCCGCCGGCCTCGTACCGCCTGCCGACCATGAAGCCGGTGATGTTCTGGAGGAAGAGCAGCGGGATCCCGCGCTGGCAGCAGAGTTCGATGAAGTGCGCTCCCTTGACCGCGCTCTCCGAGAAGAGGATGCCGTTGTTCGCGACGATTCCGATCGGATAGCCGTGCAGCCGGGCGAACCCGGTCACGAGCGTCGTACCGTAGAGCGCCTTGAACTCGTGGAAACGGCTGCCGTCGACCAGGCGCGCGATCACTTCCTTGATGTCGAAGGTCGTGCGCAGATCGCGCGGCAGGATGCCGTAGATCTCGTCGGTCTCGTACGCCGGTTCTTCCGGCGGGAGCAGATCGAGCGAGACGCGCTTGCGTCGATTGAGATTCGCGACGGCGCTCCGCACGATCGCGAGCGCCTCGGCGTCGTCATGCGCGTAGTGGTCGGCTACGCCGGAGGTGCGTGTGTGCACGTCCGCGCCGCCCAGATCCTCCGCGCTGACCTCTTCGCCGGTCGCGGCCTTCACCAGCGGCGGACCGGCCAGGAAGATCGTCCCGTTTCCTTTGACGATGACCGACTCGTCGGACATGGCGGGGACGTAGGCGCCGCCCGCTGTGCACGAGCCCATGACCGCCGCGATCTGAGGAATTCCGCGCGCGGACATCTGCGCCTGATTGAAGAAGATTCGCCCGAAGTGCTTCTCGCCCGGGAAGACCTCGGCCTGTAGCGGCAGGAACGCGCCGCCCGAATCGACCAGATAGACGCACGGCAGATGGTTCTCCAGCGCGATCTCCTGCGCGCGAACATGCTTGGCGACGGTGAGCGGGTGATAGGTCCCGCCCTTCACCGTGGCGTCGTTCGCCACCACCATGCACTCGACCCCGGAGATCCGCCCGATCCCGGTGACGATCCCCGCCGCCGGCACGTCGTCCTCGTAAACGCCATGCGCCGCCAACGGCATCAACTCGAGGAAGGGACTCCCGTCGTCCAGCAGCCGTTCGATGCGTGTGCGGACGAAGAGCTTCCCGCGCTCCTCATGCTTGGCCCGCGCGTCCGCGGAGCCGCCCTGGCGGATGCGCCCGAGCAGCGTGCGCAAATCGTCGCGCAACGCGTGATGGTGCGTACGATTCGCCGCGAACTGCGGATCTTCCAGGTCGATGTGGGTCGGCAGGATTTCCACGCGCATCCTCATGATGGGGTGAGTCGCGAACGCGCGCTCCGGCGAGCTTCGAGACGACGAAGGGGGCAGTCTACCCGGGTGTCGGGAAGGGGACAACGGTGGGGGGCGTGGCGTGGCGGCCGCGTGGCCGCGGGGCGTGGCCGCGTGGCGGCAGGGTGGCCGCAGCGTGGGCCGCGCGCGGCCGCCCCGCGGCCCGGCGGAGTCCGGCGGCGATCTTGTCGTGGTCCGGGTCGACTCCCGCAGGGTCGCTTCCCGTGCAATCGGTCGTCGGTCTGGCGCAAGTTGCGACATCGGTTCAAGTCGTGGAAGTGCTGCGGACGACGCGCCCCGAGTCGATGGGGGTTCGACGCCCGAGTCCCGCTCTCTCCGCTTCATGTGCATTGTGCGCTCGGCAGCGGAGCCCGAGATTCGCGACGGTGCTCTCGCCTCCGCGCGCGAACGGGTCGACGTGATGGAACTCGAGGAATCCGGTCGTCGAGCAACGCTTGCCGTCGGCGGCGACGAAGCCGCACCGTCCCGCGTCACGGCGCCACACGGTGAGCCGGACTGCGCTCGGTATCGATCTGGAGCGGGCCCTCGTCAGGATCGGAGTGGATGTTGCTGGCGCCGATGGCAATGCTGCCGGTGCTGCCGGCGCTGGCGGCACTGCTGCTGCCAGCGTGACATCACGCTCGTCGCTCTCAGGCGCACGATCGCCGTTCGCCACTCGCGCCGCCGGTACGCGATGCCTCTGCGGCGTTCCACGCTCCGCAACCGCGCCGCACTTCTGCTTCTCGAGTTTCGTCAGCAGCTCGATCAGCGCCGTGTCGATCACCGCGGCCAGATCCCCGTCCGGGATCCGGTGGCGCAAGAGATCCTGTAGGCGCTCGATCCGTTCGCGCATCTCGCTGCTCGCAGTGAACTGGACCCGGTGGCGCTCCGGCGCAAGCGGCTGGATCGACGGACGGGTTCGATCGGTGTTGCTCTTGGTCGCACCGGCAGGCGCGGTCGCAATCTCGAGCGGAATCGCAGGCGCAGACTCATCCGCAGACGCGTCTGCTTCCACCTCCGCGACCGCGTCCGCCGCGCGATCCTCAACTCGTCTCGAGACGAGTTCGGTCTGTTGCGGAAGTCGACGGATCGTCGGCGGTGCGTCCGGCTTCGGTTGCTCGCGCGCGATGATCCGGTCCATCTCGCGCGAAGTCCGATGCCGCGCCTCGAGCACCAGTCGATCACAGTTCTCGGGAGTGAGCACCGACGCCAGGCGACGGATCGCGGTGAGCGAGAGCGACCCATCGGCGAGGTGATCGAGCAGTTGCGGTAGTCGCCGGACGGCCCGCGCGACTTCGATCCGCGCGTAGGCGGCGGCTTCCGAGAGGTGGAGCAGTTCGGTGCAGTAGGTGAACATCGACGAGCAGCCGCGGCTGAGATACAGGCGCCGCAGCTCCACTTCGGCGAGATGCGCGACAAGTTGTGCGGTGCACGACCGCTCCCTCGCGACCAGCGCATGGACGCGGGAGAGGAGCAGTTCATCGGGCAGAAAGGAGAGACGATCGAGACTGTAGACACGAACAGACGCAGGATTCGATGGGATGAGATTGTTCATGAAGTCACTCTAACATCGCGTTTTTCGAGGTCCTGGCGAGCCGCCTGCCGCGTTGAACCGCGCGTGAGTGGCCGTTTTCGTCGGAGTGTATCGATTGTGGATCCTGGGTCCGCGCTACGAAGCGACCGATGACTTGACGATGAGTCGCTAGCGCCAGATGTATTGGAGAACGAAAATACGTCAAGAACTATATTTTAGATCGACGAAATGTATCTGTGTCGACTGGCGCGAATTCGGCGCGAGGCCGTGAGCATCGGCGCGATTGGGCGGATCGTCCACCCAGCTCGAAGCCTCGACCCCAACGAACGATCGACTTCAACTCCAACACCCACCGCGACGCCCAACTCGCAGCGCCAACCCGCAGCGACAAGCCGCCACGCCCACCCGCGCCGAACCCGTCCGCGCTCTTCGGAGAGTCCGTCGCACGGACGCCACCTTCCGTGCCTGCTCGCACGTGACCCGCGCGGACTGGTGGTCGGAAGTGGTATCTACTCTGCGCAATCTTCGCCGTCGGCGGCCGGTCCCCCGCTCGAAACGACCCGATGACGAATCCCGAGAGAACGAAGTCGGGACCGAGACAAAGACCGAGACAAAGACCGAGACAAACACGGAGACAAAGTAGAGACATGGCGCTGACCCCGCTCGACGGCCTCGAAACTTGGAGCGAACTCGATTGGCTGGGACTGAGAGATCGCCTCGGCGCGGCCGGTTACGACGCGCGGATCCTGGCGGACGGCGAGGCGGTGGCCCCAGGCGCCATCGACGCGCTCCGGCTGCCGCTGGTTCAGTGGAGGTTCGCGCAGCGCACCGATCCGGCTGCGTTGCTCGCTCGCCTCTTCGCTTATGACGACGTCGTGAGCCGCCACGAGCTGGCGGCGATTCTCTCCGCGTCGTTGGTGGATCAATTATGCGAAGCCCGTGTTCTGGTAGAGGCGCGCAAGGGCGATGTCGTCGAGGATGCACCCGACCGCGCCGTCGCCGTCACCACCAACCCTCACCGCGCCGTCACCCCCCGACTCCCCGGCGACCCCGCGGGGGGAGTCCGATCCACGTTCCGTCTCATGCCGCTCGAAGGACTATGGATCCTGTCCGATGTGCTCTCCGGAGAGCCCGAATGCGTGATGGGCCCGGGACCGACGACCTTGCCGCTGGTCCGCGCGCTCGACTCCGCGCGCGACCCCGCGCCCGCCGGCGCAGGTTGCTCCGTGCTCGATGTCGGCTGCGGCGCCGGAACTCTCGCGCTGATTGCGGCTGCTCGCGGCGCGTCGTGCGCGGTCGGTGTCGATCTGAATCCGCGCGCGGTCGGGATCGCGCGCCTCAACGCGCAGCTGAATGGACTCGCGTGCGAGTTCCTCCAGGGAGATCTTTTCGCACCGGTCGCCGGCCGGACGTTCGAACGTATCGTGGCGCAACCTCCTTACGTGCTGCGTCCTCCCGATGTGGCGCACGTGACGTTCCTCCACGGCGGCGCGACCGGGGAGGAGTTCGCGCTGAGGCTCCTGGAAGAGATTCCGGAACACCTGACTGTCGAGGGGCGCTCGCTCGTCTTCTTCGATTTTCCGGTGCTCTCGCGGCCGCCGATCCACCAGCGGATCCGCGCGCTGCTGGGAGTTCGCGCCGTGGATCTGGCCGTGCTACTGGGCGCGGGGCCCTCGCCTGACGCGACGTCGGTCGGCTATGCATCACTCCAGACCGGTGACCTCGGCGCCGACTATGCCGAGACTGTGGTGAAGTATCGTGCGCATCTCGAGCAGATCGGCGCGCGCTCCTTCGCCCGCGCGCTCGTGCTGCTGCGCCGGCGCGGCGTCGGCGCCGGCTTCTCGATCCAGGTCCCGGCGAGGAACTTCCGCGCGGTCACGGCGGCGTGGCTCGAGCGATGGCTCGATTCCCTCGATCTGGGCGCATCGGAAGAGGCGTCGCTCCTGTCGGCGGTGATTGCGCTCCCGCCCGGCGCCCGCTGGATCCAAGAGAGTGCGACGGCCGACGGCGGCGATCCCCGACATCGGGTCAGCTTCGGGGGCGACTCCCCGTTGGAGGAGCAGGAGCTGTCCGACGGCGCCGTCGCGCTCCTGGCGCTGCTCACCGGGCCGATGCGCGTGGAGGCGCTCGTGCGCGACTTTGCCCTCGCCTGCCAGGCGACGCCGGACGAGGTGCGAGAGCAGGTGGTGGAGTTCGTGCGCGAGAGTCTCGGCCGCGGTCTGATCGTGAGCGGCTGACAGCGCCGCCAAGAGGAGGAACGTCGGCGCGAGTTCGTCAGGACGGGCGGCGCGAGCGATCGGGTGAACGCGTGGATGGCGCCCGTCGTCCCGGCGTGGGAGCGCAGTTCGTCGCCAGCTGCGGCTCGGGCTCGGGCTCCGGCTCCGGCTCCGGCGATGGCGCCGCAGTTCACGATGGCGCCGCCTTGGCGCATCTCCGGGAGCGCCGCCTTTGCCATATAGAAGTAGCCGTAGACGTTCGCGCCGACGGACTGGTCGCGCCGCTCGTCATCGGCCGCTTCCGAACGGGCGTGATCCGGAAAGTAGGCGGCGTTGTTCACCAGGATGTCGAGGTGGCCGAAGGTCGCTACCGAGCGCCGCACGGCTTGGTGACAGAAGTCGGGATCGGTGACGTCGCCGGGAAGGAGAAGTGCCGTGCGTCCCTCGCGGGCCACCGCGTCGGCCGTCGCTCGAGCGTCCGGTTCATCGGCCGGCGGATAGACGATCGCGACATCCGCCCCTTCATGAGCGAACAGAGCCGCCACGGCGCGCCCGATCTCCGAGCCTCCGCCAGTGATGACGGCGACTTTGCCATCCAGGCGTCGCCCGACTGCTGCAGATATCTCGGCATCCTCCGAATGAGTTCGTGTGGCTTCGCGAGGTGGGGCGATGCTGCACGACGCGTGCCATGTACATTGGCGTCGACCCCGCGCGAGGCATCGCGGCGATCGAGCGGGGCCATTGTTACAACGATCGTGAAAATCAGTAGAAGCGCCGCCGGCTCACGGCCTCGATACGCTCCACCCCGCGGAAACGGCGTGCGCCGGCTGTTCACTTCGGTTCGCGCGCGTCGCTGCAATGGGATGGGCGCAATTGCGGCTATCCCGCCGCCTCGCTCGGGCAGCGGTGAGGAGTTCGTTCCTGCTTCGTGCGGAACGTTGGCACGGATAGTGTACATCCTTTTTCGCGCCGCCGTGGTGCTCGCAGACGTCGATCAACGGCGGAGCCGAGCGACCGGCGGAACCGAAATCTACATCTCGATGCACTTCTTGCAGACCTGCGAGCGCTCCAGCGACGCCGGCGAGCGGGACCAACACGGGGAAGGAGAGCCCAACATGCGTGCGAGCCGACTCGAACTCATTGGACTCGGGCTTGCCGTCGTGATCGCAGGCTGCTCCGGCGGACAGCGAGACTCGGCGGCGGAGACCAGAGCCAATGCGCCGACGAAGCAGGAGCGGACACCGGACGAACGGACGACGGAACGGGCCAACGCGGAACTGCCGACCCCCTTCGATCAAGGCTCGAGCGAAACGGACGTGAGGATCACGACCGCTATCCGCCAGGCCCTGGTCGCGAAGGACGGGCTTTCTGTCGGCGCTGCCAATGCGACGGTGATCACGAACGGCGGAGTCGTGGTTCTACGCGGCGCGGTCCGCGATGTGAGCGAGAAGAACTTTGTCAGGGGAGTGGCCGAGTCGACCCCCGGCGCGACTCGAGTGGTGGATCTGCTCGAGTACACCACCACGCACTAGCCGCCGACACGCCGGCGACCTAAAATTTCCAGGAGGTTTCACACGATGTCGAGAGCAGCATTTTGCCTGGCTTCATCCACGACCCAGGCCCAGACGATCGTCCAGCATCTGCGCGATAGCGGTTTCCACGATCGTGACATCTCGGTGCTCTATCCGGACCGCTCGGGCGCCCAGGAACTGACGCACGACAACAGCACGAAGGCGCCGGAAGGCGCTGCGGCGGGCGCCGGAACGGGCGGAGTGGTTGGCGCGACGGTCGGTTGGCTGGTCGGAATCGGATCGCTCGCCATTCCGGGAGTTGGACCGTTCATCGCCGCCGGTCCGATCTTGGCCGCCCTCAGCGGCGCGGCGGTCGGGGCCACCGTTGGTGGAGTGACCGGCGGTCTGATCGGAATGGGCATCCCCGAGTACGAAGCAAAGCTCTACGAAGGGAAGCTCCGCGACGGCAAGGTCTTGATCTCCGTGCATACCGACGACGACAAGGATCTCGACCGGGCCAAGAAGACCTTCGAGACGATGGGCGCCGAGGACATCGGCGTCAGCTCCGAACACTCCGTGAAGGCGAGCTAAGTCTCCAGTAGAACAACGATTCAAAGTCGCGGCGCGGCCCCTGGCTGTGGCTGGTGACCAAGAATGGGCCCCCCCATGCGGTTTCGACTGCAGGAAGGGGCCCGTTCTCGTTGGACGAAACTCCCCGATTGGTGCACTCTCCAACCTCCGTTTCTGTCCGGCGCCGAAGCTGGACGGTCCCCATCGTTGGTCGCCGTCGCTGGGGGCTTCCGTCATGTCTCGAGCGACTTGAACCAATCATGAAACGCTCGTCGCTGCTCTTCGCGATCTATCTCGCCATTGTCGCGGTCTTCGCCTTGCTCCAAGAGCAGGAGTTCCGATCCACCACTGTGGCGATGGAGCAACAAACCGCGGAGTTGCTCGGACGCGACATCGCGACGGCGATCTCCGGTCCGAGTCTGGAGAGACTACTGCTCGCGGACCGGGGGACACGCGAAGCGCTCCGGGATCTGATCGCGCGAGTCACGCGCGGTTCGAGACTCGTCGAGTCGATCGCGGTCGTCGATTTGACGGGAAGGGTCGTTGCGAGTGAAGGGCCGATCGAGGGCGATCTGTTCCCGATGGCCGAACGGGTCTTCGATCCGGCCAACCCGGAGATCTCGGTTCTGTCGAGCGACCGGCTGAGGCCCGGACGGTACATCATGCAGGTGCCTCTGCAGGTGGGCGAGCGGCTCGTCGGATACCTGCGGATCGGCTTGGACAGTCGCAGCATCGCCGCGATGCATCGCAGTGCGCTCGTGCGCCTGGCCCTGGTCTCACTCGGCGGCCTCGTCGCGCTCGTCGCAGTCGCCTCGGTGCTGCAGAGTCGACAAGATCGGCGAGTTCGACGGTTGGTCGAGGCGCTGGACGCCGCCGGGCGCGGCGAGGTGGCGGCGCGCGCGGAAGAGGTGGATGAGTTCGCGCCGGTATTCGAAGCGGCGGCGCGCGTCGGCCGCACGGTGCGGGACGAACGCGCGGTGGCGGCCGCCAGTCGGCGCAGCCTCGAGGTCCTGGGTCGTCCGCTCGAGTTCGGCTTCGTTACATTGCGCGCGGACGGGGAGCTCGACTACGCCGACGGCAGGGCGAGGGACCTCATCGGAGGAGAAGGCTCGGCCGAGGTCGGCGCAGACGCGAAATTCCTCGCGCACTTCGATCAGATCCGCCCGCAACTCGGCCCCGTCGTTTCGAAGCTGACGACGCGCGAATCGCCGCCCGAGGCGGTGGAAGTGGAGATCTTAGACGTCGAGCGCTTGATCTTGCTTCGCCTCGACGTCTATGCGATCGGTGAGACGACGTGCGAGGGATATCTCATCTTGGTGCGAGACCGGGAGGCGCTGCAGGCATTGGAGACCGACATCCGGCTGGCCGGGCATCTGCGGGTGTTGTCGCGCGTCCACCTCGCGACGGCGCATGACATCCGGGCGCCGCTCAACGCGATGGTCCTGAATCTGGAGCTTCTCCGGCAGACGATCCCAGGCCCCCACGGACCCGACGAAGTGGCCTCGCAGCTCGGCTACGTCGACGTGATCGGAACCGAGATGCGGCGCTTGCACCGGATGGTCGAGAGTCTGCTCGGGCAGGCGCGACTGACGGGCGACTCGATCGAGCCGTTCGATCTGGCGGCGGCCGTCCAGGAGCTGCTGCTGTTGCTCGAGCCGTACTGTCGCGAACGACGGGTGTCGGTCGAGGCCGAACTCGCCGCGTCGCCGGTCACGGTCACCGGGAACCGAGACGCCATCAAGCAGACTGTGCTCAACATCATGATCAACGGGCTCGACGCCATGTGTCCGGTCGAATCCGCCTCGGCCCGCCCGCTGGGCGTCCGGCTCGCGGGCGCGTCGTCCCGGAATGGCGCCGACGGGACCAGCGGCGCCTCGACCGTCGCGCACGAGCTGCGGGTGCAGCTCCGGACGGATGAGGGGCGCGCGGTTCTCGCGATCGGCGACACCGGGCCGGGGATCGCTCCGGAGATGCTGCACCAGATGTTCACCATGTTCGCGACGACCAAACGGTCCGGCATCGGGGCCGGACTCTACGTCGCTCGCTCGGTCGTGGAGGCGCACAAGGGAAAGATCCGCGCCTCCTCCGAACCTGGCGCGGGCGCTCGCTTCACCATCGAACTGCCGCTGACCACGTCGGCGAATTGAGGGCATCGGATGTCACTGGTTCTGATCATCGACGACGATCGCGCCACCGTTTCGGCCATGGCGGATCTCGTGCGACTCGAAGGTTTCGAGACGACGACCGCCGGCACGCTGGCGGAGGCGAGAGAGCGACTCACGGACGTCTCGCCCGATGTCGTGTTGGTCGACCTCCAGCTTCCGGACGGAAACGGTCTGGAGTTGCTCGAGGGTCTCGACCCGGTCGCGCGTCCGGAGATCGTGCTCGTGACGGGCCACGCGACCATCGACTCGGCCATCGCCGCTCTGCGGATCGGCGTGCTCGACTATCTGATCAAACCGGTCGACGTCGGACGACTGCGTGCGATCCTGGCCAACGTCTCCCGCACCTTGGCCTACAAAAAGGAGATCGGATCGCTCCGCGGCGAGTTGCGCAAACTCGGTCGATTCGGAGGGTTGACCGGACGCTCGCCTTCGATGCAGAAGGTGTACGACCTGATGGCGCGCGTCGCCCCGACCGACGCGACTGTCCTGATCACGGGCGAGAGCGGAACCGGTAAGGAAGTCGTGGCGAACGGCATCCACGAGTTGGGGTTGCGGCGCATCCATCCGTTCCTCCCGCTGAACTGCGGCGCGATCTCACCGGGGCTGATCGAGAGCGAACTCTTCGGCCACGAGAGAGGGAGTTTCACCGGCGCCAACCAACTGCACCGCGGCTTCTTCGAGCGGGCTTCGCGCGGCACTCTGTTCCTCGACGAGGTCACGGAGATGCCGCTCGAGCTCCAGGTGAAACTGCTCCGCGTCCTGGAGACCGCCCAAGTCGTGCGGGTGGGCGGGGTCGAGCCGATCCCGGTCGACGTGCGGGTGATCGCCGCGACGAACCGCCCGCTCGAGGCGGCGCTGAGGGATGGGAAACTTCGGGAAGATCTGCTCTACCGGTTGAATGTTTTTCCGATCGTGATCCCGCCGCTGCGTGAGCGGGGCGAGGACATCCAGCTCCTTGCAAATTATTTTCTCGAGCAACTGAACGTCGCGTCGGGAACGGAGAAGAGTTTCGCTCCCGGGGTCACTCCGCGACTCACCACCCATGGCTGGCCCGGGAACGTCCGAGAGCTGAAGAACCTGATCCAGCGCGAGTTCATCCTCACCGAGGAGTTCCTCCAACTGGACTCGATTCCGGTCGACGGCCCCCGCCGCCCCGGCGCCGATGCGGCCGGCGCATCCGAGGGTGTGCGGGTCGGGTCGTCGCTCGCCGCAATGGAACGAGAATTGTTACTGGCAACCCTCGAGCGTTGCGGCGGCAACAAGAAACAGGCGGCGACCATTCTCGGCATCAGTCTCAAGACGCTGTACAACAAGGTCAACCAATACGCTGAGCAGAAATGAGATCCCGACCCAGCGGCGAGCGAGGACCCGTTCCGAGCCCCGATGGGGGCTCTCCCTCTCGATCGTTGCAATCGTCGCGATCGCCGGGATCTTCTCCGCGTGTCTGATCTTCGGTTGGCGCCAGACCCTCACATTCACCGCCGCATTCACCACGGTCGCCGCCGTCGGCGCGCTCCTCGGCGCCGCCCCCTGGCATGATCCCCCGGATCGAGGTCGCCGGCTGGCAGCGGCCTCGAACGCGATCGCCGCGCCGACCGGCGAGAGCGAAGTGTGGGCGACATTGCGCCGGGAAGCACAACAGCTCCTCCAGTGTGACTCGGTGGAGATCGCGGTGGGCGACGCCGTCTGGCCCGAACGCCCCGACTCGGTCGTCGCGATGCTTTCGGCCCCGGGGGGCGCGTCCATCGGGCGGGTCCGCGCATCGGGCGGCGGGCTCGCGCGCGATCGTTGGGCGTTGGAGTTCCTGGCGACCGTGGCGGCGCTGGCGATCGAGAGGCATCGGTTGGCCGCGCGCGGCGGCGACGAGGCGAGGCAGCGACACGCGTTCGTCGCAACGCTCGCGCATGAATTGAGGAATCCGCTGGCGCCCCTCCGCAACGGCCTCGAACTGATGCGCCTGACGCCCGGGCTCGGTCCCGATCTCGAAGCAATCCGTCGGATGATCGATCGCAACGTCGAACAGTTGGTCCGACTCGTCGATGACCTGCTGGACGTCTCGCGGATCACGCGCGGCAAGATCCATCTGCAGTGGAGCCTGTTCAACCTCGCCGGCGCGCTGGCGGAGGCGATCGAGTGGGCCCGTCCGCAGTTCGCCGGCGACCGACCACGCCTCGTCGTCCGGATCCCCCCGGTGCTCATCCAAGTGCGGGCCGACCGCACGCGGCTCATCCAGATCGTCGAGAACCTGCTGGAGAACGCAGCGAAGTTCACCCCGCCCGAGGGGCGTGTCTGGTTGGACGCCGAGCAACTGGAGAACGACGTCGAGATCCGGGTGCGGGACACCGGGATCGGGATCGCGCCGGAACGATCGCAGCATCTCTTCGACGACTACGTGCCGGGGGAGCGCTCCCCCCAAGGGCCGGGCGACGGTCTCGGCGTGGGTCTGATCCTGGTTCGACGGTTGGTCGAATTACACGGAGGAATGCTGCAAGTGAGGAGCGCGGGGGTCGGCCAGGGCGCCGAGTTCATCGTGAGACTGCCGATCGCCGCGTCCGATTCGTCATCGCAGCCGGGGCCTGGCGGAGTCAGTCCGGCCGTGGAGGGCGCCCCGCCGCACGCGGCCGCGAAGCCGGCGCGGGTGCTCGTCGTGGACGACAGCGCTGACACGGTCGAGACGATGGCCAAACTGCTGCGGCTGAGCGGCCATCACGTCCGCACATCATTCGACGGGGAAGATGCCGTGATCGCAGCGGCGGAGTTCCACCCCGACGTCGTCCTGCTCGACCTCGGGTTGCCGCGCATCGACGGCTACGAGGCGTGTCGGCGGATTCGTCGCGGCACGCTCGGCGAGCCGCCGGTGATCATCGCCGTGACCGGCTGGGGACAAGAAGCGGATCGACGTCGCTCTCGCGAGGTAGGGTTCGATCACCATCTGACCAAGCCGGTCGATTTCAGCGAAGTCGAGCGACTGATGGAGCCGCGAGGGGCCGCACACCCGCGCTGATCGTTCGTCCGCGCATGACCCACGAGGAAGAAGTTTGCGCCTAGCCACGCTCCGCAGTTTGGTCGACCGGTTCGTTGCGCCCGGGCAGTCGCCCGCGGGCGAATCCGCCGAGGTCGACGAAGGCCCGCTCCGCGGCCACTACCTCGGATCGGAGGCGCTGGAATCGCGGGCGCGTGAACTCGCCTCGCAATTCACGGTCGCGCGGAACTCGCGCCGCCGCGCGGATCGTTTCTTCGGGCGCTTCGAACGGAACATCGGGATCCTGCGCACGGCGTACCATGTCCTGGCCGAAGACGTGCGCGCGGGCCGCTCGGTCTCCCCGGCGGAAGAGTGGCTGCTCGACAACTTCCACCTGATCGACAGTGAGGCGCTGGAGATCCAACGGTACCTCCCGCGCCGCTACTACCGAGAGTTACCCGCGGTGGCGACGGCGGACTTCGACGGAATCCCGCGCGTCTACGCCATGGCCGTGGAGCTGATCCGCGCGAGCGACGGGTTGCTCGACCTGGAGCGGATCACCCGATTCGTCGGCGCGTACCAGACGGTCACCCCGCTGACCATCGGCGAACTCTGGGCGTGGCCGAGCATGTTGCGGCTCGGTTTGGTCGAGAATCTCCGTCGCATCGCCGAGACGATCCTCGAGGCGCGCGACGCCGAGCAGCGAGCCGACGCCGACTTCGATCACTTCGAGCGCGGCGGCCTCGATCATCGCGCGCCCGAGATCAGCTCGGCCGAGCCGACCGCCTACGTCGCGCAACTCCTGCGCCGCCTCTGGGAGTACGGATCGCGCGTCGCCCAACTGCGCGCGAGGCTGGACGAGCAGCTCGCCACGCACCACGTCACGGCTGAAGATGCGGTTCGCGCGGAGCACCAAGAGCAAGCCGCGGCGCAGGTCTCGATCGGGAACTCGATCACGAGTCTCCGGCTCTGCTCGACCCAGGACTGGAGCCGCTTCTTCGAGGACGTCAGTCTGGTCGACGAAGTCCTGCGCCGCGATCCGGCCGGCGTGTATCAGAAAATGGACTTCGCGACGCGCGATCGATACCGCCGGTCGATCGAGGAACTAGCCGAACGGACGGGGGAGGCGCAACGAGCGGCGGCGCTGCGGGTGGTCGAGGCGTCGCGTCGCTCCGCCGAGCGATCAGCCTCGGATCCGCGCGAGGCCCATGTCGGATGGCGTCTGATCGGGCGTGGACGACGAGAGTTCGAGTCGGTCATCAACTTCCGTCCGCGACTCCGTCAGCGAGCGCGCCGTTTCTTCTTCCGCCACGCCGTCTTCTTCTATTTGGTCACGATCGGGGGCCTGACCGGAGGGTTGGTCGCCCTGGCGACGTGGGCGGTCCGCGGGTCGGGCTACGAGTGGCTTGTCTCCGCGCTGGCGCTGATCCCTGCGACCGAACTCGCCATCGCCTGGGTCCAATCGGTCGCGGCCGGCGTCGCCCGACCACGGCTCGCGCCTCGTCTCGACCTGAGCACGGGCGTACCCGACGAGGGCGTCACGATGGTCATCATCCCGACCCTCTTGACCAGCCCCGACGGCGTGCGGCGGATGATCGATCATCTAGAGGTGCAAGCGCTCGGGAACATGGACCCGAATGTTCACTTCGGCATCCTCGGCGACTTCGCCGACGCGGATGTCGAGCAACTGCCGAGTGATCTGGAGATCCTCCGGGTGGCCCGCGAAGGGATCGACGAATTGAACGCGCGCCACGGCGAGGGGCGCGGCGGCCGCTTCTACTTCTTCCATCGCGCCCGTCTCTGGAACGAGAAGCAGAACCGGTGGATGGGCTGGGAGCGGAAGCGCGGCAAGTTGGAGGAGTTCAACCGGCTGCTCCGCGGTGCGGAGGACACGAGCTATCGCGAGCAGATCGGCGATCTCTCCATCCTGCCGCGCATCAAATACTGCCTCACGCTCGACAGCGACACGCGCCTTCCGCGCGACGCGGCGCGCAAGTTGATCGGGATCATGTTGCACCCGCTCAATCGACCGCACTTCGATCCGCGGCTCGGCCGCGTCACCGACGGATACGGGATCCTGCAGCCGCGCATCAGCGTCACGCTCTCCAGTGCGGTCGGTTCGTTCTTCTCGCGTCTCTATGCCGGCGCGATCGGCGTCGATCCGTACACGACCGCCGTCTCGGACACCTACCAAGACCTTTTCGCCGAAGGCAGCTACTCCGGCAAGGGGATCTACGACGTCGATGCGTTCCTCCTGGCGCTGGGGGACCGTGTCCCAGAGAACGCGCTCCTCTCGCACGATCTCTTCGAAGGGTTGTATGCGCGCACCGCTCTGGTCAGCGACGTGGAGTTGGTCGACGACTATCCCTCGAGCGTCATCGCGCACATGCGGCGACTGCATCGGTGGGTGCGCGGGGATTGGCAGATCCTGCTCTGGCTCTTTCCCTGGGCGCCTTCCTCGACCGGGATCGAGCGCAATCGCCTGCCGATCCTGAGCCGGTGGAAGATCCTCGACAATCTGCGCCGCAGTGTGGTCGCGCCGGCTTCGCTCGCGCTCATCGTCGCCGGCTGGACGGTGTTGCCCGGACGACCGATCGTCTGGACCGCCGCCGCGCTCCTCTCGCTCTCCTTCGCCGTGCTCGCGCAGCTCGAACGCTTCCTGGCGGGACCGGCCGCTCGTCAACCGGTGCAGGTGTTCCTCCGCAACGCGGCCGAGGATCTCGCGACCGCCACCGCGCAGACCTTTCTCACCGTCACCTTCCTGCCGTACCAGTCGTACCGGATGCTGCATGCGATCGCCGTCACGCTCGTCCGCATGGTCATCACGCATCGTCGGCTCTTGGAGTGGGACACCGCGGCCTCGGTCATCTCCCGCGCTTCGCAACTCACCGGACGACGCGCCTTGGCGGCCTTCGGGATGGAGCTCTCCTCCAGTCCCATCTTTGCTCTCGGCTGTGGACTCGTCGTCGCGACGGCGCGCCCCGGCGCGTTTTTCATCGCGGCGCCGTTCCTCCTGCTCTGGGCGGCGGCGCCGGTGGTTGCGGCCTGGCTCAGCCGTCCGGTCTCCACCACGCGCCATCCGCCGCGCGAAGCCGATCGGCCGCTGCTGCGCCGGATCGCGCGTCGCACCTGGCACTTCTTCGAAACGTTCCTGCGACCCGAGGACAACTGGCTTCCGCCCGATAACTTCCAGGAGCGGGGCGAGGAGCGGCTCGCACGCCGGACGTCGCCGACCAACATCGGGATGAGCCTGGTCTCGGCGCTTGCGGCGCACGACTTCGGCTTCATCGGCACGCCCGAACTGGTCGAACGGGTCGAGCGCACGCTGCGCACGGTCGAAGGGCTCGAGCGCCACGAGGGACACGTCCTGAACTGGATTTCGACCGCCACCCTGGCGCCGCTCTACCCGCGCTACGTTTCGACCGTGGACAGCGGCAACTTCGCCGCCTGCCTTCTCGCGGTCGCGCAGGGCCTGAGACAGATCGCGGTCGATCCGCAGACGCCTGGAGTTCGCAGGGAAGGGTTGATCGACACGGTCTACTTCGTGCGCAGGATGGTCGACGCCGCGATCTCGGTTTCGACTGCCGGGAGCGGCCCCACCGGCGCCGCAGCGCTCTTCGCGGCGCTCCACTCGGTCGAGCAGTTGTTGTTCGCGCAGATGGATCCTGGAGACGAGGCCTCGCGGCTCGCGTCGTTGGCGCCGTCGCTCCGTCAGGCGCGGCTGCGGTTGGCGGGGGACGAGGTTGCGCTGTTGGCGCAGCCGCGCGAGTTGCGGCGCGCGCTCTTCGCGGTGGAGCGCCTGGAGGCGTCGCTTGCGCCCGCGGCCGTCGAGTCGGACCTGGAGGCGAGGTTGGAATACGCCGCGCGGCGGGCCGAGTCGCTCGCGCACGGCATGGACTTCCGCTTCCTGTTCGATCCGCGTCGTCAGCAATTCTCGACCGGGTATCGCCTGGCCGACTCCGAAGGGCCGGGGCGGCTGGACCCGACCCACTACGATCTGTTGGCCTCCGAAGCGCGCACGGCGAGTTTCTTCGCCATCGCCAAGGGGGACGCGCCGGTCGCTCACTGGTTCCGCCTGGGTCGCCAGCTCGTGGCCTCGCGCGGACGACCGACGCTCGTCTCCTGGAGCGCGTCGATGTTCGAGTACCTCATGCCGTCGCTCCTCCTGCGGTCGTATCCCGGAACCTTGCTGGAGCGGAGCTGCCGTCGGGCCGTCGAACATCAGATCCACTTCGCGCGGAGGCTCGGCGTCCCTTGGGGAATCTCTGAGTCGGCCTACGACTTCGTCGACCACCAAGGCGACTATCAGTACCGCGCGTTCGGCGTGCCCGGCCTCGGTCTGAAGCGCGGCCTGGGCGACGATCTCGTCATCGCGCCCTACGCGACCGCGCTCGCGGCGATGATCGACCCCGACGGGGCCAGCGCGAACTTCCGACGCCTGATGCGAGCAGGAGTGCAGGGCGACTACGGATTCTTCGAGGCGATCGACTACACGCCTCGCGACTCCTACGACTCCCCGCTCCACGGCGACGCGATCCACCGACCGACCAAGGGGGTCATCGTCCGCGCGTTCTTCTCGCACCACCAGGGGATGTCGCTCGTCGCGCTCGCCAACGTCCTCTTCGAGTCGCGGATGGTCGAACGATTCCACGCCGATCCGCACATCCAGGCGACCGAGATGCTGCTGCAGGAGATGGTCAACCGCTCCGCCATGGTCTCTCGCCCGCGGTCCGCCGAGGCGTCACACTCGACGCCCGCCTCCGCCGCCGGTTCGGTGCGCCGGTTCCGCTCGGCCAACACGCTCTATCCGCAGGCGACCTTTCTCTCCAACGGGTCGTTCACCACCGTCATCACCAATTCCGGCGCCGGCGCATCGATCTGCCGCGGCTTCGCGTTGACCCGGTGGCGAGAGGACCCGACGCGGGATGTGGGGAGTCAGTTCCTCTATCTGCGGGACGTGCGCAGCGGCGCGGTCTGGTCGGCCACCGCGCAGCCGATGGCGCGCGAGCCGCAGGAGTACGAGGCGACGTTCTTGTCGGATCGCGCGATCTTCCGGCGTCGCGACGAGGAGATCGAGTCGCAACTCGAAGTCGCGGTCTCTCCGCAGGAGGATCTCGAGGTGCGGCGGCTCACGCTCGTCAACCGCGGCGACCGCACGCGCGAGATCGAGGTCACCAGCTACGTCGAGTTCGCCCTCTCCCCTCCGGCCGATGACCTCTCGCATCCCGCCTTCGGCAAACTGTTCCTGGAGACGAGCTACGTCGCGGAGTCGGCCGCCATCCTCTGTTCCCGCCGCCCGCGGAGCGAACGGGACATCGGAGGGGTCGCCTTCCACGTCTCGGCTCTGGAAGGGAGCGCGCAAGAGCCGGTGGAGTGGGAGACCGATCGCGCGCGGTTCCTGGGACGGGGACGCGGGGTCGAGGATCCGATCGCGCTGACCGGGCGGCCGCTGAGCGGAACGACCGGCGCCGTGCTCGATCCGATCGCGAGTTTGCGCCACCGGGTGCGACTGGCGCCGGGCGGAGTCGTGCGGCTCGCCTTCGCCACGGGATTCGCGCCCAACGCGGAGACCGCCCATGTCCTGGCCGACCGCTATCACGATCCCGCGGCGGCGTCCCAGGCGTTCGCACTCGGCTTCAGCAGCTCGGAGATCGAGCTGCGCCACCTGGGACTGACTGCGCAGGAGGCGCAGCTCTACATGTCGCTGGCCTCGGCCGTGCTCTACACTGACGCGTCGCTGCGAGCGCCGGGCGATTGGATCGCGCGCAACGCTCTGGCGCAGACCGCGCTCTGGCGCTTCGGCATCTCCGGCGACGCGCCGATTCTTCTGATCGAGGTGACGGAGGACGACGATCTCCCGCTCGTGCGGCAGGCGCTGCGCGCGCATGAGTTCTGGCGGCTGCGCGGACTCACGGCGGACATCGTCATCTTGAACGAGCATCCGATCGGCTATCGCGAGGAGATGCAGAGCGAACTGACGATGCTGCTCGAAGGCGGGCGTTGGTCGGCGCAGCGCGATCGACCGGGCGGCGTCTTCCTGTTGCGTGGAGACGGGATTGCCGACGCGGAACGCACGCTCCTCTTCGCCGTCGCGCGCGCCGTGCTGCGCGGCGCGGACGGCACGTTGGAGGAACAGCTCCAACGTCCGCACCGAGAGCCGCTCTGGCCGGGGCCGTTCACTCCGCGAATCCATCCCGAGTCGACGACGACCGTGCTCCCTAGTTCGCAGCGATCGGCGCGACCGACGCTCCGCTTCGACAACGGCCTCGGCGGCTTCAGCGCTGACGGGCGGGAGTATGTGATCGTGCTGGATGGGGGAGAGGAGACGCCGCTGCCGTGGTCCAACATCCTCGCCAACCCCGGCTTCGGCGCGCTCGTCTCCTCCGCCGGCGCGGCCACGACCTGGGGGGAGAACAGTCGAGAGGCGCGCCTCACGCCGTTCGCCAACGACCCGGTCTCGGATCCGACGAGCGAGGCGATCTTCCTGCGGGACGAAGAGACCGGCCAGACCTGGGGCGCGACGCCCGCGCCGTTGCCGAGAGATCCCGATCTCCGGTGGACGGTGCGTCACGGCGCCGGTTGGTCGAGCTTCGGCGCCGCACCGACGGGACTCGGTCAAGAGCTCGAGATCTTCGTCCATCCCGACGAGTCGGTGAAGTACTCGCTCCTGACGCTGCGCAACGACGGCCCCCGCACGCGTCGCGTGGCGCTCTTCGTCTACGTGGAATGGCTGCTCGGGCCGGGGCGGGCGGGCGATTGCTTGCATGTCGTGACCGAGTACGACGCGGAGACCGGCGTGATTTTCGCGCAGAATCGGTACGCGACGGAAACGACCGCCCGCACGGGGTTCCTCGCCGTCAGCCAAGCGGTGGTGTCGGCCACGGGCGATCGAGCCGAGTTCATCGGGCGCAATCGATCGCTCTCGCGCCCCGCGGCCCTCGAGCGCGTGGGGCTGAGCGGTCGCTTCGGCGGCGGCCTCGATCCGTGTGGAGCGTTGCTCCTGGCGGTGGAGATCCCGCCGAGCGAGACGCGCGAGATCGCGATCGTCCTGGGAGAGGGTGTGAGTCCGGAGGCGGCGCGCGCGGCCGCCCGCCGACACGCGTCGGTCGAACAGGCGAAAGCGGCCCTGGCCGCCGTGACCGAGAGGTGGGATCGGATCCTGGGCGCCGTGCAGGTGCGCACGCCCGATGACTCTCTCGATCTCCTGGTCAATCGATGGCTGCTCTATCAGTGCGTCGCCTCGCGGCTCTGGGCGCGCAGCGGCTACTACCAGTCGGGGGGCGCCTACGGCTTTCGCGATCAGCTCCAAGACGTCCTCTCGCTCGTCTATACACGCCCCGATCTCTGCCGCGAGCATCTCCTGCGCGCCGCCTCGCGTCAGTTCACGGAAGGCGACGTGCAGCACTGGTGGCATCCGCCGAGCGGCCGCGGCGTCCGCACGCGTTGTTCCGACGACCTGCTCTGGCTCCCCTTCGCGGTGGCGGCGTATGTCGAGCGAACCGGGGATCACGCCGTCCTCGACGCGCCCGCGCCGTTCCTCTCGGCGCCGCCGCTCACCCCCGAGCAGCTCGAGACCTACGACCTGCCGGCGGTCTCGAGCGAGGTCGGTTCGCTCTACGAACATTGCGTTCGCGCGATCGATCGGGGGAGCACGGCCGGCTCGCACGGACTTCCGCTCATCGGGACCGGCGATTGGAACGACGGGATGAATCGCGTCGGCCGCGGCGGCGAGGGAGAGAGCGTCTGGCTCGGTTGGTTCCTCGCGACGATCCTGGGACAGTTCGCTCCCATCTGTGCGGCTCGCGGCGACACTGCGCGCGCCGATCGCTATCGAGCCGAGCGCGCACGGCTGGCCGAACGACTCGAACTGGCGTGGGACGGGGACTGGTACCGCCGCGCCTACTACGACGACGGGACTCCCCTCGGATCGGCCTCGTCTTCCGAGGCGAAGATCGATGCGATCGCGCAGTCGTGGGCCGTCATCTCGGGACTGGCGCCGCCCGAACGCGCCGAGCGGGCGATGGATTCGCTCCGCGTGCACCTCTTGCGGCGCAGCGCGCAGCTCAGTCTGCTGCTCACGCCGCCCTTCGACGGTTCGCCGCAGGATCCCGGGTACATCAAGGGATACATCCCGGGGATTCGTGAGAACGGCGGGCAGTACACCCACGCCGCGCTCTGGACGGTGCAGGCGATGGCGCGCATGGGTGAAGGGGACGAGGCCGTCGAGCTGCTGCACATGTCGAACCCGATCAATCGCGCGCGCACCGCCGAGGGGATGCGCCGTTATCGCGTCGAACCGTACGTCGTCGCGGCCGACATCTACGCGCACCCGCTGCATGTCGGGCGCGGCGGATGGACCTGGTACACCGGCTCGGCCGGATGGATGTATCGCATCGCGCTGGAGGAGATCCTCGGATTCCAACAGCGAGGCGATCGGCTGCGGATCGACCCCTGCATTCCGATGAACTGGCCCGACTTCTCGATCGACTGGACTTTCGGCGGAACTCGCTACGAGATCGAGGTGCAAAACCCGGCGAAGCGCTCACAGGGCGTGGCGCGCGCGGAGCTCGATGGCGTGCGTGTCGACGCTTCGGCCGTGCCGCTCGAGGACGACGGCCGAACCCACCGCCTGCTCGTCCTGCTGGGCGACCTAGAAACTGTAGTCGAGCCCGACCAGACCGGAGAACTCGTCGCGCAGCCCCACATCCGCGAGCGGCAGCAGCCCGTTCGCCGTCACGAGGAAGTTACCGGCGACGTTGACCTTGAATCCGACGGCGAGATCGACGTAGTGCCGCGAGGTGGTCTCCTCCGCGATCCCGAGGCGCGGCAGATCGGTCTGTCGGACGACCGCCGGTAGATTCGGGTTGGTCTCGATGTTGAATCGATAGGTCTCGTCGGCCACCACCACCTCACGCGCCTCCAACGCCACGCGGCCCAACAGATCGGCGGCCAGCGTCAGCTTCGGGTCGACCGACCAATCGAGACCGAACACGTACCCGAGTTCGTTGCGGTTCGAATTCCCGGAGGCGAACGTCGCGCTGGCGGCGGCGTGCGGCGAGAAGGTCGGGTCGTTCCACGAGCCGACGACGCCCATTTTCGCGGTGGTGCGACCGGTGCCCAGCAAATTGTCCTCGTCGCCGGTGGGGAGCCTCAGGTCGGTCATCGCCGCCATCAAGATCGATCCCTGGTCGAGGAACTTGGCCTTCCCGCGCAAGACGAGATCGCCCACTCCGCGGGCGCTCGACTCGCGCTCGAAGCTGTTTCGACTGGTCCCGTTGGGAAACCGGTGGATGTCGGGCGAGGCTGAAGTCGCGAGGCGGCGCACGGTGGCGTCGACCCGCGCCCGCATGTCGACCTCCACGATCGGGACGACGATGCCCAGGTCGATCCCGTCCCGCAATCCGTAGGAGCCGACGAAAGAAGTCACGCGGCTCTCCACATCGATGGCGAGAGCGGCCGTGACCACGTCACCTTCGATGTAGTTGCCGAGATTGCCGCCGTCGTTGTCGGTGTCGGCGTGGGTGAAGACCAGCTCCATCTCACCGGCCTGCAGATCGATGTCGTCGAGATGGTCGAAGCTGAACTGCGTGTAGCTCATCCCGAGGTTGAACCGGCCGCGCCCGACGGTCAGCGGCCGTTCGCCGTAGATCGGTCCAAAGCTCTTGGTCGGACGGACGAGCACGCCCATCTCCAGATCGAGTTCGTAGGCGAAGCCGCCGGCCGACGAGCTGAGGGGGAAGTTCGAGAGCTGCCACGACATCTCTTCGTTCACCTGCTGGAGCGCTCCGAATTGCGGAGAGTCGCCGCCGATGAAGTGCGCCTCGTGGTTCACGCCGCTCGCCGGGGGCGAGAGAACCACGCCGTCGCGGAGGATGCCGGTGAGGAAGTCGTCCAACTCGAGCGACTGCGCAGAGGCGCGGCCGCCCAGAGCGGTGAGAGCGATGGCGACCAACGTCGCGGCCGTCGCCGCTGCCGTCGGCGCGGCCGCCCATCCCGAGCGCCGGCCGTGTTGCATGAAACGCATCGATACCTCCTCCTCGACGATCAATTGATGCTGCGGATCTGTTCCAGTCGCCACCGTCCATCGGGGAGGCGCACCGTCGTCGCACTCAGATCCCGTTCGAGTCGCTGGTCGCGCCCCGCGCGGAACTTCATCGTGCGGATCTCGACGAAGCGCGCCTCGCCGCGCGCGCCGGAGACGTTGATCTCGACGTCGCGCAGCTCGACCTCCTGCGATTGCAGATCGCCGAAGGCGGCGCGGAGCTTGTCTCGGTTCTCGCTCGAGAGCGTGGTGAAGAGCGCCGCGTACGCCTCGAGATCTCTCCGCTCCAAGGCGGCGGCGTAGCTCTCCAAGAGCCGACCGATGGCGGTCCGATCGTCGGCGGCGGGCGCCGCGGGCGCCGCGGGCTCCGGCGGCCGCTCGCGCGGCGTCGGGATCGTGCGGGGCGTCTCCTCCGTTTCCAGGGTCGGCATCGGATCAGACGCGACCGGATTCGAGGCGGACGTCGGGGCCGGTTGCGACGAGGGAGCTTCCGTGGACGCGGCCGGCGGAGGGGGCGGCGCGGATCGCGGTGCGACCGCCGGGCCGTCTTTGCGGCGCAGCTCCCAGACATACTTGTTCTCGCCTTCCAGGAGGAGCAGGTCGACGGCATGCGTTTCGTACCCGTCGAGCCTGAGTTGGACCTGCACGCGCCCCGGCTCCAAATTACGCAAGACGACCGCGCTCGGTCCGACCGGTTGATCGTTCAGCATGACGGTGGCGCCCGGCGGCTCGGTCTCTACGGCCAGGACCGCGCGCCCAGTCGTGGAGTCGGCCGGCGCCGTGGAGCGTCCGCGCACGAGCCGCGCCCCTTGGCGGAGGTCGGCATCGGTCAGGATGATCGGATCTTCGAACTCGAAGGCGGGCGCGTCGGCGCCGGCGCGCAGTCGCACACGGAGCACCCCGCCCGCGCCCTTCGGCGGTTGGAAGCGCACCGAGCCGGTCTCGTCGGTCCCACCGAGCAGCGCTCCGGTGGTCGCATCGCGAATCTCGATCCCGGCCAGCGGTCGATTGGCGTCGTCGCGCACGACGAGCAGGAACTCGCGCTTCTGGCCGCAGCCTTGGAGCGCCATCGCGAGGAACAGGACGGCCCACAGTGCGACGTCGGCCACGCCACGCGAACCACACTGCAGGCTCGACCGCCCGGTGTCGTCTCCTCTTGGCCCCGAGGAGCTAGGTTGCAGTTCGTTGATCGCGCGTCCTTCCCTGACGCTCGGCAGCGCAGTCGATCCGATCGCCGCTGGATTCTCGGGGATGCCCTCGGTGGTGTCAACGCCGTGGCCGCCCGCATCCCGTACTATCCGCCGCGTGTCATCGCCGGCAGGCCAAGAGGGGAGGGGTGGGGGAAGCGGCGCTCGGGTCGTCTTCTGGATCTTCGCGCTCCTCGCGCTCGGGGTAGGTTTCATATCGGCAGCTCGCTGGCGCTGGATCTGCGACGACGCCTTCATCACGTTTCGCTACCTCGACCATCTCCTCGCCGGGCAGGGTCTCGTCTACAACATCGGCGAGCGGGTCGAGGGCTATTCACACTTTCTCTGGCTCCTGCTCTTGGCCGGACTGCGCGCCGCGGGGCTCGAGCTGGTCTCCGCGTCGCAGGCCCTCGGACTCGCGGCCGACGCGGCGACGCTCGCGCTGTGGATCTGGTTCTCGCTTCGACTCGGGCGGTCGACCGCGCTGCTGCCGCTGACCGCCCTCTGTCTGGCCGCCAACTACGATCAGCGTCTCTGGGCCACCGGCGGACTCGAAACCTCCGCCTTCACGCTGCTGATCTCCGTGCTCTACCTGACGCTCGTCTTCGGTTCGCGCTCGCGGCGCGCCTACGCCGCCGTCGGACTCCTCCTCGCGCTGATCTTCCTGCTGCGCCCCGACGGCGCGCTCTTCTATCCGCTCACGGTAGCGATTCTGCTCTGGCGCGATCGATTTGAGTCGCGCCGCGGCCTCCTCGCGCTCCATGCCCCGCTCGCGTTGATCCTCGCGCCGTACCTGCTCTGGAAGATCGTTTACTTCGGACAGCTCCTCCCGAACACGGCCTTCGCAAAGGAAGCGGGGGGCAGCAACCTCGGACAGGGGCTGCACTACTTGGGTCTCTATCTGCGCGCCTATCCCTCGACGCTCCTCGCGCCGATCTCGATCGTTCTCCTCTTGTCATGGCGGCGCGCATCTTCCGGGTTGCGACCGGCCTTGATCGCGTCCTCGTTCTTCGCCGTCTATCTCGCGCTCTTCGTCGTTCGAGTCGGCGGCGACTTCATGTTTGCGCGGTTCATCGTCCCGATCGTTCCTCTGGTCTACGCGACGATCGAGATCTCCGCCCGACAGTTCCTGGGTCCAAGGCCGATCGCGCTCCTGTGCGCGTTGCTCGCTCTCCCCGGCGCGGTCTGGGCGGAGCGCGCACTCCGCGACTCGATTTACTTCGACGCCGCCGGCGCACCGCGCGCGACCTTCGGTCCCTCGGGCGTGACCGACGAACACTGGTACTGGTCGCACCTCGATCGAGGAAAGAACCTGATCGAGCGATATGAGGAGATCGGCGGCGGACTCGCGGAACTCTTCGAAGGAACCGACGTGCGCGTCGTCATCGGCGGACAGGCCAGCTTGGCCTACTACGCGCGCTTCGCGACGGCGATCGAATCGAACGGACTGACCGATGCGTATATCGCGCGACTCCCAGTCGCGCGACGCGGACGTCCCGGACACGAAAAGGTCGCTCCGATCGACTATCTCAGAGCCCGCGGCGTCCACTTCGAATTCATGAAACGGCCCCGCAGCCACGAGCCGTACCGGAGAGCCGCGTTCCAGGCGGGCGCCGCCGACGAGTGGATTCCCGCCTACGTCGTCACTTACGACCGCGACCTGATGCGGGATCTGGCCACGCGCTCCCCTCACTCGGTCCAACTCGTCGACTTCGAGGCGTATCTCGACGACTGGTTCACCCGCGCCCCCGGGCGCCCGCTCGTGGAGTTGCGGCGCGAGTCGCAGGACTTCCAGGTCTTCTACTTCGAACGCAACGACGACCCGGTGCGTCTGGCGAAGCTCGAGGCGCTCCTCCGCTGACTCTCCCGGACGGGTCGGCTCAGAGTTCCCAGGGAATCGCGAAGCCGAGCTGACGCAGCTTGCGCTCCAGCTCGATTCGCTCGCGGTTGCGCTTGAGCAGCCCTTCGTCGTTGCGCGCCAAGAGTCCGTGGGCCCCCGCGCGCGCCGCCGCGTCGTCGATCTGTCCGCCGGCGAGCGACCGGATGATGTCCTGTTCGATCGACGAGAGCTCGAGCGAACGGAGCCGATAGTCGAGGAACGCTTCCCAGGCGATCGGCGTCCAGCGCGAGACGATCTCGTTGCCGATCGTCTCGGCGTACTGACGGATCTCCCATTGCGCGTGGTCGTCCATCCGCAGCGAGAGGAAGTTCAGCAGATTGTGGAGGTCGATCTTCCAGTAGGCCTCTGTGTAGGTCGAGAGCGGTAGGTCCTTCCGCGCTTGCTCCCGCGCCACGCCGGCGGTCAACCGCTCCAGGTACATGAAGCGCGAGAGCCGCTGGAGTTCGAGCTCCTGCTCGGTCAGTCGATGGCCGGTCGCGGTGTCGACCAGCCCGCCGCTCCCTTGGCGATTTCCGCTGTCCTGCAGCCGCCAGGCGTCGGGGGGGGTGCGCTGCGCGGCGTCGATCGCCTCGGAGTAGCGCGTCGAGTATTCGTTCACGTTGGCGGTTCGGTGGCGAATCCACTGCCGCCAGCAATCCATCGGCACGCGCACGTGCAGCTTCAGCTCGCACATCTCGAATGGCGTCGTGTGCCGGTGGCGCAGCAGATAGCGGACGAGGCCGCGGTCTTCCTGCACGCGCTTGGTGCCGCGCCCGTAGGAAACGCGGGCCGCCTGCACGATGGCGTCGTCGCTTCCCATGTAGTCGATGACGCGCACGAAGCCGTCGTCGAGGACGGGAAAGCGGGCGCCGAGGATAGCGTCGAGGGCGGCGACGGAGTTTCGTTCGAGGGCTTCGTCTTGGTTTGGCATAGAGCCGGGATCGTAGTGCCTGGAGGCGGCTCGCGCTATGTCCTCGACCGCCCGAAGTCTCCGCGGGATCAGTACTCCCAGGTCTTGACCACGACGCGCGGGTCGCCGGGGTGCTCGGTCGCCTCGCTGAAGTGCAGGAACGGGTCGGCCGCGTCCTCGGAGAAGCTGCGGGCATCGGAATCCTGGGGCACAATCGGACCGATGAGCCAGAGCGACCGTAAACCGGAAGCAGGACGCCATGACCGAACCGCCTTCGACTCCGCATCCGACTCCGCATCCGACTCCCGAGCCGCCCGCCCCGCAGCCGACCGCGACACCCGGAACGACGGTGGCGCCGGCCACGGTCGATGTGCGAAGTGTCTCGCTCGCGGTGCTCGCCGTGCTCGCGAGCATCTTCACGCTGCACTGGGCTCGCGAGGTCTTCATCCCGGTGATGGTCGGCGTCTTGCTCAGCTCCGCCTTGGGACCGGTCGTCGCTCTCATGCATCGCTGGCGCATCGCTCGCCCGCTGGGAGCGGCGGTGCTCCTGTTGCTCTTGTCGGCCGCGGTCGGGTTCACGGCCCGGTCGCTGGCCGACGATGCCGGCAAGTTGTTGGAGGCGATGCCGGCGGCCACGCAGAAGTTGCGCATGACGCTGCGCACGCGGCTCGACACCTCCGACGGTGCGATCGAGAACGTCCAGAAAGTCGCGGCGGAACTCGAACAGGTCGCCGAGGAGACCGGCTCGGCGCCTTCGCCGGCCAAGTCCGGCGTGACCCGCGTGCAGATCGAGGAGCCGGCATTCGATCTGAAGAAGCATCTCTGGAGCGGGACGCGGGGTGTGGCCGGCGCGGCGAGCACGCTGATCGTCATCACGTTCGTCACCTACTTTCTCCTGGCCTCGGGCGACAACTTCCGCCGAAAACTGGTCAAGATCGCCGGCAAGACGCTGACGGAGAAGAAGCTGACGGTGCAGGCGCTCGACGAGATCGAAGTCCAGCTCCAGCGCTACCTGCGGGTGCAGCTCTTCACCAGCGCGCTCGTGGGAGCGGTGACGGGGCTGGCGTTCTGGGGGCTGGGTGTGGATCACGCCGTCGTCTGGGGGATCGCCGCCGGCGCCTTGAATCTGATCCCCTACTTCGGCGCCGTCCTCGTGATGGGCGCCTCGGCGCTCTTCGCATTCCTCCAGTTCGGCGCGCTCGAGATGGCCGCGATCGTGGGAGGGACCGCCTTTGCGATCAATTGCGTGGAGGGGTATGCGCTCACCCCTTGGTTACACAGTCGAACGAGTCAGATGAATCCGTTGGCGATCTTCCTGGGCGTGTTGTTCTGGGGCTGGCTCTGGGGCGTGTGGGGTCTGTTGCTGGGAGTGCCGATCCTCATGATCGTGAAAGCGGTCTGCGATCGCGTCGACGATCTGAAACCGGTGGGTGAACTGCTGGGCGAGTGACGCGCGTCAATACATAGGCATGGCTGGGTCGACCGAGTCGACCCAGGACTCGAGCCCGCCGTCCAAGTTGCGGACCTTGCGGAAGCCGGCCTGCTTCAGGAAGGCGACCGCTTGGGCGCTGCGGCCGCCCATTTTGCAATACAGGACGATGTCGTCGGCGGTATCCAACTCGTGGACCCGCGAGGGCAGATCGGGCAGCGGGATCAGGCGTGCGCCGTCCAATCGGCAGATCTCCCACTCCTCGGGGTTGCGGACGTCGACGAGCACCAGCGGCTTGCCCGACTCGAGCTGCGCGTGGAGCTCTTCGGCTTCGATCGTGTCGGCGGCGTCGAGCGTATCGACCTGCGGGACGATGCCGCAGAACTCTTCGTAGTCGATCAGCTCGCGGATCGTCGGGTTCACTCCGCAGAGCGGACAGTTCGGATCCTTGCGCAGCTTCAGCTCGCGGAAGCGCATGGTGAGCGCGTCGTAGAGCAACAGGCGGCCGATGAGCGGCTCGCCCTGTCCCAGGATCAGCTTGATCGCCTCGGTCGCCTGGATCGTGCCGACCACTCCGGGCAAGACGCCGAGCACTCCGCCTTCGGCGCAACTGGGCACGAGCCCGGGCGGCGGCGGCTCCGGATAGAGGCAGCGGTAGCAAGGCCCCTTCTCCGCCCAGAAGACCGACGCCTGTCCCTCGAACCGGAAGATGCTGCCGTAGACGTTCGGTTTGCCGAGCAACACGCAGACATCGTTGACCAGGTAGCGGGTCGGGAAGTTGTCGGTGCCGTCGATGATGATGTCGTACTTGCGGCCGATCTCGAGCGCGTTCTCCGAGGAGAAACGCACTTCGTGCAGCTCGATCTCGACATGCGGATTGACGTCGGCGATGCGATCGCGCGCCGAGAGCAGCTTCGGTCGACCGATGTCCTTGGTGCCGTGGATGACCTGGCGCTGGAGGTTGCTGGAGTCGACGACATCGAAGTCGACCAGACCGAGTCGACCGATGCCGGCCGCCGCCAGATACAGCCCGAGCGGCGCGCCCAATCCACCCGTGCCGACCAAGAGGATGCTCGCCTCTTTCAGCCGCCGCTGCCCAGCCATGCCGACCTCGGGCATGATCAAGTGGCGTGAGTAGCGCGCGATCTCGTCATTATGCAGCGCCGCGCGCATGCGCGGCGCCGCACTGACATAACTCACCACTTCTCCCCCAACCGTGGAGTCCGAACCCCCCGCAATCGAAGGAACGATCGAGATCACCGCCCCGTCCCCCAGCACCGTCGCGCTCCCCTCCCCATGCCGCACGTCCTCGTCCCCCACGAACAGATTCACGAAGCTGCGCAGCCGTCCGTCCTGTGCATAGAGGTGCTTCTTCAGGTCGGGATACCGCCCGGTCAGGATTTCCATCGCTTCACCGACGGTCGTCGCTTCCACCGAAACCTCCATCTGACGACCGGCAAACGGTCGCAGCGGAGTGGGGATGAGGATCTTCACGGACATCGGGCGGGTCTCCTTCTGCGCTGCGGCGGGACGGCCATGCTACTGGATCGGTTCTTCGGCGAACGGTTCGTCGGGATCGAGCAGTTGCCAGGAGAACATCTCGACCGCCCGGCCCTGCTGGACCGAGACGATCACGTAGCTGTACCAGGGCCACGCGTGGTCCCGATCGAACTGCGACGGGCGCGCCGCGACATCGGGATGCGAGTGGTAGAAGCCGATGATGTCGAGCGCCTTCTCGGCGGCGAGCTGCTCCGCTCGACGGAATTCATCCGGCTCGATCAGGTAGCGATTCTGCGGCGAATCGTCGCGGGCGTTCATCGCGCGGACGGTCTCGACCACGACCTTCACGCCGTCGTCCTCGCGGCCGAGGAGGAAGCCGCAGCACTCGAGGGGATAGGTCGCTTCGCCGTGGGCGGAGATCTTGGAGCGATGGGTGGGGGAGAGGCGGAGCATCAGACGGAACTCGAGAGCGAAGGGTCTTCGTCCCAGAAAGCCTCGCTGAGGTACTTGTCGGCGGCGTCGGGGAAGATGGTGACGAGAACGGGAGAGTTTGTAGCGTGGCTCGCCGTCAGACGGCGCGCCACGTTCAAGGAAGCAGCTAAGGCGGCCCCGGCAGAGACTCCAACGAGAAGACCTTCCTCCCGCGCCAACCGCCGGACCATCGCGTAGGCCTCCTCGGTCTCGATCTCCAGATTCTCGTCGGCCAGCGCCGGATCGTAGATGGCCGGGACGATCGCCGTCGCCATGTGCTTCATCCCTTCCAAGCCATGGAACGGCGAATCGGGTTGGAACGAGATCAGCCGCGCGCCCGGATCGTGCGCGCGCAGACGTCGACCGACCCCCATGAAGGTGCCACTCGTGCCGAGTCCGGCGATGAAGTGCGTCACGCGGCCTTCGGTCTGCTCCAGGATCTCGACTCCGGTGCCGTCGTAGTGCGCCTGCCAGTTCGCCGGGTTGCCGTACTGATCGGGATAGAACCATCGTTCGGGAGACTCGGCGTAGAGCCGACGCACCTCGCGAATCGCGCCGTCCGTGCCGTCGCCCGCATCGGTGCGGATCAACTCGGCGCCGTACGCGCGCAGGATCTTCACCCGCTCCGGGCTCGCGCTCTTCGGCAGCGCCAGAGTGACTCGGTAGCCGCGCGCCGCCGCGATCCAGGCGTAGGCGATGCCCGTGTTGCCCGAGGTGGCGTCGAGGATGGTCTTTTCCCGCGTCAGCCGACCGGTTCGTTCCCCGTCGAGGATCATCGCGAGCGCCGCGCGGTCTTTGACGGAGCCGCCCGGGTTGAACCACTCGGCCTTCGCGTAGATCTCGACCGGGGAGACCTCGGCGTCGATCTTGGCCAAGCGGAGCAGCGGCGTGTGGCCCACCAGTTGAGTCGCGACGCGCCCGAGGCGCGTCACTGCTTCACGTGCAGTCCGCATTCTTTCTGCTCCGGGGTCTCCCACCACCAGCGTCCCGCCCGCACGTCCTCGCCCGGCTCCACCGACCGAGTACACGGTGCGCAGCCGATCGAGGGGAAGTTCCTGTCGTGGAGTTCGTTGTACGGGACGTCATGGGCGCGGATGTATTCCCAGATGTCGTCCTGCGTCCATTCGATGATCGGATTGAGTTTCACTAGGCCGCCGATGCCGCCGAAGCCGGCGTCGATCTCCGCCTTCGGCGTGTCGTTCCGCGTCACCGCCTGTTCGCGCCTGAGTCCGGTGATCCAGGCGTCGACCTCGCCGAGCACGCGCTTGAGCGACTCGACCTTGCGGATGCCGCAGCACTCCTTGCGGTTCTCGATGCTGGTGCGAAACGAGAAGAAACCCTTCGCTCGCTCCATCGCCTCGACCTTGGCGCGATCGGGGAACTGCACTTCGATCGGCAGGCCGTAGCGCTGCCGGATCCGGTCCATCACCGCGTAGGTCTCTTCGTTCAAACGACCGGTATCGAGCGTGAAGATACGCAGGCCGGGCGCATGCCTCGCGATCAGGTCGATGACGACGACGTCTTCGGCCCCGAAGCTCGAGGCGAAGGCGATGCGATCTCCGAACGTCTGATGCGCCCAGGCGAGCAGGTCTCCCGGCGTCTTGGTCTCGAGTGCGGCCAGATCCTCCAGCGTGAAAGTACGGGGCATCAAGGTGTCTCCATGTAATACCGAGAAAGCCGCCGCGGCTTTGTCGGTGTGGTTCTACTCAACGTCGCCATGCCCACTCACCCCAGGCAAAGCCACCCTCTCCGGATCCTCTCTCCAGCTCTGCAACGCCGCCAGCACCAGGCGCTGTTCCTCGACCCACGCTTGCACTCGACCCGCGAGTGACGGTACCGCGCTCGCATTGAAGAACTTCTGCTCCAACAGCTCATCCAACTCCCGCCGCAACTCGTCGAACGCGTCGCCGACATGCCCGCGATCGACCAGCCGTGCGCGGTACTCGCAGAGCGTCTCCCAATCGGAAATGCACTGTTTCTTCAGCCCGCTCGCCAACACGATCCGCGCCGCCGCGAAGAAAGCGCGGTTCAGTTCGGTCAGCGCGTCGACCGCGATGCCTTCGTCCCAGTTCACCCGCGACTGCTTCAGGTGCTCGAGCGCCTCACCGAACGGATCGCCGCTCTCGTCGACGCCCGCGCCGGCGCACTCACCGACCCCGAGCGTCGCGGTGGTGAACTCCCGCTCCTCGCCCCAGTCGAGCCAGCCGTCGGGCCGCTCGGCGGGCGACTCCAGCTCGAGCAGAGGTCCGAGCCAGCGCTCGACATCCGCGGCCCCGTTGCGTTGGAAGAACTCCGCCAGGTCCTCGCCTTCGGTTCGCTCCGCCAGATAGGTCTGAAGGAGCCGGCGGAGGATGGCCGGCGTCTTCTTGGCCGGGACCTTCAGGGAGCCCTTGGCGATGGCGGAGCCCTTCTCGTCGATGCGCCCGCCGAGGTGCAGTTGATAGAACGGCGCCTGCTTGCCGTTCACTCGCCTGGCCACTCCGTGCAGCCCGATGCTCGCGACGTGATGTTGCGAGCAGCCGTTGGGACACCCGGAGATCTTGATCGTCGCGCCGGGGAACTGATCCGAAGGAAGGTCCGCGATCGCGTCGGCGATGGCGCGGCCGACCCCCTTCGACGAGGTGATGCCGAGATTGCAGGTGTCGGCCCCGGGACAGGTGACGATGTCGAGCGCGGTGCCGCCGACCGGTCGCGTCAGATCCGAGGGTTCCCCGGTCACAGCGGTCGTGGCTGAGTGGTGGAGATGCTCGAAGAGCCACGGCAGCCGCGCCGCCGGAACATCGAGCAACAGGATGTTCTGTTGCACCGTGACGCGCGACTCGATCCCGCCCAGTTCGCGGCTGAGGCGCGCCAGGAGCCGCAACTCCTCGGGCATGACGTCACCGATGGGGAAGGGGATGAGCACCGAGCGAAGGTCGCTCTGGCGCTGCGCTCTGGCGTTGAAACGGAGCCACTGTCTGTAGCCGTCTCCGTCGGCGAGGTCCGCCGCTGGCGGATCCGGCGCCGGCATGGGCCGCAACGCCGGAACTACCCAGCTCTCCCGGATCTGCGCGATCTCCTCCGCCGTCAAGTAGCTCTCGATCAGGAGATCCTCGCGCCCTTCCGCCTCGATCGCCGCATAGGTCTCGTCGAACAACGCACGAAACTTCTCGATCCCCATGGCGTGCACGACGAACTTCGAGCGCGCCCGCGCGCGGTTCTTGCGATTCCCGTGCAACGAGAAGATCCGCACGATCGCTTCGCACGCGCGCAGCAGATCGTCCGCCGGATGGAATGGGGTCAGTTCCTGAGCGACGTACGGCGCCGAACCGGTGCCGCCGCCCACCAGCAATCGGAAGCCCCGTTCGAGCCCCTGCGCGCCGACGCGCAACGCGGCGATCGCACCGATGTCGTGGATCGCACCATAGGCGCAATCACTCGGGCAGCCGGAGAAGGCGATCTTGAACTTCCGCGCCAGGAGCTGCGCGGTCGGATGCCGCAAGAGGAAGCGCGTGACTGCTTGGGCATACGGCAAGGTGGCGAACGGCTCGGTCGGGCAGACCCCCGAGTTCGGACAGGTCGTGACGTTGCGCACCGAGTTGCCGCAGGCCTCGCGGCTCATCAGGCCGGCCGGCGCCATGCGGCGGAGCAGCTCCGGGAATTCCTCCAGCGGAATGTAGTGGTACTGCACGTCCTGCCGCGTCGTCAGATGCGCGACGCCGTGGCCGTGGTGCTCCGCCACTTCGGCCAACGCATCGAGCTTGTCCGCGTCGAGCACGCCGCTCGGGATCTTCACGCGCAGCATGTGCACGTCCGGCTGCTTCTGGCCGTAGATACCATGGACCAACCTGAACTCGCGGAACTTCTCGGGTGGGATGTCGCCGTCGCGGAAGCGCTGGATCTGAGTGGCGATCAGCGCGATCTCGGAATCCCAAGGTACGGCGAACGTCAGCGCGCCGTCCGGCGCCGCGTCGGCGGCGCCGACCTTCATGTCCGGCGTTGGAGTGGGAGCCCCACCACTATCCGCGCCATTCGTGTGTTTTGGATCAGACATCAAACTCTCCCAGAGCGGAGCTGGCCGACCGGGTCGGCCTGCTAGATGCCGCCGCCATCCTTCATCGACTCCGCGAGACCTTCCACCAACACCTGCGCAACTTCCGGTCGCGTGAACTCCTTGGGCGGACGTTCGCCGCGCCGCAGCATCTCGCGCACCGCCGTCCCGCTCAGGTTCACGCGTTGCTCTTCCGGATGCGGGCAGGACTTTCGCGACGCCATGCCGTCGCAGACGCGGCAGAAGAAGGTGTTCTCGAACGGCAACGGCGTGATGCCCAGCTCGCGCGGCGTGAACTCGCGGAAGATCTCCTGCGCATCGTAGGTGCCGTAGAAACTGCCGACGCCGGCGTGGTCACGACCCACGATGAAGTGGGTGCAGCCGTAGTTCTTCCGGACGATGGCGTGGAAGAGCGCTTCGCGCGGGCCGGCGTAGCGCATGGTGGCGGGGAAGACCGAGAGCATCGTGCGCTCCGGCCTGTAGTAGCCGGCCAGCAACGTCTCGTAGCACTTCATGCGAAGCTCGGCCGAGATGTCATCCCCTTTCGTCTCGCCGACCAATGGATGCACGAGCAGGCCGTCGACGATCTCGAGCGCGCACTTCTGGATGAACTCATGCGCGCGGTGGATCGGATTGCGCGTCTGGAACGCGACGACCGTCTTCCACCCGCGCGCGTCGAAGGCCCGGCGCGTCTCCAGCGGGTCGAGGTGGTACTCCGGATAGCGGATCGTGTCGGGCCGTCGCAGTACGCGGACCCGACCGGCCAGATGGAATCCCCCCTGGGTCAGCAGTCGCGCGACCCCGGGATGGTCGTCGCTGGTCGTGCGGAAGACCTGTCGCGCGTACTCGCTCTTCTCGTACGGATAGATCTCCTCCAGATCGAGTGCAGCGAGGGGACCGGTCTCGTCCCAGAGGCCGACCCGCTGGCCCGGCTGCAAGCTCCGCGCGATCTCTTCCGAGACCGGCAAGACGATCGGGATGCTCCAGACCGCGCCGTCGCTCAGGCGCATCTGTTCGAGCACCGAGTGGAAGTCGCGCGATCCCATGAATCCCGAGAGCGGGCTGTACGCGCCCACCGCCAACATCTCGATGTCGCTCTGGAGCGCGCCCGAGAGGTCGATGCGCGGGGCCCGCGCCAACTCGAGCTGGAGCTCGGCCGCCTCGGCCGGACTCGCCCAGTTCGGCGCCAGCCGGCCTCCGTGCGGGATCGACGGCCCGGGAAAGGGGGCCGTACCCGCCTCGACGCGGGCGAGAGGGGGAGAGGTCCGGATCATCGGTTCGGCTCCTTCGGTGGGGTTGTCCCTGCATCGGCGCTCACAGCGCCCGTCGAGTCTGTTTTCTGAGGCAAACAAAAGGCCCACCGCTGGGTGGGCCCGTTCGCTGCTCGCGCTTCCTCTGAGACCTAGCTCAGCGCGGCGGAGCGGACGCCCACCCGGGGGGTCTGCGACAACAACAACAGCGGGTGGGTGTGTACATGTCTAGTGACTCGCTAGGGTAACCGGGCACGCCGCGTGCCCGGTGGATCGACCATCTACAGTTCGACGCTAGAATTTCTAGCCCCTTCTGCACCATCTAGTTCCCGTCCGATAACTCTATTGACCCGGGCGTTTCGATCGCAACGCTTTTCTCACCTCGAGCGCTAATTTTCTCAGTAACCCCACCAACTCGCTCGACTGCTGTCCGAAGCACTGCCCCCACCAACACCATCGCCGGAGTCTCGTCCACCGGCGTGACCTCGAGCTTCGCGAGCTCTCCGAGCGTCCACCAAGAGACCCGCGAATCGGGCTGCGAGGCACGCACGACGACGACGACGGGATCTGCGGGAGGACGCCCCGACTCGATGAGGAGTCGCGCGACTTCGGGGAGGTCGGCCGCGCCCATGTAGACGGCGACGCTATCGGCCTCGCGCGCTGCGCGCGCGACGCTACTGGGCGATTTGAACGTGACGAACGTGCAGCTCGCCGCGACGCCCCGCTCGGTCAGGGGAACCCCGAGCTGCGCCGCCGCCGCGGAGGCCGAGGTGATGCCCGGAACGATCTCCCACGCGACCCCCGCCGCGTGCAGCGCCGCGATCTCCTCCGCCGTCGATCCGAAGAACGCAGGGTCGCCCGACTTGAGCCGGACCACCTGCGCGCCGCGCCGCGCCCACGCGATCATTCCGCGGTGCGCGAGTTCCGCGGGACAGACGACACGTCCTGCGCGGCGACCGATCGGCACGCGCCTCACTCCACGAGGAATCAAGTTCAACAGCGCCGGCGGCACGAGCGCATCGAAGAAGACGATGTCCGCGCTCTCCAACAGACGCGCAGCCCGCACCGTCAGTAGCTCTGGATCCCCGGGGCCAGCACCGACCAGAAATACGGCGCCAGCAGGCGCCGTGTGGCTTGCCTTCCTCTCCTCCCCCCCCGAAGCCGCCTCATCCCCGAACTCCCGCACTGTGCGACCAATCACCGCATCCCAAGCCCCATCTGTCGGACCCTGCGTCGCCCCCCCCGCCCACTCCGCCAACTCCGCGAACGAAAGCCGCGTGACGCCCGCACGCGCCGCTTCCTCCGCGGGGAAGTTCGGCGGGACACCGAGGTCGATGACGAGAGGCGTGGCGCCGGAGAAATCGGCGGCGCGGAGGATGGCTCCGCGGTTGGAGCAGGTGAAGACTGCTTTTGCGTGGGACAACGCGGTTGCAAGCGCGGGGAGGGGTAAGGAATCGGCGCCGGGGACGGCGCCGATCGCTACTCGCGATCCATGCACGGCGACCGAGAATCCGCGCGCGACCAGGTCGCGCGCGATGACTTGACCCAACGCGCCCGCGCCGCAAACCACGACACGGTCGCCGGTCGTGAGGTCGGCGGCGGCTCGCCGCACCGCCAGCGCGCCGAGCGACGGCCAAGCCGACCGAACGGTCCCGGACGCTCGTAGGCTTCGCGCCGTGCGCAACGCCGCATGGAACAGCCGGTGCAGGTTCGGCCCGCAGAGCGATCGATCGACCGAACTCCGATAGGCGCGCCGGACCTGCGCCGTCACCATCGTCTCTCCCCAGACGATCGACTCCAGGCCCGCGGTGACGCGGCAGAGGTGCGCCACGGCGTCTTGCTGAAGCAGCAGCCGACCGTGCCTTTCGCCGAGGATGGAGTCCAGAGCATCCCGAGCAAGCTCGGGATGCGACGCGATGCCATAGATCTCCACGCGCAGACAGGTCGCCACTACCGCCGACTCGACGATCTCCGGCGCCGCCGACACCCACGCCGTCAGCTTCGCCACCGATTCCGCCGCCAAGATCGAGTGGAGCGTCTCCATCGAGAGGCGCGGATGTTCGTAGGTGACCGCGAAGAGCTTCATGCCGTCGTGTCCTCTCGCCAGCGGAGGATCGCCGCCTCGATCCGTTCCAGGTCGCCGCGTTCGAGCGCATCCAGGATCTCATCGTCCAGGAGACCGGCCAGCCTGCGACGTCTTTCGTCATAGGTCGCCGGGCCTTCTGAGTGGAGCGCCGTACGCTCACGAGCGAGCCTGGCCAACGCCTCGCCGACGTTCTCGTCCAACCGCTGTGCCCAACGGTCGCGCAGACGCTGCGCGACGAGCGGGAACGAGCCCGAGGTCGAGATCGAGAGGGTCAGATCTCCGCGCCTGAGCGTAGCGCCGAAGATGAAATCGCACGCGCTCGGCTCGTCCACGACGTTGCACAAGATGCCGCGCGCGTCGGCCGCGTGGCGCACCGAGTCTTGCACGGAGCGATCGTCGGTCGCGGCGATGACCAGGAACCGGCCCGTCAGATCCGCTTCCGCGAACGCGCGCTCCTCACGAATCAGCGATGGATGACCCTCGAGCCCGGCCGGGGGCGCCGCGAAGAGCGGCGCCACCATCGTGACCTTCGCGCCCGCTTCCAACAGCAGCGCGGTCTTCGGCCAAGCCACCGAGCCGCCGCCCACCACCAGGCAATCGCGCCCCGTGAGGCGGAGGAAGACGGGGAGCGGGGGGACGCGCGGCAGACCGCTACTCCTCGGTCTCCACCGACCGCAGTCGGGACGCAAAGTACGAGGCGAGGACGAGGATCGCGACGGGAGTCTTCTCCAGCAGTTCGATGCTGCGCACCGGATCGAGCAGGCCGCCCCGCAGGCGCGCGACCGGCGTCGGTTCGGAACCTGAGTCGAGCGCCAAGAGGTAGTCGCTTCGCAGAACGCCCTCGCGGCGGAGGACGTAGCGATCGTCGCCTTGATAGAGGCGAGCGGCGCCGCGCCAACGATCGATCTGCGCGGCGGCGACCGGGGTTCCTTCGTCCCAGAGAAAGCGCGTGCGTGTGAGCGGCGCGGCGCGGGCGATGCGCCACTCACGACCGTCGACGCCGAGCCAATCGGCGCCGCCGAAGTAGCGTCGGGTGAGCAGTCCGAGGAAGCCTTTGAGCGTCGAGAAGCGGTGCTTCAGCCGGAGCCACCCCTCGGATTTGATCTCGATCGTGACGCCGCGTTCCAGCAACCGGCCGGCCAAGGAGGTGATCGGCGGCGCTTCGCGCCATGGCAATGCCTCGCACTCGGGACAGACGAGCGCGAAGCGGCGACCTTCATGCCCGCACCGGTGGCAAGGCCAGCGGGAGGCGGTTCTCACCTCGCCTCGGGCTGTGCGTCGAGCGCCTTCCGTAGATTCTGGGCCCAGGTCTCGTTCCTTTCTTTCAGGCGGAGATACACCGCCTCCGCCTCGGCGCGATCGCCTTCGGCCTGATGGGTCCGTGCGAGATTGAAGTAGGCGAGTCCGAGACCGGGCTCCAGCGCGATGGCGCGTTCGAACGCCGCGACCGCCTCGGGGAACTGTCCCAGCTCATAGTACGCGCTCCCCAGATGGAGCTCTGCCTGCGCCGACCGGGGATCGGCGAGCAGCGCGCGTTCATACATGCGGATCGCGTCGGTGAAGGCGTCCGCTTGGTGGAGCGCGGCGCCCGACATGCGCCAGGCGAGCGACCAGGTGGTGTCGGCCTGAGCGGCGTACCAGAATTCGTCCGCGGCCGCCGTCCAGTTCTTGTCCGCGAAACTGATCTTGCCGAGCCAGAAGTGCGTCAACGGCAAGTTGGGATCTTGCTTCGCCGCCTGCGCGACCAACGCGCGCGCCTCTTCCGATCGACCGGCCAAGAGCATGTGTGCGCCGCGGAAGAGCAGCCCGTCGGTCGTCGCCGGGTCGAGGAAATCGGGCGGCGCGGGTAGCGCCAAGTCCTCCAGGTCGACCGCTTCACCGCGGACCGCCAGCAGCTTTCGAATCGAGACACTCGTGACCAGATAGGGGACCGGCTCGGCCTCTCCTTCGAGCTGGAACGCGAGTCCGAAGAGCGAGCCGTCGGGACCATAGGCCGCGGCGCCGCCGACGATCCCTTCAGAGAGCGCGAGGAAGTCGGGCCCGCGCAGCGAGAATTTCTCCAACACCTTCGTCGCGATCCACTGCGGACCGTCGCCGGTCGGGCCGCGCACCAGCAGCAGCTCCATCCCGATCCGGTAGGTCGGATCTTCGCTGACCGCGAGCGCGAAGGGCGGGAGTCGATCGAGACCGAGCAGCGCCAGGTTGACGTCGGCTTTGAACGCCACGATCTGATCGGAGGTGGCGCGGTAGCCGTCGACGCCGGTGAGGCGAACCCGCGCGGCGTCGCGGAGGAACGTGGCGGGGACGATCAGACCGCCGGAGACCACCACCGCGGTCGAGGTCCGCAGGAGATCGCCCTCCTTGTCCAGATACTCCGCAGTCAGCGCTGGCGCGAAGAAAGAGCTGTCCGGAGTCTGGCCCTGAGCGGGCGAGAGGGAGAGGGCGAGAGCCAGGCCCGAGAGCAGCGAGGCCGCCGCCGAACGAGCAGCGAGGTGCGCGAACATGCGAGGGAACATAGCCGCTCGCTCGGGCGTCGGCTACTCTGCGCCCCTGTCCAACAACCGGAACACCGCAAGACGAGGAGGAAAATCGATGTCGATCCGCACCGCCAAAGCCCGTTGGGAAGGAAATCTCGCCGAAGGGAAGGGGAACGTCGCGTTCGGAAACGGCGCCTTCGACGGCGCCTACTCGTTCCAGTCGCGCTTCGAGGAGGGGACCGGGACCAACCCCGAGGAGCTGATCGCCGCCGCGCACTCCGCCTGTTTCTCGATGGCGTTCTCGGCCGGCTTGGCCAAGAACGGATTCACTCCGACCAGCGTCGAGACGACGGCGAAGGTGTCGCTCGAGAAGGTGGGCGAGGGCTTCACGATTACCGGCATCACGCTCGACACGGTCGCGCATGTCCCCGGCATCGAACGCGCGAAGTTCGACGAGATCGCCGCCGGCGCCAAGACCGGTTGCCCCATCTCGAGGGCCCTCTCCGCCGTACCGATCACGCTCAATGCGGAGTTGAAGTAACCGAAGAACCGCGCCCCGCGGTTCTTCGGTCTCCCTCTCTTCGAATCCGCCACCAGCCCACCCCAAGCCTTGGAGGAGCGCCCCTCGTGTCACCCCGGTTTTTCCCTGCACTCCTGATCCTCTCCGCAACTCTCTCTCCCCCCGCGCACGCCGCCGGTCGCTTCGAAGGCGCCATCGGCTTCCTCGTCGGCACTCCCCAGGGCGAGTTCGAAGATCAAGTCGACCAGACCGGTTTCGGCATCGACCTGGACGGCGGATTCAGGCCGGCGGAGAGTCCGTTGGTGATCGGGGGCCGCTTCGGGTTCATGAGCTACGGCAGCGACTCGCGCCGCGAGCCGTTCAATCCGAACATCCCGGAGGTCACGATCGAGGTCGAGACCTCGAACAACCTGCTCTTCGGGCAGGCGTTCTTGCGACTGGAGCCGAAGCATGGAGTGGTGCGGCCGTTCATCGAAGGACTCGTCGGCTTCAACTATTTGTTCACCGAGAGTTCGGTCAAGGATGAGCGCGACGGCGAGGTTCTGGCCGGCTCGACGAACTTCGACGACACGACGATCTGTTACGGCGGAGGCGGGGGATTGAAGTTTCGCGTCTGGCGCAACCTCGATCGTCCGAAGGGGCCGATCAGCGCGAACATCCTCCTGCGCGCCGACTACGTGAAGGGCGGTGAGGCGCGCTATCTGAAGGAAGGTTCGATCAGCGTGCAGAACGGCCGGGTGGTCTACGACGCACTGCAGTCGGAGACCGATCTACTCACGTACACGGTGGGCGTGTCGGTTGACATTGGTCAGTAGCGCCTCGCGCCGCGCGAGGCGCCTCTTACTCACCCTCCACCTCGATCGTCACCTCATGCCTCTCACCGCCACTCTCGACCGCGATCCGATGCCGCCCGATATCCAGCGGCCAGAAGAGCCGCTCGCCCGGAGCGGCTTCCCCGAGATGTAGTCCGTCGACGCTCCAAAGGAGCGTCGACGGACTCCGCGAACTCGCCTCCAACGCCACCCCCTGCTGTCCTCGCGACAAGCTCGCATCTAGCGCATAAACAGAGCCGTGGATGGGGTGGGTCACGCGCAGCGCCTGCCCCACCCCATCCATCCCCTC
>Ga0163154_10000867_pt1 | contig 47139 bp, 28 predicted proteins | sample OliLakLV19MP9P1_FD_148649 | JGI IMG/M metagenome (GOLD analysis project Ga0163154, IMG submission 148649) | Freshwater microbial mat bacterial communities from Lake Vanda, McMurdo Dry Valleys, Antarctica - Oligotrophic Lake LV.19.MP9.P1 | ecosystem: Environmental > Aquatic > Freshwater > Lake >... | reverse complement strand
GGGTGCAACCCTGTGATAGTAGTATTATGAGGTTATTAGCCCTGAAAGGGCGCAATACATTAGCACAGGGTGCAACCCTGTGATGGTAATATCAAGAGGTTATTAGCCCTGAAAGGGCGCAATACATTAGCACAGGGTGCAACCCTGTGATAGTAATATTAAGAGGTTATTAGCCCTGAAAGCCCGCCTGAATGACCTGTCGGGCAGGGGCGCAATACATTTTCGATTGGTAGTAGCACAATATCATACAGTGTTAAGTATAACAATAAGGAGAATCCTGCTAATTAATCAGGTTTCGCATCGCCAAATAATATCGTTTTAAAAAACTAAACTAAAGGTATTTATTACCCAAAAAACCGATTGTATGAAATATGTAACGTGCAGTTTATTGGTCTTAGCAGGATTTATGTTTATTGCTTGCGGTGTTTCAGCGCAGGTAAATATAAGGGCCGTACCAAACGAACAAAATCCCAAAGTAATTTATATTACCAACGACAGCCTCTCGTTAACCATACAGGTAAACGACCGGCTAGAGGTTTCTTCGTTGCTGTACAAGCCGGCCAATACGGAGATGCTGCAGGCGGGCAAACCTATGCCGCTCGTAAGCATTGACAATAACTGGACCCTTAACAACGTGGGGTTTGGGCTGCAAGAGGTAACCATCAAACGGTCGGGAACTACGGCCAGGTTGCAGATACACGCTTACTCCAATTATACCGAAAACCCGTTCCATCTCTTGATTGACCTGGGTTTCGACAACAGTGCTTCCATTGCGGCAGACATTAAAATTACCAATCAATTTAAAGACGGTTTTAGCGACTTGTACCGCAGCGAAAGCAGTACTTCCTTAGTGCCAGGACTTCCATGGCTTTCATCGCTTCAACCTGATCCCGGTGGCGAAAGACGGCTGCTGTATAAAAAGGGAACCAACTATGTGTTGGAAAAATATTCCGAGGGTGTAATGGCTGACTATCATTCGGTGGATAACTGGGAGCGTCAGCCAAAAGCACCAGTAGTTGACATGCAATATTACGAGGACCCTGCTTTTCCTACAGTGCTCGAGTTTCCTGGTAAACAAATAAGTGTAATGGTTGACCGTGTCCAAACGGATGTTAAGTGGAATACATCCGATATTAAAGAAGCTTTGTGGCCCAACATGACTATTGAAATTAAGAAAAAGGATACCGTACAGGTGTTTAAAGGAACGATAAAATTCTTTACAGGCGACTGGCACCAGGCCTTTAACTGGTATCGAAATAAAGTGAGAAACGCATTTGATTTCTCGTTTTACAAACGGCCGGGTCTTGCAAAGTATAAGAAGGATTTTCTTGCCTACCATTCATTTATTTTCAATCATCGGTTGTACGACCCAACTACCAATACTTACCTCGTCGAAAACTTTCTCAACAATGCCAAAAAGGAAAACGGTGGCTTCGACCAGTTTTATTTCTGGCATGCCTACCCCAGGGTGGGTGTAGATAGCCGTGACCAGTTTGCGCTATACGAAGACCTGCCCGGAGGTTTGGCCGGCGTGAAGGATTTTGTAGACAAGGCGCACAAACTCAACACCCATGTGTACCTCGCCTACAATCCATGGGATGTAATTGGCAAACGAACCGACATGTACCAGGCGCAAGCCGTGGTATTGGGAAAAGTAAACGCCGATGGTCTGTTGCTTGACACCGAAAGAAAATCGAATACAAAATTTAGGAAGGCGGTAGATGTATACAATCCCGATGCTTTGTTTGTAACGGAAGGCAGGCCAGACCTTGATGGTTTGGAAGTAACCACTACCAGTTGGGATCATCCCCGAACCAGCCTGCCCATGCCACGTATAGACCTGCTTCGTTTTATTATTCCCGAACATAGGGCCTTTCAAATACAGCGCTGGGACCGTGACCGAATACCACTCATCAAAAAAGCGTTTTTTAATGCCACGGGCCTGGTGGTATGGGACGATGTATTTGGCGAAGTCAACCTGCAATCAGCCGACGAAAAAATATTAATCCATCGGTACAACACCATCATGCACGATTTTTCAGATGCCATTATTTCAGCCGACGTAGTACCGTTAATTCATACCTTCAAAGACGAATTGTTTGTAAATGGATTTTTAGGAAGCGACGTAAAAGTATTTACCCTGTACCAGGGCAACCATGCAGCCGTATCTCATTTTTTCGACAACCGCATCATTGGTAAATTATTCAACATCAACCTGCCCGACAACTGGCATTTAACGGATGTGTGGAATAAACGGCCGGTTGAAATACAGGAAGTGCAGGGAATTAAATCAATTTTTCTGCCACAGGAAATGCCCGAAGACCTTGGTTGTTTGGTGGCAACACCCCGGTTAATAAAAGTTGATAAAACGTATGAAGGTTGGAATGTTACCACCCCGGGATTAATTAAGGGAACGATTGAACTGATAGGGTTTGATATAAGTATGCGTAACGAAATTACCAAAAGCACAGAGGCTTTAGCTGGCCTGTCATTTAGCAAGAATGAATGCAGGCAGAGTGCCGACGGTTATGTAATGGTTCAATACCGCAACCAGGAAAATGAAGTAAAGGACGTGTACCTCGTTAAAGTAGGCTATTAAAAACCATAAAATATTAATATAGTTATGAAACAAATCTCTTTTAAATTTTTTAAAACCATGTTAACGATGGCTGGTATATGTGTTGCCAGCTATGTGTCTGCACAGCAGGCAACCAGCGGTATGGTTTTGATAAAAGGCACAAAATTTCACTACCTGCAGCAAAACCGCTGGCGGGAAGGGCTTGAATTGAATCAATATAAAGAAGGGCCATTGGGCGACACTTATGTAGAGGAATACGATGTGGACCTGAAAGATTTTTACATGGACAAAACTGAAGTGACCAATAAACAATACAAGGCCTTTTTGGATGCTACCAGTTATAAGCCGACGTTTGATCAGAACTTTTTGAAGCATTGGAAAAACGGAATGTATCCCAAAGGGCAGGAGAACTACCCGGTGGTATATATTGATTTGGATGATGCCAAAGCTTATGCCGCATGGACCGGAAAACAATTGCCTACAGAAGCCGAATGGCAATATGCAGCTCAGGGCAACGATGGAAGGCTGTTTCCCTGGGGCGACCGCTGGGATAGTACCCTTGCCAATGTGGGCAGCAGCGGTGCAAAGGCCGTTGGCTCATACCCTAAAGGTGCCAGCCCCTTTGCAGTATTGGATATGACGGGCAATGTGGCCGAAATGACTGATAGCTTTCACGACGACGGCATGCACTGGTTTTCATACCTGCGTGGTGGCAGTTGGTTCCAGTCGTATTACAGTTTATGGTACACCGAAAATGGATTGCTCACCAATAACCAGCGGCTGAAATTCTGGTGGCTCAATCCGGGTTATAACCGATCGGAAGCTATTGGTTTCAGGTGTGTGAAACGATAAACGGGTGACCACAGATCATTATTATAAACTTCTTAAAACGAAAAAAATGAAAGAAGGAAAAAATGACTTTGCGGCTCTCTTAAAACTGACCAAAGTAGTAAGGTATTTGCAATAATTAAATGGAGCTATAAACAAAAAATTAAGTCATTATGAAAATAAAAATAATAGCATTGATAAGCATGGTTGCACTGATGTACACCAGCCATGTACAACAAGCCACGCCTCAAATTGTGGATATTACCAAAGGTTGGAAAATATATGTGTGCGACAATTGCGCAGCCATCGTTTAACGATAAAAACTGAAAGCCGGTAAGTAAAATAACCAAAAAAAAAAGTCAATGAAAAATTTCGCCGTTTATATTGCCCTTATCTTTTCTGTACACTTGTTGGCATGCAGCCAGCAAAAAAATGAAGCAGTGCAGATTATACCGAATATCATCTTCGATACCGACCTTGGCCCCGACTATGACGATGTAGGGGCGATAACTTTACTGCATGCATTGGCCGATAGCGGAGCATGTACCATTCTGGCAACGATAGCCAGTAATCAAAGCCCTTACATAGCTGCGGACTTAAGCGTTTTAAACACGTGGTTTAACCGGCCTAACCTGCCCATTGGAGTAGTGAGGGGCAATGCCGTCAATCTCACCGCATGGCAAAAATGGGACTCTGCCATTGCAGCTGATTACCCGCATTCAATAACTTCCAACCAGCAGGCTGAAGATGCGGTAATGCTTTATAGAAAATTACTGGCAGCACAGCCCGATAGCAGTGTGACCATAGTCACCGTTGGCTTTTTTACCAATATGGCCAACCTGTTGCTATCAGCGCCCGACCCTATTTCGCCGTTAAACGGAGAGGCGCTCATTGAAAAAAAAGTAAAGCATTTGGTTAGTATGGCCGGTCGTTTCGATAGCAGTATGGGCGGCTTTAAAGAGTTCAACGTGTTGAAGGATTCTGCCTCCGCAAAAGTGGTTTTTGATCGCTGGCCAACACCAATAATATTAAGTGGTTTTGAAATAGGAATGAACATCTATACCGGCTTGCCATTACTCGATAGCAGCGTTGCTAAATCTCCCGTGAAAGATGTATTTGCCCGAAGCATACCCATGAGTAAGGAAGATGTAAAAGGCAGAATGAGTTGGGATGAAACAGCGGTATTGGTTGCAGTAAAAGGCTACCAGTCTTACTTTACCGTGGTGCCGGGGCGCATAGTTAGCAACATCAATGGCACTAATGGTTGGGATAGTACCGGCAAGCGTGATACCTACCTGGTACAGCAAATGCCAGTGACTTTAATGGAAAATATAATGAACGGGTTAATGATACATCGGCCGATGATTAAAAAGGGTAGTGCAATTAGTGAAGAATAATTCAAAGGCTTGTGCAAAGCATGGAATTTGATTGTAAAACCATTCATGCGATCTGGCGTTTTTCCTGTAAAGATTGTTCGATGACTATGAATATTAAATTCTTTACAATTTTAAATAAGGGATAAATTATTAGCAATGAAGAAGATGATAAAAATTGGGTGGATAAGTTGTATGCTTGTGATGGTGCTATCTGCCAGTGGCCAGCGGAAGATCGCCGCTCCATTCAAGATAGAAACCAGCGGAATGGAAATCTCTTTCGATTTTTCGAATCAAAATAATTTACAACTGCTTACCATGCTTCCCAAAGGGATAGACAAAAGTACCGCCTATATTGGCAACTGCGACGATTTTGGAAACGAGGTTTATCTCCAGTTGACCGGTGAAAATCAAAGTGCCCACCATGGTACCAAACTGGCAGGCGGAAGTGCAGGCAAGCGGTTGGTATTTGTTGGTAAAAGTGAGTCGGTTACTGGTTATGGGAAACAGGTGGTTATTGAACAGCGGGACTCTGTAAATAATCTTTCGGTTCAATCGTTTTATGAATACAGCAACACCTCTCCCACCATCCGGCGCTACACACGCATCACCAACAGGGGTAGAAAGGCGGTGGGAATAGATTACCTGAGCTCAGCCATTCTTAACAATTTCAACAACCTGGTAAAAGGTACTCCCGAAGAAAATGTGCGGATACATTATGCCTATAATAGCTGGCAATCAGAAGCCCAATGGCATGCTTCCAAACCATCGCAACTAGGCTGGAATTACAACGATACTTACAATGTAACCGGCGCCAATTTTAGTAATATTGGATCCTGGTCTTCCATGCGCTATCTCCCTATGGGCCTGATTGAAAATACCAACGCAGGCGTTACCTGGTTTTGGCAAATAGAACACAATGGGTCATGGTATGCAGAGCTTTCTAACCTGATAGACAGTACCAACTATTTGTACCTGGGTGGCCCCGATGCCATGCACAGCCAGGCATGGAAAAATCTGCAACCCGGCGAAACGTATCAAACAGTACCAGTGGCATTGGGTTGCGTAAAAGGAGGCGTGAACGAAGCAGTTGCTGCCTTGACTATTTACAGAAGAAATAGGTTGGTGGCACCACACCCCAGCTATGCCAAAGCGGCTGTATTTTTTAACGACTATATGAATTGCCTGTGGGGCAACCCGACCAGCGAAAAGGAAATACCCATGATAGATGCCGCCGCAAAAGCAGGCTGCGACTATTACATCATTGATGCAGGCTGGTACGCCGAAAAAGGTGAAAGCTGGTGGGAATCGGTTGGCTTGTGGCAACCCTCTACCACTCGTTTTGAAGGCGGACTGCAAAAGTTATTAGACTACATTAAACAAAAGGGAATGACACCCGGCCTGTGGTTGGAGCCCGAGGTAGTTGGCATCAATTCGCCATTAAAAGACAAACCCGATAACTGGTTCCTTTTGCAACATGGTAAGCGCATAGTAGACAACGGAAGATTTGTACTCGACTTTCGAAATCCTGCTGTTACCAGCTATATTACTTCGGTGGTTGATCGTTTGGTAGCAGGTTATGGTGTGGGCTATATTAAAATGGATTACAACAATTCCGTTTGGGGCGCCGAAGCAGGTACATCCGACATTGGCCAGGGGCTTTTAGAGCACAACCGGGCCGTGGTAGACTGGTACAAATCTATCAGGGAAAAGCACCCCGAACTGGTTGTAGAAAACTGTGGCAGTGGTGGGTTGCGAATGGATTACGCAATGCTTTCCCAAACGCAAATACAATCATCAAGCGACCAGACCAACTATAAAAAATACCCTGCAATATTAGTAGGGGCAATGGCAGCCGTGGTTCCGGAGCAACTGGCTGTATGGGCCTATCCAACCGCAGAGGGCGGACCAAAGGAAGCGTCTTTTAACATGGTATCCGCCATGTTATGCCGTATTCACCAAAGTGGCCAGTTAGCCAGTTTGTCGCCCGAAAGTTTTGACCAGGTATCCAATGCCATCTCCATTTATAAAAAAACATTGGCTTCTTTTATTCCGCAGTCGGTACCGTTTTTCCCACTCGGAATGCCTGCAATGGCAGACAGTATAGCTCCTATAGCGGTTGGTATCAGAAACGGAAATAAAGCGTTCATTTCCACCTGGCGGTTGCAGGGCGATAACACGGTGACCATTCCCTGTGCTGCCGATGCTGAGGTGAAATTGTTGTACCCTCAAAAGTTGAATATTGAGGTTGTAAAATCAGGGAACGCTTATCAGATATATTTTCCAGAAAAGTATATGGCAGCGATTGTAGAGGTGACCACTAAATAGAGCCTGTCCATAGTGTCTATCATTATTACCGGCACGGCTTTGAATGAAAATGGAAGGTATTCATTTCTGTGTTTTTTTATAGGCATTGTGATAGCAGCAACAATACTGTTGTAATAGAACAAGGAAAAAGTGGAAAATAAAATTAGTGTCAACTTTTAAAAGTTAGAATCAAAAAAATACAGCAAACAATCTCAAAATAAAATAATAAAATGCCAAACCAATCAACCAATATATTACAAAGCCAGGGCGTGAGCCTTTGGTTAGATAACATAACCCGTAAAATGCTGGATGATGGTACCATTCAGCGCTACATCAATGAATTGTCAGTGACGGGATTAACATCTAATCCAACCATTTTTGATAATGCCATTACGAGTTCCAATGACTATGATGTGGCAATTAAATCAAGTGGAGATGATATTACAGACGAAGCATTATTTTTTAAATTAGCTGTGGAAGACATACAAAGAGCAGCCGATTTATTTTTGCCTGTGTATGAAAAAAGTAACGGGCAGGATGGGTTTGTTTCTATTGAAGTGTCGCCATTGCTTGCTTTTGATACCGAAAAAACAATCAAAGCAGCTAAAGAAATTCATGGACAGGTAAACCGTCCCAATGCATTTATAAAAATCCCTGGTACAGCAGAAGGGTTACCTGCAATTGAACAGGCCATTGCAGCCGGCATACCTATTAACATAACGTTGCTCTTTACTCCTGAACAATATATTGCAGCAGCAGAAGCATATTTAAAAGGTATTGAAACAAGAATTGCAAAAGGATTAAAAGCAGATGTAAGGTCGGTGGCTTCAGTTTTTGTAAGTCGCTGGGATAAGGCAGTAGCAGGCAAAATATCCACCCCACTTGAAAATACACTCGGCCTTGCAGTAATGCAAAAAGTATATGTTGCTTACCAGCAATTTTTAAACTCACCAAGGGTACGCACCGCTATGAACTTTGGGGCGTTTCCTCAACGGTTACTTTGGGCAAGCACTGGTACTAAAGACCCTGCTATATCCGATACCCGCTACATAGAAAACCTGGTTGCTCCATTTACTGTAAACACCATGCCTGAAAATACATTACTGGCTTTTGCCGACCATGGAAAGAAAAGCCAAATGATGCAGGATGATAAAGGTGTTGCAGATAATTTATTGAAACAGTTCCTGGACGCTGGTGTTGATTACAGGCAGCTTGGCCAGCAGTTACAAAATGAAGGTGCGGCATCTTTTGATACATCATGGGAGCATCTTATTAGCAGCATCAATACAAAACGTTCTGCAATGTAATTGGCTGCATCAAAAGAAATTTTATACGCAACATTTCAACAAGGGAGTGGCTCCCGAAAAAAATCGGGACATACCAGCGAAGTCAAGTAAGGAAATATAGCTTGACATAAAAATGTATTTCCGAAACGCTGATTATTTCGGGAATGTCACAAAGAATTATAGTTCCACTACGCTCACTATTGTTATGCCAGATAATTAATTTAAACGGGTTCTTTAATGAAAAAAAAATGCTCATTAAACCACTTAACCCGCCACGCTGGTTTGGCTGATAACAGCAGTGGTCTTGTGTTTCAGGATTCGGCTGATACTGCCATCGGGCATTACCTCTTCTTTAATCAGGTAGTGATTGGCATCATAATCCTGGTAATCTATCGTATGCCCTTTGGTATTTCCGCCACGCCATACCGGTAGGTCAATGTCTTCCCACTTGCCTGATGTGGCAGATTTATATACGGCATCAATGATGCAATTAACAACGTATCCATCATAAAAACTTTCCAGTGGTTCCCGCTTTTTTTCAATGGCTTCAAACATATCGGTAAACATATTTGAGTAACCAAGTTCATGCACTTCGTCACCAACCGGAAATAACCATCCGCTGTTTGATTCAGCCTTCTCGGCCACATAGCCTGTGCCCTTGCCTGTACTAAACATTTCAAAACCCGTGCGTAAAAAACTGTTTAGCCAAATGGTTCCTTCTGTTCCCATTACTTCATCCCTTAAATCCATTCCGCCCCTAAAACACCAGCTTACTTCAAACTGCCCAATCGCACCATTGGCATATTTTACCAAACCAATCGCATGGTCTTCTGCTGCTATCGGGTGTACTTGTGTAGCTGCCCAACACATCACCTGAACAGGCCTGATACCTTTACCAATAAAATTCCTGGCTATTTCAATGCAGTGGCAGCCGAGGTCAATAACGGCGCCGCCACCTGATTTTTCTTTATCCCAAAACCAATCGCTGTGCGGCCCCGGGTGTGCCTCTCTGGACTTTGCCCACAGCACCCGGCCAATGCTTCCGTTCTGCACACTATCCAACGATTTTAAAAATTTGGGCGTGTAACAAAGGTCTTCAAGATAGCCACCCATAATGCCGGCTTCTTCTACCAGCTCCATCATTTTCTTAGCCTCTTCGCCGGTTCGTCCCAATGGTTTTGTACACAATACATGTTTGCCGGCTTTTGCACAGGCTTCAATCGCCGCAAGATGCAGGTGATTGGCAAGTGCAATAACTACCACATCCACATCGGGGTGGGCAACTGCTGCTTCCATGTCGGTAAAAAAATGTGGCAGATTATAATCCTGTGCAAATTTTTCTGCTTTCTCTACAGTTCGGGAGTACACAATAATCAACTCGTCTTTTCTTCGCTGGCCGATAAGTGTGTCTGCATAAAAACGGGCTATAAAGCCCGAGCCAAGTATCGCTATCTTCATTTTCATTTTATTTAGTGACGGTCTCCGGTCAATTAATTTAAGCTGTCGCTTACTTCTATTACTATCGCCGGAAAACAAAATCACATAGGTTAACAATCAGTTTTAATAAATCAAAGTACCCAAAATTTTTTGTAATATACTACCTTAAATATGTTGCATACTGATACTTTTCTAACAAGTAGAAATTATTCCTTTTCATTTAGAATCTTTTTGAGTTATTTTTTTTGAGACCAGCTCTGGTTCCTTGTGGCATCATCGTTGTGTCACTCCCTTGTACTGCATACCTTTTTTGAACTTTAATTATGTTATAGCAAAAACTAATTTACTACTCTAATCTTAGCCTGCACAAAGTGCAACCGCATTTTATACAAGTTTGCCGCTGAAGCTAACCAGGTATTGTTTACGATAAAGCAATGGACTTAATCCATACAATTCTTTAAACTGTCTGTTGAAATTAGATAAGTTGTTAAATCCGGATCCGTAGCAGATTTCAGCTACGCTCTGGTCGGTATCTGTCAATAATTTAGAAGCATGGCTAAGCCTTATTTCATTTACAAAAGCGGAGAATTTTTTCCTGGTACGTTGGCTAAAATACCTCGAAAAGGAATTCTCTGCCATGTTTACCAGGGCTGCTACTTCAGCGATGGTTATATCCGAAAGAAAGTTTTTCATAACATAATCAAACACCTTACTCAACCTTTCCGATTCCTTCATATTCTCCCCTTTAGTAAGGTGATTGGAAATATTTTCTTTGTCATTTGTTTCTGCCAGGGTATTTAAAATATCCAACAACTTCATCAAGCGGGGCACTCCTTTAAGTTCCAGTATCTCATGCATTTGTATGGTTACCTCGGCGTTGGCTTGGTCTCTAATCTGCAACCCCATTGCCGATTTATTTAAAAGTTCTCTTATTTTTCTACAAGCCGGCAAGGCTAAAAAATCTCCTCCTATTGAACTTGTAAGAAAATGTATTACAATAGATTTTGCCCTTAAAGCAGACTGGGCTTGATAATAAACCGGGTCGTTGCGATACAGGTGGGGCACATTTGGGCCAATCAGGGCAAGATCACCGGGGCCAAAACTTTGGATATTATCCCCAATAAAACGCTTGCCGGTACTTTCAGTTACCAGCACCAATTCGTATTCCGGATGATAGTGCCAGGGAGTTGGATAATAATCATAATCGAAAAATTTTACTACAAATGATTCTTCCTCTTCTCTCGGTAAATATTCAAGTACAGGTTTCATTATTTTAAAAATTATGTAATGATACCGAAAATGTTAGTAAAGTATCAATTCCTGAATGTAATGATGTAGGTATGTTTTTGTTTTGACAGTAAGTTTGCTTTAAACTTCCCCGAATAAACAACGTAAAATAAAATGCTGTATGAAGTTTAACCCTGGCTGTGGAAATGCACTTCTAATTTAAGTGTATGCTTAAAAATTAAACTGTTTAAACTTCATTTATAAGAGAAAACAATTTCCTATCAATTTTTAATCATCAAAATTTTAATATTTTAAATTAATCATCATGGCAAGACAACCATTAACAACCGAACATCTTCAGGAATATCAACAGAATGGATACATTATTTTAAAAGGTTTTTTTAATGAAGAAGAGGCAAAAAAATTATACCAGGTTGCTTCTGAAGATAAAGCCGTAAGTAAAAATGCCATTAACGTAAACGACAGTACGGGTAAGCGAAGCAAATTGTCTTTGTGGTACAAACCTGGTAATGATATTTACGGATTGCTTACCCGAAGTGAAAGTTTGGTGAAGGCAGTAAATGCAATGCTGGATGGTGATGCAGCCGTTTGTCACTTTCACAGTAAACTAATGCAAAAAGAGCCAAAAGTTGGTGGGGCATGGGAGTGGCACCAGGATTATGGTTACTGGTACAAAAACGAATTTTTATTACCGGAACAAATGATGTCTGTGATGGTTGCCATTACCGATGCCAATAAGCAAAACGGTTGTTTACAAGTTATAAAAGGTTCACATAAAATGGGAAGGGTAGAACATGGATTTTCCGGTGAACAGGTAGGTGCTTCTCAACGGTATGTAGATTTATCATTACAAACAATGGAGTTGGTATATGTTGAACTTAAAGCAGGGGATGTATTATTTTTTCACAGTAATTTATTACATCGTTCCGAGGCAAATTTATCAGACATGTCACGATGGTCAATGATTTCCTGCTACAACCGGGCATCCAATATTGGATACAATGATTCTGCTTCTTCCTCATCAAGTATCACCCCGATAGAAGTGGTGCCAGACGAGGCTTTGTTAACCTGGCAGGCCACCGGCCTCTCAGAAGATGGCTCAGATTTTTTAGCCAAAGAAGCCGATGTGGCATTGAAATGAATCAGGTAAATTATCAATAGAAAATTATACCATAAACATGCCTGCCATCATGGCTATGTTATGATGCAGCATTGTTTTTATAAAGCCGGGTGAATATATCAAACCATTATTAACAGCATTAAAAAAATAGGAATGTTCAACTTAGATTTTTTTTGTCCTTTATGGGGGTCTGAAAACATACCCTTCGAAAGTTTTTTACAAAAAGTAAAAAACGAAGGGTATGTTGGAGTAGAAATGGGATTTCCGTTAGATGAAGATGAACGTAACAATCTGGTAAAACTTCTTAAAAAGCACCATCTTAAATGGATAGCCCAACATTGGGAAACTATCGATTGTGATTTTGAAATGCATAAATTAAATTATGAAAAGAGGCTTCGCAACTTAGCGGTTACCATGCCAATTTTTATTAATTCTCAAACGGGGAAAGATTATTACAGTTTTGAACAAAACTCAAAATTGATTGCTATTGCAAACCAAATTGAAATAGAAACAGGTATTAAAATACTGCATGAAACGCATCGGGGTAAATTTAGTTTTGCAGCACATGTCACCAAAAATTACCTGACTCAATTACCTGATCTAAAACTCTGTTTAGATATTTCTCACTGGTGCTGTGTAGCAGAAACTTTTTTGGAAGATCAAGAAGAAGCGGTTGACTTAGCCATCATTCATACGCATCACATTCATAGCAGGGTAGGGTTTACAGAAGGCCCACAGGTGATGGATCCAAGGGCTCCGGAAAATCAGGAAATAGTGCATACCCATATTTTATGGTGGCAACAAGTAATAGATTCAATAAAATTAAAAGGAGGTAACAGTTTAACCATTACGCCAGAATTTGGAGCACCGCCTTATCAGCAATTATTACCCAATACACAAGAACCAATTTATAACTTGTGGGATGTAAATGTTTACATGATGCAGTTGCTAAAAATGAAATTAAGCTTGTAGCAATTGTCTGCGTTATTATTTTATTTTAGTAATTGAGCAGCTATCATTCATAAAATCTAATGAATATTTATTAATCATTTATATCTTTCCCTTGATGGAAATTTTAATCTAAATCTTTTAAGTAGAAGGAGTTTTATTTCAATATCTGATGGGAAAATAAAACTTTTGTCAATAATGTAATTACCCTTTTTATGCAGTTTTATAGAATCTTACAGGGATAGGAGACAAAGAAATTTAAAAACCTACCTGTTTTCATTCAGGCGTATTTCTCCCTTCTTTTAAAGGCTATTTGGCCTTAAATAAGGCGTAGTATTTTGCCAAGATTATACCAACTTTATTGTGTACCAATCAAACAAACATCACCAGCTTTTATTCTAAAACGATGTCAGGCATTAATTATCAAAAGTGTAAAATTATTGTAGACCTAGTCCGTTTAACTTAATTGCGGAGGGGCACAGGGCACTGCCTCAAAAATAATCGAGGAGACTCGAAGGGGACTTTTACTTATTTTTGCTTTTTAAAATTGTTTTCTTTTTAGCGCTGTACTGCTGAAAGTCGCCACCCCAGTAATACTTACCCTCAGCATCTTTATACCATTTTGAACTGCCATTATAGGTTTCGCCGGTAATTACCTCAACATAATCAAGGGTAAAACCTTTGGCTACCTTACCAGTTATTTCTCCTTTTGCAGAAGGCAACTTTCTTACGATTGCAGTATCGGTAATGCAAATTAGTGTTCCGGTTTCTATTGATGTTGATGCGTTAGGTACATACGTTTGTTGTGCCGATTGATTCTGCTGATTCTCTTGTTTTACCTGGTAAATGATGGTACATTTTGGAAACGTTTTTTGCAGCCGGTTGATCTCAGTTGTTGGTATTAAAGTTACTCCAAGATGGAGTTGTTGCATGTTTTCAAAACCATATACTTCTTTTGGCATTGACTTAAGTCCGGCCTTTGATAAATCAATTTTACAAACAATAAGTGGGCTGGATAGTTTTTTAGTTTCATCTATTGAATAAAAAGTACGGCTACAATCCGGCTGAACTTGTTTACGCACTATCTGTCTTGGAGGATTGGCCAGCACCTGGTTGGAGCTGCTTAGTATGTCATAGGTGAAATTGACATCTGAAATAAATATTTTTTTAAGTTTTAAATTTATCTGAATGTTATACCGGTCATCAGCAATATAAACGGAGGTTGAATCCCGTCTTATTTCTTTAAACGCTATCGCGTTAGTATAGTCGCTAATCTGATTGTTTACTTCTTGCCAGCTACCGGTTTTTGGGTTTACAAAAAAATCACCAGTAACTGCAGGATCATCTCGTTTGTAGTGAACCTGTTTAACAGTAAGCCCGCTAATGCCCGACGACTGCAATTGCTTTATCCAAACAATAATTGAATTGGCAAACGGTGCCTGTTGACCAGTGTTTCTTAAATTAGCCTGTACTTTTAAAGCCGGGTAATACTTGCTATAAATTTTTTGAATTCCCTTAGCCTTACCTTGCAAGGCGTTATTATAATAATATATATCGCTGTTGTAATTGTAATTTTTTACTTCTACCGGGTTAACCTTATAGCCGTTGCTTTCCAGTTCCTTCTTAAATGCATTGGCACTTTTTATCAGGCTTACGTCGGATACCTGTATTGATACTACCGGGCTAATAATTTTCATTATCCCGGAATCCCGGGTCGCATTCCATTTGTTCCGGAATTTATTTACCTGTTGTCCGTCCGCAGACTCGAATGTACCATTAGATAAGTAATTACCATCGGATGATAGCACGGCCGAATAGTTGCCTAATGCAATGAATTCTTTGCCAACATTTTTTGTGTCGCTTCCTTTAAGCCCAATCATCCTGGTTTTATCTGAATAGTTGCCTCTAAAAATTTCGGTTCCTACTAAGATTGAATTTTGGCTCCACGAAAATATTCCCTCAAGTACCAGCCCATCGGTAGTATCTTTTTGCGAAGTAAATTTGAGCGTAGAATTGCTCCAATCTGCATTTGCAACATCAATTGCGTTGTGTAATACCCAGGTTCCGGTTGTTAGGTTTGGATGGGCAATTTTGTTAATTGCTTTTGTTGTATCTGATATAAATTTTATATTGTATTCATCATAACGTATGCTAACGGCTGTATCAAAAACAATGTTATCGTTCAAACTAACCGAAATATATTTTACAGAATCATCAATAGTAAGCATCAATAAAGATGTTTGATTGTTGTTTAGCTCAACCTGAGCAGTATCAACATTTAGCAACGCATTGTTTACTGTGCCTGAAAACGCAGTATCACTAAAATTAAATTTAATTGATTTATTCAACTGTTGCTGGTACCTGAACACATCCACTTTACTGCTGTTAGAAAAATTGAGTACAACCAATGCAATTAAGCCAATCACTGAGGTAACAAACAGGATAGATGAAAGAACGGTTGCCCACAAGTAGATATTTGTTAGTTGATTATTCTCTTTTGGTTTTGTATCCAGGTAATTGGCCAATGGGGTGTTAGTTAATTTTGCAAGCGGAGCAGCTGCATCAGGCGGCTGGTTGATTAATGTTGTCCAGCCTTGTGAAGGGTTTTCAAAGTAAGTTTTTGCTGTTGTATCCATCACCAGGTTGTTCTGATTCAGTTGTGCAAATAACTCCTTTGCGTTTTTGTAACCTGCATATTTTACCGGGTTGTAAGCGTATAAATTAAACTCATTAATAATTCTTTGTGTTTCCTTTTCTTCGAAAGCAAAATGATCTTTGTTCAAATCTGTTTCCGGTATTTCATTTAAAACCAACAGAATCGTTTCTCTTGCAAGAATTTCATTTTCTATCATTAATGCTTTTAATAAATTAAGTCGGGTATATTCAGGAATTTGTCCCGCTTTCATCCAACTGATTCTAACTATGCGGAGCAGATTGGTAAAGTTCAATTCCTGTGGGTGGTCATATTTTTCCAGAATGGCTTTACCGATAACAATTGTTATTTCCCATTTTATTTTGGGGTAAACAGCTAGAGCCGCAATCCATTGAAAAAGTATATTTGAATAATTAAAGCCACCGGGAATATTCGCCCACTTAGCCTCTGCGCAATACTCGTACAGTTCATCAACATCTTCAAAATCTACCAATCCGGTATCATAAAAATCACTGCTGAACTGTTGTAATTCGGAGAGTATATTAATGTCTTCTACAAATAATTTATTCATTAGCATTAATTGCCCTGGTGTATCAACCGGAAAAACAGGCAGCTCCGGTAGCAACACTTTTTTTTCTTTATTACCCCAGTCTAAAAATGGAACCGGTGTCATTACTGCTTTATACTGCCAGCGATTGAGCAATTGCATATACTGCTGATCTATCACAGGATAAAGCGGGTAGATCAACTGGTATGCATTGCCAAAAATCAACAGTACGTGATCCGGAAATTTTTCACTTAGCTTTTCCAGGCTAATGCCGTTTACCTCCGTTGTATTGTAACAAAGATTGGGTTGGGACCGGTAATAAAATTTATCAATATAAACGTTTTGTTTTTTTAACAGGTCTGTCAAAAAATCAAACAGTTTTACCTGCTGATCATTTGTATTATTCTCTTCAATTAAAACAAGAAATTCGCTTTGCTGTGTTCGGGCCGACATTACAGGGCTAAAAAAACCTGCATTGCAAATAGCTTTTAAAATTGTTTTTTGAATGTTCATGTAGGATGCTTCATCGCTGATACGCAAACGCATCAACCTTGTAATAATACCCAGTTCCTGTTCGGGCAACGGCAGGTAATTCTTATTTTGAAACAGGATATCTGCTGAACCAACCTTACCTGAAAATGACCGAACCAATTCATCGTACTGGTGATGGCTTTGATTTTCTTCATTTAATTTTCGGTTTTTGTTTTTGTACCAGCGAAGTGCAAAATAACCCGACAGAAATAAAGAAACAGCCGCTAATACTGCTGCAATGTAAAACCAGTATGCGTACACTTTATGTGATAACTTAACAGGCTTTGCAGTTGCAGCAGGGCTAAATAACACCTGAGGTTTCCGGCTTGAATCATATACTGAAAAGCTGATTTGACTTTCTACATTGCAGGGTGAATTTTTATCTCCGTAAAAGGCTTTGCAATTAAATATTTGAACACCCGCATTTTTAAAGGATGCAATAATTTCGCTGGATTTCCCTTCTCTGAACTGTGATTGATCCTGGTTAGACCAATATATACTGTCTGGTTTTTTTCCGTTGATGAGGGCTTTCAGTTTAATGTTCTCCCCAATTTTTACTGAATCGCCGGGAAATGCCTTTAAGTTGATGGTTGATCTATTAAAACAGATTGATACAGGAACCGGATTGGATATTGTATCGGCATATTGAAACTGGTTTTCGTAATAAACATCAACATAGGCTGTGGGTGTATAATTACCTGCTGTTTTATAAAGATGAGAAGCTGCGGTATCAACAACAGAGCTATCGCCCCAGTTGATTTTTTGCTTTTTTACAATAAATTTCTGCAATGAATCTATTACTACCAGCTTAACAGTCAGTTTAATTTGTGGGCTTTGTAAAAAAGTTTTTTGGGGCTCCGTTGAATCCGGGTAAATAAGATGATAACTAAGTGTAATGGCAGGTTTAGGAGATGGTTTAACTAAGTAATATTTTAAGATTACACCGGCAATAATTACAAGCAATGCCAACATATATTTCCACCAGTGTTTTCTTAAATGGCTTTTTTTAATTTTATTTTCAACTTTTTTTCCCGGAGTTATTTTTTTTGCAGTAAAAAAATCATCAAATATTTGTATGAACTGTACCTGTTCTTCCAGGCTATTGGCAAACACAGGTACCAGGTAATTGCACAGTTCGTGTTCGTTTCTAACAACAGCGGCATATTGGGATATAATTCTGTTTGCATCAGCTATTTGCTGTGGCGTTACCAGAAAATTATTTTGCTTTAAGGCTGCATAAAAATCATACAGCGGCAAAACAATGTTGCCGCTGGATAAATCAGTTGAAATATGCACATTAACTTCCTTCAATTTCCTTTCTTAGCGTGTCAAAATCGGTTTTAGTTTTGGCTATAATGCCCAGCGTATCAGCAATTTTTTTTCGATAACCTGCGTCGGCATTTTTCCAATTCTGCAAATCATTGTTTAAAAGATCCCGTTCCCTGAGACAGGATATCCAGTCAATTAATTCAGAAGTAGCCGGTGGCTTATTAATATTTTTTTTATTACGCATTTCCAGAAACATAGCAATGGCTACTTCAAAAAAAGGATTTTCTGTTTTCATTTTTATCTTTACAATGTCTAACAACATATCCGGACCCGGAAAATTAATATGATGAAAAACACAACGACGCAGAAAAGCATCTGGCAGGCCCTTCTCATTATTACTGGTAATTATTATTACAATTGGCTTTTCTGTGTTTTGAATAATTTCAAAACCTGTAAGCTCTTTTACACTAAATTTAAAAGGCGGCTTTTCCAGTTCAGCCAGCAGGTCGTTGGGGAAATCACGGGGAGCTTTATCTATTTCATCAATTAATACTACGGAGCCAAACCCTACATTTTTCTTTACAACCACCGTTTCGTAATTGCAAAATTTAAACCAGTCATTATTAACCGCTAGTGTTGATAATAATGCTGCACCCAAACTATTAAAGGAAATAAAAGCTTCCTTCAACTTATTTTCCTTATCTCCAAAATGTGCCACCGCATCGTACTGATAAAAAAGATCGGTAGACTGTGAAACAGATTTGGTATTAAACCGCATTGCCATTGCTGTTTTAAATTTATCAGGATAGGCAAGCTGCAATTGGCGGGCTACAAAATCAGCACATTCGGTTTTACCGGTTCCCGGGTCGCCAGATAATAAAAGCGGACGCTGTAAAAAGAGCGCCGTATTAACCGCAGCCAGCAGCTCTTCACTTGGCTTATAATTATCGGGGGCAATGGAGGTTATTTGCATAAATACTATAGTTAGTTGCTGAATAAATTCTTTTTAATCCAACCCTTAATAAGTTTATTCACTTCTTTCATTTTAAAGGTTTTAAACGGGTTATCACTAATCTGCAGCAAGTCATCCAGGTCATCCTGATCAAATGTATAACTCTTTACAAAATTCCCCAGCCAATTTCGGGTGTCTGTTTTTGTAACATCACTCAGTTGATCCATTGAAGTGAGACAACCCGATAGCTGCAAAGACTCAACCAATCCCTTGATAAAATCATCGAATTTTTTATTTACCGGGCTCTCATTACTTTGGCAGATATAGAAAATAAAGAATACCCTGTTGATGCAGTTTTTTCCATCTTTAATAAGATAAAGGCGTAAAAATTCAACCAATATATTATGTAGATTCTGTAGTTTAATATCACTGTTTATTTCGATAGAATTGATTTCAATGCTTAAGAAAAGCTTGTCAGCATTATCAAATTGATAGCCTGCTACGTCTTGCCCCCATTGCGTTGATAATTGGCCTATAAATGAATCCCTGAACTTACCCGGATCAACGGATTGAAATTGCGCAAGTTCAATATTACACTTCTTATACTTTCCGCCCATTTCCAAATCATATAAACGCTCAACAAAATCATTTGGATTATTTTCATATACCGAACTAAAATAAAAAGAGTTGGCATTTTCTCTAATTAGTCTTGAAAAACAGTAAGACTGATCCACACGATCCATCAGCAACAGGGCATCCTGGTAATCGTTTAAATTTCCGGGCTTTTTAAAATTATAATTAAAAGTGAGTAATATCTGTTTACATAAATTATCGGGTGATGAGAAAGGATGTATAAAAGAAGCATTGTTGTTAAGGGCGCTGTTATAGAAATTTTCCAATGCTACATTATCCAGTCCAAGAATATCAGCAAAATCATCTTTTTCATTTTCATCCTTACTCCAAAACACAAATATTTTGTATAGAGGATTAATTTTGGCAACTTTTCCGGCTTCTATGTATTCCATTTCTGTATAGGAAACACTTGTTCCTTCCACAATAGAACCATACCTTTTTGCCAAAATCAAAATATAAATATCCGCTTTCCGCACATCTTCCAAACATACGTCAATAGCCCTTTTGCCATTTTCGGAAACATATCCTTCCATGGATACAAGGCTGTATTCATCCTGTAATCCTTTAAACTGGAACATATCCCTGATAGCTTCCCTGTAAACAACCAAATCCTTGTAGGTAGATGATATGTAAACTTTCTTTGGCATATTATACACAGATAAAAAATGGTTATTAAATGTAATAAATATTTTCGTTGTAATTCAAGTTTTAATTTCTGCATGCTGCTAAGCCAACATCTTTTCCTAAAAACTTTTTATTACAAAAACCAGGGGCCATTAATCACCAACTCTTAAAAATAAGGCCACTAAAGCTATCTTTCTGATGTTGTTTTTAATTATTTTTTGCGGATGTAGTTGCTTGGTGCGATGTTTTACCATCGTTGGTATTGGTCACTACAGCTATCTGCAGCGTTCAATAAAAAATAGAGTTGCTGGTATTGTTACCGAGCAAAAAAAGATGAAATGCTATCCTGAGTTTACAACCCAGCACCTCCTTATTAAAACTGATAGTGATTTTCAGAGAGAACATTATAGTATAATTCTTAACAGTTTTATTAATAAATGCCCTTTGCTATTGATTTGAAGAGAACTAAAAACCGGCTTCTCCAACAAAATCGTTTTGATTTTGTTGGAGGAATACTTTATTAAATTCATTTTTGATGGCCAACATAATTTTTGATAACGACGACTATCTTTCAAATCCAGTTTTCCCTACAGGATATCAGGAGATATTGCAAAGGATGCAAAACATTAACCCTGTGCAATATGCCAAAACAAGAAATTTTATCAACGGTGAGGTCACTTATTTATCACCTTATATTTCGAGAGGGATTATTTCTGTAAAACAGGTAATGGAAACTGTTTTGCAAAAAGGGTATAAACCTTACCGGATAGAAAAATTTTTACAAGAGTTGGCCTGGAGGGAATATTATCAAAGGGTATGGCAACATGCAGGTGATGATATTTGGAAAGATATTAAACAGCCACAGCCTGATGTGTTGCACCACCAAATGCTAACAGCATTGGACAAAGCCGCAACTGGTATCGAAGCAATAGACAAATCGATTGAGAATTTATATAGCAGCGGCTACATGCACAATCATGTAAGAATGTACACAGCTTCATTAGCATGCAATATGGCAAAAGCACATTGGCTTCAGCCTTCTCAATGGATGTATTATCATTTACTCGACGGCGACATTGCCAGCAACAATTGCAGCTGGCAATGGGTGGCAGCTGCTTTTGCTTCAAAAAAATATTATTTTAACCAGGAGAATGTAAACAAGTATGCATTCAGCAAACAGCAGCATAGTTTTTTAGATAAAAACTATGAAGACATTATAGCGATGCCCGTGCCCGAAAATTTAATGACAACAACCAACCTGGTATTGGAAACAATATTGCCTGTAACAAAATTTCCCATTCTTGATACCCAAAAGCCAACGCTTATCTATAACTCGTACAACCTTGATATACTTTGGCGAAAGGATGAAGATGTAAACAGGGTGTTGTTATTAGAACCATCTCATTTTAAAAAATACCCGGTTAGTAAAAAGGTATTGCAGTTTGTAATTGACTTGTCGAAAAACATTGATGGTATACTAATATTTACCGGTGAAATTGCTGATATAATCAGTTTGTATAAAAACGCTTCAACCGGAATGGATGAATGTATTATCTCAAAAGAACATCCCGCCTTTACTTATTATCCCGGAATAAAAGACAGCAGAGACTGGATGTTTAGTAAAGTAACAGGCAATTACAATTCATTTTTTTCATTTTGGAAGAAATGTGAGAAGTACCTTGGATAAAGTGCGGATTAATATCATCCTTTCGATGCTGTTTAATATTTTTTGTATTTATATCAATTAAATCTTTACAAAAATGTTTTATCCCTCTTGCAGACAGCTAAATATTTTAAATCGTTTTTAATTTCTGTTTATTTAAAGTTGACTATTTATGCTAAAAAGTTTTACAAATAATTATGCTGAGCTTCCATTTTTATTCATACTAATAGAATTTTCAAAATATTTTGAAAAGTTTAAACTTTTTCTATAAACAAACTGTTTAACTTTAAACAACGAACGCATTCTGTTTAATCTTTTAATTAGTACAGTATGATTCTTTCACCTCGTAAACTAAAACCATCTATATGAATCAAACACTCCTGGGGGTTCTCCCAATCGCAACAGACAATTACGTTGCATTTACATTTTTCGTAGGCACTATGGCCATGATGGCCGCCTCTGTTTTCTTTTTCTTTGAGTTGAACAATGTTCCACAAAAGTGGCGTACATCTGTTCTGGTTTCCGGCCTTATCACTTTTATTGCAGCCGTGCATTATTACTACATGAGAGGCTACAATTTGGATACAGGTGAATCACCAATCTTCTTTCGCTATGTTGACTGGATTTTAACAGTGCCATTAATGTGCGTGGAGTTTTACCTGATTACAAAAAAAGTTGGTGGAAAAGTTGGGTTGCTGTGGCAACTTATTCTTGCATCTGTTGTAATGCTGGTAACCGGTTACATTGGTGAAGCTATTTACGGTAAAGAAACTCAAAGCTGGATTTGGGGATTAATAAGCGGTATTGCTTATTTCTACATTGTTTACCTGGTATGGTTTGGAGAAGTTGCTAAACTTGCTGGCAATGCAGGACCAGCAGTTAACAAAGCTGTAAAAACATTGGGATGGTTCGTTCTTGTTGGATGGGCTATTTATCCAATCGGGTATATTGCTGGTACTGCCGGCGGCCTGTTTGGGTTCCGTGTTTTTGAAGGGCTATCTATGGATATTGTCTACAACATTGGCGATGCCATTAACAAAATCGGATTTGGCTTAGTGATTTATGCACTTGCACAATCAGATAAGGTTTCTTCACCTGCACATGCTTAAGAATTAGTAAAAAAGTGCAATACATCATGTATTGCACTTTTTTATTTTTAAAAGTCACTTTTAAAAACTGAGTATGTTAAGGTTTACACTTTTAGTCGCAGGATGTATCCTTTTGCTTTTTCAGCAATACATATTGCCGATTGATACCGGTGTTCAGTTTATTATTTTTTTATGTGGCATTCTTGTGCTGGGTGTACCGCACGGGGCAGCCGATTTACTGGTAGCAACAAAAAACGCTGGTAACAGTGAAAAGAAATTTTCAAGTGTTCGTTTTCTTGTTGTTTATATAAGCCGTCTTTTTTTATTTGCGGTAACATTGTGGTTTTTCCCGGTTGCGGGTAATCTTTTGTTTATTTTATTTGCTGCCTATCATTTTGGTGAGACCGATTTATACCAATTTAAAACCAATACGTTTATTGGAAAATTATTCGTTATTTCCTATGGATTATTGATTCTTTGTGTTATACTGCTGCATCATTTTGAAGAAGTGAAACCTTTGTTTCAAATGTTTAAATCAGGCGAAGAAAACGCTGCCCTCATTAACTGGCTGGACCTTCACCGTTACAATATTATCTCTGTTTCCGGAATATTATTTTTTACAACAACCTTTGTTTATTTTTTACGGAACAACAATACCGATTCAAAAGATAAGGGAGAGTTTTTAATACGCTTTGCAGTTATCTTATTAATACTTTTTAACCTGCCCATGCTGCTTGGTTTCACATTTTATTTTGTTGTATGGCACTCCGTTCTTTCTCTAAATAATATTATCATCTATCTAAGAAAGAATAGTTTTTACACTAAAAATAATATAACCAGGCAAATTGTCTTGTACAGCATTCTTGCAATTGGTGGAATTGGTTTATTTGGTTTAACAGGCTTTATGTTCGTTAGCAGCAATGCCATTGTGGGCTATCTTTTTTTAGGTCTTGCTGTGTTAACCGCACCGCACATGCAAATAATGCACGACATGTATAATAGCCTTCGGCAAACAAAGCCAGTAGAAAATTAAGAACTAATCAAAAAAAGTATTTTAAGTAAAATTTTACAAAATGGTTCGGACATACAAATCTTCTAAATCATCAATTGCAGTGTTGGTGGATACCTGATCTTTCAGTGACAGAATTTTACTGTTTTATAAAATAACATCTAATCCTTACCATCTTTCCCTGCCTGATGCCACCAACCTTTATTGGTTTGCACATCTTTTTTAATATCACCAAACAACAATAATATCATTGTTTTAACGGGTGTTATCTTTTTACTTTTTATTTTACACATGGTTGCAAAAGAAAGCGTACTTAACACTTTATGTGCCTCAAAATTTGTGGAAAAAGATAGTGGCAGATCAAACGCAGCAATGCATCGTTTAATTGGTAAACTATTTTAAAACGAAAGGATTAATGCTGGTTATAAAATTATACTGATAAATATTTTTAAGCCTGATATTGAAGATTTGTCGCCGGAAAAAAATTAGGAATTAATGAAAAGATTCAATTACGCCTTTGCCTTTTTTATTACAGATTAATTAACAAAAGTATTTTCAATATGCTGAACATAGTATGCCATGTTACGTTATTCATTTTTCATGAAAAGTCTTGTTTAATATCTTTTAGCCAAGCTCATTCTCACTTTTAAAAAAACAAAAAATTATGAAATCAATTAAAATTGCAGCACTATTTTTTGCAGCAGTATTACTGTCCATTAACGTAATGGCACAAACAGAAAAAGATGTTGTGGATGTAGCCGCTGGTTCGGAAGCACACACCACACTGGTTGCCGCTGTTAAAGCTGCAGATCTTGTAGGAACTTTAAAAAGTAAAGGCCCTTTCACTGTGTTTGCACCCACCAATGATGCTTTTGCAAAGCTCCCTGCGGGCACTGTTGACAATTTATTAAAGCCGGAAAACAAAGCTGCGCTTGCCGGCATATTAACTTACCATGTAGTTGCTGGAAACCTGGATGCAAAAGCCGTTTTGGGAGCAATCAATAAAGGTAAGGGCAAAGTAGTTTTAACAACAGTGGCAGGTGGAAAACTAACTGCTGCTATTGAAGATGGCAAGGTAGTATTAACAGACGAAAATGGTGGTAAGGCGACCGTTACAGCAACTGATTTGAAAGCCACCAATGGTGTAATTCATGTGATAGATTCCGTATTGTTACCTAAGTAATTCTTAAGAAATTTGTAAAAATAAAGTTTTACATGTTGCAGGATTTTCAGTATGTTCCTGATGTTCGTCTTCAAATTAAAACCTGGCACAGTAATAATATTGTGTCGGGTTTTAAATTTTATTTAAATCTGCAAAACAAATTTTATAAAGTAAGTCTATAACCCATTCCTTTAATTGTTTTGATACAATCCATTCCTAATTTTTGCCTGAGCCTTGAAACATGTACATCAATTGTTCTTACAGTTGCCTTATTATTCCAAACCCGGTTTAATATTTCATCCCGAAAAAATACCGTTCCACGTTTAGACATTAGCAACGCTAATAATTCAAACTCTTTTATAGGTAAGTAAATCTGCGTATTGTTGTATTCTATCAGGTATTTTTCACGATCAATTAATATGTTGCCTTGCCTGGATAAAGTATTATGCCCGTTAAGAAATCTTCTGTTTATTGCATTGATTTTACTAACGAGTAGTAAGGGGCTAACCGGCAGCGGTATATAAAAATCAAATCCTGTTTCAATACATTTAATAATGTAATCTTCATCGTTAAAAGCTGATAAAAAAATAAAAAAACATGAATTAAATTTTCTTTGCAAACGCATTATTTTACATGTATGCAACAAATTTATTTCAAGCGTTTCCTGGTGGAAAATAACTGCAAAAGGAAAATAGATTTTTGCAAAATCTGAAATATTTATAATGTCAGTTACAAGTACTTCATATCCCTCTTTCTGTAACCTGGAAGTAATCGGATGCAAATCATTTTCCATGCCAGTGACCAACAATATTTTCCCCTTTTTTAAGCCCATTTTGATCTTTAAATCAAATATAAATTCAATCGCAGTTCTTATCGGGTTATACTAATTAGTTTACAATTTTTTAATACCTTGGTAACATTGGAACAGTTTAATTATAGATGTTTAAGGTTTCCAGGAAAGTAGCAACAGCAACAAACAGCATAGTCAAAACTTCAATTATCTAAAAACAACAAACATGCTTTGGTGAAACAGCAAAAAATGAGATTTAGAATCCCATATTACGTTTTATAGGCTTTTGATTCATATTTTTTTGAAGGGGCAAATTAGTGACGTTAACTATCTGAGTTTTTAAACCTTAGTAGAGTTGATCATTAAATATATTCAACCTTATTACCTTGTCTTCACAACCATAATTATTTTCAATTTGTTTAATACTAACTTAATGATGTCTGCTCATTAAAGCTATTTCGTTGCAACTAAAATATTTGCTCAAAAGTAGCAGAAGTTCTAACTCTTTTTTACCCTTTGCGTATAAGAAAAATTGTCAGTTATAAATAAATCCCGGTTATTTGGTTTATAGCAAAAAGCAAACCGCCTCATTGCAGAGACGGTTTCTTTCTTTTAAATTTCAGAGTAATCAATTAATTCTGAATCAGCACCTTTATTTTTTTACTAAAACCATTTGTATCTTCTACGCTTAGTACGTATGCACCGCTTGCAATTTTTGAAACATTGAAAGAGTTGGTGCCGTTATTGATGTTGGCTTTAAATATTTCCTGTCCTGTTGATGAAAGTAATCTTGCCTGCGTATTTCCTTTTGTCCCGGTAAGGCTTACGTACAACTGGCCAATTTGCACCGGATTAGGAAACACAGTTAGCTGCATCGTTTTACAGTTGACAGTTACAGGTAATGCCTGTGAATATTTATACCTGCCATCTTTATCAATTATTTTTAAACGGTACAACACTTTTTCTGATGTTATATTATTATCTGTAAAGTTGTATTTAGTTTTAATAGTGCTGGTGCCCTGTGCAGCAACTTCGCCAATTTTACGCCAGTTAACAGCCTTTTGATTGGATCTTTCAATTTCAAATTTCTCACTGTTTAATTCACCTTCAGTTGCCCATTTTAGTGAAGGTTGGCAGTTAACTAAAACTGCATTAAAACCAGAAAGTGTAACTGGTAAAGCCGGGAAATCGCTTAAAAATACAGGTGAAGTAGCAGGTGATGCACAAGCATTTACATCAGTGGCAGTAAATGTATAATTACCAGAAAGTAAGCCAGTAAATATGCCTGATGAAGCTCCGGTAGTATTTATAGTTGTTCCACTGGTAATTACATAAGTAAATGCACCTGTGCCGCCATTGGCAACTGCAGTAATAGTTCCTGTTCCTCCGGTTGTAGTAACCGGGGTAGTTACAGCAGCAGATGAAGTAACAGCCGTTGGCTGCGTAACCGTTACAGCAGTTGCAGTAACAGTACAAGTTGTTCTTGCAACTTCTCTTGCAGTAACTGTGTACGGTGAACCGGCAGCATTTACTGTGAAAGTATTAAGAGCCTGGAAAGCAGCACCATTTAAACTGTATTCTACAGCGCCAACTGCATTGGTTGCAGTTGCAGTAAGCGTAGTAGTTCCAGCATTACAAGCAATTGTGCCAGCAGCAGCAGATACAGCGATGGTACAGGCTGCACCATCTGCTAAAACAACACTGTTGCTAACACCGGTACATCCATTTGCATCAGCAGCAGTAATTATATAACTGCCAGCCAGCAAACCTGTAAAGATACCGGTAGCAGCACCGGTAGTGTTGATAGTAGTACCACTTGTAATAACATAAGTTATTGTGCCGGTACCACCCGAACCTGTTGCGGTAATAGCACCCGTGCCACCTGCAGTAACTATAGCAGAAGACACAACACCAGCAGCAGTAACAGCAGTTGGCTCAGTTACTGTTACAGCAGTTGCAATGGCAGTACAAGTTGTTCTTGCAACTTCTCTCGCAATAACTGTGTACGGTGAACCAGCAGCATTTACTGTGAAAGTATTAAGAGCCTGGAAAGCAGCACCATTTAAACTGTATTCTACAGCGCCTGGTGCGCCTGTTGCAGTTGCAGTAAGCGTGGTAGTTCCACCATTACAAGCGATTGTACCAGCAGCAGCAGATACAGCGATGGTACAAGCTGCACCATCTGCTAAAACAACACTGTTGCTAACACCTGTACATCCATTTGCATCAGCAGCAGTAATTACATAACTGCCGGCCAGCAATCCAGTAAAGATACCAGTAGCAGCGCCAGTAGTGTTGATAGTAGTACCACTTGTAATTACATAAGTTATTGTGCCGGTACCACCCGAACCTGTTGCGGTAACAGCACCAGTGCCACCTTCAAAAACGATAGCGTTAGAAACAGCAGCAGCGGCAGTAACAGTAGTTGGCTGCATAACCGTTACAGCAGTTGCAGTGGCAGTACAAGTTGTTCTTGAAACTTCTCTTGCGGTAACTGTATAGGGAGAACCGGCAGCATTAACCGTGAAAGTATTGCCTGCCTGGAAAGCAGCACCATTTAAACTGTATTCTACAGCGCCTGTTGCGCCGGTTGCAGTTGCAGTAAGCGTGGTAGTTCCACCATTACAGTTAATGGTACCAGCAGCTGCAGATACGGCAATGGTACAAGCTGCACCATCTGCTAAAACAACACTATTGCTAACACCGGTACATCCGTTTGCATCAGCAGCAGTAATTACATAAGTGCCAGCCAGCAAACCTGTGAAGATACCGGTAGCAGCACCAGTTGTGTTGGTAGTAGTACCGCTTGTAATTGTATAAGTTATTGTGCCGGTACCACCCGAACCTGTTACGGAAACAGCACCCGTACCACCTGTAGTAACTATAGCAGAAGACACAACACCAGCAGCAGTAACAGCAGTTGGCTCAGTTACTGTTACAGCAGTTGCAGTAGCGGTACAAGTTGGCGTAGCAACTTCTCTTGCGGTAATTGTGTAAGGTGAACCGGCAGCATTTACTGTGAAAGTATTAAGAGCCTGGAAAGCAGCGCCATTTAGACTGTATTCTACAGGATTAGCAGTGCCAGTGGCAGTTGCAGTTAATGTTGTTGTACCAGCGTTACAAGCGATTGTTCCGGCAGAAGAAGTTACTGTAATAGCGCAGGCTGGAGCCGCAACAACTTCAATCGTAGAAGTAGCGAAATCATCAGCGGTATTGTTACCTGCAACAGTGGGACCAGCGGCACAGGTAGTGCCATTACCAAAGTTTATCTGACCAGTAAAAGTTTGCGCTGCAAAAATGGTAACTCCACTCACTTTGAGAATGATATCGGTTGAAGAAGTTGGAGGCACCACAAACCCACTGTTGCACAAACGAAGCTGAGAACCTGTATTAGACAGAATTGTCCAACCAGCAGGCAACCCCGTTTGAAGTATATTTGCTAAAAATGTAACACTCGCAGGTATAGTAACAATAGGGCGTAATTTAGACAATGCAATACTTGCTGTACCTGTGTTACCGATTGTTAAAGTAAAATCATTGGTTGCACCCACTGAAACTACGCCAGTATTTGAAGGCGCAACAGCTATCGATGGATTAGCCTGTGCAAATATTTTTGTTGTCGCAAAAGCTACCAGAAGAAGGATTAATGTAAATTTTTTTAGTGTCATTTTATTTTTTTGAGGTATTATAAGTGTTAGTTTTTATTTCAAGCAGCCTGTTTAATTATTTATTTTTACAAACTTTGTTTCCTTTTTCTCATCACCGTTTATATAAACAATAAAATAATTTCCTATAGGCAGTTTAGAAATGGGGAGTGTAGTTATGAAACCATTCCTAGGTACATTATGTGTCAAAACTTTAGAACCATTTTCTGAAAAAATTTGCAAATACGATGAGGCTCCAACAGAAGCAGAATGATTTACTGTAATAGTATTTTGAGAAGGATTTGGAAATACTTTTAGATCTAAACATCCGGGGGGAAACACAAGAACATCTGCAGAAGAGCTGCATCCATTTGCATCTAGTACAATAAAAGTCCAATTGCCAGGCCCCTTAACAAAATTACCAGCATCTCTGTAAGGAGGAGTTCCGCCTGACGCTAAAACGTTTACTAATGTATTTCCTCCGCAATAACCTATCGGTTTTGCAGTAGCGGAAGCTTTCAAAACACCTGGTTGTGCCACATTTAAAACTGTACTTACAGATGTAAAACAACCAGGGTTATCTATGAATCTTACTTTAACCGAATAGGTTCCTGCTATTACATTAAATGCGTTGGTAGATTGATAAGTACCATTGTTTAAACTATATTCATAGGCACCTAACCCACCGGTGGCAAATACAGTAAGGGTTGCATCACCCCCATTACAGGCTATAGCGGAAGCAGAAGCAGTGGCAGTGATTGCCGATGGTTGTGTAATTAATATTTCGCTACTGTTACCAATACATCCATTTGAATCTTTCACAGAAATTATGTAAGAACCGGCACCAACCGTGAAAACATTTTCATTTTGAAACGCACCTGCATTGATGTTGTAGTCGTAAGGCAAAACGCCGCCGGAAGCAGATGCCGTTATTATACTGTTGCCGCCAAAGCAGGTAATAGGTGTAAATACTGGCGTTAAAGAGGGTGTAGCTGGCTGTTCATTTACGATAATATTACTTGTAATATTTGGGATACATCCACTAAGATTTTGCACTGCTAAGGAATGGACCCCCGTAGTTGCAACATAACCACCATCGGGATAATTAGTAAAAAAACCGCCGTCTAAACTAAAGGTTAAATCTGTTGGGATTGAAGAAACCATTATCATACCTGTTGAGACGGTACAGCTAGGTTGCACCACACTAACGGCTGGTGCAGGCGGCGAAGCTGGCTGTTCTTCAATCAAAATATTTGTAAACGGAGATAAACAACCACCTGAATTTTGTGCAACTAAACTATGGTTTCCGGCAGAGATTCCGATAAAGCCCCCATTTGGATAGCTTGCAAATTCACTTCCATCTAAACTGAAAGTCAATCCTGTTACAGATGATGTAATTATAAGGGAACCTGTAGCCGTAGTACAGGTAGGTTGTAACAATGTAACTAATGGAGCATCAGCTGCCCCAGCTTCAGCAGTTATGTCTGTATTAGCAGTAAGAAGCGAGGAACACCCAGCAGCATTTGTAACAGTATACGAATAAGAGCCTGCTACAAGATTAATTACTGAGGCAGAAGTTGAATTTCCCGACAGAGCCCCGGGCTGTATAACCCATGAACCGTCCGGCAAATCATTTAGAACAATTGATCCAGTAGATATTGTACAGCTCGGCTGGGTTATAGTGCCAATGACAGGGGTTGAAGGTATCTGAGGTTGTGCATCAACAATAATTATGGTAGTTGGTGATAAGCAATTATTAACATTTTTTGCGATTATTGAATGTGTACCTGGCGGAAGTAAATATCCGCCTGCCGGATATACAGAAAAGTTATTTCCGTCTACACTAAAACTTAAACCTGTTATTTCTGAAGTAATGGTTATACCTCCTTCAGAAAAAGTACAGGTTGGTTGTATTATATTCAAAGTTGGTACAGGTAAAATAGTAGGTTCTACAATAGTTAATGTGGCAGACACAACACATGTGGTAGGATTATATACATCTCGTGCTTTTACTACATATGTTCCAGCAACTACATTATTAAAAACATTACTTGGTTGAAAAGGTGCCCCCCCAGATATACTATATTCAACAAGATCGGGTGCTGTAGTTACATTAGCATTAATTGTTGTGACACCACCGTTGCATAAAATACTCCCTGCAGTAGCACTAATTCCTAAACTGCAGCCTGCTACAACTCTAACAGTCGATGTAGAAAAATCATCAGCCGTATTATTTCCAGAAACTGTTGGACCTGCAATGGCGCAACTTACTCCGTTTGCAAAATTTATTTGTCCCGAAAACGTAGAAGGGCCGCCTGTTGAGACGCCCTTTACTTTAATAAATATGGTTCTCGAAGAGGATCCGCCAATCACGTCAGCGCCATTACAAATACGGATTTGTAACCCGGTATTAGTTACAATTGACCAGCCTGCTGGCAGGCCTGTTTGTTCAACGTTTGGTAATATACTTACTATGGCAGGAACAGTTATTACCGGCCTTAATTTATAAGCAGCAATATTTGAAATCCCTGTATTTCCAACCGTAATTTCTAGGTCAATAGTACCACCTAAAGAAACCAAACCTGCATTTAAGGGCGCAACTGCCATGGAAGGATTGGCCTGACAAAATCCATTTTGTTTTAGAAAAAAAAATGGAACACAAAATAAAATCAGCAACTTAAAAATTCTCATTTCAGCTATCAATTTTGGATAAATGGGTTTATCGTTGATCTTATTTTATTACACTTACAGTTGAAGTTGAAGTATTATCTGCATTATTATCACCTATAAGAGCGCTTCCTAAAACAGCACCCGGGGCTATACCATTTGAAAAATTCAAATTGCCAATAATAGTAGATGGCCCACCCTTAGCTTTTCCTCTAACTGCTATAAGAATTGTACGGCTTTGGTTTTCTGCTATAAGATCTGTACCATTTGTAAGTAGCACAACACCTTTCTTGTTAGAGACTATTTCCCAGCCCATTGGTAAAGTATGGCCTGTAATTGGTACATCTACAACTGTGGTAGGGAAACTGATTTGTGGCCTTAGTTTAAATGCCGGGACAGTCCTGGTAGGACTCGTATTATTTATAGTTACCTCAAAAAAAACGATTTCACCTTTCTTTACAATTCCTGAATTTTGAGTGGCTACATTAATCATTACATTCTGTGAATACAAATTTGTATAATGAATGATAATCAGGAAAAAAATGGCTGCTTTTAGTAATTTCTTCATCAATTAATATTGTGAGGTAACATTTAAATAATTTTGCAATAAGACATACAAAAGAAAAAATCGAAACTGTCTTATTACAACTTTTCTAAATAATTATCATCTGTGTTTTGGATTGCGAAAATAGATAAATAGAAGTAAGTAATTGTGTGAAATAGATTATGTAATTGTTATTTATAATTCTCGGGAAAATCTGCGAATAAATAATTTTTTCATTAAAATGTTAATGTTAGTATAACAATTTGTTTATACCCTTTAGCCAATAATTTTTTTTCTTTGCAGAAATTAGGTTTTATGAAAATTGTTTACCTGCTGTTGCTGCCATTTTTTGTTTCAAAAAGCCTTTTTGCTCAAACAGGGAAAATTACCGGAAAAGTAATAAATGCAAATTCAGGACAACCTTTGGAGGGTGCTACACTTACGCTAATTGATAAAAATATTCTAAAAGCAGCAGACCTCAACGGTACATTCTCCTTTACTAAGTTGGAACCTGGCAACTACACTATTAAATGTTCTTATGCAGGATTCGAGGTCAAAATAATAGAGGAAATTATTGTGAAGCAAAATGAAAATACTGACATCAGTATTTCTTTAGAGGGTAAAGTATCAACAGAGGTAACTATAACATCAAAAAGATTAAAAGCTGTTGGAGAAACAGTAGCGTCCTTATTAATTGCACAAAAAAACAGTGCTAGTGTAAGCGATGGTATAACAGCAGAATCTATTAAAAAAACTCCCGACAGAAGTAGCAGCGATGTAATTAAAAGGGTAAGTGGTGCTAGTATTCAAGACGATAAGTTTGCAGTAATCAGAGGGCTAAACGATAGGTATAATGCAGCATTCATAAATGGAGCACCATTACCAAGTACCGAGAGTGATAGAAAGGCATTTGCGTTTGACATTTTCCCATCGGCCATTTTAGATAACCTAATAATTTATAAGACAGCAACGCCTGATAAGAGTGGAGAGTTTGGAGGTGGAATAATAGAGATTACAACAAAATCAACCTCACTTAAACGAATTGCCAGCGTTACGATTGGGCAGGGTTACAACTCGCTAATAACTGGCAAAAACCGTCTTTTTTCTGAGATGAAAGGTGCAACAGACTGGCTGGGGCTGGATGATGGCAGCAGAGCATTACCAAGTGGCATACCAGTAGATAAAAATGAATTTGGAAATTTGACATTTGATGAACGGTTGGATTTAGCAAAACGTTTTGATAAATACAAATGGGGTGTAAAAACAACCAATACCAGCCCTAGTTTTAATTTTCAGATAATTAAGAGTTTGAATGTAGAAAGGAAAGAACAAGAATTTATTTCTTCTTTGTTTTCTATAACCTATAATAGGAACTTCACTTTTGTTACTGGCGAAAGAAATAGTTATAACAACCCAGACTATTCTCTAGACCCCTCAGATTTTAACCACCTTCCCCGGCAAATAAGAAAAGCAACAGATTCTATTTACAACGACGAAATAATATGGGCAGCCCTTATGAATATAGGAATCAAAATAAATAATCGAAACAATATTAGCTGGAAAAATAACTTAAGTGTAAATACAGATAACAGACTCGTGAGAAGGTTTGGAAATGTCGATTTAACCTTTGATTCAAGCAATATACAGCAAGAAACACTCAGGCAATTTATATCAGATAAAATATACAGCAGCCAACTTATCGGCGAACACCAAATAGGCTCAAAAAAAACAAAAATAAATTGGTTAGCATCTTATAGTAAAGTTAACAGAGAAATGCCCAACCAATTACTGTCAGCTCCGGGTTTATTTAGAGGGGGCTCAGCTGCAAGAGGTGCAAGTGGCAGTATGATTTCTACTAACTCGCAGGAAATTTTAAAAAGTGCCAAAATAGATATTATTCAGCCCTATAAACTTGGGAAGAACAGCCAAGATTTTATAAAAATTGGTGCAGGTTATCAACTAAGAGAAAGGGATTTTGATACAAGAGATTTAAATTTCATACAGTACGAGGGCACAACCTACCAGCAAGATTTTTCCATTTATGATTTGCCGGACGATCAACGTTTTCTAGGACAATATTTAGGCCCAATGGCTAATGGTAAAGCGGCAATATCAGTGCAGGATGGTACAGTTCCTAATTCTGAATATATAGCATCATCCACCAACACACATGCATACATAATGAACGACCAACGTTTTTTTCAAAAATTCAGACTAGTTGCTGGTGTGCGGTTCGAAAGCTTTAACCAAAAATTACTAGCTGCCCAAAGAGGATTAGGTGCTATTAATTTAGACTATACCAAAGTTGACTTTTTGCCCTCTGCCAATTTAGTGTATGCCCTTACGCCGAAAACAAACTTACGTGTATCATACAGCAAAACTGTTAATAGGCCAGAGTTTAGGGAACTAGCCACCTTCGGTTTTTATGAATTTGTAAGTGGATTATTCATATATGGTAATCCACAAATTACAAGAGCTACAATAGATAACTTCGATTTTAGATACGAAATTTACCCTGGTAAATCACAACTACTTTCTATATCCACTTTTTATAAAAAATTTACAAATCCCATTGAGTTCATTCTATCGCCTATCTATCCTAATGAGGCTACTTATGTAAATCAGTCAACTTCTACTTTATATGGTGCAGAAGCAGAGTTTAGGGTACTTTTTTCTACTTTGTTTGGCGCAAAAAACGAAAATGGTTTGCTTAACAAATTTACCCTTTCCGGCAATGGAGCTTACATGAAATCGAAAGTTCCTTTAGGCTTGTCAAAAGATAGTAGTACTGAGCTTAGTCGTCCTCTACAAGGCCAATCCCCCTATATTATTAATGGTTCGCTTGGGTATAGTGATGAGTCTACAGGTTTATCTTCCACTCTTTCTGTAAATAGAATTGGTGAAAGGTTGGTGCTTGGTGGCAATAGGATAGTACCTGATGTGTATGACAGAGAAAGAACAGTTATAGATTTTCAATTAGCAAAAACTTTTTTGAATAGTAAAGTGGAAGTGAAATTTAATATAAGAGATTTATTAGCACAAAACATAACCACTTATTTTGATTACGATAAAACCAGTTCGTTTACAGAAAAAGACAGGGTTTTTTCATCCAACATTTCACCTACGACATTTACTTTTAGCGCAAGTTTTAAGTTTTAATTCCGTCAATATTACCTCCAAATCCAATATCAGTTTAATGTTTTTTGTAAGAATGTTAAATCAATGTGTTGTGCAACAAAAATAATGGGCTTTTTTAGATACGGCTCACCTCCGCCCATGGCATCTTAAGGGTAGATGGGCTAAAATGCTAATCTTATCAATAGTATACTTCATTGAATTTGATCTTTATTTATTCAAACAATAGATAATGTTGAATTCACATTTTATTCAATTTTAAAAGTACCATCAAAGATAATTTTTTTGAAATTTTACTTAACAATTTGGTGTCTTTTTGTTAACATCCTGGTACCACTAATTTTAACTTATTGTTTTAGGTTTGCCAATGAAAGGGAAATAACAAATTTTATTTTTAACGCTTTCATCAACCTGCCTCAAAATTATTCGTAACCTCCAGAAGACTTCACGGAATAAATACTGTCTTAATAAACAGGTTTTCAGATACACGAAAATGCTAATAGATAACATTCATTAAAAAATGGTAAAGGTAATCGCTATGCCTAAAAGTTTAAAAATAAACGATTCTTTTATATTGTTTCAGACAACAATTTATACGCTTTATTTAGGTACAGTCTCATTCATTTTTTGCAATCAATTTTATAAGAATATCCTCAACTAAGCCGTAACATACAATTAAGACAATTACAAAAAAAATTCTTTCACCAATCAAAAAAAACTATTAAACAGAAAATGAAAAAAAACTAACATTAAACCAATTGAAAAAATTTAAACACATTTAGTTATTAAAAAACAAATTAAAATGAAAAATAAAATCTTATCAATTTTGCCTCTGTTATTATTTACAACAACGCTTGTAAATGCACAATTTGTAGAACCTACAACTTACCGTGGAGCTTTCGCCCCCGCCCCTACAGCAATGTGGACAGAAAATTGGACAAACTGGGATCCACAAAATACCTTTTACCCAGCAACAACTTTAAACGTAAATACAAGAATTACTGCCAATACTACTTGGACAAGCAACAATGTTTATCTACTACAAGGTGTAATATTTGTAGATAGTTTAGTAACACTTACAATTGAGGCTGGCACTGTAATTCGTGGAGATGCTCAAACCATTATCAGTTCTTTGGTAATAAGCCGTGGTGCAACTATTATAGCAAACGGTACGCCTTGTAAACCTATCGTATTTACATCTAGCAGAGCTGCCGGCGCAAGGGTAAAGGGAGACTGGGGTGGACTCACCATCTTAGGTAGAGGTATTACTAACCAGGGTAGCAATGTAGCTATTGAAGGTCTTGGAGCAGGTGCTACAGATGGTCGATACGGTGGTAATAACAATACTGAAAGCTCAGGTAGTTTAAAATATATCCGTATTGAATATGCTGGTTTTGCAATTGCTACAGATAACGAATTAAATTCTTTAACATTTGGGGGTGTAGGTAGTGGTACTACTGTTGATTACATACAAACCTCTTTTGGTAACGATGATGCATTTGAATGGTTTGGTGGTGCAGTTAATTGTAAGCATTTAGTTGCTTACAGAACGCTGGACGATGATTTTGATACCGATTTTGGCTATGTTGGTACAGTACAGTTTGCTTTGGCGGTAAAAGATCCTAATGTGGCAGATAACAATACATCTTCTACATCAGAAGGTTTTGAGTCAGACAACAACAATCCTGGCCCATTTACCGTATTGCCAAAAACAGCTCCAACATTTTATAATGTTACACAAATAGGTGCTTTTAGGTGTGCAACCAATGCCGCGTCAGTAGCAATACCCGGAGCTACCCCGCCTGCTTTTAGAAGAGGCGCACGTCTAAGAAGAAATACACAATTGCGATTATTCAATAGTATTTTGATGAACAACTGGAGAGGTTTGGTAATGGATGCTGATGTTATAGCAAACAGTGCTACACCTGGCGGAGCAGCATTTCAAAATAATATCATTGCAATGGATACAACTACAGTGTGGCCAGCACCTTATGCTGGGGTAGCATTGTTTTCTGAAAACGCTGCAACTGCAACTTACCTGCGTGCTGCTGCTAATACAAATACAACCGTAGGCACCCCTTGCGATGTGTTGGTAAATGCATGGGATTTTTTAAATCCTGATTATCGTCCAAATTTAACGGCAGGTTCTACCGGCGGAACATTATCTGGCTGTGATTTAACACCAGGTATCCAAATCGAAACATCATTGTTTGATGCGTCTACTGTAACCACAGCACAAGAACTGGTTGTGGATATATTTGAAAATGCTGTTGGTAATTCAAACGGTATAATTACAGTTACGATTGCAGTACCACCATCTTTTACTGCCGCAGTAAATGGTATTACAACACTTCCCACTACACTCCTTACAGCAGTAGCAGGAAATTCAGGTACTTCCGCTAATCTTGGTGCTCCTTATGATAATACAACCTGGAGATTCTACAAACAAGGAAACAACATAATAGCTGTTTCTCAAGCGGGTCTTACTTTGCCACAAGGTGGTCAGGTTTCTTTAGGATTAACTATAAAAAGGAATGTTGGTGTACCTGCAGGAACTAACCAAAGTTTAAATGTTGGAGTTTCAGGTGGATCGGATACTGATTCAGTTAATGATGGAGCGCTTACCGGAGTAGGTACTCTGTAAATAAAAATTATATAATTAATTAAAACATAAAAAAATGAAACTCATAAAATTATTAATGCTTTTTTGCATAGGTGCTTTTTTCCTTGCATCAAATGCTATTGGTCAAAACGCTAACCCGGGTATTGCCGTTGCACCTTCCAATGCTGGTGTAGTATCTGTAGGAGGAACTAATGATCTTACAATAACGGTAAATAATTCTTTGGCAGGTAATATTGCAACTGCCAAATTAAGACCCATAGTTACAATACCATCATCAGTAGCTTTTTTGGCCAATGCTAGTCAAACAGGTTTGCCCGCTGGTTGGACAATCTTGACTAATACCGGGTCTCAACTTCGTCTTTGTAATACCAGTGATGTAATTGGTGGAAACGAATCACGTACCATTATATTAAAAGTACAGGGTGTTACAATTACGGGTTTTCAAACTTTTACTGGACAGATAAACTTTGGTAATGGTACTACTTGTGCTGCAGGAACTTCTGTAGCAGGTAATGTTACCGCTGATGATTTTGCTACCTCCACAATTGAGGTTATTGCTGCTGCAGCTTGTGCCATCACAGGTGCTACTGCAACTGCTCCTGCTATTGCTTGTTTTGGTGGTACAACTACATTAACAGTTGCTGCTGTTACAAGTGGTGCAACAGGTGCTTTAGAATACAATATTAATGGCGGAGCTTTCCAATCATCTCCAACATTTACTGTACCAGCCGGTACTTATACAGCTATCGCAAGGGAAGTTGCAACTCCAGCTTGTTTAGGAACTTCAACTGCATTAGTAGTATCTCAGCCAACCGCTGTCATTGCTTCTGGTTCTGTTTCAAGTCCTATTGCGGTTATCGGTGGTTCAGGTTCTATTACTGTAACAAATTCTGGCGGTACAGCAGGTACAACAACCTATGCAATAGTATCAGGAACTACTACCAACACAACCGGTTTAAATACAGGTGTATTTACTGGTTTATTGGCAGGTACTTATACATTTACTGCTACTAAAGCTACTTGTTTATCAGTAGTAAGTGCAGGTGTTGTATTAAATGACCCAGCCCCTTGTATCATTACAGGTGTATCTGCTTCTGCTGGTACTATTTCATGTAATGCTGGTACTACTACTTTAACTGCTACTGCAGTTCCTGCCGGAACTTATCAGTATAGTTTGAACGGTGGTACTTTCCAGGCTTCTAATACATTTACTGTAGCTGGTGGATCTTACACAATTGTTGCAAGAGAAACAGCTAATCCTGTTTGTACTGCTACTTCTACTACTGTAGTTGTTGCTAACCCTGCAGCTGTTGTTGTTACTCCTTCTGTATCAACTCCAATTGCTATCCCGGGCGGTACAGGTACAATTACTGTAGCAGCTACAGGTGGCACAGGTACTTTCTCTTATGTAACTACTACCGGTACCACCATCAATACAACTGGTGTTGCTACGGGTGTGTTCACAAGTTTGAGTGCAGGTAGTTATTCATTTACTGCTACTACTTCTAACGGATGTATTGGTGTAGGTGCTATCGTATTGGCAAGTCCTGGTATTGCTACAGCAGATCCTTCTGTAGGACAGATGTATTTCACAACTACTGCTGGTGGTGTTCAGGATGCCAATAACCTCCTGCTTACTCCTTCAACTGCGGTTTATGATATCAACGTTCCTTTCTTCAATCTTAACCAGGTAAATGCTATTCCAAACGGAACAATTAACCTGACAGTGAACCTTGGTGCTAAATTGATTCTTAATCCTGGCTTTAGCCTGGCAACAGCTCCGTTGAGTGGTTTCTTCACATGGGCTCAGTCAAACGTTGGTGGAAATGTTATTCTTACAGGTACTCAAATTGCTACGATACCTGCAGACTTTGATGCTATTGCTACCTTTAGGGTAAAAGGTGATTCAGCTTGTCGTTCAAATGTGGTTTCAAACATCGTTATCACGAATGTATTGCAAACCCTGGCAGACGATGACTTGAACAACAACTTGTCTACACTCCAGTACACCCTGCCAATTACGATTACCAATACACAGGTTAACGTAACTTGTAATGGTGCAGCAAATGGTATTATCAATGTAACTGTAACTTCAGGTACTACTGTTGTAACAACAGGCCCTGGTGGATATACTAATACACAGAACATAGCTTCTGGTGTTAATGCATTTACAATTTCTGGTTTAGTTCCTGGTACCTATACTATTACTGCTACCGCACCAAGTAACCCTGGTACGCTTGCAAGTTGCAGTATAGTTAATACAGTGATTATTTCTCAACCGGTATTGCTGGTTGTTGCAAACAATCCTGCTACTACCATCAACAACAGTTGTTTTAATGGTGCAGACGGAAGTATTACAGCAACTGCCACTGGCGGAACAGCTCCTTATACGTTTACTATTGCCGGCCCTACAGTTAATACTACAGGAGCAATAAATGGTGTATTTACCGGTTTAACTGCTGGCAGCTACACAGTAACTGTTACAGATAATAATGGTTGTACTTCTGTTACTACTTTAGCGATTGTAATTACACAGCCTGTTGGCGGTATTCCTGATATCAGTCTTGGTTCAGATATCACTTCAAGTTTCTTTGCAACGCCAGGTGTTGCGCAAACAATTGTTTATAACATTGCCGAAATTGCAGGTAACTCTGCAGTGGGTGATACACTAAGGATTACAAAAATTAATGGTTTCACTATCACTTTCAACCCAACATTGTTCTCAACTGTTGTTGGTAGCAGTACTTATGCCCTTGATAACACAAGGTGGAAAATTGATAACAGCAACCCTGCTTTTGTTTCAATCATCCTTACGGATCCACTGAATGCCGCTAACCCGGGTACTTTGTTGTGTAACACATTGGTGAGGATTTCTATAACCTTAACCAGGAACACATCAAATATCTCTACCTTCCCGCTTAGCGCAAGGTTAAGAAGGGCCAATGGTGAAGTGAATCTCACAAACAACTTTAATTCAATTGTATTTGCTGCTCAGTAAACAAAAAAAACCAGGGGGTTGCAAAATTCCCTGGTTATTTAAAAAAAATATTTTAAAATACTAATTATGAAATATAATTCAAAAACAAAAGGTTCGCATTTAAAAGGACTCTTTATGTCCGGCTTACTGCTGGCATCTTTGGGTTGCTTTGCGCAGGTTCAAAGGACAGCAGTATTTGCCGATGCTAAATTGGGTAAAATAGCCATTACCGATATGACGGGTGATGTGCTGGATGCTGAAAATATTCAACAGGAGCAATTGCTTAAATTAACCATTCCGGTTGGCAACACCAACCATGGTGCAGCATTACCAGCTGGTTCTTCTAAAATCAAAATTGGTTTTGGTTCTAAATTAGGTCTTGATCTAAATTTTGATTTGAACAGTACCACAGCTAACAGCTACTTTAAATGGAGTGCTGTAGAAAGTGGTGGTCAGTTTCAGCTTACAGGAGAATTGGTAAAAGCGCTGCCGGCTGATGTTAAAACGTTGGATTTGGCTGTAAGAGTAAAGGCTCTTGCTGAAGGTAAATCTACCATCACTGCCAATTTTTTAATAACCAATCACAACACCGTTGCTATTTTATCTGACGAAGATGGTTCTAATAACTCCAGCTTTTTAAGTTACAGGGTTGCAAACAAATTTAATGTTATCAGTGCAATTCCTGCAGGTAACTTAAAGCTGAGTATTTATCCAAATCCTGCCAAAGATGTTAGCGCTGTTAACATTAAATTGGTTCAGGGCAGTATGAATGGAAGATACAATATCAGTATGTTTGATATAGCTGGTAAACTGGTTCAGACCAAAGAATTACAAATGAATTTTGTAAGCAACTTCAGCTACGCTTTTGGCAAAATTGCCGCAGGTAAATACCTGATAAAAGTAGCAAGTGCTGATGCTAAAGAATCAACTGTATTGAAGTTTGAAAAATTGTAAGCAATAGTTTTTATTTCTCAGGGTTTTCAATTTCCAGCGTCTGATTGAAATTCTGCGATTAAGCTAAAATACCTTCGTAGTAATGGTTCTAGCCCCTCTCCCTTTGGAGAGGGGTTGGGGTGAGGTCATGCAAGCTTAGTAAGATTTTAAACACCTGGTCAGCTACTACAATTTTCAATAATAGTAAAATATGCATGGGCTTTGCTCATGCATATTTTATTTTAAGGGTATTCAAAATCTTTCGGGTTTTTAAAGTTAACAGTTACATAATATTGAGGTAACTGCAACTGCTTAACATTGTATTTCATCTTTTTTTGAAACCAACTCTTTTTATCCTTAGAATGAAATATGCCTTTTAACAGGCTACTTCAAAATTACACATGATGATAAAAATATACCTGGTTGTTTTGTTTTGTGCATTAATATGGGTACCTCAAATGGGTAGGGCGCAGGGGTCTGCAAAAACCCGACTGCTTACAGTTGATATGGCAGATTTATCGGGTGCCAGCTATGCCATTAATTCTCAAAAAGCAATAGCGAATAGCTTATGGAAAACCAATAAAGAAATGTTGCACGGTGGGGATTTTAATAAGGCAATAAATGACGAAAGAGCTCTGGTTGAAACCATTTCAACCATCGGCTCAAAAGAAAAAACAACCGATAATGTAGCCGCTGTTTTAACCAATGCAAATCTGCCAACAGATTTTTTTAGAAGCTATGTTGATGGAGGTGAATGGAACACTGCAGGTAACTGGCAATTTTCGCCTGATAATGGAATTACGGCCTGGGAAATTGCCACATTGGTGCCTGGTGTAAATGCTGACGGAATTGTAATTCGCAATGGCTATAACATAATTAGCAGCGGTACTGTAACTGCCGATGATATTACTATAGAACCAGGTGCTGCCTTAACAATAAATGGAGGAGTATTCACCCTAAACGATGGTGCGGCAATTGAAGATTTACTGGTAGATGGAAATCTTACCTGGAGTGATGGTACATTTATTACAACTGGCACTGGCGTGAGTTTTGAGGCCACTGCAACGTATACCCATGCAATATTTTTTGCCGGAGAAATTCCGGCTGCAACCTGGAATCCGGCTTCTGCCTGCATTGTAACAGGTATGACAAATTCATCAACAGCACCAACCGGATTAAATCAACTATTTGGAAACTTTACCTGGAACTGTAATCAAACAAATTCAGCTGATCGTTTTTTAATCAATAACAATTTATTTGGCGTTGCAGGTACATTAACAATTAACCAAACAGGCGCCGCTTATTTTGCTATCATGGGGGCAACTACAGCGTCGTTCACCAATACAGTAAATAATATTGAAGTAAACAGCGGAACCTTGTTATTGAATGATTACAATACCGGTGGAGGTTATGCTACTTTAAACGTAACCGGGTATATAAAGGTTGCAGATGTAACCACTGCAAGATTGGATTTTGCCGGTGCTGCCGGAAATTCTGCTGGTTCAGCTTATGTTGCTACCTTAAACCTGGCTGGTGATTTAACCGTTGGCGCCAATGCTTATTTCTCCCGAAGTAATGCAGCTGTAAATACCAACAGTGCCCTGTTTTTTAATGGAACCGCCGGTACACAAATGGTAAATATTGGGTATGGTACCAGTACAAGCAGAGGGCGTATTATTTACTATGTAAATGCTGGTGCTGTTGTACAATTAAAGAATTACTTATGGATGTGGGATGCAGATACGATGAATGTTTATGGAACCATCAACACACTAGGCTATTCGATAGCAAATACAGGTGGCGCTGCCAATACAGCGTTCTACAGCTTTCCCGGATCAACATTAATTACTTCTTTATTTAATGGTTTTACAGCTACAACAGGTTCGGGGGGCGTGCAAACCAATACAAGGGTTTACAGCAGCGCTGCAGATTATGAATTTAGAGGGTCTAATACAGGTGATTTTACTACAATTACCACACCTGCACCTGGTACAATAAGAAATCTTACCATTAATTATTATGGAGTATCCATGACGGGTAATATCACTGTTGCCGGTGCATTAAAGTTGCTTGCCGGCGGTCAATTTACATTGCCTGCCTTTAGTATCCTTACCCTTGCAGGAACCTTACCAGCACCTGCCGGTACAATCGATGCTTTTTCAGCTGGCCCCAGTACGATCGTTTTAGCCAATGGCGGGTTTACCATAAATGATTTATTATTTTCTCCGAAAGGAAATCTCTATTATCTCAACAACAATCCTCTATCTGGCATCAATACGTTGCAAGGCGATTTTATAATTGCCAGAACGCTTACCTTATCAGGCGGGGTTCTTGATAATGGAAATAACTCCCTTACCCTGGGTGGTATCGGCGGAACGGAGGAACCACTTGTAAAAATAAATGGTACTTTAAATATGGATGCCGGTGCTTCCTTAACTTTTGGAAGTGGAAATTCCGACGTTAACATTCCGGACGGGGTGTTTACAAGCGATCCTAAATTTGCCAACCTTAAATTGGCCAGGGGAGATGGCCGGACTGTTACGCTTGGTAACCAGGGGATGGAATTGCTTAACGGGCTTGATCTTAAAAGTGGTACACTTAACATTGGTAACAGCTTATTAAATTTAAATGGGGCATACCTGGATAATTCGGGAACTCCGGGCGGATACCTTGCTGGTACCGGTACTGCTGACTTAACGGTTACCGGCTACACCGGCGGTAAAGTAACCATCCCGCTGCCTGATTTTACTGATATCAGTTTGCGAACAGTAACCGTAAGCGGGGCAAGAACATTGGCCATGGCTTCATCGCCTTTAAATAATATAAATCTTTATGGCACTCTCTCCATTCAAGCGCAGGGTACTTACGATAATGGTGGAGAAAGCCAGCTTATAAATGCGGGTGGTTCTGCAGCAATTTATATTGATGGTACTTTTATAACAAGAGATATGCAGGGTTTTACAGGAATCAACGCTGCCTTACCAGGTATTAATCCGGTTTTAAATCCAGACTGTACTATCGAATATGGTTATACCGGTGATCAGGCTATCAGTATCCGAAACGATTATCAAAATATTCGTTTCACCGGTGGCGGTATTAAGAAGCCTGCAACTGCAAATGACATTGCCCCAATTGCCGGTACAGTTATAATACCCGATGCTACTACTGTAAATACGGAGGGCAATATATTTGGTAGTGCTGCCACCAATTTTACTATGTTCAATGGCCGGTTTATCACTTCCGGATCTGGCATTAAGCCAGACATGAATGGAGCTTATAACCTCTCCGGTGGTGTTGTAGAATTTGCGGGTTCAGAAACTACAGCGCAAACAATTAAAACTTCAAAATCATATTTAAACATCGAGGTTATTGGTAACAATGTTGGTAAAGCAAGTGGTGATATAACCATCAAAAACAGCGGTACGTTTACTGTAAAATCCAACGGAATTTTTACTATAATTGAAGATGCAATTATTGGCCCTGTTGGTTCTCAATTGGTGGTGGTAGAAAGTGATGCTACTTTTAAATGTGGCAATGCTGATGGATTTAATGGCGGTACCAATACATCCATAAAAAGCAATATAGAAACCATTAATTTAAATGACGGCAGCACACTGGAATACGCACGCAATATTGGCAACGGCAACCAAATTGTTACCAGCGGAATTACCTGTCAGCATGTAATTATGAGTGGGCTTGGAATTAAGAATCTTACAACGGGAACTTTTGCTTTAAGCAATACCGGTTCGTTGGATATTAAGGCTCCGGTTGCATTTGATGCGGCTGATGGAACTACAATTGATTTCAATAATCGTCCGGTACAAATTAGGTCTACAGTTGCGGGCACGGCAAGTTTGGGTGATTTAACCGGCGTAACCATTAATAACGCTGGTGATGCTTTTAGTGTAGAAAGGTTTATTCCGGAAAGAAGAGCCTGGAGACTAATAACAGCCCCCTTGCTTAAAACGGGCATAACCACCATTAGTGCTGCCTGGCAAAACGGTCAGCAAAGTGCAGACAGGTTAAATCCTGTAATTGGGTCAAATAGTATTGGCACATCTGTTACAAATGGAATTATTGCTGCCAATGGGTATGATGCAGGCTCAACGGCCAACGCATCTTTAAAATATTTTAATGCTGGCAATTGGGTTGCTCCTTCCGCCACTACCATTGCCATAAATACCTATCCGGGTTATATGCTTTTTGTACGGGGAGACAGGCAAATCATCATAACCAATCAATTTGTAACGCCTAATGCAACAACCCTAATTCCAAAAGGGCCAATTAATATCGGCACTCAAAATTCGATCACTGCTACTGGCTTTCAGGTAGTAGGAAATCCATATCCCTCAGCTATTGATTTTAAGAAGCTGCTTAAATCAGGTGATTTGGAAGATAAATACTATTTGTGGGATCCCAAATTGGGTGGTGCTTTTGGAGCGGGAGCATTTGTTTCTTTTGTAAGAAATGGCACTATTTATGATCAGACTTTAGTAGCCTCAGACGGTTCGTCAATAGGCCCATCCGGAAGTACGTTGCCCAACGATGGTACAATAGAATCGGGAGCCGC
>Ga0163154_10000865_pt1 | contig 47163 bp, 48 predicted proteins | sample OliLakLV19MP9P1_FD_148649 | JGI IMG/M metagenome (GOLD analysis project Ga0163154, IMG submission 148649) | Freshwater microbial mat bacterial communities from Lake Vanda, McMurdo Dry Valleys, Antarctica - Oligotrophic Lake LV.19.MP9.P1 | ecosystem: Environmental > Aquatic > Freshwater > Lake >... | reverse complement strand
GCGCGCCGCGGCGCATCCGATTGCGCGCAACGTGAAGCTGGCCGATGTGACGGACAATATGGACTTGAGCCGCATCCCCAACCCCACCGAAAAAGACTACGCCAGGCTCAAAGAGTACGAGCAGGTGCGCGCGCTGTTGATCGCTAGCAGCCTTTCGGACTTTCCTCGCGAGTGCGCCGGAAGCGCTTTTGGCGCAGAGCAGTGAGGAATATTCCGGTAGTTTTATTGGATTTTATTCGTCTTTTTGCGCCGCTGTGCGCCAAAAGCGCTTTTGGCCCTTCGGGTTGAGCGTCGCAACGGCGTCTGCGGCGTTGCGACCCTTGCCAATGGAAGAGCCATTGGCTGCGCGCCGCGCCTTGCAGCCATTCGTTGCGCCCCACAACGCATCTCACGCTGAAAGTCCGACAGGCTGCTAGTGGCGCGCTAGTGCGGTAGGTGGTTGTTGGTTATCGGGCGGACTCTTGCAACAGCGCGGGCCTCACGCCCATCGCTCCAGACTCTGCGAGCAATTGCACCTCGCCATCTTGAATCAGGCACTGCAGCCGCATGCTGCGGGCGATCAGCGGCGCTAGCGCGTCGGCACAACCGGCTGGAAACTCAACCACGGCGAGGTTGCGCAAGCGCGCCAGCGCGGCTTTGTTCTTTTCCCACCAGACCGCAAGGCCCCGACCGCTGTAGCCGATCACGACCACTTGGCGAGCCCGACCGCAGGCGCGACGGATGCGGCTTTCATCGGGTTGGCCAAGATCAATCCACAATTCGATCTCGCCGGTGAGTGATTTGCGCCAAAGGTCGGGTTCATCGTCGCTGCTCAGCCCGCGGCCAAATTGCAGCGCGTCGTCGGCATACAGCGCGAAGGCTAGCAGGCGCACCATCAAGCGTTCATCGGTTTCCGATGGATGTTGGGCCAACGTGAGTGCATGGGTCGCGTAATAGTTGCGATCCATATCGCTGACCGACAGTTCTGCCTTGTAGATCGTCGCTTTGCTGGCCATGGCTCTATTCACCGAGCCCGGCGCGCGAACTGCCACTGGCGGTGACCGCGCTGGCAGCAGCTGAGCACGAGACCAAAATGCTCAGCTCGTTAACACGGTCGTATAGAAAGACGTCATTGCCAGCGTTGTAATCCAGCGCGCCGGGCACCAGATTGGCAGGGGCGCGGGCACACAGTACCCAGCGACCGTCTACGCTGAGCAGCGTGCTGCGGTTGGTCGCTAGGGCGGTGTTGGGTCCGCCGGCCTGCGCCGCTAGGCCAAAGATGCTCAGAAACAAAAAGACGGCGCCACACAATCTGGCTCGTTTTGCCACGACCTGCCTCCCCAACTATGTGCGTTGCGCGGCAACTGAGCAGACAATCGGGTGCGCCAGCTTTCGCCCGCGCACCCGATTGCTACCGATCAGGAAACCGCTAATTCCACTTCGATATTGCCGCGCGTCGCTTTGGAATACGGACACACCTGATGCGCTGCGTGCATCAGGGCCAGCGCCTCCTCGGCAGGCAGCGATGGCATTTCGCCGGTGAGTTTGACCGCCAATCCATAGCCGGTGTCATCCTTGCCAATAGAAACACTGGCGTGAATGGTGACCGGCCCGGTGACAATTTTCTGCATTCCGGCGACCAATTTCAGTGCGCCACCAAAACAGGCCGCGTAACCGCAGGCAAACAACTGCTCGGGATTGGTGCCGGCGCCACCGGGTCCACCCAGACCTTTGGGAACGGTCAACGCGAAATCGAGCACGCCGTCATCACTGGACGTTTTGCCATCACGTCCGGCCGTGGCGCTGGCGTTCGCGGTATAGAGCACTTGCATCATTTTTCTCCTGGTGAGCATTGGGATAGGAACGGCAGCGGATTTTAGCCGGGCATCGCGTTTGTAGACAGGTTCATCCTAAGCCGGACGAGCGGGAACCAAACACACAAAAGTCTTCGCATGATTTGTCAAGACTGAACTGGTTAGTGACTAGAAACCTCAGTTGGACGGGATAGAGTGTGCGGTTGTGGGGGGTGAAAGCTGGCGAGCTTGCGGCGCATGCGGCGCAAGCCGCCGGTTCTCACCCCCCACAACCGTGCAATCTGCCCCGTAGCGTACTCACCCAATGGGTGAAAGAGCGAAATTTGCTGAAAAGCCAGCAGAATCATGGTGCTATGGGTACTTAGAAGCGGTCAACTGAGGTTTCTAGGTTTAATCGGCGGTCTTCCTATCATCGCGCAACCATAGCCGCGCACTGCGCGCGGGGATAGTGATTCGATAGTCGCGCCGGTCGATGCGGATTTGTGCGCCGCTCAAGACGTCGCGATAGGTGGTGTACCATGAGAGCTTGTCGAAATTGGCGTTGATCTCAATATCGACCGCGCTGCCACATTTATTAATGCCAACCACGCCCTTTGCGCCGCGTCGGAACATCAAAAAACAAGGCGCCGAGGCGAGCTGATATTGATCTTCGCCTAGGGTTTGGTTGTGGAAATGCAGCATCGCTCGCAGGTCCGGGCGCTTGTATGCGTCTTGCCAACGGCGATCGCCACTCTCGTTGTGATCGCTGTACAGCAAGGGCCGGCCACCTTGGCGTCCCAGCACGTAGGCATAGGCCAGGGTTTCGTCGACTGGGTCCAGTATCTGTCCGCGGAAAATGGCGTTGTTGGGCATGTCGTGGGTGACCGTGAAAGTGACCGCGCGTGCGCTTTGCAGGGCTTGGCCGTTGCTTAGCGGATCGTTCAGCACGCGCAAATCGCCGCCGAAAGCAAAACCACGACGCAAGGCCGAGTGCAATGGAAAATCGTAGGCGCTGTGATCGGTATTGGCCAAATACGGTGCCAGATACAAGCTGTATCCGGTATCACCCACACCAGCGCCGGTAATCACTTCGCCAAACACAAAAACGCCAGCGCGAATGTCCGGCGTGAAGATGCGCGCCAGTTGTTTGGGCGACATATGTTTGGCGGCGTCGATGCGAAAACCGCTGACGCCGAGGTCTTTGAGTGCTTGCAGGTAAGCACGTTGTTGAGCGACCACGCGATTGTGGTCGTTGAGGTCAGGCAAGCCGGCATCACCCGCGCCGCCACACAAACGCCAGTTTTGCACCTGAAATACATTGTTGTAGTCACTGATGCAGCGCGCTTCGTGAAAATCGGCGGCCGTCAGCAGGTTCTCGCGCAAATCGCCAAATAGTCGCTGGCGTTCGTAATAGGCGGAATTGGACGCGTAGCGATCCAGCACGCGTTGGCCGGGATAATTCAAGTCGGGCCGTTGGCCGGCCTCATTGGCCATGTGATTGACGACGATATCGGCATACAACTGCAAGCCGTTGCTGCTGAGCTGCGCAGCCATCGCCCGAAAGTCCTCGGTATTGCCGAGCGGGCTATCGATGAGCCGGTAATCTTGCGGCTGATAGCGCGCCCACCAAGCTGAACCCTCCGACTTTAGCGGTGGCGATACCAATACGCTGGCATACCCCAACGCCTTAATTTCCGGCGCTTTCGCGGCAACCTCGGCATAGGTCCAGTTAAACGCATGCAAGATCGCCTGGGCCGTGAGCAGACGCGGGGCGCACAGCATTAGAACCAAACAAAGCAGTGTTTTGTAGTTCACGGCAACACTCCCGCTGCGGTTGGCCGGCGCCAACATCGATGACGCAGAGTTTAGAAACGCTGGCCGCTGATGCGCGTTGCTGCAATCGTATTCAACGATTAGGGGTTGGCTGGGCGAACGTCCCTGGATTGCCGCGGTCGCCAAGGCTCCCTCGCAAAGACGAGCCTGATGGGGTTCATCCGCGTGCATGTTCGGGCCGAAAAAGGACGCTGGCAATGACGAATCAATGAGTGATCGCATGCTTCTCCTCCACTATGCAGGAAAAGCGTCAGCGCACAGCGCCGACCCACCAGACTGCGCTGTCTGGTCCCCCCTGTCGAATCTGCTGGGCGCCGAGCAGGCCTCGCGGTGACGCTGTTGGCTCACAGCCCACCTCAGTTTGACTTGCACCCTGAACCACCTGCACGACAAACTTGAAAGCGCAGTTCCACTAAACTGCGCGGCCTAGTCTCTTGGCGATCCTGATATGTCCGCAATGCGTTCGCTGCGCCTGCAACCCGATGCTGAGCGTCGTTTACGGCTGGGCCATGCCTGGATTTACGCCAATGAATTCGAAGGCAAACTGGGGGCGCTTGGGCTCACGCCGGGTGAATGTGTAGAAATCGTCAGCGCCAAATCGATCAGCCTGGGTGTCGCCTACGTCAATCCTAATGTGCTGATTGCCGGACGTTTGCTGGGTACGCCGGCGAATGGTTTTGATCTGCGAACTTGGCTCCGAACGCGCATTGCCTCAGCCCTTGCGCTGCGACTACGGTTGGGGATCAGTGAGTTTGGACGATTAGTGTTCGGCGAAAGTGACGGGCTGCCAGGGCTGGTGGTGGATCGTTACGGGCCGGTGTTGTGCGCGCAACTGGGCACCTGTGGCATGGATGCTTTGCAAGACGAATTGCGGCTGATTCTGCAAGGTCTGCCGGGGATCGAATCGTTAATTTGGCGAAACGACGCCGCCGGTCGCGAATTAGAAGGGCTACCGCGCGAGAATGTCGTCGCCTTTGGCGATGTCCAAGAACCGATTTGGATCGAAGAAAACGGCGCGCGTTTTGGTATCGCGCCACTGACCGGGCAAAAGACCGGCTGGTTCTACGATCAGCGTGATAATCGAGCGGCATTGCTGCCATTGGTCGACGGCGCGCGCGTGCTCGACTTATTCAGTTATGGCGGAGGCTGGGGCGTGTGTGCCGCGCGCCATGGCGCAAAAAGCGCGTTGTGCGTGGACAGTTCGGCAGCGGCTTTGGCCAGTGTGCAGCGCAACGCGCAGGGCAGTGGCGTGGGCGAGCGAGTGACGTGTATGCAGGCCGATGCTTTTGATGCATGCAAGACCTTGCGCGATCGCGCGGAACGCTTTGACGTGGTCATCGTTGACCCGCCGGCCTTTATCAAACGCAAAAAAGACGCCGAACAAGGGGCTCTGGCCTACCGTCGCATCAATGAGGCGGCTTTGCGTCTGGTGGTGGATGGTGGATTAATCGTCAGTTGTTCGTGTTCGCATCATTACAGCGCCGAAGCACTGCTGGACGGCCTGAACCGCGCGGCGCGCGTTTTGGGTATGCATCTGCGCGTGTTGCGACGCTTAGGCCAGTCGGCCGACCACCCAATTCACCCGGCAATGCCGGAGACCGAATACCTGAAAGGGTTCATCGCTGAAGTTCGGCGCTGAGCTCATAGCGGACGAGGTTTGATACGGCACTCCCCCGTCCGACTGGGCTTTCTAGCCGTGGTAGGCCGGGTCCTCGCGTCGGCCAAGCTCGGGCTTGCTCTTGATGTGGGTACGCGATGCGCCCAGCGCCCAGCGCGCTGCTGGGGCTCGCGCAAGGAGCCGCGGCCGCCGGCGCGAACGGCCTTCTCGCGCAATGCAAAGTCACGCGCGCACACCGAGCCGCGCTACGTCTGCCACAGGCGGACCAGACGAGGGCTGAAAGACCCAATCAATCGTCCCATCCTGAGGTTTTCAAGATTATCCACACAAGGTGTGGATAACCCTGTGCACCGGCTTCCTTGAGCACCTCAGAAATCGCGTCAGGACGCCTTCGCGGGCAATCCGGTTAGTCTGTGGTCAGAATAATAAAGTCCATACAAAACAATGGCATGCAAATTGACTTCAGGGCCCGCAGCAAAGCTGTGAAAAATCCTTTGGCCTCATCCTCATGCTGTGCAAAAGCGAAATTGAGACCAGCGTCACCGGGCTGTTGTCAAGCACCAGTCTGCTGGCTGCGATTACAAAGTTTAATGGTTGACTTAGCGCTGACTTCTCAACTCAGGCTCAGCGAAATGCGCTAAGTCATTGCCAGTCCAGCGATCTTGCTGCTTATCCACATTGCCTGTGGATAAGCTTGTGGATGAGCTTGGGGACAAGCCTCAAAAGGCCCGTGGTTGCAGCCTCGGTGACCTCTCGGTGAGACTCTCGCCAGCATGCGTGTATCGTTATTAATCAATGAGATATAACAATTCGCTTGGTTTCTATTGACAATCCGGAATGCGCCACGGATGCGGCCTCGCCGCTGTGCAGAACTTTTCAGCCAGCCTGCGGAAAAGCCTCAAGTTTTGCCGCGGACCATGACGTCGGAAGCGGACATTTTCATATGGTATTGAAAGCGATCCGGCCGATAGCTGCCGACCAAATAGTCAATGGGACGATTGCGCTGATCGCAGGCAATACGGATCACCTGCAGCAGCGGATCGCCCACTCGCACCACTAATCGTTGCGCCATCGTGGTATCAGCGGCTATCGCAGTGATCACCTGATCGACCTCCTTCAAGTGGATTCCTAGACGACGAAAAAGGTCAAGCCGGCTGGTGGTCTTGAGCCCTTCCTGATCTAGCCCCGGGCCGATCTGTATGGTCCAACTGACATAGTGCGCAAACGGCAAACCTTCTGTGAGGCGCAAGCGGATAGCGCGTTCAACCAGTTGCTCGGTGCCAATGCGCAGCGCATCAGCGACCACCGGCGGCGGGGTGACCCGAGCAAACTCGATCAATCGTACTTGCGTCTCGCGGCCCATCACCGCAAGACTCTCCAGCATATTGTTCAACGGCGCGCGGACGACTTTTGGCTCGTATTTATAGGTGACATGCGTGCCGCGGCCGCGGTGCCTCGATACATATCCCTCTGCTTCCAAATCGTCGAGCGCGCGTTTGACGGTGATGCGCGATATCCCAAAGTAGGTGGCGATGTCTTTCTCGGCCGGCACAAGGGCACCTTGTCTGAGATCGCCACCCTCGATCTTGTGCTTCACCACCAGATACAACTGGTGATACAAGGGCGCCGGTTGATCAGTCCGCAAACTGGCGCGGTCGTCAGCATTAAAGGCACGCATTTTAATTAGCCCAGGAATAAGCGGAACTTGACTTCACCTAAAGATATAACATTAATTCATCCGCAATCGTCCATGCTGATCGATTCGCGCATCCATTTGAGGCTTCAATGTCAGTGATTGAGTTGTTATCCCCATTCGACCGCGTCCGCGCGCTGCGTTTTGACGCTACCGGATTGAGCTTGCTCGACCAGCGTTTATTGCCACAAACCAGCAGCTGGTTGCCCATGCCCGATGCAGACGCCGTGGTCGACGCGATTCGCGCGTTGATTGTGCGCGGCGCACCGGCCATTGGTATCGCTGCGGCGTATGGCTTGGTGCTCGCGGCGCGCGCCACAGCGACATTGACCATCGCTGAGCAACAACTGGCGTTTCGGGCGGCCGCGCAACGCTTACGCGCGGCACGGCCAACGGCGGTCAATTTGATGTGGGCGGTGGATCGTATGTTGGCGCGTTGCGGCGACAATCCGCAGCCAGAATGGGTGCTGCAGCAGGCGCAGGCGATCGACGCTGAAGACTTGGCGGCCAACTATCAGATGGCCATCAGCGGAGCTGCCTACATTGAGGCCGGCAGCGGCGTGCTGACCCATTGCAATACCGGCTCTCTGGCGACCGCCGGTCTTGGCACCGCGTTGGGCGTGATTCGCGCGGCCTACGCGCAGGGCAAGCTCAGACAGGTGTACGCCAGCGAGACCCGCCCGTGGCTGCAAGGTGCGCGTCTGACCGTGTGGGAGCTGCTGGAGGACAATATCCCCGCTTGTTTGATCGGCGATGGCGCCGCGGCCTATCTGATGTCGCTGCAGCGCGTGCAGTGGGTCATCGTCGGTGCCGACCGCATTTGCGCGAACGGCGATACCGCCAATAAGATCGGAACCCTATCGCTGGCCGTCGCCGCGCAGCATTTTGGCGCCCGCGTCATGGTGGTGGCACCCACTTCAACGGTTGATTTTGCCACCGCCGACGGCAGCGCCATCCACATCGAAGAACGCGATCCACGCGAACTGACCGAATACGCCGGCATCCGCGTCGCCGCCCCTGGCGTGCAAGCCTGGAACCCAGTTTTTGACGTAACACCCGCAAGTCTGATCGACGTCATCGTCACCGAACGCGGCGTCGTCGAGAAACCCAATACCGAGCGCATGCAAGCCTTGTTAGCGTAAGACTGGATGGCGGGTACGATGCTGCTACCGACATTGCGTCCCTCCGGGACGAGGTTCGTCGAGATGTTTTTTTGTAACGACATCAGCGCGAGAAGTGCGGAACACTTGGCACGCAAGCTACCGTTTTTTCGGCCCGTTGCGTGAAGCTCGCGAAAGCGCCTTTATCCCCCCGGTCGCCCCGGTCAGTGCGCTTATTCATCCATCAACCTTAGCGGCGCCCATAAATTAATGAATAGTCACACCAACTAAAGTCATAATAATCAAATAAATACATCATTTTCAGCGAGAGCGGCAAGCGGCAGCCTGTGGGAGCGAGCTTGCTCGCGATCGGTGCTTCGGTTTTCTCATCAGCACCGCTAGCAAACGCGCTCCAACAAGAGCCTAAGTCACAGCCTCGCCGGCCTGCCGAAGCCCTGACCCGCAGCTGGTCAACTGAGGTTTCTAGCAGCCTGTCGGACTTTCCTAGCGAGTGCGCCGGAAGTCCTTTTGGCAATCGTTTTCTGGTCATTCTCGGATTGATTTTGATAGATTTCGATCTACTTTCGAGTCTGCGCTAGGCCAAAAGGCCGTCCGGCGGGCTGCGCGTCTGGACGGCGTCTGCGCTGCGACGCTTAGGCAGGAGGGGCCATTGCCTGCGCGCCGCGCCTTGCAGCCGTCCAGCCTCACAACGCATCTCACGCGCAAAGCCCGACAGGCTGCTAGGTTAAAGCTTGCCTATCTCTTCCAGCGAGTGGATGCGGCGCTGCTCGGCTTCGCTGAAGTGGCGCAAACGGTATTCGTTGAGGGCGGCTTCGCGGCTTGCGGCGTCGCGCGCCTGCAAGCGCGTTCGCTCATTGCGATAGGCGAGCAGACGTTGATCCCAAGCGGCGCGTTCGCGATCGAGTAATTCAAGTCGAGCGGCCGCTTCAGTGCCAAAGCGTTCACTACGCAAACGGTAACGCTCGGCTGCGTCGCCCGATAGCGTTTCGATGGCCGCGCCGTCGGTGAGATCGGCCTCGGTGCGCAGTTGCGCCAAATAGGGTTCGCGCGCGGATTCCGGCAGGTCAGCAATCAATTCGCGCTCGCGCGCTGCACGTTCGTCCGCGCTCAGCGCCGTGTCTTCGGCCAGTGCGCGGCGCTGTAAAGTGAAGTTCTGGTAGGCCTCTTCGTCGGCGAAAAACGCATCCGCCATTTCCGGGCCGAGTTGCTGACGGCGTAATTCTACTAATGCCGCGAGGCGCTCATTGAGCGGCAAGCCCGATAATCGTGCGGCGGATTGATCCACCGTTTGCAAATAGCGCAAATAGCGTTCGAACGCTGCCAGCGCCAAACGCTTGCCATCTGGGGTGGTGATTTGGTCCAAACGTGCTGCGAGTAATGCGCGAATTTGATCAATGTTGAGTTCGCCGACACTGCTTAGCACTTGATCGAATAAGCGGCGCAATGACGCGGTAGGTCGCAGTTGGCCGGCTGCATCGAGCTCTACGGCACCGTCGATTTCTGTATCCGCCAGAGAGGTTGGCACGCTGATCGGCAGTGGCGCGACCGGCGTGGCGATCGCATCGCCCTTGCTTGCACCGCTCAGGTTGGTTGCAATGGGTTCTTTAGTGATCGTCGCTTGCGGCGTGGATCGCAGCTCGGTGGTTTGTTGGCCTAGCGCGCTCTCTTTGCTGATCGAGTAGCGATACATCAAGCCAGCAACAACCAGTGCGGCAGCTAACAGGATAAACGTGCGCAATTTCGACATGGCAGGCTAAGGTCCTCGCGTCGAAAGGGTGCAATCTCTGCAGTGCGCGCTTCCTGCGCGCCGCAGAATCGTAGCTGGGATTTGCCCTAATGGCGCTAGGGCACGCGGATTTGGTGTGTCAATACGCCGGTGACCCGCAGGGCACCGGCGTTACAGCTTATAGTCCAGCGATCTTTAAGCGATTCGCTTGAGCGCGATAGACCGAAGCGGGGCTAGACGAGAACAATCCACGGAAACCGAGAATCTGATTCACCTGGTCCAGGTGATTCCAGCCGTAATCGTCACGTAAAACCACGCCCCAATGACTGGAGCACTTACCCACCAAACCGTCGTTTTGCTCGAAGCCAAAGAACAAGGAGCCGGCGCCGAGCATCGGATCGGAGATATCAAAGATATTAGTCAGCACGCTGGTGCCACCCATCGAGTAATAGCGCACGCCATTCACCACAGCGGCACCTTGTCCGCAGCTGGTGGTTGGCCGGCCTTGTGGATGGCGATTGTTGAAGCTTGTTGCGCCCGCCGAGCTTAATGAGGCCAAGGCACCCAATGCATTTTGCGGATCGGCATCGTTGGACAGTAATTCGATAAACAAGCTGAGCGCGGAGACAAATCCGGCTAAGGTGCGTTCCAACAGCGATCCCGGCGGCGCTACGGTGCGTAAGCCATCGGCAACCTTGCTACCGGTGTGCGGTGCACCCACACTGGTCATAGACGCCACTAAGTCTGGCCGTACCGAGGCGACATAGCGAGTGGTTGGACCACCGTGACTATGGCCGATCAGGTTGAACTTGGTGTGGCCGTAAGTGGCGCGCAACTGATCCAGGTAACGAATCAATTGTTCACCACGAACCTCGGTGAAGTGACTCGACGACACATTGGCGACATACACCTTGGCGCCACCTGAGCGTAACTCGCCCGGCAATCCATAAAAATAATCGTAAATCCCCAACAAGCTGTCGAAACCCAGCAACCCATGAACCAAGACGATCGGATGTTTGGTCTTGGTGTAGTCGGTCTGCGCAAACGCCGGCAGAGCCAGCCCCAATGTCACTAACACCAACAAGGCGCGAACCAACGAGCGAATCATGAGCTTTCTCCTCCCAGAGAGTTTTGGATGAACGGCAGCCACCGACCTGCTCCCCAGCAGGTGTACGAAGACTATACGGTAGCGTATGGAGTACGCAATGGGTCAGCTATGGTTCATTTTGGTCAGTTTGTGACGCAACCCTTGGCACCGCGCCAGCGATGCGGCAGGATCGCCCTCAACGCCGTCATCGGCAAAATGAAGCGCAAACCATGGCTAAAACGAGTTTTGATGTCATCGTGTTCGGCGCGACCAGCTTTGTAGGTCAGCTTTTGTGTCGCTATCTGCTGGAGAACGTCGGCAAACAGCGCTTGCGCTGGGCAATGGCCGGCCGCTCGCAGGCCAAACTGGAGCAACTCAAACAAGCGCTCGGCGCTGAGGGCTTGCAGACCTTTGTCGCCGATGCTGCGGACGAAAGTGCGCTGCGCATGCTGTGCGGCAAAACTCGGGTGGTGGTGTCAACGGTTGGACCTTATGCGCTGTATGGCGAAACGCTGGTCAGGGTCTGCGCTGACAGCGGCACGGATTATTGTGATCTCACGGGCGAAGTGCAGTGGATTAAGCGCATGTTGGATCGTTATGAGTCGACCGCTAAGGCTTCAGGCGCGCGCATCGTGCATTGCTGCGGTTTTGATTCGATTCCATCGGATCTGGGGGTGCATTTTTTGCAACAACGTTCGCGCGAACAATTCGGAGCACCGTGCAATCGCATCAAAATGCGCGTGAAGGCGATGCGCGGTGGTTTTTCCGGCGGCACGGCGGCCAGTTTGCTTAATGTGGTGAAAGAAGCCGCAGCTGATCCGGCTTTACGCAAGTCGCTAAATGACCCGTATTTGCTATGCCCAAGCACCGATTATCAAAGGCCACGCCAGCCCAATCTGCGCTTTACTGAATTTGACGCGGATTTTCGCAGTTGGATGGCGCCTTTTGTAATGGCCTCGATCAATACGCGCATTGTGCAGCGCAGTAACGCGCTGGCCGATCCCACTTATGGCGAGGATTTTATTTACGACGAGGCGACCATGACCGGCACTGGTTTGAGCGGGCGATTGGCTGCCACCGCGATGGCCGCAGGTATTACCAGTTTCATGCTGGCCAGCGCGCTTGCGCCCACCCGCTGGGCGCTAGAGCGCTTTGTACTACCGGCTGCCGGTGAAGGTCCCAGCCCGGAAGCACAAGCGAAGGGTTATTTTGACCTGCGTTTTTTTGGTCAAACAGCCAAGGGCCAGCATTTACGCTGCAAAGTCACTGGTGATCGTGATCCTGGTTATGGATCGACGGCGAAAATGCTCGGCCAAGCGGCCGCTTGTCTGGCGCTCGACATTAAAAAAACAGATCGGCCAGGGGGTTTTTGGACGCCGGCGACGCTATTTGGCGACCTGCTGGTTGAGCGCTTGCGTGCTCATGCGGGTTTGACGTTTAGCGTGCAGGCACCGTGAAAATGGCCTCTTGGAATGATGAACTACCAACTACGGCACGGGTTCTTGGAGCCGCGAAGCGGCGTGGCAATCCGGGCGCGGCGTTGGATCGCCGCGGCCTGCCGGTGAACTCTTCCGAGTGCTTGTAGTCAACCGCGGGCAGGCCTCGGCCAAAAGTGTTCGACCTGATCGCCACTGACGCCACCGTGCGGATCAATCAACCAGACTTCCACGCGTTCATTGCGCACTTTGCCATCCACTCGATCAAGTGGTGCGACCCTCGCGCCATTCATGAAACCACGGCTCATGCTGGTTGGAACGCCGCGGGTGGCCAACAGCTGCGAAAGGTGGTCGACTCGATCGTTCAAAGTGATCAAGGTCATCATTGGGGCAAGGTTTTCGTTTGACGAAAATGCGGCGAGTCGAACTTGTTTATGTTTGTTCTCTGGCAGGCTCATGAACTGGCTTAAGCGCTCGACATCGCGCAATGCGCGGCTATCGAGGGTGGAACTGGCCGGTCGAAAGCGAAAGTTCAGCGAAATACGGGCTGCGTTGGCGGTTACGTCGTAATACACCGCCGGATTGCCGGGCAATGGTTCGATTTGCGCGGTAAAAATCTGCTGCGCGACGAAACCCGTTTGCGCGACCACGGTTTGGCCCGCTGCGCTCTGCACAAATTCGATAAAAGCGGCCACGTCAGCAGATGCTTTTGCGGCAGTGTAGAAGTACAAACGCCGCGCCAGCAGGTAATCCTCGGTGGATACGCTTAAAGCATCCGGTTTGATCGGCGTGGTGCCGGTCGCCATCACCGCTAAGGCCTTCGATGTGGTGATGTAAGAAAAGCCCACGAAACCCAATGCCGCCGGATCGTTGACCACCGATTTCTCAAGAGCTGTCGATGACTCAAAGCGCGCGGTGCTGGCGGCTAAGCTGCTGCCATCGCTCAAAACCATCGATTTGAAACTGTCAAAAGTGCCGGATTTGTCATCGCGCCCATACAGTTTGATCGGGCCCGTTTTGCCGCCTAACTGCGACCAATCGGTGAGCCGCCCGGCGAAGGCCTCGCGCACCTGATCGACACGCATCTCTTTGATTGGGTTGTTCGGGTGCACAATGATAGCCAGCCCATCCAGGGCGACCACATGCTCCTGCTGCGGCGAATGCAGATCGCCAATCGCCAGCGCGCGCTGCGCTTCATCTTCGCTGGCTGCGCGCGAGGCCATCCAAACATCCGCGTTGCCGGCCAGCAGATCGACGTAGCCGGTGTTGGTGCCGTGCGCTCTAACAACGCCGACAAACTGGTCGCCGTTGGCGCGTAGTCCAGTTACTCTAAACTCGTTTTCCGCCGTTGCAGCGCGCTCCACGCCGACAAAACCCTGCTGGCGGGCAAAGGACTCCAGCAAATCCGGACCCAGCTTGGATCCCAGGGTATTTGAGCCATGTAAGCGCAAGCTTAAGGTCTCTGCACTCGCGTTGAGCGCCAGCAGGCCGCCCAAAAATAGTCCGGCGAGTGACGATAATCTATTGAATGTGCGAGGCATTTTGGCAATCCACAAAGGGTATGCCAAAAGCCTAGGCGCTATCGATGACCGCTACGTTGCGGCCGCATTGCGGCTTCGCGCAGCGATCTTGCCTTTAGTCACTAACCAACTAACCAGTTCAGTCTTGACAAATCATGCGAAGACTTTGCTGTGTTTGGTTCCGGCTGGTCCGGCTTAGGCTTGTATTGCGCTTGCTGGCAGGTGGGTTTCAAACCCGCCCGCGGTCAAACCAGTTGGTCGAGAGCCACGATCAGTTGCTCGTCGCTCAGCGAGCTCAACATACTCAAGCCAACGCGCAACAACTCATTCTTCTTGGCCGGTCGCCCTAATTGGCGAGCGCGGCGCTTAAGCGCTGCGATTTTGTCGAAATCGGCCTCTGGCAAGGTGAAACGGCCGCGAATCAGTTTGGGCTCTGCCACTTTAGGCGCCGGTTTTTGCTCGGGGCTGGGCTTGGCTGGCTTGATTTTGGCAACTTTCGTCGGCTTAGCGGGACTCGTGGGCACCGTCGCTTTTACTTGGCGCGTGGGGTTTTTCTTAGGCGCGTCTTTGTTGGTGGTCATGGCTATTTCTCACTCAAATGCGGTCGCGCTTTTTAACATGCCAGCGGGGCACAAAGTCATCTCCGTCAATGTTACTGGGTGATGACAAGGGCGCTGTCACCGGACTGCAATCACAAAGTTACAGATTCGTAGCGAAGCGCGCGCAGGCTGCACAGATCGACACGCGCGAGTTCCCCGCATGCACCTGCTTCTGGTTAGCGAGACTTATCCACCCGAGATCAATGGCGTCGCATTGACGGTGCAGTGTCTGCTAGAGAACCTGCTCAACGCCGGTCATCAAGTCACGCTGGTCAGGCCACGCCAGCCTAGCGATGGCAAAGAAAGCGTGGCGCAGGCCGATCGCGAAGTGCGGGTTCCCAGCTGTCCGGTACCACGTTATCCGGGCTTGCGTTTCGGTTTCCCGGCTGGCGGAAAACTGCGCCGTTTGATCGCTCAGCAGCGTATCGACGCCGTCTATGTGGCCACCGAAGGGCCGCTGGGGTGGTCGGCGGTACGCGCGGCGAGCGCTCTAAAGGTGCCGGTGGCGAGTGGCTTTCACACGCGTTTTGATCACTATTTTGGCCATTATGGCGCCGCTTTTTTGCAGAAAGCCGCGCTAGCGTGGATGCGTCGCTTTCACAATCAGGCCAGTTGCACCTTGGTGCCGACGGTTGAGCTGCGCGATTGGTTGGTAAACAATGGATTTGCGCGGGTAGAGCTGTTGCGCCGAGCGGTTGACACGCAACGCTTTGATCCGCGGCATCGAGATTTGGCCTTACGCCAACAGCTGGGCGTGTCACCCGCGGCGCCGCTGGTGATTCATGTGGGTCGGTTGGCGCCGGAGAAGAATCTTGGCTTGGTCACCGCCGCTTTCGAGCGGATCCAGGCGCTCAGCCCGCACGCGCGCATGGTGTGGGTGGGCGATGGCCCATCGCGCAGCGCCTTGCAGCAGGCGCATCCGCGCCATTTGTTTGCGGGCGTGCTGCGCGGCGACGACCTAGCCCGGCATTTCGCCAGCGCCGATCTCTTTTTGTTCCCTTCAATCACCGAAACCTTCGGTAACGTCACCTTGGAAGCTTTGGCGAGTGGGCTTACGGTGTGCGCTTTTGACTATGCCGCTGCCCACGAACACATGGTCAGCGGAGTGAGTGGAGAATTGGCGCCGTTGGCGCAAGGGAGCGGCTTCATTCGCGCGGCGGAACGTGCAACGCGTGATTGGCTACGCGGCAAACGTTTGGGCCTCGCCGGGCGTAGCGCTGTCGAACATTTGAGTCCAAACCGGGTAGCCGCCGATTTCGTCCAACTCATGGCGGAGCTTAAGTCGAAAAACCAGATCGTCCGACCAGCGGAGAAAAATCGCGATGCTGCTCTCCATTCGACGCATATCTGAACGTTTTCGGGCTTCTGATTTGCGCTTAACCCGGCGCGTACAACGTCTTTCAGACGGCGGCCCGACGCTTGTTTATCTATCGGCGGTGTCGCGCCTGGGCGATGGTATAGCTTGGTACGTCTTGATGCTGGCGCTGCTGCTGTTTGGCGGCGATAGCGGTCAACGCGCAACCTTGCACATGGCAATCTTGGGTTTGTTGAGTTTGGTGGTTTATAAAGGTTTGAAGCAAATCAGTCGCCGCCCTCGTCCACTCGCCGTTGAACAAGCCTTAGCCAGACGCGTGGCACCCCTGGACGAGTTCAGTTTTCCGTCCGGGCATACGCTGCATGCAGTGGGCTTCACCTTGGTGCTGACCGACTATTTCCCTGAATTTGGGCTGCTGTTATGGCCGTTTTGCGCCAGCATTGCGGTTTCGCGGGTGGCTTTGGGCCTGCACTACCCGAGCGACGTACTGGCTGCCATTGGGCTCGGTTGGGCATTGAGCGAAGCGACTGGGAAGCTGGTGCTTTGAACCTTTTGAACCTAGGTTGAACTCTATTGCACCTGGAAATAGCGCAAGCTGGTTTCGGCTGAATAAAGCAGCCAGGGTGGCAAGCAGCTGATTGCCAGCAGGCCAAGCACATAGTGCGATAGCAAAATCGGCAGCCAAGCGCGGTGGCGCTGGAACAGGGTGATCCACCACCAGGCGGCTAACATAGACAGCAACATCAATGCGAAATTGGGTGCGTGGGCGGTGGCAAAGAGCGCCGCCGCCAGCGTGCGCGCGTGTGCGCCCGGCACCAAGTTGGCGGCGCGTGGCAGCAAAAAGCCCAGCAGCAGTGCCTGTTGTAGCGCGACGAAGGGCACATATTGCAGCGCGCGCTGAGCATCAGCCGGTAACCCGTGTTCCGTTAGCATGCCGACCAAGAGCAGCACTGCGGTGGCGCAAGCCGTCATCGTCAAAGTCGCGCGCCAAGCCAAACGTGAGCCGGTCCAAGTGCTGGACTGCAAGCGCAAGCCAGACACTTGATAAACCAGCGCAGCGCCTAACCAAGCCAGGGCCTGCGGCGATGCTTGTTCACCCAGGCCCAGTCCCAGGGATAGGACCAGCAGCGGCCCGAAGCCAATCGTCAGTTGGATGGCTGAATGTGCACGGCTACTCGAGTGCCACTGCCAACGGGCAATCAGCAGCAACAAGCAGTAAGCCGCCAGACTCAGACTACGGATGTTCCAAGCGATGGAACTCGCTTGCGTTGGGCTTGGCGAGGCGCTGTCGGCCGGCCAAAACAGTGCTTCGCTGTCGATCTTGCGGACGCGATCGCGCAAATGCAGACCCCACTCGGGCGTGTCGATGCCCACATTCAATCGGACACCCAGAAAAGTGTCTGCATCCGGACGCAGTGCCACATGCTCATGCAAACGCTGGCTTGCTTGCGCGGCACTGATCCAGACCAGTTCGCGTTTGTGCGTGGCGCTGTAGCCGTCGGTGAAGCGCAGATAGTCCAGGCCGATCTGCACATGGGGTGGTCCGGCGATAAACAGTCGGAACTCGCCAACCCGCGCGCTCGCGCCGCCCCAAGGGTGCACGCCGCTGCCCTTCAGTGGCGACCAGCTGAGCTTGTTCAACGCCAGTTGCACGGTGTTCCAACCGGGCTTCAGTTCAAGCTGAAAACTCAATTGGTCGAGGCGTAGTGGCTCGTCAAAAATCAATAGCAGTTGCGCCGCAGCGCTCACTTCAATGCGCGCCTGCAATTGGTCAAAACGGCTGGTATCCAACGCCAAACCGCGCAGATTCAGACGCACATTGGCGCGTCCATCGGGAAGATGGGCGCTTAACACGCCATCGGCGATACGCACATTCACCGCATCCTCAATGTGAGCACCGATCAGATCGCGCAGTTGATCGAACTCGAAGCTACTCTGGCTGTGGCCTTGCGCCACACGCTGCAGATCGCGCGTGCCTTGCGCGAGCAAATAACTCTGCAGCGCCCACTGCGCAATAAACCAAGCGATCAGCACAGTTAACAGCGTGATCGCCAGGCCGCGCCTCATTTGTGGCTGCTGGACTCGAACAAGTGCTCGGCTTTGGCAGCGCAGATGAAGTCGTTCAGAGATAAACCAGCTACATCATGGGTGTTAAAACGCACCCCACAACGGCCATAACCCACCTCTAAATCCGGATGGTGATCTTGCGCCTCGGCGATCTGCGCCAACCCGTTTACATAGGCGATTGCTTGGACAAAGTTGGCGAAACGGTAGGTGCGGGTGATGGCCTGCCCGTCGCCCGCTAAGCTCCAATGAGGCAGGCTGATGAGCAAGCGATGAACTTCTGATCGTGGCAGGCGATCTTTTTCGCCACTCCGTGCAACACAGCTTTGTGAGACGAGATCATTCATATTAGCCACCGATGCATCGCAAATCTCCTTCAAGCAAATTCGGCGCACACCACTTGGGTAGCCAGGCACCCATATGAGGGCAGCTCGGTTCACGGTGCGCCAGCGTGAGCGGTGGCATGATAGCGAGTCCCAGGCCGTGGTCACCCTCACATGATTGACATCAGCGACGACGCGCGCGATTACTTCGGCAAACTTATCGCCCAACAGGGCGTCGAAGGCCTAGGCGTGCGCCTGCAAGCCATCAAACCAGGCACGCCGGCCGGCGATTGCCGACTCGAGTTCTGCGAGCCCAGTGAGGTTCGATTGGATGATTACATCCTTGAGTGCGAAGGCTTTTCGATTTACATCGATAGCGTAAGCGCACCCTTTTTGGATAGCGGCAGCGTCAGTTACGAACATCAGCGCACCGGCAGCGTGCTGACCATTCGCGCGCCGAAGCTGAAAGGCGAGGTGCCGGGCGCCAACTCCAGCTTGCTGCATCGTGTGCAGCATGTGCTCGATACCGAGATCAATCCCGGCGTTGCCAGTCACGGCGGCAAAGTGAGCCTTTTGGAAATTACCGCCGAACGGCAAGTGGTACTGCAGTTTGGCGGCGGTTGCCAGGGTTGCAAACAGGTCGATGTAACGCTCAAACATGGCGTTGAAAAAACCTTGCTCGAACGCATTCCCGAAATTACGGCGGTGATCGACAGCACCGACCACACCAGTGGCAGCAGCCCGTATTACAAGCGGTAGCGAATAAGTAGAGCAAGGCTGGTTGTGGGTCTGGACTTGTCTGGACCCTCTTACCGTGGCTTTTGGTTGTCAGCTTTGCGAACGCAAAGCAGCTGCATGCCGAGTACAATTCGGCGCTCCAGAGGAAGGTGTGATTGCGCAGGTCACGTTGGCCGCAGGCCTATGTGGCGGGTCGCCTAAGTGCGTAGGCCACGTTGGCCGCAGGCCTACGTGGCGGGTCGCCTAAGTGCGTAGGTCACGTTGGCCGCAGGCCTACGTGACGCGGGTCACCTAAGTGCGTAGGTCACGTTGGCCGCAGGCCTACGTGACGGGTCGCCTAAGTGCGTAGGTCACGTTGGCCGCAGGCCTACGTGACGGGTCACAACGTCGGTGTCACGTAGCGCCTACGGCGCAACGTGACCTACGGCGAGCGTCGGTTCACGTAGCGCCGTGTTTGAGAAGGTGTGATTGCGTAGGTCACGTTGGCCGCAGGCCTACGTGACGGGTCACCTACGTGACTGATCGCCGCGTCGGTGTCACGTAGCGCCTACGGCGCAACGTGACCTACGGCGAGCGTCGGTTCACGTAGCGCCGTGTTTGAGAAGGTGTGATTGCGTAGGTCACGTTGGCCGCAGGCCTACGTGACGGGTCACAGCGTCGGTGTCACGTAGCGCCATGGTGTTTGAGAAGGTGTGATTGCGTAGGTCACGTTGGCCGAAGGCCTGCGTGACGGGTCGCTACAGCAAGCGCTTCGCCAGGGACTTTTGACCTTACTTAGTTGCCCCCCGATTGCCCTTGTCGCAAAATTTCCCTGTGTTTCATCTGTAGATACTCGTCCAATTCCATTTCCTGCAATTGCGGCGCAAATTGTTCGGTAGCCGCAAACCAATCGCGTAGGCGTTTTTCGATTCGCTGTGCCGATGGCGTGCTGTAAGCGCCCAGATAAGCCTCGATTGCCAAGCCATAACGCATGGTATTGCGCTCTACCGCGCCGCGCATGCCTTCCACGTAAATGGGCTCACCATCGGCGTTCCACTCCATTATCGTGAAACCCACCTTAGAGCGACCTAGTGTTGCCAAATAAGTCTGCGTCGCAAAACGTGCCGATGCGCCGTAGGCATAGGCGTAGGACAGGTGGATGAAAGTACGTGCATCGTCCAAAGGAACCGCTTCCAGCACAATGCGGTAATCGCGCGTTCCCATTGGCCCTTTCGCCGCGTCTAGCGTTACTTGCAAGAATTTGGCGTCCGCGTGCAGCAAGCGGTACACAAAATCGACTTGGTAGGTATCGTCTAGTGCTTGATCAAATTTGCGGCCCATCGCCACCTGCAGCAAATTGGCCCCGGACGGATCCACGGCGGGACGACAATACTTGGTGTTGATATGCAAAATGAGCACGTCACACCAATCACTGCTGCCGCTTAGCGCGGCGACCACCCCAGCAAAGGGGTGTTGCACAACCAAGTAAGTATCACCCTTGCTGCTGCCCTTGGTTTCGCTGGAATCAAGAAATAGCGGTCGCTGGTACACGTTGCTGGCCAAAACACCGCGCAGCTGCGCGTAACGCTGGTGCAAGGTCTGCGCGGCATCAGGCGCCGCGCTGCCAGTCAACGGCAATCCCCAAACTGCAATCAACAGCAAAACGCGAACCCAAACGGCGCGTGCGGCACCCCTCACCGCGCAGGCCGATGGTTGCGCCGCGTGGGGTAATGGATGACCGGCACTGGCCACCAGCCGTAGGGCCCGAAGAGTGGGCTCGCATGGATACGGATGTTCTCGATATCTGGACGTTGCGGCCACAGGAACAAGGTCGTAACGCGCACTTGTGCCATTCGATAACGGTACTCACCGATTTGCTGCTCAACTTGTTGATCGATCTCACCGACGATGGTCACTTCGCGGCCGCTGATGAACACCGCAGGGTCGAGAAAACCGCTTTTGCAGGCGCGGAATCGACCAATATCGGCATCTAAATCGCGTGGTCTGGCGCTGGCATCCAACGGCATTCCTAGGATGTCCAGACAGGTTTGCGTGGCGCCAGGCAACACATCAATGACACGCCCGCCCCAACGCACGGTCTGCGTGGCGCTTTGCGCCGCTTTAGGCTCGATTGCCGCGTAGTCGCCACGCAAAGGTTGGGGAATGGACGCACAACCAGCCAGCAGGCTCAACGCGAATAGAGTTGCTGTCGTGATTTTGGCCATGGTGTAGTCCTATTGAAGTCCAGTTTTGACGGTAACACGTCAGACACGACCCACGCTGACTGCTTTGCGAAATACGTCAAGTGCCTGTTGGAGCCGCTTTATTGCGTCCGCTGCGGGCGGTCCATAGCGGGCTTCTTGGTAGGCGTGCACAACCGCAAGAATGGGCTGCGCCAGACTTGGCAAGGCAAGCGCCGCGCGTTTGCCCAAATCACTGGCACCTTCCTGGGCGCTACTGCTGATGCCGCGTTTGGCCAAAGATTTCAGGAAGCTCCGGTACAGCTGTTTTGGCACATCCACAGGTACTCGACGGCGTTGCAGGTACAAAACGCCGGCGGTCAGCAATCCGAAAAACAGCACGCCACCACCCATCCAAGCGGCGACGTCGTGCCAATCGTCTGCATCAACGCCCAACTTGGCAAAAAATGCGCGCTGGCTGAAACGATCAAAACGCACGATGGTCTCGTTCCACCATGCTTGTGCTGCATCGAAACGCTCGCGCACCCCACGCAACCAAACATAGTTGCCCCCGGTTGCCTGACTGGCAAAGTCGCGACCGCTAAGATCGATGCGTTCTGGCGCGATTGCCGCAGTGGGGTCATAGCGAGTCCAGCCGCGCCCTTCAACCAGGATTTCGGCCCAGGCATGCGCGTCTGACTTCCGGATTAAGTGATATTTGCCGATCGGGTTGAACGCGCCGCCGAGAAAGCCGGTGACCACGCGCGCTGGCACACCGGCACTGCGCATCAACACCACAAAGGCGGCCGCATAGTGCTCACAAAAACCGAGTTGAGTCTCGAACAGAAACTCGTCCATTCGATGCGCGCCCACCAATGGGGGTGGACTCATCGTGTAGCCAAAGTTCTCGCCACGAATATGGCGCATCGCACGATCGGCCAGCGCTATTGGGTCATCCCCAACCTCCGCTCGCCAACGCTGCGCGAGCGCTGCGGTGCGCGGATTGAGCCCTTTCGGCAGTTCAAGCCCCCAACGCCGCTGCATATTGGGTAAGGCTAAAACCGGGATCGGCGTGTTAATGGCCGCCCAGGCCTCATACGGAAACAAACTACTGACTGGCTGATCGCGGAGCACCGCCCCTTCAACCGTGCGGCTGCTTTGTGCTGGAAAGCCGGTGGCCAAGTCCAGCGTGTACAGGCCATGGCGATCGGTGGGTTCCAGCATTACTTGATAGCGTAAGTCACCGGGTGCACCGGTTTGCGGACCGCGCAGCCGCCCTTCAATCTGCCCAGGACCGCTTAAGGAATTAGTGCGCCAAGTGACGCCATCAAAGCGCCAAAGCACGGGGCCGCGCCAATACATCGCGTTGTTCGGTGGCGTTCGTTCGGGAAAAGTGACGCGCATCACCGGCGTATCGTCAGCCAATAGCTCGGTCATCGTGCCTGGTGCCATCTCATCGGAGAGCCCAGTGCGCGCCTGGCCTTGTAGATCTCGGGAACCCCACAGCGGCGCGGTTAAACGCGGCAATGAGGCAAACAGAAAAGCGGTGAGTGGCAGCACCACGGCGACCAACATCAGCAATTCTCGACCCAGCGAGCCAAGTTCACTGCTCAATCCGCCGCGTGTGCCAGGTGGCGCGTTGACTTCATTGAGCGCGAAAAAGATCAGCAAAGTTGGCACTAACATGTACAGCGTGATGCCGATGCCATCCACAAACAAAAACAATACGCTGACCAAAAATAAGCTGACCGTGAGGACCAATAATCCGTCACGGCGGCGTTCTGATTCGATCAACTTCAACGTTGCTAGGCTGAGCAATGCCGCTGTCGGCCCGGCTTGCCGTAGGGCTGCGTTGCCGAAGGCGATGACGACCAAGATCAGCACAACGATCAACACTGGAAACTTGATCCAGCCCGGCCAAGCGCGCGCGTAGGCGCGGCGCTGTAGCCATCGGGCGATCAAAATGGCGGTTAAGGTGGCGCCGAACCAGATCGGCAGCCACAACAGGTGTGCGGCCAGCGTGGTGGTAAACGCCAGCAGAGTCCAGTCAAACTGGCGTGGGCTAAGGACTGGGGAGCGCATGCAGCGCCAACGCTTTGAGTGCGCGCAAACGATGCGCGGGGCCAAGGTCCGGGCCCAGATTGAGGCCCGGCAACAACAAACGGTAACGCAGTCCACTGCGCTCGGCCTCCAGCACCCAGCGGGTCAGTCGCGACAAGGCCTGTTCCTGGTTGAGCCCGCGGATTTGCTGGAGATCGAAAACAGTCTCGCGTGCCTGCGGCGCCTCAAGTTGGCGAACCAATAGGTCTCCAGTGCGCGCGCTAGCTTTCCAGGCCACCAATCGGGTCGGATCGCCCATTTGGTATTCGCGTAAGGAGCGCAAATCCTCATCGCCAGGATCAGTACCTCCGACGCGGCCGCCGTCGGGCAGGTTTGGCAGCGGCGCCGCAGTGGCCTCGGGGCGTGGGTAGATCAGCACGCGGACGTCCGAATGCAGAAAACTCCATGCGTAAAACAAGCCAAACGGCCAACGGGTGGAAATCCGCACCGGTTCTGGGCTGTACCAACCGCGCGCGGTGCTTGGCTGCGCGAACTCGACCAGCGTGGTGCTGCCAGCGGCAATCTCGACATGCCGTTGTTCACCGCCTAAGCTCAGCGTGACCGCAAAACGGGTACGTTGATCTTCCGTGTGCAAATGAAAGCTGAGTGGCACCGGATCACCGGCGTGCACGGAATCGGCGCTAATTTGCACCAAACTCAGTCGATCCAGATTACGAAAGGTTTGCAACATCGACACCGCAGCCAGACTGACCGGCAGCAATCCAAAAATGAGTGCGCCGTTGTTGTTGTAGTTCAACGCGCCACCCAAAACGGCCAGCATCATCAGCGCGAAAAACAGGCCATAGGCACTGGGTACGATGTACACCCGTCGTTGATTTAGCGTGATCGGCAAGCGTTCATTGCGGTGCCGGCGAGTCAAATTGGGCAGGCGACGATCCAGCATCTGCCACGCGCGCTCGCGCCAGTTGCTGAGCAGACCTTTCACAGGGGTGGTGGGTGGCGGCACGGCGCGTGCTCAGGGAATGGCGACTTGCGCCAGCAGATCGCGGGCGACGGATGTGCCGGTGCCGCTAGCATCGGTGTTCAGCATTAGGCGATGGCGAGCAACTGCGACGAACACCGCCTGCAAGTCCTCTGGCAACACATGGGTGCGGCTGGCCAGAAGCGCGTGCGCCCGCGCAGCGCGCAGCAATGCGATTCCAGCTCTCGGGGATAGCCCAATGCGCACGCGGCGGTCGTTACGCGTGGCGGCGATCAACGCATAGGTGTAATCGATGGCTGCCGGACTAGCATGCAGCGCCAGCGCGGCGTGCCGCAAGCTGGCCAGTCTTTCGGCACTGAGCAGTGGTTTGAGATCGTCAATCAACGCGCGCCGCTCGCGCGCGCCGAGCAGCGCCTTCTCCGCGCGCTCGTCGGGGTAGCCTAAGTTTAACGAAAACATAAAACGATCAAGCTGCGATTCGGGCAAAGGAAAAGTCCCGCTTTGTTCGAGCGGATTTTGCGTGGCCACAACGATGAAGGGATCGGGCAGGCGATGGCTAGCGCCGTCGACGGTAACCTGTTGTTCGGCCATCGCTTCCAGCAGCGCGCTTTGCAGTTTTGGCGTGCCGCGATTAATTTCATCGGCCAGCAGCATCTGCGCAAAAATCGGTCCGGGATGAAAGTCAAAACGTCGCGTTTGCGGATCAAACACGGAAACGCCGATCAAATCTGCCGGTAACAAGTCGCTGGTGAATTGCACGCGACCAAATTTCAGATCGAAAGTGGCAGCCAAAGCTTGGGCCAACGTGGTTTTGCCAACGCCAGGCAGATCTTCCAGCAGCAAATGGCCGCTGGCCAGCACACAGACCAAGGTCAGGCGCACCTCGTGGGCTTTACCCAGCAACACCGAGTTGATCTGCACTTCTGCCGCGTGCAGCGGCGCGATCAAATCTTTGGCCTGCCGGCTGTCTGCTTCGACTGTCATCGTGTGCTCCGTGGGTTGCCTGAAGAGTGCGGGTGCAGGGTAGCTATCAGTTTGCTTGCTTCGGACTGCCCAATCATGGCAGCTCCCAGCCGTATTGCCGCAGCAAGCGCCCGACCGCGATCAGCGGCAAACCAATCAGCGCAGTGGGATCGCTGCTGTCGATGCGCTCGAACAGTAAAATGCCTAAGCCCTCCACTTTGAAGCCACCGGCGCAATCAATCGCCGGTTCTGCTGCCACATAACGATCAATATCGGCGGCTGTGAGTGCCCGCATTCGACAGCAGGTGACATCCAGGTGTTCATCGAAGCGCGCATCGGCCGCCCGGCAAACGGCCAGCGCGGTGTAAAAGTGCAGTTCTTGCGCGCCGCTGTCGGCGAGTTGCTGACGCTGCGCAGCGAGGCTGCCGGGCTTGCTCAAGATACGGTTGCCCACGCAGGCCACCTGATCGGCGGCAATAATCACCGCCATCGGGCGTAACGCAGCAATCACCTGTGCCTTGCTGCGGGCGAGTCGGCGAGCCATATCGGCGGGCTTTTCACCAGGCAATTGCGACTCGTCAATGTCGGGCGCAGCGTACTCGACTTGCAAGCCGAGGCTGGCGAGTTGCGCGCGTCGGTAACGCGAACTGGATGCCAGGACCAAATCCATAGCCATCGTTCAGGTCGACGTCGGTGTGCGCGAGTCCGTATTGCCGATGCCATAGGCGCTCGCGATGAGCGCCGACACTGGATGCGTTTCGGTAGACGCCGCAGCAAGCGCTTCGCCGGCTGCTTCAAGCTTTTCCATGTTTTCAGCTAGCGATTTGCGCGAACGGTCAAGGTCCGCGCGCTTGCGCAAAAGTTGGGCCAGAGGCGCGCTTTCAGCGTGGTCACGCAGCCACAAACGTTGCTGCAGCAGATCGCGCAGCGCTTTTTGCACCAGCGGATCAAGCGTCAAGGAAGCCAGCGCTTGGGTGGTTATCGTACTGGGCAAAGTAGACACCCAGCGGTGCATCGTCTGCATGCGCTCGCGGCAGGCGTATAGATCACGTTCCAAGGCGTCAGCGTTGTCCATAATGCGACGCAAAGTATCCTGACGACGGCGCAACTGCAGTAAACGCCACAGCAGGCCGAGCACCACCACGGCGGCCAATATCAGCGTGGCGATGAACAGATTCATCATCATCCTAGCCCGCCTTTTCCATGAATTCGCGCGCTGATCGCGCAGGAAATGGGTCGCACAAGGGATTTTCCGAAGCGCCATAGCGGCCTATAAGGCCGATTGAGGATGTCCTTGTGCGGCCAATAGACTAGCGAGGGCGCGTGCAATTTATGAAACATGCGGGCTAAAGACCTCGGGCAGCGGCGCTCTCGATTATGCAACGTGTCAGGCGACCTGCAGCAGTCAAACACAACAGAGGTTGATAGTTTGTGTGTAAACGCCCGAACTGCGGGTCCCAAGCCACAATCCTGCGGATCTATCGTCAATTTATTAACGTAAAGGCGCACAAAGCGGGAAGCAACAATTGACAGATTCGCGCGACACCCCTACGATTCCGCGGCTATGCATGCGCCACTGCCAGAGCAAATAGAAGTCGAACGAGCGGTGACCACCGGGCGTATTTATGCCGGGTCGGTCAAGCTTGACGCATTTCCACGTCTGCTCAGTTTGTTGGCTGACGCAGACGGCGAAGTGCACTTTGAACTGGCGTTCGCGCGCAATGTGATCGGGCAAAAAATGCTCAAAATGCAAGTCAACACGGCGTTGCCGTTGATTTGTCAGGCAACGCTGGATCGGTTTGAGCTGCCGGTCGAACTGGACACCAAGCTTGGCTTTGTTAAAGAAGAAGCGGACGCTTCTGGTTTGCCCGAAGACTACGAGCCTGCGTTGATGGACGGCGGAATGGTTAATCCGCTGGCTTTGATTGAAGATGAGTTAATTTTGGCAATTCCGGTGATTCCCCGAAAGCCGGATGCGCAAGTGTTGATACTGGCGGCAGCGCCGGAAACCGGTGCAGCGGTTGCTGATCGGCCGAACCCATTTACGGCCCTTGCGGCGCTAAAGCGTCATTGATGCCGAGTACGCTCGGCGCTACGAGTAATTGTGAATCAGGAGTAATACATGGCCGTTCAAAAGAGTCGCAAAACCCCATCCACTCGCGGTATGCGCCGCTCGCATGACGCGTTGACCGCGGCGACGGTGTCCACCGACCAGACCACCGGTGAAGTGCATTTGCGTCACCACATTACCAAAGACGGCTACTACCGCGGCCGTAAGGTGATTGACCGCAAGGTTGCCGAAGTCGAGTCTGGCGACTCCTAATTCTTTCGCTTCGGGCCCCTACGTGGCTCCATCTCCAGCACGAGCGCGGTCAATCTGATGCATGCACTCTCCGCCCGAATCATCGGGACCGGCAGCCATCTGCCGGATTACGTACTCACCAACGCCGAGTTGGTGAAGCGGGTAGAGACCAGCGACGAGTGGATACGCGAGCGTACGGGGATTGAGCAGCGGCACATCGCCGCTGCTGGCGAATACACCAGCGATCTGGCCGTTGCTGCGGCCGAAAAAGCGCTCGCCGCTGCCGGTGTCACTGCTGCGGACTTGGACCTGATCATCGTTGGCACGACCACGCCCGATGTGATTTTCCCCAGTACCGCCTGTTTGGTGCAGCATCGTCTGGGTGCGAAAGACTGTCCGGCCTTTGACGTCAATGCGGCGTGCACCGGGTTTTTATACGCACTATCCATTGCCGATAAATTCATCCGCACCGGGGCAGCGCGCACCGCGCTGGTAATTGGCGCGGAAACTTTGTCTCGCATGCTCGATTGGACCGATCGAGGCACCTGCGTACTGTTCGGAGACGGGGCAGGGGCGGTGGTGTTGCGCGCCGACAATAAGCCCGGCGTCATTTCCACGCATATCCATGCCGATGGCCAGTACAAGGAATTGCTGCACAACCCTGTTGGCGTGTCACGCGGCTTCAAAGACGAGCCTAATCACGGTGTGCGCGTGCTGATGGCGGGCAATGAGGTGTTTCGCGTAGCGGTGCGCACCCTGTCGCGTATCGTCGATGAAACCCTGAAAGCCAATGATTTGACTAAAGATGCGATTGATTGGTTGGTGCCGCACCAAGCTAATTTGCGCATCATCACGGCGACCGCCAAACATCTCAACATGCCGATGGAACGCGTCATTGTGACGGTCAACCGGCATGGCAATACCTCCGCTGCCTCAGTTCCGCTGGCTTTGGATCACGGCGTGCGCAACGGTCTGATCAAAACAGATCAACTGCTTTTGCTTGAAGCCTTCGGCGGTGGATTCACCTGGGGCTCGGCGCTGGTGCGCTGGTAGGAAAGGCAGATGATCAGTGCTTTGAGTGTGTTGTTTCCGGGGCAGGGCTCGCAGTCGCTCGGTATGTTGACGGCGCTCGCTGCGCTGCATCCTGAAGTACGCAAGAGTTTCGATGAGGCCTCTGAGGCTATTCATCTGGACTTGTGGGCGTTGAGCCAACACGGCCCCGAGGAAGATTTGAATCGCACGATGAACACCCAGCCGGCATTGTTGGCCGCTAGCGTGGGCGTTTGGCGTGCTTGGCGTGCTGCTGGCGGCGCTATGCCGCAGGCTTTCGCCGGGCACAGTCTGGGTGAATACAGTGCCTTGGTATGCGCGCAGGCGCTGACCCTGGCCGATGCCACTTTGCTGGTGCGTGAGCGCGGACGATTGATGCAAGCCGCAGTGCCGGAAGGCGTCGGCGCTATGGCCGCGGTACTCAACGCCGATTTGGGCGTATTGACTGAAGTGTGCGAGGCGGTTTCCACCGCGGCGGAGCCGGTGGTGCCGGCTAACTTGAACGCACCTGGCCAAATTGTTTTGTCGGGCGCGGCCGCAGCGCTGCAACGCGCGCTAGCAGCGTTAGCGGTGCGTGGCGTTAAACGCGCGATTCGTTTGCCGGTCAGCGTGCCTTCGCATTCGCCGTTGATGCGCGGCGCGGCGGATCAATTAGCCCAGTATTTGCAGGATGTAGCGGTTTCTGTGCCGCACATTCCGGTGATCCACAATGCCGACGTCTGCACCCACAGCGATCCGGATGCGATCCGTGCGGCGCTCGCCAAGCAGTTGTACATGCCGGTGCGCTGGGTTGAAACGATCGAGAAACTCGCCCAACTCGGCAGCACGCGCGCTTTGGAGTGTGGGCCGGGTAAAGTGCTGATCGGCATGGTCAAACGCATCGCGCCGACCATGGCGGGCATCGCGATCGGCGAGCCCGCGGGTTTCGATCAAGCTTTGGAAGCGCGTTTATGACGGAAAGTGCGCTCAATTTGGCGCTGGTCACCGGCGCTAGTCGCGGTATTGGCGCGGCGATCGCCGACGAACTCGCGGCGAACGGGTTTTTCGTGGTTGGCACCGCCACCAGCGAGTCTGGCGCCCAGGCGCTGAGCGAGCGTTTGGGCGAGCGCGGCACCGGTCGTATTTTGGATGTGGCCGATGCGCAGGCGATTGCTGCATTGGTCACGGCGGTCGAAGCGCAATTTGGCGCGGTGCGGGTGTTAGTCAACAATGCGGGAATCACGCGCGACCAACTGCTGTTGCGTATGAAGGATGAGGACTGGACGGCGGTCATCAATACCAATCTGGCTTCGGTCTTTCGCCTATCCAAAGCGGTTTTGAAACGTATGTTGCGTGAGCGCCAAGGGCGCATCATCAATATCGCATCGGTCATTGGTGTCACCGGCAATGCCGGACAAGCCAATTATGCGGCGGCAAAAGCCGGCATTATCGGATTCACCAAATCTCTCGCACGCGAAGTGGGCAGTCGTGGCATCACCGCGAACGTGGTAGCACCTGGATTTATCGACACCGATATGACCCGCGCATTGCCAGACGCGCAGCGGCAAGCCTTGTTGGCCGACGTGCCCCTGGGCCGATTTGGCGCCGCCACAGATATTGCCAAAGCGGTGGCTTTCCTTGCATCACCCGCGGCAGGTTATATCAGCGGCGAAACTTTGCATGTGAATGGTGGCATGTACATGTCCTAGGCCCCATAGCCGCCGACAATTGCTTTCTCTATCATCCCCAATTCTTTTCGGTAGGAACACAAAAAGCCATGAGCAGTATTGAAGATCGCGTCAAGAAGATTGTCGTTGACCGTCTCGGTGTGAAGGAAGACGAAGTCAAGGCGAACTCCTCCTTTGTCGATGATCTCGGCGCCGATTCTCTGGACACAGTTGAACTGGTGATGGCACTCGAAGAAGAGTTCGAGTGCGAGATCCCGGACGAAGAAGCAGAGAAAATCACCTCGGTGCAGCAGGCCATTGATTACATCAAGGCCAACGTCCGCGCCGGATGATATGGCTTAGGGTTGCGCGCCCATGGCGGGCGACTCACTGGCCAATACTGACCACAGGCGCGACGATTTCGTCCTGCGGGTTTTAGAGCGTCGCCGCCCTATGCGGCGACCGCGTTTTTCCGGGAGGACCTAAATGCGTAGCGCTCGTCGCGTCGTAGTGACTGGGCTTGGCATTGTTTCGCCAGTCGGTAGCGATATTCCCACCGCGTGGGACAATTTAGTCGCCGGTCGCAGTGGCATCGGCCCGATCACTCACTTTGACTGTTCGGCTTTCGCCACGCGATTTGCCGGTCAAGTCCAGGGTTTTGATGTGCATGCGTGGATTGCGCCAAAGGATTCGCGGCGCATGGATCCATTCATTCATTACGGCATTGCCGCCGGCACACAGGCGGTGCGCGACGCCGGATTCGACACCGTACCCGAGGAACTGCGCTCGCGTTTCGGCGTGATGATTGCGGCGGGCATTGGCGGCATTTCTACCATCGAGAAGACCACGATGGCGTGGCGCGATGGCGGCCCGCGTAAGGTTTCGCCGTTTTTCGTGCCCGGCACCATCATCAATATGGTCGCCGGGAATCTGGCGATCAGTCTGGGGCTGAAAGGTCCCAATCTGTCCATCGTGACGGCTTGCACGACAGGCACCCACAATATTGGCGTGGCAGCGCGGTTAATTGCCTATGGAGACGCTGATTTGATGGTCGCCGGCGGCGCCGAATACGCCACCACGCCGACCGCCATTGCTGGATTCAGCATGGCGCGCGCGCTCAGCGAGCGTAACGACGACCCGAGCCGCGCCAGTCGGCCTTGGGATCGTGATCGCGACGGCTTTGTGCTCAGCGACGGTGCTGGCGCGATGGTGCTGGAAGAGTACGAACACGCCAAAGCGCGCGGTGCACGAATCTATGCCGAATTGATTGGCTTTGGTATGAGCGACGACGCCCATCACATGACCGCGCCGCCAGAGGACGGGTCTGGCGCTGCCGCTTCGATGGCAGCGGCGTTGGCGGATGCCAGCATCAATGCTGATCAAGTGCAGTACGTGAATGCCCACGCCACATCGACGCCGCTCGGCGATCGCGGCGAAATCGTCGCCATCAAACGTGCCTTCGGATCGGCGGCGGAGCAGTTGATGGTGAGTTCGACCAAATCGGTGACTGGGCATTTGCTCGGCGCGGCAGGTGCAGTTGAAGCGATTTTCTGCGTGTTGGCGCTGCGCGATCAGGTGGTTCCGGCGACCATCAACTTGGACAATCCGGATGCAAGCATTGCGCTGGATCTGGTGCCCAACACGTCCAGACAGGTCAAGCTGGACGTGGTGATGTCGAACTCTTTTGGCTTTGGTGGCACCAACGGAACGCTGATTTTTCAGCGTGTTTGATTTGCCGCGCGGCGTTCGCATGGCTGCGGAAGCCTTCGTCGCGGGCGATCTTAGTGCGGTGCGGCAAGGTTTGGGACCAAATCGGGCGCCGGCTTTGTTGCGCAGCGCTGCAATCGGCCCGCAGGGGCGTTTTGACCTGCTGCCGCTGATTGATACGGCGCCATTGATAGTGCCGTATCCAAACCATCCTTTGCACGCGCAGCGTTTGGCAACGCTGCAATCGCAACTGCAGCGCCTGTCGGTGGGCAAGGCCAGCGGCGTTGCCAGCGATGTCTTCGCCAGTGGCTGGTTAATTTATTTGGCCTACGAGTTTGGCAGCGTATTCGAGCCGGGCGTTGTATGTCTTTCCCCGGAGTTCGATGAGCCGCTGGCGGTCTTGTGGCGCGTACCGGCGGCGCTGATTCATGATCGACTTACGCAAACCCAATACTTAGCCGGTGAGCAACGCGCTGAATGGCGCGCGCGCTTGGCGCGAACCGCAATCAAGCTTGCCAATGGCGCCGTGGTGAGCGCGGCGATGCCAGCTGTGCAGCTCAGTGAAGACGATCCGCAGCGTTTTCTCGATGGCGTGGCACGCATCCACGATTATCTGCTGGCGGGCGATGTGTTCCAGGTCAATCTGTCGCGCGCGTGGCGCGGCGTGGCGGCGCAAGCAATTGATTTGGATAGCTTGTTTGCTCGGTTGAGCAAGGCCAACCCAGCGCCCTTCGCCGGCGTGCTCAGTCTGGGAGGTTGGGGGATTGCATCGTCGTCCCCGGAGCGTTTGGTCAGCGTCCGCGACGATCTAGTTGAAACTCGGCCAATCGCCGGAACGCGCCGCCGTGATGCGAATCCGCACGCGGACGCCAAACTGCGGGCCGAATTGCAGCGCGATCCCAAAGAACGTGCCGAGCACATCATGCTGATCGACTTGGAGCGCAATGATCTAGGCCGGCTGTGCAAACCGGGCAGCATCGAAGTGGACGAGTTGGGTGGCATCGAGAGTTATGCCCACGTGCATCACTTGGTGTCGAATGTACGTGGTCGTTTGCGTGAGGATATGGATGTTTGGTCGCTGCTGCGCGCATTGTTTCCCGGCGGCACCATTACCGGCTGCCCGAAAGTGCGCTGCATGCAAATCATTGCCGAACTTGAGCAAGTCGGGCGGGGCGCCTATACCGGTGCGCTGGGTTATATCGGTGATGATGGCGTGTTAGACATCAACATCCTGATTCGGACCCTCAGCGTGCAAGGCAATCGCTTGTCCTTCCGGGCGGGCGCCGGCATCGTGGCAGACTCCGTGGCCAAGCTAGAACTGAACGAAACGCGCGCGAAGGCGCTGGGATTGCTGCGCGCGCTGGGGTTGCCATGAGCTTGTTGCGCGACGATCGTGGTTTGCACTACGGCGATGGTCTGTTTGAGACCATCCGCTTTGTCGGGCGCCAAGCGCCGTTCTGGGACTGGCATATGCAGCGCTTGCTGCTTGGGTCTGATCGGTTAGGATTGCCACGGCCGGATGTCAGCACTTTGCTCAGGCGTACACGACGCGCTGCAGCGCCGCTTACGCAGTCGATCGTGAAATTGATCTGGACGGCGGGCAGCGGTCTGCGCGGTTATGCTCGACCGCTGCCGATGCGCGGACGTGCGCTGCTCTACGCGACGCGCTATACGCCCGTATCGAGTGCCGGCTTACGTTTGCGCTGGTGTACTACGCGTTTGGGGGCTCAACCGGCCTTAGCCGGAATCAAGCACTTAAATCGTCTGGAGCAAGTATTGGCGCGTGCCGAATGGGCGGGTTCAGAATTCGATGAGGGTTTGATGCTGAATATGCAGGGACAGGTGATTGCGGCCACGGCGGCCAATCTATTCGCGCGCGTCGATGGGCGCTGGTTCACGCCGCCAGTGAATGACAGTGGCATCGCCGGTGTGGCGCGCCGCTGGCTGATGAGTCAGGTCGATGTGACTGAATCGGCGTTAACGCCCGCTGCACTCTGTTCTGCGCAAGCCTGCGTTTTGACCAACGCGGTGCGCGGTCCGCAACGCGTAGCGAGCCTGGATTCGGTGGAATGGTCAGTTGATCCGCAGGTGCAGTCACTGATCGATAACTGGTCCGCGCTATTTGCCGTTAATTGCGACGTGTCGAGCACGCTATGAAAAAGCCCACTGCGCGAACGGCGGTACTCGGGCGGGTGCGCTGGGTGTTGTTGTTGGCCTGTCTGGCAACTGCGCTATCGGCTGCCGCCTGGCTGGGTTGGCGGGAGTTTCATCGTTTTGAGTCGCGCATGCTCGATGGCCGTGATCAAGTGATTACGTTTAGCCGTGGCATGCGTTTGAAAGACTTGGCTGAAAACCTGCAAGCGCAGGGCATCTCCAACGCGGCGTATTGGCAATGGCGCTTGTTGGCCGAGCGCATGGACGTCGCGCAGAAGCTAAAGGCCGGCGAATATCGTATCGGCGCGAACATGGCGCCGGGTGCGCTCTTGCAAGCAATCGCCGATGGGCGCGTGGTGCAGTATCGCATCACCATTTTAGAAGGTTCGCGATTTAAGAATTTGCGCGTCGCGATGGCGCAAATTGCTGAGTTGAAGTCCACCCTGGGTGGTTTGTCAGACGCCCAAGTGCTCGCGCAAATCGGCGCAACGGAAACCCACCCCGAGGGGCTGTTTCTACCGGACACCTACTTTTTCCCGCGCGGCTTTAGTGATGTCGAGTTGCTCAGGCGCGCCTATTGGGCACAGAAAAAGCTGCTGGAACAAGCTTGGCAAACGCGCGCGCCAGATTTACCGCTGAATGATGCATACCAAGCCCTGATTTTGGCTTCCATTATCGAAAAGGAGACCGGCAAAGCGGCAGAGCGCCCGCAGATCGCCGGCGTATTCGTCAATCGATTGCAGCAAGGCTGGCGGATGCAGACGGACCCCACGGTAATCTATGGGCTAGGGGATGCCTTTGATGGCAATTTGCGGCGCGTCGATCTAGAAACCGATACGCCCTACAACACCTATACCCGATTTGGATTGCCGCCAACGCCCATCGCCCTGCCGGGTCGCGCGGCCATTGAAGCGGCATTGCGTCCACAGACAACCGAAGCCATGTTCTTTGTCGCACGTGGCGACGGCAGTCACGTTTTTTCGCGCACCTTGGAAGAACACAATAGCGCGGTGCGTCGCTACCAACTGGGATTGAGGTGATGGGATAGTGGCCGAGCAACTCGCGTTGAGCATCCGCCTGCCATGGCACGCCAGTGCACTTGCGCGCCTGCGCACCAGCTTTGCGAATGGCCAAGTCGCACATGCTTTGTTGATTCACGGCGAGGGCGGATTACATAAACGACATTTGGGACGCCAGATTGTCCAGGCGCTGTTGTGTCAGGCGCCGGCGGGGCCCATTGCCTGTGGACACTGCCGCGGCTGCCTGTTGTACCTCTCGGGCAATCATCCGGATGCCATTGAGGTGCATCCGGTGGATTCGGCAGTGATCAAGGTGGATCAGATCCGTGATCTGTCGGCGCGTTTGGCGATGCGACCGCAGGTCGCTCGGCGTCAAGTGGCCTTGTTGTGGCCAGCTGAGCAAATGAATGCGGCGGCCGCCAATGCGCTGTTGAAAACCTTGGAAGAGCCCAGCGAAGACACCCATTTGTTGTTGCTGGCCGAACGCATTGGCCGTTTGCCGGCGACGATTCGCAGTCGCTGCCAACGCTTGCCGCTCACCAGTGTCGAGGCTGGCGCCGATTGGCTGGCGAGCAGCGCTAAGGTCGACTTGCGCCAAGCGCAAGCGGCGCTGGCATTGAGTGGGGGCGATCCAGAATCGGCGCTGGCGATGTTGGAGCCTGCGGTATGGAGCGCCATTACCGCATTGATCCGCAGTTTGACCGATTTGGCGCACCGTCGTATCAATGTAAATGCCTTTGTTGCTGAGCATAAGACCCAAGGCGCAGCGCTGCTGCAGCGCTGGTCACGGCTGCTGGCTTTAGCTGTGCAGGCTGAGCCGATGGCAAACGAGGCCTTGGCGGCGTGGATTGGCTTGACTTCGCGGCTGGAAATGTCGACGCTCCTGCCCCTAGCCACGCAGGTGGAACGCGCACGTGCTTTGGCAGGTTCTGGCGTCCGCGAGGATCTTTTGATCTACGATCTGGCGGCAAGATGGTTTGAGGCATTCACAGCAGGGAGGCGTAAAAGCGCAATATGAGCAGCGGACCAGGAATTCCCCGCCAAGGCATTTTGTCTCTGGCGATTAAAGACAAGGGTGCGCTCTATCAAGCGTATATGCCGTTCCTGAAGGGAGGTGGCATTTTCGTGCCTACCCAGAAACGTTACAGCATTGGCGACGAAGTGTTCATCCTGCTGACGCTCATGGAAGAGAAAGACCGCATGCCAGTCGCTGGCAAGGTGATTTGGATCACTCCCATTGGCGCACAGGGCAATCGCACGGCGGGTATCGGCGTGCAATTTAGTGAGAGTTCCGATGGCGAAACGGTCAAAACCAAGATCGAATCCAGTTTGGCCGGCACCCTGAGTTCAGAGCGACCAACGCACACCATGTAGCCGTGTTTTTGCAGCAACGGCAACAGATTGCGCCATTAGCGCGTTCGTGGGCGTGTATTGAACGAGGTAGGCGTGTCGCAGCCTATATACTTGGGCGATCCACGTTCATGGCCAGGGCGACCGTGACCTCTCTTGTACCACCTGATTCCGAGTTTTTGCTGCGCACCAGCGGCGAACAAAAGGTACCGGATCGCCTCTACGATCAAGTGCTCGATAGCAGTAGCAATCTCGTCCTGGTCGATTCACCGTTTCCGACCGAACTGATCGCCCATTTGCGCTTGATGGCGCAACGCCGCGGTCATTCAATTTATGCCTGGACTGCCGAGTTGGGGTTAGCCAGTCTGCGTGAACATGGCATTACGGTTGCCGGTAGCAAGCGTTTGTCGGAAGCACTGCGTTTTGTGCTGCAAACCAGCCACTTTGGTGTCTATGTATTTCCGGCTGATCTCAAGGAGCTGACGCCGCAAGTTTTGGCCTTGATGCGGCAGATTGCGCGTGGCAAAGAAGGCGGAGACAAACGGGTGGTCGTGCTGGGTACGGCATTGGACGTGCCAGCGCCGCTGGATCGATTGGCGCGTTTGATCACCCATCGCCATGGGCCCTCGGAACGCTTGCGTCTGCGTGATGGACGGTGGATTCGCCAATGAAAAATGACAATCCCACCCACGCCGGTGTGTTGATCGTTGCCAGCAATCGCGAAGATCGCCGGGTGCTGTTCGATTCTTTCGATGGCGCCGATTTTGAAGCCATTTACACCGCCCGCGACGTGCCGCAGGCGCATGGCTTGTTGGCGCAAGAACCCGATCTGGCGCTTATTTTTGTCGAATTCTTGGATCCGTACGCGGAAGCGGAGGGCCTCTGTCGCTTGCTGGCTGGCCATCCACGCTGGCGCTTGATTCCGCGCATCGGCGTCTTGCCGGCGGGCGCCTTGCCGCCTGGTTCGCCAGGCGGCCCCAATGCACCGGTGGTCAATTGGATACGCAGCCCGGTAAGCGCGGCGGAAGCCTTACGTCAAGCGCGCACGTTGGTGGAAGCGCACGCCGCGCCGACGGTCAGCAGTGCGGGCGATGGCAACTGGTTGGAACACCTGGACGTGCCGGCTTTGGTCATTGATGTGGCTGCCGACCGCGTGCGCAGCGCCAATCAACGGGCTTGCAAACTCTTGCGTAGCGAGTTGCAAGTGCTGTTGACCACCTCCGCGCGCGCGCTGATTGGCGAGTTGCCAGCGGTGCGTGAGGAGTGTTTGGGTTTGGGCGAAGCGCGTATCGATGCGCAGGGCGATCCGCGTCTGGTGGGCCTAGCCGCGCTGGGATGTGACTCGGACCACGCTCGATTGGTGCTGTTGACCGCCAGCGCGCAAGCCGAGTCGCCGCTGGAAATCCTGGCTGGATTGGCACGCACCGGCCTTGATGTACAAGGCGTGCAGCCCGTTATAAAACGCTTGATTGCCGATTACGGTTTGGATTTTTTCTACGTTTGTTTGGAACGGGGTGGCACCGATGCCGAGCCGCAAGTGCTGGCGGCGTTTCCGCGCACCGCGCAAGGCACGCTGCATCCGATCTGGCAAACCGAGTTGTATCGACGGGTATTGGCTGGCTCAGAATTTAACGCGTCCGAAGACGCCGCCAATCGACTCGGAGAGCCGTTCTTCAAACAATTGCGTTTGAGTGGATTGTTGGCTTTGCCGCTCTACGGCGAGGGCCAGCGCGCGCTTGGCGCATTGATTGCCGGTAGTCGTAAACCGCAGCTGCGTGCGTCGGAATTGTTGTCGGTGCTGCGCATGGTGGGCTCGCACTTAGCCCTGCAGTCGCTGGTCGCGCGGTATCGCTCGGACAGTCGTTTTCAAGGCTTGCATGACTCGCTCACGCGGCTACCCAATCGTTTGTTGTTCAATGATCGTCTGCAAACGGCGATCGCCGAGGCCGGCCGCAGCGGTGAACAGTTCGCCGTGTTATTTGTCGATTTGGATCGTTTCAAAACGATTAACGACAGCCTCGGTCATTCGATTGGCGATCAAGTGCTCAGCGCGGTTGCCAAACGCTTGCGCGCCAGCGTGCGCGCATCGGACACTATTTCGCGTTATGCCGGTGATGAGTTCACGTTGATCTTGCGGCATATCGTGCACCGCGATGACGTCACCCGAATCGCCGACAAAATCGTCAAGCTTTTGGAAACCGCGCTAACCTTGACCGACGGGCGCGAACTACAGATCACCGCGAGTATCGGCATTAGTTTTTACCCAGACGATGGTAAAGACGGGGAAACCTTGCTGAAACATGCCGATGTGGCGATGTACAACGCCAAGGGCATGGGTCGGAATACCTATCAGGTGTATGTCGCGGTGCCCGAGGAGTCGCACCGTCAGCGCCTCGATTTGGAGGCCAAGTTGCGTGTTGCCGAGCGCAATAACGAATTGCGTTCCTATTATCAGCCGCAAGTGGACGCCAATAGCGAAGACATCATCGGGATGGAGGCACTGATTCGTTGGGAGCACCCGGAGCTAGGACTGATTAGTCCGGGCTTCTTTATTCCATTGGCGGAAGACACGGGCCTGATCATCCCGATCGGCGAGTGGATTTTGCGCACCGCCTGTGTGGACGCCAAACGCTGGTTGGACAAATTTCAGTTGCCGTTGATGATTAGCGTCAATCTGTCGGCCTTGCAGATGCGCCAACCCAATCTGGTCGAGGTGGTCGCCAACGCGCTGCGCGATTCGGGACTGCCGCCGGAACATCTGGATCTGGAAGTCACCGAGAGCATGAACATCAAAGACACGCCAAATTTGATGGACATTTTGACCCAGTTGCGTGCTTTGGGCTGCCATATCGCCATCGATGACTTCGGTACTGGCCAATCGTCACTTGATTACATCAAACGCTTTCCGGCCGATCGCATCAAAATCGACCAGACTTTTGTGCGCAACATCGGGGTTGATCCCGCCGACGAGGCTATCGTCCGTGCAACGATCAATATGGCCCGCAATATGGATCGAATTGTGGTCGCTGAGGGCGTAGAAACCGAAGACCATTTGCGCTTTCTGCGCGAGTACGGCTGCCAGGAATTGCAGGGATATTTGTTCTGTCGGCCGCTGCCAGCCGCCAGCTTTGAGAACCTGCTGAGCGAACGTGCACGTCTGTTGGCCGAAATGGCGGACGAGTAGGTGGCTTTGTGCCCTGACCGTTGAACTTTCGATATGCCGTCCGGTCAGACCTGCCATTGCGGTCGGTTAAGGATGTCGGACTCATGGGGTTGAATTTAAGTTGGTCCGCGACAAAGACGCCGGCGCTGCCGCCAGCGGTGAGGCCGGCAGTTACAGTCACGGGGGTGGCAGTGGAAGAGGCGGCAATTGATGCAGCCCTAGTGGAGCGCGTTCAGGCCGGTGATCGGCTCGCTTTCGATCTGTTGGTGCGTAAGTACCAACATCGTATCGTGGCGCTGATTCAGCGTTTTGTTCCCGATTGGCATGAGGCGCAGGACGTCGCACAAGAGGCTTTCATCAAAGCCTTTCGCGCCTTGCCCAATTTTCGCGGTGATAGCGCGTTTTACACTTGGCTTTACAAGATCTCGGTGAATACCGCTAAGAACTTCCTGGTTTCGCAATCGCGGCGACCGCCGATGAACGATGTGATGATGGATGACGCGGAGCATTTAGAGACAGCTGGGCGCATGCATGATCGCGCCACGCCAGAGAACGAGTTTTTGCGCGAGGAAGTCGAGCGCACGGTGCTCGCCGCGGTGGCCGAATTGCCAGAAGAGATTCGCACAGCATTGACGCTGCGTGAGATTGATGGATTGAGTTACGAAGAAATTGCCCAGATCATGAATTGCCCAATTGGAACGGTGCGTTCACGCATTTTCCGCGGGCGCGATGCGGTGGATCGTCGAATCCGGCCGTTAGTGGAGGGTTAGAAGATGAGCGTAGACATTCAAGAACAACTGTCGGCTTTGATGGATGGTGAACTCGGTCGCGATGAGCGTGCCTTTCTCATGCGTAGGATCGAACACGATGCGCAGTTGCGCGCCTTGTGGACGCGCATGCATTTGGTCCGTGATGTGATGGCGCATCGTCCGGGTGGCGCTCCGCTAAATTTGGCGGATCGTGTCATGCAGACCTTGGCCGATGAATCCCGCGCGCAACCCAAGGAAAAGCGTGCCAATGGCAAGGCATGGCGACCCTGGGTGGGTGCAGCGTTGGCCGCCTCGGTGGCGCTGATTGCGGTGCTGGCGGTAGCGCCCAACGGCGGCTTGAATGCACCGAATGCGCCCCTTGCCGACAATGCACAGCTGACCAGAACCGCATTGCCGATGGGTGTTCCTGGCCCCATGGTGCCGAGTCTGGTCAATCTGGGTGACGGCGTGCAGCCAGTCGCTGGCGAGCGCAGTCGCGTATTAACCTCAGCGCCGACCCCGATCACCGCCGAGCAGATGTTATTGATGCGCCATGGTCAAATGGTGGATGGCGCTTGGTGGGTGGGAGGTGCGCAGCCGGTGTACGCACAGCCGCGAGAGCCGATGTTGCTGCCGGTCTCTGCTAGCGGCGAACCCCGCTGATTACACGGGCAAACCGACGGCTCCAGCAGCCTGTCGGTCTCTCAGCGTGAGATGCGTTGGGTGGCTGAACGGATGGATGCAAGGCGCGGCTCGCAGCCAATGGCTCTTCCATTGGCAAGAGTCGCAGCGCAGACGCCGTTCAGGCGCGCAACCCGAAGGGCCGGAAGGGCTTTTAGCGCACTGCGAAGCAAAAAGTGAATAAAATCCGTTCAATTTCCCGAAATATTCATCATCGCGCCGCGCCAAAAGCGCGTCTGGCGCACTCGCGATGAAAGTCCGACAGGCTGCTAGCCGCGAGCGTTTATGTGGGAGCTAAGAAACACGCGTTTTGACCCGTTGCGCTTACTAGGCCAGTGGTTGATCGTGTGGATCGGCTTGCATGCAACACTCGGTTTTGCGCAGGCCCCGGAGGACTGGCGAGAATGGGCCTTGCGCATGGACAAGGCGCAACAGTCGTTGAATTACGACGCCACAATGGTGATTGACGCGGGCCGTGGCGACTGGGACTTGGTTGACGTGTCGCAGCGCGTGGGCCCCGGCGGTCCTGAACAGCAATGGATAAGCCTGAACGACGCGGGTCGCCGCCAAGTGCGAACAGCGCAAGGTGTGTCGGTTTTGGGCCCCGAGGGTGACCAACGCATCGGTCGCAGCCCGCAATTGCGCGCTGGCGTGCTTTTGCAGCAGTTAGATCAGTCTTACCAGATCACCGTCGGGCCGCGCGAACGCGTCGCCGGACGGCGTGCGGTGCGTCTGACTTTGCAGCCCATCAGTGCTGATCGCTACGGATTGCGACTTTGGATAGACGCCGATACCGGCTTGCCTTTGCGCAGTGACCGAACTGGCGAAGGTCAGTCGGTGTTGGAGCGGCGCATGATCACACGCCTTACTGTGCATGGTTTTGCGGGCATTTCAGCGGCTGTTGCCGCGCCAGCCAGCATCACTGAACTCGGTTGGGCCTTACCCTCCGGCTTTCGACTCATCGGTTCGGCGTTGACCGTCCCCGGAATTACCGGTGCCCGTCAATGGGTGATATCCGATGGTGTCGCCTGGGTGTCCGTGTATCAGATGAGCCTAGCGAAAGGCTTGGTCATTGAAGGAAACGGTTGGCGTCACGGTGCGATGAGCCAAGTAACCCTGAAAAATGGCGATGAGTGGTTTTATTTGCTCGGCGATGTGCCGCCGCAGACCTTGGTCAATGTGGCGCAGGCAGCGATTGCCGCGCTGCCTTGAGCACCAGTGCCCAAATTCCTTGCATTTACTCACGGCGAACTACACTAGCTGGGGCGCAACAATGGCTGGCGACACAACGCAACTGGCGCTAAAGCACCGTTGCGGTCTTGCTTCTGCTCTAATCGCGGGTTTCCCCAAAGCTTCGTTAGGTTGCGATTGGCGCGATCGGCGGAGCGGATGAGTCCTGAATCAAGTGCTGAATCTGAACCATATTCGTAATTTCTCGATCATTGCGCACGTCGATCATGGCAAATCGACGTTGGCCGACCGCTTTATCCAAATTTGCGGCGGGCTTGCCGATCGCGAAATGGAAGAACAAGTCCTCGACAGCAATCCGATCGAGCGCGAGCGCGGCATCACCATTAAAGCGCAGTCAGTGTCCTTGCCGTACACCAGTGACGACGGGAAAATCTATGAATTGAATTTCATCGATACGCCAGGCCACGTCGATTTTTCCTATGAGGTTTCGCGTTCACTGGCCGCCTGTGAGGGGGCGCTGCTGGTCGTTGACGCCGCGCAAGGCGTAGAGGCACAGAGCGTCGCGAACTGCTACACGGCGGTCGAGCAGGGTCTAGAAGTCGTGCCGGTGTTGAACAAAGTCGATCTGCCGTCGGCCGACCCGGACCGCGTGCGTCAGGAAATCGAAGATGTTATCGGCATTGATGCCACGGACGCGCTGGAAATCAGCGCCAAGACCGGCCTCAATGTGCGCGCCGTGCTGGAAGCGATCATTGTCCGGATTCCGCCGCCCACGCTGCCAGTAGAAACGCAGCTCAAAGCCCTAATCATCGACTCCTGGTTCGATAATTACCTCGGCGTGATTTCGCTGGTGCGGGTGATGCAGGGCGAGATCAACGTCGGCGACAAAATTCTCGTGATGTCGACCGGGCGTACTTGGTATGTCGAGCAAGTCGGTGTTTTTACCCCGAAACGGGTGCAGCGTAAAACACTCGGCTGTGGTCAGGTTGGTTTTGTCTGCGCGGCGATCAAAGAAGTGCACGGTGCCCCAGTTGGCGATACGCTCACCGGTGCCGCTAGACCCGCAAGCGAAGCCCTGCCTGGCTTCCAAAAGATCAAACCACGCGTGTTTGCCGGACTGTTTCCGAGCGAGGCCGATGACTATACCGCCCTGCGCGAGGCGCTCGAAAAGCTCAAGCTGAATGACTCTGCCTTGCAGTTTGAGCCAGAGTCGTCCGAGGCGATGGGCTTTGGCTTTCGTTGCGGCTTCCTTGGCATGTTGCACCTGGAAATCGTGCAAGAACGGCTGGAACGCGAGTACGACCTCGATTTGGTGACTACCGCGCCCACCGTTGTCTATCAGGTGCTAAAGAAGAACGGCGATATCATCGAAATAGACAATCCCGCCAAGCTGCCTTCGGCGAGCGAAGTGGAGGAAATCCGCGAGCCGATCATCATCGCCAACATTCTGGTGCCGCCGGACTATGTCGGCCCGGTGATTACCTTGTGCGAAGAGAAACGCGGTCGCCAAAAGGCCCTCAACTATCTAGGCACGCAGGTTCAGATCACCTACGAAATGCCTTTGGCAGAAGTGGTGCTGGATTTTTTTGATCGATTGAAATCGGCCAGTCGCGGTTATGCCTCGTTCGATTACCAGATCGACCGCTTTGAGGCGGGTCCGTTCGTGCGGTTGGAGATACTGATCAATGGCGATAGCGTTGATGCGCTGTCGTTGATCCTGCACCGCGCGCAGTCGGATCGACGCGGACGCGATCTATGTGAGCGCATGCGTGAGTTGATACCGCGGCAGATGTTCGATGTCGCAATCCAAGCAGCGGTGGGCGCGCAGATCATCGCGCGCTCGACGGTCAAAGCGCTGCGCAAGAACGTATTGGCGAAATGCTACGGCGGTGACGTATCCCGTAAGCGCAAGTTGCTGGACAAACAAAAAGCCGGCAAAAAGCGCATGAAACAAGTGGGTCGCGTGGAGATTCCGCAGGAAGCCTTCCTGGCGGTTTTACAGGTCGATGATCGTTAGAGGTTAAAGGTGATAGGGCAAAATCATGGATTTTGAGCTGATTCTATTAGTGCTAACTGGCCTGACGGGTTTTGTCTGGTTAGTCGATGTGCTGTTCTTTAGGAAGCGTCGTTTAGCACTGCAAGGCGCCAATTTTGGCGTGGCTGCGCAACAGCAAGCGGCGGCGGCGCCGGCAGCCCGGGATCCAGTGATTGTGGAGTACTCCAAATCATTCTTTCCCGTCATTCTTGCGGTACTGCTAATTCGCTCTTTTTTTGTTGAGCCGTTCACCATTCCATCGAGCTCCATGGTGCCCACCTTGCTCATCGGCGACTTCATATTGGTGAACAAATACACCTATGGCGTGCGTTTGCCGGTTGCGCGAACCAAAATTCTCGATATTGGTTTGCCGCATCGCGGTGATGTGGTGGTGTTTCGTCCACCGGCGTATCCCAATAAGAACTACGTCAAACGCTTGGTCGGGCTGCCCGGCGACAAGATCAGTTATGTCAACGACACGCTCTACGTCAATGGCGTGCCGATGCAGCAAGCGCAGGTGGGTCGTTATTTTGGCGAAGGTCTGAACAGCGAGTCGACTGGCTGGGACCTGCGTACGGAAACCTTGGTTGATAAAGAGCACCAAATTTTGATTCGTGGTGGACGCAACATGCTTCCTGGTGGTCCATGGGAGATTCCGGCGGGCCACTACTTTATGATGGGCGACAATCGCGACAACAGCGAAGATAGTCGCGTATGGGGCTTGGTGCCGGAGAAGAATCTGGTTGGGCGCGCATTCTTCGTTTGGTGGCACTGGGATTGGAAGATCCGGGGCTTTGTAGCCTGGGACCGTATCGGCATGAAAGTGGAGTAAGCGTATGCGCTTAGCAATGGGTCAGCGTGGCATCACCTTGATTGGCTTCATCATCGTCTTGTCGATTGCTGCTTTCGCGCTTTTCATTGGCGCAAAGTTGTTCCCAATGTACACCGAGTACTTTGCCGTCAAGGCGGCTATGGTGCAGGTGCAAAATACGCCGGGGGCGGCGCGTCTTCCACCGGAACAAGTGTGGAAAATTCTCGACAAAACTTTCTACACCAGCTACGTGGAAAGCGTGACGCGTAAGGATGTGCAGTTGGTGCGCAATAACGGCTACTTTTTGCGCATCGCTTACGAGGTTCGCAAACCGCTGGTATACAACTTGGACATCGTGGCCAAGTTTGATCATTCGGTTGAGCTCTCCCGGTCTGACGCCGAGTAGTGACTGCCAATCCGCTGCTCCGTTTTGGTGTCAGTTTTAGCGATCCAGCCTTGCTGGATCGCGCACTGACCCACCGCAGTGCGGGACAAGCAAATTACGAGCGTTTGGAGTTTCTCGGCGACGCGTTGATCAATACCGCGGTCAGCATTGAGCTCTATCAGCGTTTCCCGCGTGCATCAGAAGGCGATTTGACGCGTTTGCGGGCTTCGCTCATTCGTGAATCCAGTCTCGCAGGTTTGGCACGCAGTATCGATTTGTCTGACTACTTGCGGATGGGTGGCGGAGAGTTAAAGAGTGGTGGTTATCGGCGTGATTCCATTCTGGCTGACACGCTGGAAGCGCTGATCGCCGCAACTTTCTTGGACGGCGGCTGGGAGTGCTGCCAGCAATTGGTGCGCGCCTTGTTTACAAGCAGCTTGGAGGGCGTCGATTTATCGGCCGCCAAGGACGCCAAGACCCAGCTGCAGGAATGGGTACAAGGTCGTGCGATGCCGTTGCCCGACTATGTATTGGTCGATGCAACCGGCAAAGATCACGATAAATTGTTCACGGTCGCCTGTCGGGTTGATGGGCTGAGTCTCTCGGTGGAAGCAGAAGGTCGCAGTCGCAAGCTTGCTGAACAAGCGGCCGCTAGCGCCTTGCTCGACCGCATCAAGGAAGGATCGGGTAAGTGACTTCAGAAAGCGCGTTTCGCGCCGGTTATGCGGCATTGGTTGGACGTCCAAACGTCGGCAAATCCAGTTTGCTGAACGTCTTTGTTGGCGCGCACCTAGGCGCGGTGTCGGCTAAACCCCACACGACCCGCCAGCGTTTACTGGGGGTACGCACCTTCGAGACCGCGCAGATTGCTTTTGTCGATACGCCCGGCATTCAGCGACGCCGGCCGACGGCGGTGCACAAAGCTATGGATCGTGCGGTTGATCAAGCAGTCGCCAGTGTCGATTTAATTGCGCTGGTGATTGAGGCTGGCAGTTGGAAGCAGGGCGATGCTGCGGCGCTGCTGCACGCGCAAGAGACCGGCCTGCCGATTGCGTTGATCATCAACAAGATTGATCTGGTCAAAGACAAGCAACAACTGCTGCCTTTTCTGGCCAAGGTCAGCAAGCGCCACGATTTTGTCGCGATTTTGCTGGTTGGCGCGCGGCGGGAACTGGGCACCGAAGAAGCCTGCAAGCGCTTGGCGGCATTGTTGCCAGAGCGTGAGCCGATCTTCGATGCCGATACGCTAACCGATCGTAGCGAACGTCAATTGGCATCCGAAATGGTGCGTGAGCAGCTGATGCGCCAACTCGGCGAAGAAGTGCCCTACGCTTGCGCGGTGGAGATCGAAGCCTTCGCCGTTGAACCGGATTTACGCCGCATCGCCGCGACCATCTGGGTGGAACGTCAGGGGCAAAAGGCCATTGTCATTGGCGACGGTGGCGAACGCCTGAAACAGATTGGCACCTTGGCGCGACAGGAAATGGAGAAACTTTTCGATGGTCGCGTGCATATTGAATTGTGGGTGAAAGTACGCGCCGACTGGAGCGATGACGAGCGCGTGTTAAAGCAAATGGGTTTTGATTAGTGGGAGGTCTGAAAAGTCCATCCAGGGGCTTTTCAGGCACGCTACACAAATAGCATCATTTTTGATTCGCTACATTTCCATGCGCTTACCATCGGGATTTTGCGGCTGAGTCATGCGCATTCAGGATCAGCCGGCATTCGTATTGCATCGCCGCCAATACTCGGAATCGAGTTTGCTGCTGGATGCATTCACGCCCGAGTACGGTCGGATCGGCTTGATTGCACGCGGCGCACGAGGCTCGAAAAGTGCACTGCCGGCCTTGTTACAACCTTTCCAAGAATTGCGCCTCGATTTTTCTGGCACAGGCGAGTTGCAGCGCTTG